>Ga0256830_1000785_pt1 | contig 23727 bp, 26 predicted proteins | sample 128326metaG_FD_190537 | JGI IMG/M metagenome (GOLD analysis project Ga0256830, IMG submission 190537) | Hydrothermal vent microbial communities from Lau Basin, Pacific Ocean - 128-326 | ecosystem: Environmental > Aquatic > Marine > Hydrothermal vents | place: Pacific Ocean: Lau Basin | collected... | reverse complement strand
CCTTTCGCCCCGCCGGCGGCGTGATGCCGTCTCGCTCTTCGCGCAGTTGTTGAACCCATCGGCGCATGGCCGTGGCACCAACCCCCATCGCCTCACAGGCCTCGGAAACAGGATAGCCGCTATCCAGGACCAGGCTCGCCGCCTCGCGTTTGAACTCCGTCGTATAGCTCTTTCTTGCCATGTTTGAACACCTCAGTCGTTGTGGGAGTTTAGCACTCCTCGCGGTGTCCAAAATCATTAGGCCACATCAGTTCTCTCCTAAAGCTGGATCAGTCGTCTTCGCCGTAAAGCGGTCTTAATCCCCTTTTTATCGGGTCGTGGTTCTCTCCGCGCAATATACATCCGCCTATGCGCAGAGGCGGAGTCTTAATCCCCTTTTTATCGGGTCGTGGTTCTCTCCAAAACGGAAGGATGGGGACAATCAACTTAGACAGTCTTAATCCCCTTTTTATCGGGTCGTGGTTCTCTCCTTGTTTATCACGGAAAATATCAGCCAATAAATGTCTTAATCCCCTTTTTATCGGGTCGTGGTTCTCTCCCCAAGGATTTGAGTTTATGGTGACCTGCTGGCTATGTCTTAATCCCCTTTTTATCGGGTCGTGGTTCTCTCCCTTACCCCGCATCGTACCCTATACAGGATACGGTTGTCTTAATCCCCTTTTTATCGGGTCGTGGTTCTCTCCCTAATGGAGGGCAAACATGATAACCAAACTTAGTCTTAATCCCCTTTTTATCGGGTCGTGGTTCTCTCCCCAAGAGGGTTAGCACCATGATCAATATCTATGTCTTAATCCCCTTTTTATCGGGTCGTGGTTCTCTCCGGCTAGGAAAATGGAAATGGAAGTAAGATTTTGTCTTAATCCCCTTTTTATCGGGTCGTGGTTCTCTCCAGGAAGATGAGCGGGCTCGTCTGTTCGTGGGTGTCTTAATCCCCTTTTTATCGGGTCGTGGTTCTCTCCAAGTGGAGAAGGCGGAGCTTGTGGGGTCTGGGGTCTTAATCCCCTTTTTATCGGGTCGTGGTTCTCTCCGACGCAAGGAGAGTGCTTCTCAGCGAAGATCGGGGTCTTAATCCCCTTTTTATCGGGTCGTGGTTCTCTCCACAGTCAGATTTTCACCCACGAGGGGGCGCCGGCGTCTTAATCCCCTTTTTATCGGGTCGTGGTTCTCTCCTACTAGAAGATCAGTCACCAGCTACGTCAAAAAACGTCTTAATCCCCTTTTTATCGGGTCGTGGTTCTCTCCAAATGAAATTCAGAACAGCACACAAAGATTTCTCGTCTTAATCCCCTTTTTATCGGGTCGTGGTTCTCTCCAGGGGCAACATGATGAACGACAAAATGAAGCCAAGTCTTAATCCCCTTTTTATCGGGTCGTGGTTCTCTCCAAAAAAGGAGTTAAAGCATTACTGCTTCACCGAAGTCTTAATCCCCTTTTTATCGGGTCGTGGTTCTCTCCGTTATATTGGCAACCTTACGTTTGATTCGGCTGGTCTTAATCCCCTTTTTATCGGGTCGTGGTTCTCTCCCACAGAAATCTGAACAGGATCCCCCCGAACTCAAGTCTTAATCCCCTTTTTATCGGGTCGTGGTTCTCTCCGCGCTGGCCATCGTCGGGCTGGAAGTCGGGGACGGTCTTAATCCCCTTTTTATCGGGTCGTGGTTCTCTCCTGCTCAGCCGAAATAATCCCGAATTTTCAACGATCTGGGATGGCACCTGGGGAAAACGGCTTCACCCGGAAAGTTGAGAACCCTTTTCATGGCTTTCGTCCCCCGCGACGTTCCGACTCGCCGTGTAACGCTCGATGCCCTCACCAAGCAGGTAGATTTCCAGCTCTTCGAGCCTGTTTCCCGCCAGATACAACTCGCCTCTCTTCGGTACCTTGTAGCTACGGACATCGTCGGCCCGTGGGTCGATGATGTCGGCCAGTTCATCCATAAATATTCCGGCGGATTCGTCACTACCATAGAACAGGTACACAGAATACTGCAAGCGGAGCGCCCTGGCGGAGACATGGCGATGCACCCGCGCCAGGCGCCGTCGGTCCGAGATATCGTAACATATTACGAAATATCGTTTTTCATGCGCCGCCATGTGGGTTCCTCAGGTTGCGTCAACCAGCCAACGGTGGAGCCTGTTCAGGATGTCGTTTATTGTCCTGTCGATACGGCGGGCATGGTTTTCGAACAGATCTGTAATTTCACGACGTATCTCCTGCTCGCTGACTCGGCATCCTTTACTGCTCCGCGCCGCATAATTCGTCAGCCACTTGTACCTGAGCGGCTGGATCTGGAACAGGACGAGCTCCGACAGCAGTTCCGCAAGATCGCAGGCGTCATGCAACCACGCCTCGGTGCGCGCATCAATGCCGCGCTCCTGTAGTTCCCGCTGCATCCTGGACATGATGCAGGTATGGAGTGTCTTTTGTGTTATGCGTCGCGTTTTCTCATCGGCCAGGTCGGCCGCCTTCCGTATCAGCCATGCGGTGAGGCTTGCTGCCTGTCGGTATGGTGCCGGCACACCCATCCTCCTGCCCACGATAGCCGCAATGCGAGACCGGTTGGCGTCGCGCCAGTCGTGTATGCGACGCAGCCAGTTGATGTCCAGAGTCAGATCAAGGAGTCGTTCGCGCAGTCCCATATCCTCGCCGCCACGCCCCACCACCCTGAGCAACACACCCTCATCATCGGATTGATAAACCACTACCGGGATCCCGCGCCTGGCGCATTCACACAGGACCTGTAAGTCAAGATTGACGTCTTCTTCTATCACCATGCGCGATATGTGACGAAAAGGGATATAGCCGTCAGCGTGGTGCTTGCATCTGAAGCGAAGCGCGTTGTCCTGTACGTCGATACTCATGTCGCCTTCGGCAACCACATACACCGGCCGCGGCGTTCCGGGTAGCGCCCGCTCACCGCTCATGCCTTGCTCTCCTCGAGGTAACGGATCAGCTGCATTACCCAGCGTCTCAGACAACGGCGATAAAGAGGCGCCCGGCCTTCCCATTCGGCGTAAAATATCCGTCTCCCCGCCTTGTCCAGGAAACACCCACCGTCGCGGTGAGAAAAGTGTTCGGGCAACAGCCTGCGACTCCGAAACAACTCCCAGGCGAAGGCTTCCACCGAGGGGCGCAGCGGCTCCATCAGGTCGGCGGCCAACGAGAATCTTCCGGGCTGGGGGTCATGGAGGTAGCCGATGGCGGGATCAAGTCCCGCCGCACAGGCCGCATCGAGGGCCAACGAGTAGGCAAGCGTGTAGCCCAGGGAGAGGACGGCATTGGCCGGATCAGGGGGAGGACGGCGCCTGCGCCCCCGGAACTCCAGTGACGGCGGCAGAACGGCTCTCAGCGCCCGGAACAGTGCGGCGGAAGCCGCCCCTTCCAGGCCGCGCAGGGTATCGATGTCGCCCTCATCCCGGATCCGCTGGTAGAGGGCACGCAGCGTCTCGAGACTGTTGGTCAGGGTGTAACGCTCGTCCGGGCGACGCTTGATCAACCGACGCGTCCAGCAATACTGGCCGAGGAGCTTGCGCGCCAGTATTGCCTGCACCAGCGTCACACGATGCCTGGTATCGCGATGCGCAGCATACTGGGCCAGCCTGCGCCGGGCGTCACCGGTGGTTGGAGCGGTGAGGGTCGCAAGGCGGCGGGATTTGCGCCCATGAAGTATCGCAACGCTGATCCCGGCGTCGGCCAGCGTCGCCAGGGTGCCGGTGTCGGTGGAGACACTGCTGGTGATGACGATGCGCTGCAACAAGCCCAGGGGCAGGGACTGCTCGATGCGCCCATCGATGCACAGATGCAGACGTCGATCCCGGTATTTCAACTCGGCGTTTTTGCGGTCGATGTAGAGCGTGCTCATTGCTCACCCCATGTAAAACCAGTCCGGGTTGGATGGCGGTCGGCCACGTCCAAGGGTGCGTGTCCGGGCGCGGGGATCAAGCCCGAGGATGAAATAGCGATCCTCGTCGGTATCGAGCGCGTCCCCCAAACGACGCTGCAATTCGTTCTGTTCGAGCTCGCTCAGGTAACACTCAAATGCCGATTTCTGCCCGCCGACGGCATAGTCCCGCACGATCTCCAGTGCAAGACGCAGACGCTGAGGCGCGCTGACGTCGTAGGCAACCAGATACAGCTTGCGCTCCATCTTCAAATCCTGCAAGCATCGCGCCGGCAAGACCTAGAAAGGGATGTCGTCATCGAAATCACAACACTCTCCCTTTGACGGACTAAACGGCGTGTCGTAGATCACTTCGAAGAAGGACAGCTTTTCGCCATAGATGCTCTCGGGTGGCGTATAGACGATGCTGTAACCCCCCATGCAGACGCCGCCCACTATCCCTTCGTTACCGAGCCACTCAAGCACGTCCTGGATCCTGCCATCCGGGAAACGCACTCGCAGCGCAGAGGGCACGAAAAAGCCCCCACCACTGCGGAACTTGCGTGCAAGTCGTGATCCGGCAAGCCAGGTGATTATTTCCTCGATGCGGCAGGTCTCCATTGACTCCTCCGAAGCCTCATCGGCGTCTTCATCCCCATCCACGGCGTTGTCATCGTCGGAGCAGTCGTAGTCCGACTGATCGTCTTCGGGCTCATAGTCCTCGGCCTCGTCGACGTCGTATTCCGGCGCATCCGCCGAAGGGGGACCGCCACTAGCCCATTCGTCGCTGTTCAGGTCGTCACCGATATCGCCCCAGTCCTGGTAGATTTCGGAATAGGGCTTTGTAAGATGAGAGTTCGCCACTGACTTTTCCTTCGCTTGATGTCCGAGCTGGATACAGTTTACGGACACAGGGTCGTGTCCGGCAGACATCACAAGCCTGGGAAGAACGGGGAAGGGTAGCGGTTGGGGGCTGTCAGCCGCCCATGAAATCTGTAAGGTGTTGTTTCAGATTACGCAACTGCGCCCCCGCGCAAACGGCGATACCGAGATCGGCAGCACGGGTTCTGTCGTGGTCGGGGAGGTCGCGATAGGAAACCAGCATGGCGCGTGCCTGGAGACCGCCCATCAGGTCGCGCAAGGCATCAAGCTTGTAGAGAGCCTCGGCGCCCGCCGAGTCTTCGCCTTCCTCGCGGAACCGGCGCGTCTTGCATTCGATGATATGCAGGCGGTTGTTGTGCAGGAATACCACATCAAGCTCGTTGGGAATCTGGTTGCCGCGCTGTTCGCGATTGACGTTTACGCCCCACGCAACGTCGTGGATACGGGGATGCGCGTCACGAAGCCGACGCACTTCGTCGAAGACATAGACTTCCATCCAGCCACCCATGACAAAGGCCAGGCTTTCGCCGTCGGGGAAGCTGAACCTGTCGTTGCCTTGCCACTGGATATAACTCCGCGTGGCGAAAATATCGATAACTTCCTCGAGGCCGGGACGAGGTTCTTTGATGATCGCACGCAGGGAGGCGCGTCGGGCGTTCTCCGACAACCAATTAAGCTGGCCGATGGCATCCCCGTATTCTTCGATGCGTTCCACAAGATCACGAGCCACGGCCAGGGCATCGGCATTAGCGACACTTCGGCGGGGATCACTCTCTACCCTCGCGCCGTGTGCCTGTAAAAAGGGTTCGATTTTCAGGCGATCCGCGAGTTCGCGCGGTGGCTGCTCGCCGGGTTGCAGCCAGACAAGCTCGTCCCGTTCGGGATGAACGTAGAATACCGGTAACTCATAGGCGCGGAATGCCTCGTAGGCGGCGATGCTCATCATCTTGGTGCCGCCCGTGGCGTTGAGTGCGATGCCGGCGTCCGCGTCCGATGTCTCTTGCGCATCCAGCAGTTCCATGATCTCCGATTGGGCTCCCTCGAAATCCCACGCGTCGGTGAGTTTGCGGATCTCCACCGCGATCCCCCGGGGCTGCAAAACGGCCTTTAGCCAGTCGGCACGCTGTTCCATGTCGGGCGTCACCAGCAGGATCGCCCTTTTGACGCCCAGTTTCGGGTCGATGAGGGGGATCAGGTTGGGCAGGGGCTGGCCCGAAACCAGGCAAACGTGGGTAGTGATATTCTTCATTTTTCCTCCACTCCTGAGACGACGCGCACGACGGCCCGTGTCAGGTCCGGAAGGCGCAGTTTTTGGTTATGGGGGGCGGTCACATAAATCGCGGGAACAGCGAGTTCCTGCGCCGCCATGAAGGCGCCGAGACTCATGGGTGTCTTGCCGCCAGTAACGTCCACGGCGATGTGCCGGATCCCCTCCCGACGCATCTTGCGAATGGCCCGCTTGACCTGGTCCCGCGTCTCACCCGGATCATCCGCTTCATCCAGCAGCAACGGGCCCGTCGCCCGTATCCCCTTCTCCCGCGCATGCCCGCGCAGTGACTCCGCCGCCTGCATAGACTGCATCGTGGCCACCAGGGCAATCGCGTCAGGCTCGACCATGTCGATCACCCAACGGGGCGTTTCTTCGTGACTGACGGTGAATATCACCCCCTGCCATCGGCCGCGAACATCGCTTATCTGCTCTCCCACGCGCCGGAAACGCATGGCCTGGAGCCAGCGGCGCAGCGAATCACGCCGCAGGAAGGCGACGGCGGCGCCAATGAAGGTCAGCAGGATCAGGATGTTGCCGAACAGGATGCCAAACTGGTCCAGCCAGAGCCAGGTCTGGGCCGACAGGCCAAAGAGCTGACCGTTTTCTCCGATCATCAGGGCTCCAGCGGCTCCCGGCGCACGCTGAAGGCCTCGAGCCTTGCGCCGAAACGCTCCAGTTCTTTGGTGGTGAGCTCCTTGCCGCGGTAGTTGGGGGGTATGTCCACGCTAAGATGCAGGTAACATGCCCCGCGTTGGCACACTTCCGCGGCGAGGTTCACCGGCAGGGAACCGATGACCGTGTCACCCGGCAAGATCTGTTCCGGGCGCAGGTGGTCGAGATAGCGGTCAATGGCGACGCCCTGTTTGCGTACCCATTCCCGCGCACCCGGATGACGGCTGATGAACCAGGTGGTCATTCAGCCATCGCCACCTTCAAGGTGACGAAGAACCGCCAGGCAGCGTTCTTTCTGTTTCGCTTTTTTCTTGTTGGTCCCGCTGAAACCCGGGTTCCACTTGCCTTCCTGTTGCCACAGTTCGCGGATCTTTTCCGCCACGCACCTGCAATCGTCGGGATCCTTCCACTTTCCCTCTTCCAGCTTCTGGAACAGTGCCACGGGGGGATTGTCGCCACCACGCTCCATGATTTCGACGATGTCCCGTTCCACGGGGGGCATGCTGGCCAGTTCCGCTTCGCGGCGGCGTCGTGCGGCTTCTTTCTCTGCCTGCTCGCGCCGTTCCTCTTCGCGGGATTGGTCAACGCGCATGGCGCCGTAGCCCACCGCCGTCTTGGCGCCAAAGCCCAGCCAGTCGAAGGCGTGCTCGAAGGCGGTCTGCAGTAGTGTTTGCCATTGGCCGTTTTCTGCCAGGGACGGCGCGAGCTGTTGCAAGCGCGGCAGGTCGCACTGCACATGGAAATTGAAGCTGCTGTCCGGCGGTACAGTGAGGAAGCTGATGGGGTTGGGCTGGCCGGAATCATGCGGTGGCTTACTGTTGGCGTGGTAGTGGGACTGGTGAGCAGTCATGATTTCCACCATGAGTTGATTGCCCTTGATTTCAGGAATTACATCCCAGAAACTGAGCACTCCACGGTAATGCACCTGCTTGCCATCCTCGCTTTCCAGCCCAAAAAGCAGGTCCAGTGCGGTAAGCTGGACGGGTTTCTTGTTGATCTTGACCTCGGCCACAGTTTCACTGTTCCATGTACTTTCGTCCCACATGCCTTTGGTTATCTCGCGCACCGTTTGGCGCAGTACGCCTTTCACGCCACTGCCGGGCAGATACGGCAGGCCATAGGGCCAGAGAAAGGCAAAGCCGTTTTCCAGCGGGTGTTCATTGCCCAGGCCGGTGGTGAAGGGGGCGGCGGATTTGGCGGGAAAGAAGAACACGTCCCGGACTGATTTCGCCAAGGCTTGTTGACGATGGTTGAGAGCCACCAGTGCCGCCTCGTCATGTGAAGACAATTTACAGGCATGATCAATGGCGCTGCGCTTGTTATCCGCGTCTTCCCACTTGGGCTTTTTCTTATTTCTTGGCCAGATTCTGTCGGCTGTGCGCCAATCAATTTTTTTCAGTTCATGATTTTCTCCCCACAACTTGAGATACATACCAAACCGCATGCCGGGAGAGGCCATGGAGAAATCCTGCTTCTGGAGATATTCGGGTAGCGCTGCGATGGGCATGATGCTAGACTCCTGTAATACAATGTCTTACGCGTAACGGCAGGAGGTGAATCATGCCCTCGCTTACCATTCGCATTGACGATGAACTGGACGAAACGCTCACGCGCCTGGCCCGGGCGCAGCACCGCAGCAAGAGCGAGCTGGTGCGAGATATGTTACGGCGGCAAACCACCCTCGACCTGTTCAGACAGGCGCGCCAGGCCGTCCGGCCAGGTGCCGAGAAGGCAGGATACCTGACCGATGAAGATGTCTTTCGCGATATCTCATGAGGCTCTTTCTGGACAGCAACGTCTGGGTTGCCGCCCTCGGGACCAGTGGCCTGTGCCTGGACCTGGTGGAAACGGCCATTGGTCTCGATGACGCCAGCCAGGTGGTATTGCTGACCTGTCCGGCTGCCGGCACCGAGATATTGCGCATTCTTGCCAACAAGTTCCACCTGAGCACCACGGAAATCGAAACCACCCGCGCCCTCCTGGATCGTATGCGCCAGGTTCCGGATGGCGCCGGCTCGCCACCTTCCGGCTTCCCCGATCCGGATGACTGGCCCATCATTGCCGCGGCACTGGCAGCGGGTGCCGATCTGTTCGTAACCGGCGACAAGGCGCTGCTGGATCTGGGCGAAATCGAGGGCTTGCCCATTCGTTCGCCGCGCGATGCGTATATCCTGCTGCGGGGGTTGTAGCCGGTTCATTCATCGTCTCCCGCCCGCGCGGCGGCCATCTGCCGCAGCCAGCGCAGCCACGCCATGGCCTCGGCATTGACGGTGCGGTATCGCTGTGGCGTGGCTTCCATCATGGTTGTCATAAACTCAGAAAATTTCTGTGGTGTCTTGCATTGTTGATGCAGCCAGTCCAGCAGGTGATTCAGCAGGGTGGCATGCCGGCCGCCTTTATCCTTCAGAAAGGCGGCAACCTGCATCAGGCCACTGTTCATGATGAGCGCCGGCAGGCCCTTGGCGTCGTTTACATAATCCTTGCCATGGTTTTCAACGCCCTCTCCGGCCTTCTCCCAGGCGTGCCGCGCCCGTTTCTGTTCCAGTGTCTCCGCCATGATCAACCTCCCACCACCGAGGCGATGACCATGCCACGGCCGGTGGTGGCGTCGCCGCCGATCTGCAGGAGCCGGTTGTCGAGAACATTCTGCATTTTGGCCATGACTTCTTCGGCCTCCATTTTTTCCGAGCTGCCACTACGGGTCTGGCTGGCCATGAGTGGTGCGACAAGCACGGACTCCGGCGGCAGGTTTTCGGTGTAGAACAGCCCACCCTTGGCGGCAGTGCCGGTTTTCGGATCAATGCGCACATGCGGTTCAACGAGGGTGGAATTTTCGCTGAACCAGGCGAAGTCGGTATTGTGGAGCACCACCAGGTCCTGCTTGAGCTTGTCGCGGAAGAAGGCGTAGGCATCATCCTCGGGCATGGCCCGTTCTGCCAAAGAAGCTGACAGGTTTTGCAGGTCCCCGGAGATCTGCGCCGCATACTCGAAGGCTTCGAGATGCAGTTTGTCGTCATTGAGCAGTTCCCGGTTGGAAAGCAGACACTGTCCCTCCTTCGGCTCGGGTACCTTCCAGTCCGCATCCACACCCACCATCTTCAGCAGGCGTTGCGCCCGGGCCAGCGCCTGGGGACAGGTGGCATAGACATAGCCGTTTTTGAGACAGCGCACGGGCATGGCCACCAGTTGCGCATCGCCGAAGCTCACCGCGCCGGCATGCAGGCCGTCGCTGCCGGATTCAGGGCCAAAAATGTCATTCAGCAACCCCTTTGCACGGGACTGTTCCTCCTCGTCGAGTGATGATGCCTTCACGAGTTGTTCCCAGGCATGGCGCACGGCGCCCTTGATGCCCGAACCAGCAAAACAGGGATGGCTGGTATGACGCTCGCGCTGGATGGGGTTGTCGATAAGGCCAGTGGCCGTGCCCGCGCCCATATGCACGGGGCTGACGTTGTAGAGAAAGACGGCTGCCTGTTTTTCGAACATGTTGTGCTCCTCGTCGGATCAGTAGGCGGCGAAGGTGAAGCGGTTGAAGCCTTCCACCTGCCGAGTTTTATCGTAGTCGTTTTCCGGCCACAGGCCGCGCTTCACAAGCTTGCGAAGGGAGGCCTCGTCCGCCTCCAGGTCTTCGAGCCAGTAAACGCTGCCGGTGGGCGCAGCGCGCCGGGCGGCCTTGGGTCGCCGTTTGGCGAGATCCCAGCCGGAGATCACCTCGGCGCGGTTGACGGCGGCGGCCACCACCCGCCCCTTTACATCCCCCAGCTCAAAGCGGCCATCTTCCGCCATGCCGGGCAGGCGCCAGCCTGCGGGGAAGATGCCCGGAGTGGTCAAAACAATGCGCGCACGGCCGGATTCCGCGACGGCGGCCAGATCGGGTTCGGGGGGTTGGTAGGCGTCAACCGGCCGGCATCGGGCAGCACGCCCATCGCCGCCGAAGCGCAGCAGCGTATCCGCCTTCAGGCCGTCTCCCTCGGTGGCGGCAAGAAAACCGACTCCCTCACAGAAGGCCACGGCCTGTACGCTGAACAACTTGCCGTCCTCGGCCCGGCGCCTCGCCGGGTCCAGTCCCACGCCGACGCGAAGATCGAATGACCAGAGCTTCTTGCTGGGTACCAGGTCGTCCCCGGCGGGTATCTCACCGGTCAGGTAGCGCCGCCACCCGGCTTCGCCAAGCCACAGACCGCGGGCCGGTTTAGCCTGGCAGTCCGCAGCCAGCAGAGGCCATTGCGGCAGCGGGAATGAACCCCCCAGCCCTCCCGCCGGCACGCCAGGCAGCAGTTGCCGAACGGTGTAGGCGCCATTGTGGCTCTCCGTAACCACCAGGTCGGCAGGCAGCGGTCGCAGGCTCTCGATGCCATCGTGAGTTTTGCGTGCCAGGGCGAAGTCCGCCAACCGGAATAGTCCAGGGCGCTCGGGCGTGCCAAGGGCGAGATGTTCGACCTCGCTTCTGGAGAACTCACCCAAATCGATGCCTTCGTCCACCAGCAGACGGGACCGGATGGCGCCGGCAGCCACCGATGGCCAAGGCGGCAACAGGGCCTCGCCGTAGCCACCGGGCTCGCCGAACAGCTTGTTGCCGCGCAGAAACAGAACATCCAGGGGTTCAAGAAAGCAAGTGGTGGTCATGCGGCGTCCTCCGTGTCGTCAGTTTTGGTTTCCGGCTTTTTCTTGCCGGTGCGGGTTTCGCGTGCCAGGAATTCGGCCACGGAGAGGAAGCTTTCCAGCCAATCAAAACGCTCCTCGGATTCGGCATGACGAATGGCCTCTGCCACCAGCTTCCGCGCCAAGCCCGGCAGGTCGTAGTGGTCGCGGACGGCCTTGCGCTTGCACTGGCGCCCCATCTGGTAGGCCAGCAGTTCGGCAACCATTGTGCTGTCACCCTCAGGCGGCGGCAGATCACGCAACCACAGGCCAGTGTTGTACACGGTCCGGCGCGAGACGGCCGGCTCGGCAAGAAAATCCCTGATGCGCAAAAGCAAACGCAGCGGCTCGCCCCATTTTGCCGTCAGGCGCAGAGCGCCGCCCGAGCGCTTGACGATACTGAGGCTGAAGGCGTCGCGTCCGCCTTCCTGTTTGGCACAGCGCTCCGCCGCACGCAGCTCGCGCAGCACCGCCCCCAGCGGCGCCTGGTGGTGGGCGATGACCGCGCCGCAACTGGCGGTGGCCTTTTCGCCCATAACTCGAAGCAGCCTGTCACGATGCTGGACGAAGCCGTTGCCCTGGCGCTGGAAGCCAAAGTGCTCTTCAGATCCACCCTCCAGCCCCATGGCGGCGGGAGTGTCACCTGAGTAGGTTGCCCTAAGGGCCGCCATGGCCGGGAGGAGATCGGCCACCGGGAACATGGCCATCAGGTCGTCACCGCCGGCGTACAGGATGCGTCCATGGTAGTGCGCTTCCGCCACCGCCGGCGCCAGACTGAGCGCGAAGTGGTTGAGCGCTTCGGAAACGGCCATGTGGCGGGCAGGGTTGGGCGCGCGGTTGGAACTTGCGTATTCGAGAAAACCGGTGTCTACCTTGAAGGACTGCAGGGCCGCGCGAACCTGTGGGTGGAAACAGGCTTCATGGGGCAGGGTGAACTCGTCATCGGCCGACAGCCAGGCGCCCATGCGGTCGCCGTCCATGAGCAGCAGGCCGTAGTATGCCTCGGGCATGGTACCCAACCAGTCTTCCAGCCGCTTTCTCGCGCGATCTCCGGCTTGGAGATCATCGTCGTTGTCATTTGCAGTCTGGTGATCAAGCCACGCGGGCAGTCGGCGTATCAGGTTGCCGTCGGGATGGTCTCGCAACTCGTCGGCGAGCTTGCGGGGCAGAGCCACGTGGTCACGAATGGTTTCCAGTTCAGTACGCAGTTCCGCCGGCAGCGGCTTTTTCTCTTTGAGCGCCGTGGTGATGGAGGTGGCCAGGGCCATGGTATGGCTGCTAACCACGAAACGACTTACGTCCAGATCCAGTCCCTTCAGCTCCTCGACGAACAGGGTGGGCCACAGGCGTTTAAGAGTGCCGATAGCTGAGAGGCATTCCTTTTTTCCGGCCCAGGCGGGTCTGTTTTCCGCCATGCGACTCCAGAGGGTATCGCCGCGCCCGCCCGGCGGCAGTTTCAGGTGTTCCGGATCGTGGGTAAGCCATTCAGCCTCGCCGGTGAGGGAGTCCCGCCAGCCGCCCTCCTCTATCTGGCCGAATGCACGCACTGACTTGACCGCGGCCAGCGCCCGTTCCAGCAACTCTTGAAGAACGGGATACAGAGCGCCGGGGTTGGGTTTCCAGAACCAGCCGTCCTCCAGCGTGATACCACCGGAGAGCAATCGCCAAGCAGGTTTTCCGAGAAAGCCGGGTGGCTCGCTCTGGAAGAAAGGACGCATTGCCTCGGCAAGCCGCGGCGTCCCCGCCTCCACCTTCCCCTTGGTATCGGTGTCTACCAGGGACCAGGGTACGGAGACCCAGTGCACCTCGGGGAAGCCTTCGAGCTGGCGGGCGATCTGTTCATAACCGTAAGAACCCGGATCGTCTTCGATCTCTGCGGCCGCGAGCATCTTGCGGAAGGCATCCTCCGCCCGCGCCCGAACCCAGGCGCGTACCCGCCGGGTGATTTCCCCGGCCAGCTCGCGGGCCTGCCCGGCCGGCACCAGGGCGGTGAATCGGTTGGGCAGGGCAGCGGCGAACAGGGGATTGGCATCGCTCTTCGCACGGGTCCACTCGCAATCGGCGAACAGCCCAGCATCGAGCCCCATCTCATCTCGCAGCCAGAGATCCACCAGCGGCACGCCGCGCAGACGCGGGAAGAGAACGGCCTCCGGTCCCAGCCGCTCACAGATCACCCGCATGGCCTCCCAGCTCATGCGTGAAAGCAGGTGCGAGCCTGCCCAGAGATCGGAGGTGGAGCGGCTGGCGGCAATGAAATCCTGCACCGGGCCTAGGCTCACCGCCAGCAGTGCCGAGCCACCGGCATCGGCAGCGAAGCAGGTGGCAAGCGCTGCAGTGAGATCCAGGTGATCGTGAATGCTGTGGTCGGGCACCCGGGTATCCGCCGGAAGCTGGGCCCAGAGGCTTCTGATCTCGTGCGCGTCGATTTCCGGTCCGAAGCGCCAGAAGGCAAGCGCGGTTCTTTGCAGATCACCCGCATGAATCAGGCGCTTGAGATGGCTTTGCGCCAGAGCTTTGGCCTGGGCCGGTTCGATGTCGGAGAGCTTGCCCAGATTGAATGCCGTACCGGTGAGCGGGTGGATGATGACGGGTTTCTCATGGAAACGCACCTGCTGCCAGCGGGGCCACCGGCCATCGGCATTGCGATTGGGAAAGGCCGCTCTGTCGGCGGCCGAGGCCCAGTGGTCAGCCCTTTTGACGGCTTCGCGCACCGCGGACGGCAGTTTGGTCAGGCCGAGCTTCTCCCGCAGCACGGCGGAGGTGCCCTCTTCGTGCCCCTCTTCCGTCCGCATCAGGATCAGCGGCTTTTCCAGCGGATCGTGGAGGCGGGCTGCGAGTTTGGTCTGCCAAAGGGTGTCGTTGTTCATGGGTGGTCTCCTTGCACGGGCGTGCTAGAATACACATAAAGAGGTGTATACTTATGCGGACAAATATTGTTCTCGACGATGAGCTGGTGGCCGAAGCCATGGCTGCCACCGGGGCAAAAACCAAGCGTGAGGTGGTCGAGATTGCACTGCGTGAACTGTTGTACAAAACCCGACAACAACGGCTCAGCAAACTCAAGGGTAGCGGCCTGATCGCCCCCGACTACGACGTTGGTGAGGTTCGGCGCAAAATGACGCGCAATGCTGATTGATACTGGCGTGTGGATCGACTGGCTGCGTGGTGTGAACTCCGACGCCACCACCCAGGTCGATACCGCCCTTGGCGAGGGCATAGCCTGGCTTGCACCGGTGATCCTCCAAGAACTACTGCAAGGCGCCCGCTCGGAAAACGAGTTCGCTACACTCCAGCGGGAATTCGCTGACCAACCCATGTTGATGCCCACCCTGGAGACTTTCGTTCTTGCCGGCAAGCTGTACGCCCGCGGCCGTTGGCAAGGCGTGACGATTCGCAGCCCCCACGATTGTCTGATTTCTGCTCTTGCGGTGGAATACGACGTTCCATTGCTGACCATAGACAGGGATTTCCATGCCATCGCGCAGATGGAGCCACGGCTGCGGTTGGTACCACTTGCTTGAAACCTCATATCACCCCCTTCGCAGGCCTTCACATCCATCGAGAAAGGTGTGGACTCTTCTCCAGACCGTGTGGAGTTCATTCTCGCCCGGCCGGAATTTCTCCGGTGGCCGGCAGGGCATGTGGAAGATGACGCCATAGAGTCGACCGTTTTCACCACGACGAACCTTAAATCGCAGGCTGTTGGGCAGGCGCTGCCGGCCCCAACTCTCCACGGAATGGTTGGTGACCGGATAGCTGAGCCAGTGACGCTCCTCCGGAGCCAGTGCACTCTTTCCACTTCGAAATCGGAATTGCGTGCGCACGCTGATCTTGATGCGCGCCAACTCCTTCATCAGTTCCTTCCAGTCACCGCCCTCCCCGGTGTGCCAAACCAGCGGGCCGCCGTCGTCCCGGCCGATCGCATGCGCCCATTCGAGATCCAGACATTTCTTCCAATCCCGCAGGGGCAACCGCGGGGCCTCGACGTCCCCCTCGAGCACAACGGATCCCCAGCCGTTGCGGGAACGTCCACCGAGCGCACCGAAGGCATTGAGCAGTAGTAGGGCATGGTCGATAAGTTGTGCATCGGCTTCGGGGATAGCGAGTTTCAGCGTGTTACGCTCATCTGCCTGGATGGCGGCGTTGGTCTTGAGTTTGGTACCACCGCGACCATCCAACGGGCCATAGCCTAAATAAGCATGGGGACCAACTCTATACTTGGTTCTCTGGACTTCAGGATGATGAACGGTTCCTTGTTCGTTACCGTTCCAGCTTTGAAGTTTCCCTACATTCCAGTGCTCCAATCGTAAGCGCAGGAGGCTGCGATTGCCGTGGCCATCCGCAACCGCACCGAACAAGCGGGCCTCCTCCCGGCGCAGGGCAGGGATATCGGTGGGGTCTCCGCCGGCGGCCGCCCATGCCACCCGCCACCACTCGCGCAGCAGGTGCTTGAAGGGCGGTGTGCGCCACTGACCGGACTGGTCGGCATTGCCGAGGAATGCCGGCGTCAGGAAGCGCACGGTGAGGTTCCGGGTTACCATTTTTTTGCTTTCTTCATTCATGCGTCCTGTTCCCCCGCAATTCCGGATGGTTCCATCATTTCAAATCCCGGCCCTGGCGCGGCGGACGCGGCCCTGTCGAAGAAACTCCGTAACAGGCCGGTAGCCGCCTGCTTCCAGGCCCGCCACTCCGTGGATGCGGAAATCATGGTCTCGCCACCATGCCGAGAAGTATTTATCGTCGTTTTGTTCATGTTCTACCTACCTGTTTTTCCTGGTCACGATCTTGCGGGAAGCCCGTTTTATCCGCTCGTGTCCCAGGCTTGGGATTTTCGCCCAGCGGCATGTAATGGATCGCGCTCGCGGGCAGGGTGATGCGATACTCGCGCGGCCGCTTTCCCCCATCATCGATCAGGTAAGGCAACGCCCCGTTTCCAAGGGCCTTTTTCAGCGATCTTTGCAGCGCGCTCTTTTGCTGGGAGAAGTAGTCGCCATCCATGCCCCGCGACAGGCTGTTGAGGGTTCGCTCCCTGCCGTCCATGGGGTTGTCAAGGATCTCTACGTACTCCGCGAGAAAACGCTCTGCCCATTCCTCATCCGGTACCTCCTTCATCGGCGCGGGGAGAGGTGGCCTGTTCTCCATGGCACGGCGGGCAAACACCGACAGGAGCGCCAACTGAGATGGAGGGAGTTTTACCAGCACGCCACCGGCTCTGATCATTTTCCCCGGCAGATCTATTACCAGTTCAGGTGGCCCCAGGGTCCGGCGGGCTGCCGACACGACCTCGGAAAAGCTGCTCGCGCCATCGAGGAGACGCTCGTCCAGGCCGTGGCGGAGACTGACAAAGGGGATCTCCGCAAGCGTCACCTTTGCGTCTTTCGTATCGGCGAGGCTCTGATCGCGGGTCTTCACCACGCGGCTGTAGGGAGTGGGATAGAAGAAGTCCCAGCAGGATTCGAAAGGTTCCGAGACCAACACATGCGAAAGACGATCTCTGGGCCGACCGAAGAGGGAGAGCGCGTAGCCCAGGTAGTAGCCCATGGTTTTTCGACCACCCGCGATGGAGACATGCAATTCAGTATCGGGATCGGTGGTCAGCTCCCGAACCTGCTCGCAGATGAAATCCGCAGCACAGGTATTGTCTCCGGGGGTACGAATATCCCTGAGCAGCGCGCCATCGGCAGCCGGGACAATATGGATGCAGTCGGCATCGAAACGTATCGGCGGCAATTGGTAGTCTCCGATCATTTTGCGAAACCAGGCTGGTTCTTCCGACAGCAGCGAGAGACGGGCCCGCTCAGCACCATCCACCGTGGTGATCAGGCGAATTTCGTTGGGGATCCAGGGTTCCTCGCGCGCAACAGCCAACGCATAGAGCGTTTCGGTAATGATCTGGGGCGAGAGTCCCGTTACCGCAAGCAGGATGCGGCGATGGGAAGATTGAGCGCTCATTGTTCCAGTTGTTCTCATTTTACGTTTATGACGGTATGCATCGTCCATGATGTCTCGATGAGTCCTTGCCATGCTCTACCTTTATCATCATCCAGCGGTCAGCTTGCGTCCGGGTTCACAAGCTTGTGACAAGTTCATATTGACCCAGTCCCATGCTGGATTGCTTGCCGACGTGTAGCCACTGCCCATACCAAAGGAGCGGCCACCACTGCCCCAGGTGACCGGATTCAAGTTTAAGATGGCCGAGCAAGCCACCCATCTTCATGCTGGTCTTCTGTCTGTTTGAATAACGAGTCCAGTCACGCCACTCCAGACGGGTCTCCACCACTGCGCTCTCCAGACCGGACGGAATGGCCGGCAGAACACAGTCCTGACCGGGTAGCCCGTATATCGCCACCAGCTCCCGAATTCGCAATCTAAGTGAGCTCAGAAACAGATCCATGGAAAAGTCTGCCGGTCTCACCAGGCGTTTTTCGCGCTTCATGCGCAATGGCGTCATAAATCTCAGCGTTGTCAGGCCCGCAGGCTCAGGCACAACCGGCAGTGCGCCGACGCCTGTATCAGGCCGGAAACCAGCTTTGGCTTCATAGGGTTGCCATTCGTCACTGCCCAGCACCCGCTCGTAGAATATCTTCTCAACGTGGAACGGGGTATTTTCATGGCCCAGACCCAGCCTGCCGGCCTGCCGCATGGCGGTGACGGCCAGTGGCAGTTTTTCCACGGCTTTTCCCACCAGAATGAGGGTAAAACTCAGAGAATCCCTTTTCGGCAGCCCCCGTTTCTCTCGTAGCGGGAAGGGCGCCGTCTCCAGTACCCACGCATGAGGCATGGCGGAATAGCGCTTTTGCTGTGACTTCCCGCTTGCGGGAGACTCAAAGAAAGTGACGTAATCACAGCGAGAATACAGCCGGCATCCATCGCAAGAGGTACGTAGAGTGACACAGGCGGTCTTGCGCAATCCGTGACCGAGAAGTCCGCGCAATGTCGAACCGGGGAAGCGCGGTAATCGAACCGGACTCTCCAGTTTCAGCAAGAAACGAACGCGGTGAACCACCAGCGGTATGGAGGTACCAGAGTTCCCTGTCTGTGTGGCGGGTACGGACATTCTCCCCTCTTTATTGGTGATAAATCGGCCATGACTCGACGGCAATATGACGGTAACCACCGCCTTCGCGCCGGATTCACAAGCCTGGGATCTTTGAACCGTCACTGTTGCCAGCCGGGGGGAGCATGGCTGCGGGCCATCCAGACCAACCCGCAATTTATTGTATTTCTGGTATTTTTGTTATTTCTCAGGCCTGCGCATATGACTCGCAGGTGAAGCCCGGAATCCTGCCGAGGGAATTCGTGCAACTAAACATATACGAAAGGTCGGGCTATTTCCATACCACGCCCGTACGAGCCGGGCAATCCCGACGCCAGGCGTCTCACTTCCACAACATCCAAGAGGAAAAAAAGCCGCCCCGGGTTTCCGGGGCGGCTTTTTTGTGGTGACTACTGTCCCAGTCCGGCGCGGGGCCTGCAAAGCTTACCTTGGTGACGAGGTACCACTGGTGTGTCTGCCGGACCTCGTACTGGCAGGTGGCTCGTGGTCGTGCTCCGGTCGGTGCACCGATTCCAGCCGGAAACCGGGCAGGGCCTCGCTGATGACGCGGCGAGAATGTTCCAGGCTGAACTTGAGGGGGATCATGTTACCCGTCGTGCCACGGTAGGTGACATGTACGTGCCTGCCGGCGGCCAGTTCATTGACCAGACTGTGGGGAATCTCGAAGAACACATACTCCGGCGTGTACTTGGTGATCTTCAGTTCATGAGTCTCGTTTCGATCGACACGGATGCGGATGGATTTCAAGCCCGGCTTGATGGGCTCCTGCAGGCCCAGAACTCTGAAACTGCCCAGAATATGCTCACTGTCCTCGCTTGCCAGCACGAACATGGCCTTCTTCTGGGTGGGATCCTTGACGGTGGCCAGTACGATCTCGGTATTGGTTTTGGGATCGATTTCCCGCATGACCTTCCAGTGGGAAAAGGCCGGACTGGTAAATAAAAGAAAGGGGATCAGTAACAACGTGCCTTTTGAAAATGACATACCCGTCTCCTGTCTGTTTATTGTTGCCTCGAGCTTAACGTGGCCCCCGCACGGCCGGGGCGAAGTCCTGCAGTCGCCTTGTCGATGACCCTTTACTGGTTTCAGCCATCCTCCGGTGGCAGGAAACGCAGCCAGTCGAATTCGGGGTCACCGTAGACGAGAAATTCCGGGTTGAGCACGGATGCCTTCGTATTATAGCTCAGGCGCCGGCCGTGGATGTCGGTGACGCGCCCGCCGGCCTCCTCGACGATGCACTGGGCGGCGGCGGTATCCCATTCCGAGGTCGGACCGAGGCGGGCATAGACATCGGCGCTGCCCTCGGCCACGCGACAGGACTTGAGTGAGCTGCCGACGCTGAGGAGTTCGTAGCTGCCGACCCGATCTAGGAACTGCCTGAAGCGGGCGGTGGCATGCGAGCGGCTGCCGGCGATGACCAGGTGCGCGGGATCGGTCTTGCGGGCGTGGATGCGCTGCGGCCGACCCTCGCCGTCCAGGGTCCAGGCGCCGACGCCCTTCGCCGCATAGTAGTAGCGGTCCAGCACCGGCGCGTAGATGACGCCGAGGATGGATTCATTCCCGTGGATCAGGGCGATGTTGACGGTGAACTCGCCGTTGCGCTTGATGAACTCGCGCGTGCCGTCGAGGGGATCCACCAGCCAGTAGGTATCCCACTGGCTGCGCGCCGTAAAGGGAATATCCACCGATTCTTCGGACAACACCGGCCAGGCGCGCGGCAGGGACTGCAGGCCATCGACGACCACTTCGTGGGCACCCATGTCGGCCTCGGTCACAGGCGAGTCGTCGATCTTGGTGTCAACGCGAAAACCGCGCTCATACACGGCCATGATGCGCTCGCCCGCCTCCCAGGCAAGGATCAGGCAGCGATCGAGCAGGTCGATGAGCTGGTCGCGCGTGTGTTCCGTTGCCTGCATGTCGTGATTCAAAGTATGTCGGGCGAGAAGTGGATCTCGGTGACCAGCCGCCCCTCGAACCAGGCGTCGTAACTCAGGGCCTCGTCCTTGCGCACGACCTCGAAACCGGGCTGCGGCAGAGGCGTGATGGCGACGAATTTCAGGCCCGTACCGGCGAAGGAGATCTCCGCCGAGACGTGCATCGGGAAGTAGCCGTCGAGGAAACGTCGCATGTAGGGGCCGTTGTAGAGGGTGAACGAGCCGTCGTCGTTGATGCGCAGGGCGCGGGTCCAGGCGCGCACGCACACGCGCGCGCCCTCGGCAACGTCTTCCAGCTGCACGCTGGATCCCTCCACCCAGGCGCGGCCGATCTTCTCGCTGCGCGTGACCTCGAGCTCGCGCACCCGCCCTGCGCGAAAGACGATCTCCACCCGTCCCACGGCATCCATGTTGGCATGGCATTGTTCCATGCGCACCCAGCCGTCGCGCAGGCTGGCGGGGACGATGGTAAGGATGTTGCTGTGATGGTGCAGGCCCGCCTGCGGGCGCGGTTCGATGAAGCTCAGCTCCCCGGAGCCCGGCAGGGCACGGGGCGGGGCGAAGTCATCGCTCTCGAACCAGCGCTCCAGTTCCTCGGGGCTGATTTCCGTGGCCGGCGCGGCGGACGCCAGGAGGAGAAAAATGACGACCAAAATCAGGCGCTTGAGTCGGTTCCGCTCGGGCTTGTCGAAGGCGCTGCGGGGCATGGTACAACCTGTCTGTGACACCTCCTTCAAGCTTAACCCAATCCAACCGCGCTGGCACCCCGAGCGGGGAAGTGGCGTATAATCGCGCCCTCACCCACACCCGAGAAGGTGCCGCTACCTTGCACACACCACCGAAGCTCCACTGGCAGGCCATCGACCACGTCCTGCTGGACATGGACGGCACGCTGCTCGACCTGCATTTCGACAACTATTTCTGGCGCCAGCACGTGCCCCTGCGCTATGCCGAGAAGTACGAGCTGGAGGTGGACGAGGCGAAGCAGAAGCTGTTTCCCATCTTTCGCTCGGTGGAAGGCACCATCGACTGGTACTGCGTGGACTACTGGTCGGAGACCCTGGGTCTCGACATCGCCGAGCTCAAGCGCGAGGTGGACCACCTGATCGCGGTGCATCCCACGGTGCCGGCCTTCCTCGCCGCGGTGCGCGAGAGTGGTCGCCGCTCGGTGCTGGTGACCAACGCCCACCACAAGGCGCTGACCCTGAAAATGGAGCGTACCGGGCTCGATGCGCACCTGGATCTGATCATCTGCGCGCACGACTTCGGCGTGCCCAAGGAGGACCAGGCCTTCTGGCAGGCATTGCGCCGGGAACTGGACTTCGAGCCGGCACGCAGCCTGCTCATCGACGACAGCCTGCCGGTGCTGCGCGCGGCGCGCGAGTACGGTATCGGCCAGTTGCTGGCGGTGTACCAGCCGGACACGAAGGAGCCGCGCCGCGAGATCACCGAGTTCCCCGCCATCCACGGCTTCGATGAGATCATGCCCGGAAAACAGGTTCGAGGGGCGAGTAGCGAGTAGCGAGGGCTGAGGTTTGGAACCCCTGCCCCTGCGGGGCACCGAGGGCCCGGAGTGAGGGAGGAATGTTAAGCCTGGTAAAACCGTCCCCTCCCCCTAAGGGGGAGGGACAGGGAGAGGGGATCAGAATCGTCACCCCCCTCACCCCAACCCTCTCCCCCCAATGGGGGGAGAGGGGGAAGTGTGTAAAGCATGGCCCAGGCGCAAGCCCGGGAAGGGCTATTTCTTCTCGAATCGCCTGTCCCAGTTCCTGAAGCGCTTGCGGCAGTATTCCAGCAGGGACTGGTAACCATCGAAGAACAGCTCGAAGCCTTCTTCCGCCGGAGAGTCGTATTCGCAATAGTCGTTGTCGTAATCGCGGCAGACGTTGGGGCGGGTTTCGTAAATCTGGCAGCGGCCGTCGTCGCCGACGAACTGGCAGCGGTTGAGCACCAGCAGGAACCAGCCGTCCTCGTCCTTGTAGGCCTGAACATTTTCGTGGGTGAGTTGCCACAGCAGGTGGTCGAAGTCATCCTTGCTGCGCGGCGTGTCGATGGCCTGCGTAATGTATCCGCAGCAGCGCGTGCCGATGCAGAATCCGCACTTGTTTTCACTTGTCATTTCCGACTCGATGCGCCAGACTTTTCTTCGATCTTCGGTTAGCATGATGGGGCTGGGTACCTTGCTGGTTACTCACGGTCCGTTCCGCGGCCGGATTATATCAGGCCGTAGAGCGGCTGTGGCGATTTTCCTGACACCCCCATCGGGTCCGCTATCAGTACGATGAAACTGTTTCCCGTCAGCCGCGAGCTTCGCGAACACCCGGAATTTGCTCAGGGTATTATCCGCCTCGGTATCTGGACCTTCTGGTCGGTCTTCATGGGCATCAGCCTCTACAGCGATGGCGACGTCGACGGCCTCATCAACCTCGGTTTCTTCTCCGGCAGCTTCGTGATCTTCTCCATTGCCGTACTGGTTTCCATCGCCCGCTCGCCGCACAAGCCCCTGCGTCGCTACCTGACCATCCCCATGGACTTCGGCTCCATCAGTTACGCCATGATTCTCACTGGCGCGGGCCCCTTCAGCCCCTATTTCCTTATCTATCCCTGGGCCTATATCAGCTACGGCGTGCGTTACGGGCGCGGACCCCTGCTGGCCGCCTCCGCCGCGAGCCTGCTGGGCTACCTGCTGGTACTGATGCTCACCGGCGCCTGGCGCACCAATCCCATGGAAACCACGGTGTACCTGCTCTTCCTGGTGATCCTGCCCCTCTATCTCAATGCCATGATCAACCAGCTCCACCGCGCCCGTGCCGAGGCCGACCGCGCCAACCGCGCCAAGAGTGAATTCCTTGCCACCATGAGCCACGAGATCCGCACGCCCATGAGCGGCATCATCGGTCTCACGCGCCTGCTCTCGCGCACCGAGCTGACCAAGGAACAGAGGGAATTCATCAGCGCCCTGGAGGAATCCTCCCAGGCATTGCACTCGCTCATCGATGACGTGCTGGATATTTCCAAGATCGAGTCCGGCAAGTACCAGTTGCGTACCCAGCCCTTTTGCGTCAACGAGGTCGTGGATGCCGTGGCGCAGATGTTCACGCCCGCGGCCGCCGGCAAGGGCGTGGAGCTGATCAGCTACGTGCAGCCGGATCTGCCCGCCCGGCTCGTCGGCGATCCAGACCGCGTGCGCCAGATCTTGCTCAACCTGGTGAGCAACGCGGTGAAGTTCTGCGAAGAAGGCGAGATCACCATCAAGGTGAGCCGGATGGCCGATGAAGACGAACAGGTTTGCCGCCTGCGCTTCGAGGTGCGCGATACCGGCATCGGCATCGAGGCGGAACACCTTGCCAGTATCTTCGAACCCTTCTACCAGGGCGGCGCCGAGGCGCGCAA
>Ga0256830_1000784_pt1 | contig 23744 bp, 17 predicted proteins | sample 128326metaG_FD_190537 | JGI IMG/M metagenome (GOLD analysis project Ga0256830, IMG submission 190537) | Hydrothermal vent microbial communities from Lau Basin, Pacific Ocean - 128-326 | ecosystem: Environmental > Aquatic > Marine > Hydrothermal vents | place: Pacific Ocean: Lau Basin | collected... | reverse complement strand
AGGGCGTGACCCATATCTTCGGTGTACCGGGTGAAGAGAACGCAGACTTGATGATGTCGCTGATGGACAGCGACATCGAATTCGTGCTGTGCCGTCACGAGCAGGCCGCGGCCATCATCGCCGATGCCTACGGACGGCTCACCGGCAAGGCCGGCGTGTGCCTGGCCACGCTCGGGCCCGGCGTCACCGTCATCGAACGGCCGGAGGACGTGGCCAAGGAGGTCGAAGCCATGCTGGCCGCCAGGCGGCCGATCATCCTGGCCGGCAAGGGCGCCATCCGCAAGCGCGCGGCCACCCAGTTGCGGCGCCTGTCGCACAAGACCGGCATCCCGGTGGTCAATACCTTCATGCAGGATTTCGCCATGTAGAAGGACGATGACGCCTTCCCCATGAAGCCGCAGAAAATACTGTGGGACGTGCGCCGGTTCCTGGGCCCCGACGACTACCTCCTGTCCGATGTCGGCGCCCACAAGATGTGGATATCCCGCTATTACCAGTGTCAGCAGGCCAACACCTGCCTGATATCGAACGGCTTCTGTTCCATGGGCTTCGCCCTGCCCGGCGCCCCGGCCAGATCGAGTGCGTGCTGTAGGGTGGGGTGAGCGCAGCGAACCCCACCGTAGCGACGGTTGATATTTCAAACGGGTTTCTTAACCATCAAGGTACGCGAAGACCTACCAAGGATAGGATCTTTACCGCGAAGGATGCAAAGGTCGCGAAGGAAATATTAAAAGCCTTTCTTTGTGTACTCTGCGTCTTTGTGGTGAATATGAATCCCACACGGCGTCACGGTGGGGTTCGCTTCGCTCACCCCACCCTACGTACGAGGCAACCTGACAATCCTGGCATCCTGCTCCGGGTTGTCCGCCACGTCGTCGATGGGCGCCGGCCGTCCCAGGTGATAGCCCTGGGCATAGTCGACACCGAGCTGGCGCAGCACGTCGAGCGCCTCACTGCTCTCCACATACTCCGCCGTCGTGGTCTTGCCCATCAGGGCGGCGACTTCACTGATCGACTTGACCATGGCCCTGTCGATATCATTGTGGGCGATGTCGCGCACGAAGGCGCCGTCGATCTTGAGTATGTCGACCGGCAGGTTCTTCAGGTAGGCAAACGATGACAGGCCGCTGCCGAAGTCGTCCAGCGCAAAACGGCAGCCATGCTGCTTGAACGTCTCGATGAACTCGATGGCGCGCGACAGGTTGGAGATGGCCGCCGTTTCGGTGATCTCGAAGCAGAGCTTGTCATGCGGCACGCCACTGCCGTCGATCAGCGCCATGGTGTCGCTCAGGAAAGTTTCGTCGCACAGCGACAGAGCGGACAGATTGATCGAACACAGGTGCAGCTGCGTCAGCGATCGCGGATGGTCGGCCAGCCAGCTCAACACGCTTTCCAGCACCCAGCGATCGAGCCGGGTGGACAGATTGTAGCGCTCCGCTGCCGGCAGGAAGGCACCCGGCGCGATGATCCGGCCGTTGCGCTCCTGCAGGCGCAGCAGGATTTCGTAGCGGTCGCCGTTCGCTCCGCCCTGACAGGACACGATCGGCTGGGCGTACAAGCGAAACATGCCCTTTTCCAGCGCCTGGGTGATATGGGATGCCCAGCGCATCTCGCCGACATGGGTGACCATGGCGCTGTCGTCCGGCCGGCAGACGTAGACCCGGTTGCGTCCCCGTTCCTTGGCCGCGTAACAGGCCGAATCCGCCAGACTGAGCAGCTGCTGCATCGACTTGCTGTCGCCGTCGATGGGCACGACACCGATACTGACGCCGATGCTGAAGCGGCGCGAGCGCCAGTGAAAACGGAAGTCCTCGATGGTCTTGCGCAGGCGGTCGGCCCGCTGCTCGGCCTGCTCCAGCGGGCAGTGTTCCATCAGCACGGCAAACTCGTCCCCACCCAGCCGCGCCAGGGTGTCGCGTGAGCGAATCTGCTTCGTCAACAGGCGCGATATCTGGCGCAGCAACTCGTCACCGGCGATATGTCCGCAGGTATCGTTGATAACCTTGAACTGGTCCAGGTCCAGGTAGCACAGCGCGTGCTGTGTGCCCTGTGACGGCGATGTCAGCACGCGCACCAGGCGGCGTTCGAATTCACGCCGGTTGACAAGATCCGTCAGTTCGTCGTGTGTCGCCTGGTAGGCCAGCTGCTCCGACAGCTTGCGGTTTTCGGTGACGTCACGGCATACGATCAGCAACTGTCCGTCGCTGTCGTCGGTGACGGGGAGCCGGGTGACGCGCTGCTGGACCCACAGCACGGAACCATCCTTGTGTAGCTTGCGGTATTCGATCTGGCTGCCGGGGGCCGGATTCTCGAACTGCGTGGCGAGGTAGGCCCGCACGGGTTCCCTGTCATCGGGATGAATCAGCATGGCCGCAGGCTGACCGATCAGCTCATCCACTTCATAACCCAGCATGGCTGCGCCGATCCTGTTGATCGATACGATCTCGCCCCTGGTGTTCACGGTTGAATAGATGTCGGGCGCGTTCTCATACAGAAGCTGATAGCGGGCCTCGCTGGCTTTCAGCGCTTCTTCGGTGCGTCGTTCCCCGGTAATGTCCTTGAATATGCCGCGGGTGGACACCGCTTCGCCGTTCTTGATGAGGGAGCCGCATTCGCCCATCAGATGAACGGTTTCTCCGTTCTTGGTGAGAAACTTGAAATCGATACGTGAAAGGGTCTCGCCCTTCTTGAGTCGTTCGAACCGCTCCATGCAGCAATATACGCTTTCCGGGTGCAGCACATCGCCGAGTGTCAGCGACTTCACCTCTTCCTGGCTGTAGCCGAGTGTCTCTCGCCATGCCCTGTTGGTATAGAGGAAACGGCCATCGGGACCCAGGCACTGGATCAGGTCACTGGTGTTGTCAAAGATATCCTGGTAGCGCTCTTCGATATCGCGCAGCCTGCCCTCGAAGAGCCGGCGTTCACGTTCCTGCCGGCTGCGCCGTACCAGGTGCTGTACGAGCAAAGGCAGGCGGCGCAAGAAGTCCCGTGTCCGGAGCACGACCTGATCGACGCCCTGCTCCATGCAGCGCAGCGCCAGCGGCTCGCCACCCGTGTCGGCAAGCGGGATGACGGTGGTATCGGGTGAGGCTTCCCGCACCAGCGACACCACGTCCAATACCGTGAAGCCACCGCATTCAAGCTCGCTGATCACCACCGGGCAGTCTCCCCCGGCCAGGGCATCCCCGAGGTCGGCCAGGGTCGGAACAGGACGCAGCCCGAACGATCCGCCGTCGTCCTTCAGTACTGCATCGAGCAGGCGCAAGGTCTCGTCGTTGCCCGCAAAAAGGAGCTGGGTCATGACTGCTTATCTGATATGGCTGACATGGATCATTTCCCTACCGAAACCTGGGATATAAAATCCCGGCATACCGGCCGGGACACCGGCATAGAGGGCGATACAAGGTATTATCGGCATCAGGCGGGATTTCTGTTCGTTCGGCGAGGAGCAGGAATCTATAATATTATCTGCATCTTGAGACAATTGAGTCGACACTGTGACCCGATCAGGCAACCAGGCGGCCCCCGGCGCACGGGCGCGGCATCTGCCGGGACGACAGCATAACCCCGTGTTCGGTCCGGCGCAAAGGCAAGCGGACCGCGGGCGCGAATGCGCCGTCGCATGGCGGCTGCTGAACGCCCCGGACAGCTGCGTTTCCCGCTTCCCGGACGGGCCGGAAAAGCGGTAATGGCCGTGACCATAGACCCTCAGCGCTGGGCCACGGGAACCGTTGTCGAGCTTTATCCCTGGACGGAAAAGCTGTTCTCGATACGCGTCGAGGCCGAAGTGGCGCCCTTCACCGCCGGCCAGTTCACCAAGCTGGGCCTGGTGATCGACGACGAGCTGGTCAGCCGCCCCTATTCCTATGTCAACGCGCCCGATGAAAGGCCGCTGGAATTCTATTTCGTCACCGTACCCGGCGGGCCGCTCACCAGCTCCCTCATCCGGCTCCGGCCCGGCGACCCCATCCTGGTGATGAAGCGGCCCTCCGGTTTCCTGACCCTGAACGAGGTGCCCGACGGCCGCTATCTGTGGCTGCTGTCGACCGGGACCGCGATCGGCCCGTTCCTGTCGATGCTGAAAACGGACGAACCCTGGCGGCGCTTCGAGAAAGTGGTTCTGGTGCACGCCGTGCGCTTCGCGCGTGAACTGAGTTTCCGCGAACAGATACGGGATCTGCAGAACAGGCACGGTGAACGCTTCTGTTATATCCCGGTGGTCAGCCGCGAAGACACGGATTTCGCATTGCGGACCCGCATACCGGCCGCCATCGGGGACGGGCGCCTGGAACGGCGCGCCGGCATCCCTCTTAACCATGAAAACAGTCAGGTAATGATTTGCGGCAACCCGGCCATGGTCAGGGATACCACGGAAACCCTCAAAGCCCGGGGCCTGACCCGCAACCGGCGCCGTGAACCTGGCCAGATAACAGTGGAAAACTACTGGTAAATCCCGGCTGGCCGGGCGGCAAGAGGGCATTTTCCCTTAACCCGGTGTTTGGAAAACGCTTATAATTCCTGTCCGCTGCATAAAAAATCGACCATAATCAGGTACAGGATGTAGGTTTTCCCCATGACGGTACCCAGACGGCGCGCGACAGACAGGCGTTCCAATCCGGACCGCCGCCGGCAACACGACCGGCGCAGCGGCGCCGGCGAGCGGGGCCGCGTCCGCTACCCCAGCTGGCCGGAACAGCAGGTGCAGTTCATCACCCGTTACGTGTTCTGGATGCTGGGGCTGCTGTTTTTCAATTTCATCGAGGGCATCGAGCCGGCACACTGGTCGTTGCCGCAGCTCAACAGCGTATTTGGCGTCTATTTCCTGCTCAACACCGTCTTTTTCTGGCACGCCAGCCGTTACCCGGCCCACCCCGGCCGTTACAGGGCCGCCATGTGGGTGGACATCGTGATCACGTCGATCGCGGTACTGAACGACCCCTACCCCATTCCTCCATCCATCCTGGTCTATATCATGGTGGTGCTCGGCAATGGCATGCGTTACGGCATGCGGCTGTTCGGCGAGGCCCTGGTCGGCTCCTTCACGGCGGCCATGATCATCCTTTCGATCCGCTACATGTACGAAACCCAGACTTTGTCGCCCGGTCTGGTGTTCCTCAATCTGTTCGGCGCCATCATCCTGGTGTACGCCTATATTCTCATGGCCCGCATCGAAAAGAGCCGCGTGGAACTGGAGCAGAGCAGCAACATCGATACCCTGACGGGTCTGCTCAACCGCCGCGCATTGCTGGAGATTGCCGATACCCTGTTCCAGCGCCTGGGCGGAAACCAGCGGCGCTTTGTCATGCTGTTCGCCGACCTGGACAGGTTCAAGGCGGTCAACGACGAGTTCGGCCACGCGGCGGGCGACCTGGTGCTCAAGCAGGTTGCCGACATCCTCCGTCACGCCATTCGCAGTAACGACATCGCCGCCCGCTTCGGCGGTGACGAGTTCGTGATATTCATGGAGGACACCGACATCGGTGAGGCCGAAGCGGTCGCCATCCGCATTCAGCAGCAGGTCAAGAGCTGGGCGGACAGCAATGGCATGGATTTCAGTGTCACCTTCGGGCTCGGCGAGGCCCCTACCCATGGCAACAGCTTCAAGGTGCTGCTGGAGCAGGTCGACAAGGCGCTGTACCATTCCAAGACCACGCACACCGGTGGCGGCCTGGCGCACGCCAAAAAGCCGTTCATTGCCGTGGCCAGCTGATACACGATTCCGGAATCCCGATGGAAAAACACGTTGATGTCGCCATAATCGGCGCCGGCAGCGCCGGTCTCTACGCCTGGGCGCAGGTCAGGCGCAAGACTGACAGCTATGTGCTGATCGACGGCGGGGAACTGGGTACCACCTGTTCCCGCGTCGGCTGCATGCCATCCAAGGCACTGATCCAGGTGGCCGACGACTTCCACCGCCGCAGCTTGTTCGACCGCGAAGGCATAGAAGGCAGTGATGTACTGAAGGTCAACATTCCCGACGCGCTGGAGCATGTGCAGGACCTGCGCGACCTGTTCGTCGACAAGGTGCTGAGCAGTACCACGGACACCCTGGGCGACAAGTTGATCGAGGAAAACGCCCGCTTTCTCGAACCCGGTCTGCTGGAGGCCGGTGAGCACAGGATCCGGGCGGACCGCATCATTATCGCCACCGGCTCCTCCCCCGTGGTGCCCGAAGCCTGGCGGGTCTTCGGCGACCGCATCGTGACCACCGACGAGTTTTTCGAACTGGAAGAACTGCCAGACAGCATGGCGGTGATCGGCCTTGGCGTCATCGGCCTGGAATTGGGTCAGGCGCTTGCCAGACTGGGCGTCGGGGTAACCGGCATCGATCAACTGGAACGCATCGCCAGCCTCGACGACAGCATCATCAACCAGGCGGCCATCGACATCATCGGCAGGGAATTTCCCCTGTGGCTGGGACAGCCCGCCAAGGTCGAGGAAGCCGATGGCGACCGCCTCCGGGTCAGCGTCGGCGACCGGTCGGTGGTGGTGGACAAGATACTGGCGAGCATGGGCCGGCGTCCCAACCTGGCCGGCCTCGACCTGGCGGCCGCGGGTATCGAACTGGACGACAAGGGCCTGCCGCGCTTCGACCGCAATACCATGCAGATCGAGGACAAGCCGGTGTTCATCGCCGGCGACGTGGACGGTGAACGGCCGTTGCTGCACGAGGCGGGCGACGAAGGACGTATCGCCGGCTTCAATGCCGTGTCCGATACGCCCGTTGCCTTCAAACGCAGGGTTCCGCTGTCGATCACCTTCACCGATCCCAATATCGTGCTGGTCGGCGAAACCATCGACCGCCTCGATCCGGACACCACGCTGACCGCCGGGGTCAGGTTCGGTCCCCTGGGCCGCGCCCTGATCATGGGGCGCAACAAGGGTGAACTGAGGCTCTACGCTGACCGCCGCGACGGCCGCCTGCTCGGCGCCGCCATGGTGGCCCCCCGGGGTGAACACCTGGGCCACCTCCTGGCGCTGGCCATCCAGCAACGGCTGACCGCCCTTCAGCTTCTGCAGATGCCTTTCTACCATCCGGTCATCGAGGAAGCCTTGCAGCCGGTGCTGCGGGAACTGGTCGGCGCCTGCGACCATCCGCCCGAAGGCCCGATGGATCTTCAGCCCCTGTAGGGTGGGGTGAGCGCTGCGAACCTCACCAAGGCACGCAAAGGCGCACGAAGGAAAAATTGAAAAGTCCCTCTTTGCGCTCCCTGCGTCTTTGCGGTGAACAAGAAGCGGCCCCGATGGTGAGGTTCACTTCGCTCACCAATATCCTACAATCTGGATTAGATATATCTCATATATGATTGTTAAGGAATTAGTTTGTACGATATTGCCCGAAAACGCCTGAAACGGCTCAACGAGCTCCGGCACCCGCGCCTGATGCGCAACAGCGCCATCGGCGTCGAGAAGGAGAGCCTGCGCGTAAACCCGCAGGGCAGCATCGCGCAGACGCCTCACCCGCGCGCGTTGGGTGCCGCCCTCACCCATCCCTATATCACCACCGACTATTCCGAGGCGCTCACCGAGTTCATTACGCCGCCGTTTCACAGTATCCGCGACGTGCTCGACTTCCTGCGCGACACCCAGGCATTCGTCTATCAGCATCTGCAGGACGAGTATCTGTGGGCGACCAGCATGCCCTGCGTGGTGGCCGGCGAGACCAGCATCCCGATCGCCGAATACGGCACCTCCAATTCCGGCATGATGAAACACGTCTACCGACGTGGCCTGGGTTATCGCTACGGACGCATCATGCAGGTCATCGCCGGCGTACATTACAACTATTCCTTCCCGCCGGAATTCTGGACGCTGTATGCCGAACTCGAGGGACACAGCGGCCCGCTGCAGGATTTCATCTCTGCCGCCTACATGGCCCTGATCCGCAACCTGCAGCGTTTCGGCTGGCTCATCCCCTACCTGTTCGGCGCCTCGCCCGCGGTGTGCAAATCCTTTCTCGGCGGCGCAGCTACCGGTCTGCAGGAGTTCAATGAGAACACCTATTACCAGCCCTATGCCACATCCCTGCGCATGGGCGATATCGGCTACCAGAACAACAAGGAAAACGAGCACGGCATCAAGGCCAACTATGACAGCCTGCAGACCTATATCGACAGTCTCACCTGCGCCATAGAAACCACCTGCCCCGAATATGAAAAAATCGGCGTGCTGGTCGACGGCGAGTACCGGCAGCTGAATGCCAACATCCTGCAGATCGAGAACGAGTACTACAGCACCATACGCCCCAAGCCGATGCTGCCCAACGGCAACGAGAAGCCGACCGTGGCGCTGAGGCGCTGCGGCGTGGCCTATGTCGAGCTGCGCTCACTGGACGTCAACGCCTTCGACCCCCTCGGTATCAACGAGCGGCAGCTGCATTTCCTGGAAGCCTTCCTGTTGTTCTGCCTGCTGCACGACAGTCCGCCCATCAGCGCCGATGAGCGCATCGCCATCGACGAGAACGAACTGCGTACCGCCCATTGCGGCCGCGATCCGAAACTGACCCTGATCCGCGACGGCGATAAAATCCGCCTCCGCGACTGGGCCCGCGAACTGTGCGAGGAGATGCAGGGCATGTGCGAACTGCTGGACCAGAGCGTCAAGGGCGGTCCCTACTGCGAGGCGCTGCGCGCACAGCAGTCGAAGGTCGAAGATCCGGAATTGACTCCCTCGGCGCGCATGCTGAGGGAAATGCGCGAGCGCGGCGAAGGCTTCTACCATTTCGCCCGCCGCATGTCGGAGAAGCACCAGCACTTCTTTCTCAACCTGCCGCTCAGCGAGGAGCGGTGGCGGTTCTTCACCGAGGCGGCCGCCAAGTCCATCGAAGACCAGAAGGCGCGCGAAGCGGCCGACGAGTTGTCATTCCCGGAATACCTGGCGCGTTATTTCGCACAGCATTGAGGAGTATTACACGATGACCGAGCTGGTTCTGGCCTCCACCTCACCCTATCGCAGGGAACTGCTGGCACGGCTCGGCGTGCCGTTTGAAACCCTGTCGCCGGACGTGGACGAAAGCCGCCTGCCGGGTGAATCACCCGGGCAGCTGGTGATGCGCCTGGCCGAGGCCAAGGCGCGCGCGGGCGCCGGCCGCTATCCTCGGGGGCTGATCATAGGCTCCGACCAGGTGGCCGTCTGCCAGGGTGAGATTCTGGGCAAACCCGGCACTCACGAAAACGCCGCCCGGCAACTGGCGAAGCTGTCCGGCCAGCGGGTCAGTTTCCTGACCGGGCTTTGCCTGTTCGATGCACGGCACAACCGGGCACGCGTGGAGCTGGTGCCCTATCACGTCTGCTTCCGCGGCCTCGGCATGGCCCAGAGAGAGCGCTACCTGAGGGCCGAACAGCCCTATGACTGCGCCGGCAGTTTCAAATCGGAAGGACTGGGCATCAGCCTGTTCGAACGCATGGAAGGCGACGATCCGACGGCCCTGATCGGTCTGCCGCTGATCCGCCTGACAGGCTGGCTGAACGAGGCCGGACTGGACATCCCCTGAACAGAGGCCCCGCCACCCGAACGGGCGATATCCGGCACCATGTTGGTGCCGGTCATCTTTCGATTCACTAAAGCAGTGCAATCCTCAGCATCCACTTTTCTGGTGGGCGCGATACATCCATCTGTTTTAACGGCATATTTCCCGACGCATGCCCTGACACGCGAAATGGCCCATGTATTGCAGGGGATTGGCCGTGCCCCATGGGCGTGCAGCTTCCCGGGCACGGTAATCGAATAACTAAAGGTTTGCTCCATCCGGAGGAGAAAAATGCTGGCTTGGAAATCATCCCGCGGGGCAAGGGCCGCACTGTGCTCCATCATGTCGATGGGCCTGCCGGGCCTGGCGCTGGCGGAAGAAGCGCCGGTACTCAGCGCCGGCGACACCGCCTGGATGCTGACCGCCACCGCCCTGGTGCTGTTCATGACCATACCGGGGCTGTCGCTCTTTTATGCCGGCATGGTGCGCAGCAAGAACGTGCTGTCGGTACTGATGCAGTGCTTCGCCATCACCTCCCTGATGACCGTATTGTGGGCCATCTATGGCTACAGCATCGCCTTCGGCGGCGAAGGCGCAGTGTGGGGCGGCCTGTCCAAGGCTTTCCTCAAGGGCGTGAGCGTCGACGCCCTGAGCGGCACCATTCCCGAGACGGTGTTCATGACCTTTCAGATGACCTTCGCCATCATCACCCCGGCATTGATGGTCGGCGCCTTCGCGGAACGCATGAAATTCTCCGCCATGTTGTGGTTCATGGCGGCCTGGCTCACGGTGGTCTATGCCCCCATCTGCCACTGGGTATGGGGCGACGGCGGCTGGCTCGGCAACAAGGGCATCCTGGATTTTGCCGGCGGCACGGTCGTGCACATCAACGCCGGTGTCGCCGGCCTGGTCGCGTGCATCGTGCTCGGTAAACGCAGGGGTTACCCGGATACCCCCATGCCGCCGCACAATCTCGGCTACACCCTCATCGGCGCGTCGATGTTGTGGGTGGGCTGGTTCGGGTTTAACGCCGGCAGCGAGCTGGCCGCCGACGGCACGGCGGGGATGGCCATGGCGGTCACCCAGATTGCCACTGCCGCTGCCGCGCTGACGTGGATGTTCAGCGAATGGTATTCGCACAGCAAACCCAGCGTGCTGGGTATCGCCTCCGGTGCGGTCGCCGGACTGGTGGCGATCACCCCCGCTTCCGGCAGTGTCGGTCCCATGGGCGCGCTGGCCATCGGCGCGGCCGCGGGTATCGGCTGTTTTCTCGCCGCCACCCGGCTGAAAAATGCCTTCGGCTACGACGATTCCCTGGATGTCTTCGGCGTCCACGCGGTCGGCGGCATCATCGGCGCCCTCCTTACCGGCGTGTTCTGCGCCGAGAGTCTGGGCGGCACCGGGTTCGGCGGCGGGATCACCGGCATCGGCGGCCAGGTGGGCGTGCAGATCGTCGGTGTGCTGGCGACGGTGATTTACACCGGCATCGTCAGCCTGGTGCTGCTGAAAGTGATCGACAGTTTCATCGGCCTGCGGGTCAGCGAAGAGCAGGAAACCGAGGGACTGGATCTCGCCCAGCACGACGAACGCGGATACAACCTTTAGCCGGGAGGCACAGTTTGTGCCGCCCCTCGGCCGGGGCGGCGAGCGAGCACAGGTTCTGGCAGTCATGGCATTCACGGATTTCCTCAAGAGCGGTCACAAGCCCACCCTGCTCTGCGCCTTTCTCTATTCCGACATGAGTTTCATGGTCTGGGTGCTGCTGGGACCGCTGGCGATTCACATCGGGCGTGACCTGGGGCTCAGCGTAGAACAGCAGTACGTCATGGTCGCCATACCGTTGCTGGCAGGCGCCCTGCTGCGCATCCCGGTCGGTATCCTGGTCGACCGTTTCGGACCCATGCGGACCGGGCTGCTGAACCAGTTGCTGGTGATCGTGGTGATGTTCCTGGCCTACCAGGGCGAACTGAGGTCCGTTGGCGGAATCTATCTGCTGGCCGCCGCGCTGGGGGTGGCGGGCACCAGCATGGCAGTGGCGCTGCCCCTGACCAGCCGCTGGTACCCGGACGAATACCAGGGCCTGGCGTTGGGGGTGGCCGGCGCAGCCAGCAGCGGCACGGTGCTGGCCGCCCTGTTTGCCCCCGCCCTGGCCGAGGCCTACGGCTGGGAGACGGTCTTGGGGCTGGCCCTGATCCCCCTGACGCTCACCTTCCTGGTCTATCTGTTACTGGCCAAGGACAGCCCGCGCCAGCCGGAACCGCAAAAACTCGGCCGTTATCTCAAGATCATGGCGGACCCGGACACCTGGTGGTTCATGCTGCTCTATGCCACGGCTTTCGGCGGCGTCATCGCCCTGGCCAGCATCCTGGTGCTCTATTTCCATCAGCAGTATCAACTGACACCCGTCACGGCCGGCTATTTCACCGCCGCCTGTGTACTGGCCGGATCCGCGCTGCGCCCCGTCGGCGGCTGGCTGGCCGACCACTGGGGGGGCATCCGCAGCATGCAGGTGTTCTTCACCACGGTGCTGATCAGCCTGGTGCTGGTCGGCCTGACGCCGGCATCCGGCGTCATCACCATGGCGCTGCTGATGCTGGCCATGGCCGCGCTGGGCATGGCCAGCGGCGCCGTGTTCCAGCTGGTGCCGCTGCGCTTTCGTCGCGAGGTCGGTGCCACCACCGGCATGGTCGGTGCCGCCGGCGGGCTGGGCGGCTTCCTGCTGGCCCAGATCCTTGGCCAGTCCAAGGTGCTGAGCGGTGATTTTCAGGCCGGATTCTTTATGTTCGCCGGCCTGGCCGTGTTGTGCCTGCTCGGCATCCGCAGGGTCAAGAGCCGCTGGCGCACCACCTGGGGCGCCGGTGAAGTGACCTCGGCACGGGTATGAAACGATTCGCACAAAACAATGCCGGAATTCGCAAGAGGAGACGATTCATGAAAGGCAGGTTCGCACGAGCAACTACTATTGCCTGGTGTCTGGCCGTGATGCTGGTCATCGTAACAGGCGGACACCCCGCAGCGGCAGCGGATGACGGTGCCGTCACGCCTGCCGGGGCGGAGCCGTCAACAGACGTGGCCGGCAAGAAAGAAACCAAGGCCAAGTTGCTCAAGCCCTTCAAGCACCTGAGCAAGGCCAGCGCCACCTGCGTTTCCTGCCACAAGGAAAAGTCGCCGGCCCTGTATCAGCAGTGGGGCAAGTCCAAGCATTTCGGCGCCAATGTCGGCTGTTACGAATGCCACAAGGCGGACAGCAGCGATCCCGACGCCATCCGGCACAAGGACTACACGATATCGGTGATCGTTTCACCCAAGGACTGTGCGCAGTGCCACAACACCGAGGTGGACCAGTTCAGCAAGAGCCACCACGCCAAGGCGGCCCAGATCATCGGTTCCCTGGACAATGTGCTGGCCGAAGTGGTCGAGGGCAACATGGCCTTCAACGGCCAGTCGGCGGTGGCGGTCAACGGCTGCTGGCAATGTCACGGCTCGCAGGTCAAGGTCCTGCCCAACGGCGATCTCGATCCCACCACCTGGCCCAACACCGGCATCGGTCGCATCAACCCGGACGGGTCAAAGGGCGCCTGTACGGCCTGCCACCAGCGCCATGAATTTTCCATGGTGCAGGCACGCCGCCCCGAGAGTTGCGGCAAGTGCCACCTCGGCCCGGACCACCCGCAAAAGGAAATCTATGACGAGTCGAAACACGGCATCAATTTCTACGCCAATGTCGACAAAATGAACCTTGACTCCTCCAAGTGGGTGGCCGGCGAAGACTATTGGGCCGCGCCCACCTGTGCCACCTGTCACATGTCTGCAACCAGCGAACTGCCCATTACCCACGATGTGGGGGATCGCATCAGCTGGACCCTGCGGCCGCCGATTTCAGAAAAAGTGGACGCCAAGGCCATCAAACAGGGCGAAAAGGTCAAGCCCTGGCGTGAACGGCGCAAGGACATGAAATCGGTATGCAAATCCTGCCACGGCAGCAATGTGGTGGAAAACTTCTACGACCAGTTCGATGCCCTGGTGGAACTGTACAACAGCAAGTATGCCGTACCTGGCACCAAACTGATGAAACTGCTGAAGCAGGAAAAGATGATCACCGCCACGCCGTTCGACGACGAAGTCGAGTGGACCTGGTTCTTCCTGTGGCACCACGAAGGCCGGCGTGCGCGTCACGGCGCCTCCATGCAGGCTCCGGACTATACCCAGTGGCACGGCATGTACGAGGTCGCCCATCGCTTCTATATGGAGATGGTGCCGAATATCCGCGAACTGATCGAAAAAGCGGAGAAAGACGGCAACCACGAGGGCGCCGAAAAAGTCCGGGCGCTGCTGGACGAGATCCTGAATTCGCCCGACCACCAGTGGTTCATCGGCAAGATGCCGGCGGAAGAAAAAGCCAGGCGCAAAGCGCAGCAGGAGGCCTTCAAGAAACGCTATCTGCAGCACTGACACAATGCGCCGCCTGTATCTCTGCCTGACGGTGTTGCTTGCCGGGCTGCCGCCCCTTGCCGGGACGGCAGCCGCGCCTGCCGAATCCGGCAGGCCACCGCTCTCGGAAGAACCCGTTGCGGTCAGCAAGGAGACACCGGACAGCGAATGCCTGGATTGTCACGGTGTCAAGGGTTTTGCCGTGCCGAAGGGGGAATTCGGCGAGGGTCCGAAACGCGCGCTGTTCGTGGACGCGGACGCCCTGCATGCCAGCGTGCACGCCGAACAGGACTGTGTCGCCTGTCACACCGCTATCGAACAGATCCCCCACAAAACGGGCCGCCGTCGCGTGGTCGACTGTGTGCAGTGCCACGAGGAACAGAGCGAACTGGCCAGGGCCGACGAGGTACAGACCGAGATCGACCTCACCCGCACCATGGTCGGCCTGCCGCCGGACATAAAAATGCTGGAGAAAACCCCGCTGGAACGAGAGACCGGTCTGTACCTGGCCTCGATCCACGCCCGCCCCCGGGAAGATGATCCGCAGCGCCCCAACGCCAACTGCGGCGACTGCCATGGCACACACGGGGTGCTGCCGATGCGAGCCGCCGGGGCGGAAAGCTACCGGCTCAGCACCCCCGTCATCTGTGGTACCTGCCATGAGAAAGCGCTTGCCGAGTACACCAATTCGGTGCACGGCGCGGCGGTCAAGCGCCACGGCAAGCTGGACGCCGCGGTTTGCAGCGATTGTCACAGCGCGCACCAGATCGCCTCGCCCGAAGACGACCCCGTCAAACTGGCCATCACCGAAAACTGCGGCAGCTGCCATGAGGATGAGGTAAGGACCTATCGCGCCACCTACCATGGCCAGGTGGCGCAACTCGGCTATGCCCACACCGCCAAGTGCGCGGATTGCCATGATTCGCACAACATTCTGGCGGGTGACGACCCGCAGTCCACGATCCACCCCGACAAGCTGGTGGAAACCTGCGGGGAATGTCATGAAGGCGCCACTGCCAGCTTCGTCAAATTCCAGCCACACGGCAATACCCACGACTTCGAGCGCTTCCCCGCCATGTGGATCGCCTCCAAGTTCATGATCACGCTGCTGGCGGGCGTGTTCCTGGTTTTCTGGACCCACTCCCTGTTGTGGTTCAAACGGGAACGCAAGGAGCGCGCGGGCGCCATGCCGGCCGCCCCTCATGCCGACGGCACCACGGCCGGCACCGGCCGGTACGTGCGGCGTTTCTCCTGGCAGATACGCCTGGCGCACCTGTTGCTGGCGCTGGCGGTGATGACCCTGGCGCTGACCGGCACCACGGTACTGTACGCCGACAGCTTCTGGGCGCCCACGGTGATGAAGCTGCTGGGTGGAGCCAAGGTCGCCGCCATCATCCACCGCGGCGCTGCCCTGCTGTTCATTTTCCTGTTCTTCGGCCACATCGCCACCGTGCTGTACAAGATCTTCAAAGCACGCAAAGAGAGGAAGTTCCGCTGGTTCGGACCCGATTCGCTGCTACCCAACCCGCGCGACTGGAAGGACTTCGTCGCCATGAAGAACTGGTTCACCGGCAAGGGGCCGCGGCCGTCGTTCGAGCACTGGACCTATTGGGAGAAGTTCGACTACTGGGCGCCGTTCTGGGGCATGTTCATCATCGGCACGTCCGGCCTGATGCTGTGGTTCGCGCCTTTCTTCGGCAGCTTCATACCCGGCTGGATCTTCAACGTGGCCACCATCGTGCACGGCGAGGAAGCCTTCCTGGCGATCGTGTTCCTGTTTACCGTGCACTTCTTCAACAGCCACTTCCGCCCCGACAAGTTCCCGCTGGACATCGTCATGTTCACGGGCAGCATGCCGCTGGAGGAATTCAAGGAGGAACGCGCCGACGAATACGCACGCCTGGTCAGGGAAGGCAGGCTGGACGATTACCTGGTGGATCCGCCTTCGGAAGACATGGTGCGCTGGTCCCGCATTCTGGGATTCACTCTGGTGGGCCTGGGCCTGCTGATTCTGTTCCTGGTGCTGGCCGGGTTCGTGCAGAATCTGTTCAGCCCGATCATTACATGAAGTTGTGCCGTCATGCATTCATCCGGCCTGTTGCGCCGCAAGGTGGCGGGTTGTTCATGCGCCCGCAGCAGCGCACGGACAGGCATCCGCAACTCCGGCTTGAGGCCATGCGCCGTCAGGAAGGTCCGGGTGCGGGTCACGTTCACGCAGTCATTCTTGGGGTCAATAATCCGGGGGAAACATCTTGTGGCTCTCGGTCAGAATGAACGTCAGGAAAGTCCGCGCCGCCAGTGACAGCCGCTTGCCCTTCAGGTGTACGGCGTACCAGCGGCGCTTGATGGGGAACCCCCTGACGTCCAGCACCACGAGCCTGCCGGTCTCTTGTTCGAGCTGCACGCTGTGCAGCGACAGCACGGCGACGCCGATGCCGGCCAGCACCGCCTGCTTGATCGCCTCGCTGCTGCCCAGCTCCATGTAAGGCTCCACCGTCAGGCCCTTCTCCTCCAGTACCCGGTCGATCACGGCCCGGGTGCCCGAGCCGGGTTCGCGTGCGAGGAAGCGGGCCTGGACCACCTCTTCGAGTTCGAGATTCCTGCGGCCGGCGAGCGGGTGGTCCCGCGGGGCCACGAACCCCAGGATGTTTTCCAGGAACGGATAGTTCACCAGCCGTTCCTCCTCGGGCACCTGCCCCATGACCACGAAGTCGTCCTCGTTGGCCATCAGTCGTTCTATCACCCGCGCCCGGTTGGTGAACTTGAGGCGGGGTTCCACGTCGGGATGCCGTTGCAGGAAATGCCCGAGCAGATGGGGCATGAAGTATTTTCCGGTGGTGACCACGGAGATCCGCAGGGGGCCGCGCACCTCGCCCTTGAGCGATTCGATCTCGTCATTGAGGGCCGCCAGGCGTTCCAGGAGTTCGGCGGCCGCCTCATACACGACCTCGCCGGCGGCGGTGGGAAACATCTTCTTGCCCACATGTTCGAGGAGGGGCACGCCGGCCTGGTCTTCCAGGCGCTTGATCTGTATGGAAACCGCGGGTTGCGTGAGGTGCATCTCCTCGGCGGCGCGGGTGAAGCTGCCGTGGCGGACCACCGACTCGAAGAGCTTGAGCTGTTGCAAGGTCAGGTGCATGGGATCTCCGTCATTTACATTTGTATATGTGAATTATAACAATGATTAATTTTTATTTTGTTGAGTAAATCACTAAAGTTTTTCCCGCTCTCCGCCGGCCAGCCGACGGGGGCCGCACGGGCCGGGGGCGTTGGCCGCCCGCCTGACTGGATTCCAACTATGTGAGGATGCTAGCAATGGCAGAAAAGACCTACCACGCGGGTGTGAAGGAATACCGCGAAACCTATTGGGACCCCAACTACACGCCCAAGGACACCGACATTCTGGCCTGTTTCAAAGTCATCCCGCAGCCGGGCGTGCCGCGCGAGGAAGCCGCCGCCGCCGTGGCCGCGGAAAGCTCCACCGGCACCTGGACCACGGTCTGGACCGACCTGCTGACCGACCTGGACTACTACAAGGGCCGCGCCTACGCCATCGAGGACGTGCCGGGCAACGATGAAGCCTTCTACGCCTTCATCGCCTACCCCATCGATCTGTTCGAGGAAGGCTCGGTGGTCAACGTGTTCACCTCTCTGGTGGGCAACGTGTTCGGCTTCAAGGCCGTGCGCGCCCTGCGCCTCGAGGACGTGCGCTTCCCGCTGGCCTACGTGATGACCTGCAACGGACCGCCGCACGGCATCCAGGTCGAGCGCGACATCATGAACAAATACGGCCGTCCGCTGCTGGGCTGCACCATCAAGCCCAAGCTGGGCCTGTCGGCCAAGAACTACGGCCGTGCCGTGTATGAATGTCTGCGCGGCGGCCTGGACTTCACCAAGGACGACGAGAACGTCAACTCCCAGCCCTTCATGCGCTGGAAGCAGCGTTTCGACTTTGTCATGGAAGCCATCCACAAGGCCGAGCAGGAAACCGGCGAGCGCAAGGGCCACTACCTCAACGTCACCGCACCCACGCCGGACGAGATGTTCAAGCGCGCCGAGTACGCCAAGGAAATCGGCGCACCCATCATCATGCACGACTACCTGACCGGCGGCTTCTGCGCCAACACCGGGCTGGCCCAGTGGTGCCGCGACAACGGCCTGCTGCTGCACATCCACCGCGCCATGCACGCCGTGCTGGACCGCAACCCCAACCACGGCATCCACTTCCGCGTGCTGGCCAAGGCCCTGCGCCTCTCCGGCGGCGACCACCTGCACACCGGCACCGTGGTGGGCAAGCTGGAGGGCGACCGTGAGGCGACCCTGGGCTGGATCGACCTGATCCGCGAGAAATACATCAAGGAAGACCGCTCCCGCGGCATCTTCTTCGATCAGGACTGGGGCGCCATGCCCGGCGTCTTCGCGGTGGCCTCCGGCGGCATCCACGTCTGGCACATGCCGGCGCTGGTCACCATCTTCGGCGACGATGCCGTGCTCCAGTTCGGTGGCGGCACCCTGGGCCATCCGTGGGGCAACGCCGCAGGTGCCGCGGCCAACCGCGTGGCGCTGGAGGCCTGCGTCAAGGCTCGCAACGAGGGCCGCGATCTGGAGAAGGAAGGCAAGGACATCCTCACCGAGGCGGCCAAGCACAGCCCCGAGCTGAAGATGGCCATGGAAACCTGGAAGGAGATCAAGTTCGAGTTCGACACGGTGGACAGGCTGGACATCGCGCACAAATAAACGGCTCCGCCGGGCGGCGGCCCAGGCCGCCGCCATGTCTGCACGCATCGAACCGCAACCGAGGAAACCAAGATGAGCGAAATTCAAGATTACAAGTCAAGTCTGGGCGATGTCTCGAGCCGCCGCTTCGAGACCTTCTCCTACCTGTCTCAGATGTCCCCCGAGGAGATCCGCAAGCAGGTGGAATACATCGTCTCCAAGGGCTGGAACCCGGCCATCGAGCACACCGAGCCGGAAAACGCCTTCGGCCACTACTGGTACATGTGGAAGCTGCCCATGTTCGGTGAAACCGACGTGGACCGCATCCTGGCCGAGGCCGAGGCCTGCCACAAGGCGCACCCCGGCAATCACGTGCGCCTGATCGGCTACGACAACTTCAAGCAGTCCCAGGGCGCTGCGATGGTCATCCATCGCGGCAAGATGGACTGAAAACCCTTCGCTTCCGGCCGGCCCTGGCCGGCCGGAAGCCTTCCCCGGGCGCCTGCATGGCGGACGCCCGGGGAAGGCACTGGCCGAGAGAGGACACAGCATGAACGCGATGGTCGAACCCAACCTGGAACAGATCGCCGAACAGTACCGGATCACCGAGGAACCCTTCTACCGCCCGGTGGGGGACGAGGAGGAAACCTACGAGGCCGCCTATGCCGCGCGCATGCCCATGATGCTCAAGGGGCCGACCGGCTGCGGCAAGTCCCGCTTCGTGGAATACATGGCCTGGAAGCTGGGCCGGCCGCTGATCACCGTGGCCTGCAACGAGGACATGACCGCGTCCGACCTGGTGGGCCGTTTCCTGCTCGACAAGGACGGCACCAAGTGGCACGACGGGCCGCTGACCCTGGCCGCGCGCATCGGGGCCGTCTGCTACCTGGACGAGGTGGTGGAGGCGCGCCAGGATACCACCGTGGTGATCCATCCGCTCACCGACCACCGGCGGGAACTGCCGCTGGACAAGAAGGGTGAGCTGCTCAAGGCGCATCCCGACTTCCAGCTGGTGCTGTCCTACAATCCCGGCTACCAGAGCCTGATGAAGGACCTCAAGCAGTCCACCAAGCAGCGCTTCGGGGCCATCGACTTCGACTATCCCGACCCGGACACCGAGGCGGAGATCGTCGCCCGCGAAGGCGGCGTGGACCTGGAGATGGCCGGAAAGCTGGTGCAGATCGGCCAGCGCGGCCGCAACCTCAAGGGCCACGGCCTGGACGAAGGCATCTCCACCCGTCTGCTGGTCTACGCGGCGCAGCTCATCGCCAAGGGGCTGGATCCGCTGGTGGCCTGCCGCGTGGCCCTGGTGCGTCCGCTGACCGACGATCCCGACATGCGCGACACCCTGGACGCCGCCGTCACCACCTTCATCGAATGATCCGGCGACGGATTCGGCGCCCATGAGCGTGAACCTCGACGACTACCGCGCAGAGCTGGAGGAGGCCGCGCCGGAACTGAAGGAAACGCTGGACGCGATCTTCCACGAGGCGGCGCGCAACATGTCCGCCGCCGGCCTGCGCGATTACATGGAAGGGGCCCGCGGCCTGGCCAACCTGGGCCGCGGCGGCAACCTGGTGACCGCCTTTCTCGGCGAGATGCCGGCGGTGGTCAAGGAGTGCGGCGACGACATCATCCGCGACTGCATCAGCGCCGCCATGAAGCTTTCCTCCATGACCTCCGGCGAGGTCATCGTGCTGCTGTTCGCCACTCTGCCCACCGTGGCCCGGCGCCTCGGCGATCCGGAGCTGCTGCGCCAGTACCTGGCGCTGATCCACCAGCTCTCGGCCAGGGCGGCGCGGGGGCTGCGGCCCATGCTCGGGGTGATGGACGAGCTTTTGCACAAGCTCACCCTCTCCGGCCTGCGCCGCTGGGCGCTGTACGGCGCCCAGGCCTACGCCCGCGACCTGCAGGGACAGGCGAAGTATTTCGGCCTGCAGACCGAGGACGCCAAGGCCATGCTGCAAAAAGAGCGGCGTGGCACCCTGTTCATCGACAGCCAGCGCAAGATCAACTTCTACCTGCGCGCCCTGTGGGGCCGCGACTTCTTTCTGCGCCCCACCGCGGCCGACCACGAGGGCTTCAGGCCCTACCTGGAACAGCGGGTCATGCACCTGCCGGATGCGGTGGACAGCGTCGGTGGTGTCTCCGGCCAGGAACTCTACCGCGCCATGGCCACCCATCTCGCCGCGCACATGATGTACACCCCGGAGCCCATCTCCGCCGAGCAGCTCTCGCCGGCGCAGATGTTCTTCATCGGCTTCATGGACGACGCGCGGGTGGAATATTGCGCGGTGCGGAATTTCCCCGGCCTCAAGACCCTGTGGGGCCGCCTCCTCGGCATCGAACACGACGGGCCCGCGGCCCATCCCAGCCTCGCCCTGCTGGAGCAGATGGCCGCCTGCCTGCTGGATCCCTCGCGGCGCATGGCCGACGAGAAGCTCCAGGCGCTGGTGGACAAGTTCCACGCCGGCATCGAGGCCAACCGGCACGATCCCATGTTCGCCTGGCACCTGGGCCTGGAAGCATTCAACGAGCTGGCGGCGCGGCGCGAGGTGCCCAGCCTGCGTCTGCTGGAGAAGCTGCGCATCCCCTACCGCGACGACAACCGCCTGCTGTGGGACTTCGACGAGTTCGCCTGGCGGGAATCGGTGGAATACATCGCCGCCAGCCAGCGCCAGGTGCGCAAGCATGTCTCGGCCATCGAGATGGCCAACGAGGTGGACTGCGAGCTGGCCGGCGACGATGCCCAGGAGGTGTGGATCTGCCCCACCGAGTTCTTCCCCTACGAGGACGCCGGCGAGGCCACCGTCAGCTACAACGACATGTGGGGCAAGGAGCCGGTTTCCGATCCTTTCCACTATCCGGAGTGGGACTACCAGGTGCAGCTCCACCGCCCCGACTGGGTGACCGTCTACGAGCGCCGCCAGCCCAGGGGCGACCCGGAGGAAATCGAGCGCATCCTGATCGAGCACAAGCCGATCACCCGGCGCATCAAGCAGATCATCGACATGCTCCAGCCGCAGGGCGTGCAGCGCATCCGCAACATGGAGGACGGCGAGGAGATCGACATCAACGCCGCCATCGACGCCATGATCGACATCCGCATGGGCCGCCAGCCGAACCCGCGGATCACCCTGCGCAACGTGCTCAACAACCGTGACCTGGCCATCGTGGTGCTGCTGGACCTCTCCGAGTCCACCAACGAAACCCTCGGCGACTCGGACAGGACCGTGCTGGAACTGACCCGCGAGGCCGCGGCGCTGGTGGCCACCGCCATCCACGGCGTGGGCGACGCCTTCGCCCTCCACGGCTTTGCCTCCGACGGCCGCCACGACGTGCAGTACTACCGCTTCAAGGATTTCGATCAGCCCTGGGACGAGGAGGCCCGGGCGTGCCTGGCCGGCATCCAGGGCGGCCTTTCCACCCGCATGGGCGCCGCGCTGCGCCACGCCGGCCGCCACCTGCTGGCCCAGCCCCAGCGCAAGAAACTGATCCTGCTGGTCACCGACGGCGAACCGGCGGACATCGACGAACGGGATCCCCAGCACCTGCGTTACGACACGCGCAAGGCGGTGGAGGAACTGTCGGGCAAGGGCATCATGAGCTATTGCTTGACCCTCGACCCGGATGCGGACCACTATGTGAAACGCATCTTCGGCATCAACCACTACACGATCATCGATCACGTCGAGCGCCTGCCGGAAAAGCTGCCGGTCCTGTTCGCCAGCCTCACCCGATGATGCGCACGACACAGATCCTGCCGAAGCGCGCTGAAGGCGCGCTTGCACGCCGCTCCGTCGCGTAACCGGACAGGACACACGAGGAAAAGCCCATGGCACTGGTCGACATGCGGGACATGCTCCACCACGCGTACGAGAACAGCTATGCGGTGGGTGCCTTCGATCTGGTCAGCCTCGACTTCCTCGAGGCGGTGATCGACGCGGCCGAACGCTGCCGCGCGCCGGTCATCCTGTCTGTCGCCGAACCCCACTTCGCTCACTACGACTTCGAGCTGATGATGCCGGCGGTCGAGGCAGCCGCCCGGCGCGCCGACGTGCCGGTGGCCATCCAGCTCGACCACGGCCGCAGCGTGGAATCGGCGGTCGTGGCCATCCGCCTGGGTTGCAATGGCGTGATGCTCGACGCCAGCGGGTTCAGGCTGCCCGACAACGTCCGGGCCACCCGGGCAGTGGTGGAAATGGCCCACGGATGCGGCATTCCGGTTGTGGGCGAGGTCGGCTATGTCGCCGGCCTGGAAGGGGAAGGTGCGGAAATCCACCCCGGTGAAACCGCCTTGACGATTCCTTCCGAAGCCAAGGCGTTCGTGGAGAGGACGGGCGTGGACTTCCTCGCCGTTTCCATCGGCACCGTGCAGGGACGCATGAAGGGTCGCGCCAAGCTCGATTTCCAGCGCCTCAGGCAGCTGCACAAGCTGGTGTCGGTGCCGCTGGTGATCCACGGGGGCAGCGGGCTCAACGAAGACCAGTTCCGCCGCCTCACTGCCATGGGCGTGGCAAAGATCAACTATTTCACCGCCCTCTCCGATGTCGCGGCCGATGCCATGCGGGCCCGCGCCGAAGGCGATCGCCACGGCAGCTTCACCGACCTGAAGCATGACGTCAAGGACGCCATCCGTGCCGAGGTGGAGCGTTGTCTCAGGCTCTGGGGCACCGCCGGCCGTGCCGCCGAGGTCCTGGCCCGGTGCCGCTCCATGGCAGCGGTGGAGCGGCTGTTCATTGCCGAGTTTCCGGGCATGGACGCGTCCGAGCTGGAACACTGGGCGCGGCGTGCGAAGCTTCGCATGGCGGCGATTCCGGGTGTCCGGGAGATCTTCCTGGGCGAGGACGAAGAGGCGCGCGCATCACGGCGGATGTGCTGGCGGGTGCGTTTCGTCAACGCCGTGGCGGCCAAGGGTTTTCTGGAACATCCGGAATTCCGCACATGCATGCGCGAGTCCTTCAACCAGCTCGGCCAGGGACGACTCGCTTCATCTTTCGTCGAAATCTCCGACGGAGAAGGACTTCCGGCCGCCCGCCCGGTTCTTTCCCCTTGATCCACAAACCTGCCCTGGCCGGCGCGAAGATTGCGTCTCCCGTTTCCGCATTGGTATGCGATTTGCGTATTG
>Ga0256830_1000783_pt1 | contig 23767 bp, 22 predicted proteins | sample 128326metaG_FD_190537 | JGI IMG/M metagenome (GOLD analysis project Ga0256830, IMG submission 190537) | Hydrothermal vent microbial communities from Lau Basin, Pacific Ocean - 128-326 | ecosystem: Environmental > Aquatic > Marine > Hydrothermal vents | place: Pacific Ocean: Lau Basin | collected... | reverse complement strand
ACGATCAGCTTGAGTTCGTGGAGGCACTCGAAATAGGCCATCTCGGGCGCGTAGCCGGCCTCAACCAGAGTGTCGAAGCCTGCCTGAACCAGGGCCGTGGCGCCACCGCAGAGCACCGCCTGCTCGCCGAACAGATCGGTCTCCGTCTCTTCCTGAAAGGTCGTCTCGATGACCCCGGCGCGGCCGCCGCCGTTGGCGCTGGCATAGGAGAGCGCCGTCGCCTTGGCGCGCCCGCTGGCATCCTGGTAGACGGCGATGAGGCTCGGCACCCCGCCCCCCTGGGTATAGGTGGAGCGCACCAGGTGCCCGGGACCCTTCGGCGCCACCATGATGACGTCCAGATCCGCGCGAGGCTCGATCTGCCCGTAATGGATATTGAAACCATGGGCAAAGGCCAGGGTCGCGCCCTCCTTGATATTGGGCTCGATGGTATCGCGATAGAGACGCGCCTGATGTTCGTCGGGCACCAGGATCATGACCAGGTCGGCGCCCTGCACGGCTTCCGTCACCGGCAGCACGGTGAGCCCGGCGTTCCCGGCCTTGGCCGCCGAGGCGGAACCGCTGCGCAGGCCGACGACCACCTCCACGCCGGAATCCTTGAGGTTGTTGGCATGGGCATGGCCCTGGGATCCATAACCGATGACCGCGACCTTCATGCCCTGAATCAGGGAAAGATCGGCGTCTTTATCATAATAGATATTCATGACACATTTCCTTTAGTGATAACGATGAACCAATTGTGCTTCCGGAAGCGCCGGGATGCGGATACGCGCTTACCGGCGGTCTCCTATACGCGCAGGCTCTTCTCCCCGCGGGCAATGCCCGTCACGCCGGACCGGACCGTCTCGATGATCAGGTCCTTGTCCAGGGCCTCGATAAAGGCATCCAGTTTCTCGCTGGCACCGGTGATCTCGATGGTGAAGGACTGCTCCGTGACATCGATAATGCTGCCGCGAAATATGTCCGTGAGACGCATTACCTCCTCGCGGCCGCTGTTCATGGCCCGCACCTTGATCAGCAGCATCTCGCGCTCGATATGGGTCCCTTCCGTCAGGTCCTGCAGCTTGATCACGTCGATGAGCTTGTTGAGCTGCTTGGTGATCTGCTCGATGATCTCCTCGGACCCCCGCGTTACCAGGGTCATGCGCGACATGGAGGGGTCTTCCGTGGGCGCCACCGTCAGGGACTCTATATTGTATCCGCGCGCGCTGAACAGACCCGCCACCCGAGACAGGGCGCCCGCCTCGTTCTCCATCAATATGGATATGATATGCCTCATGACTACACCAGGATCATTTCATTCAGGCCGGCGCCCGCCGGGATCATGGGATATACATTTTCCGTCTGGTCGGTCACGAAATCCATGAAGACCAGGCGCTTCTTCATGCCCATGGCCTCCTTCAGCGCGGGCGTGACATCGGCGGGATCCTCGATACGCATGCCCACGTGGCCATAGCTCTCCGCCAGTTTGACGAAATCCGGCAGGGACTCCATGTAGGACATGGCGTAGCGCCCCTCGTAGAAGAATTCCTGCCACTGCCGGACCATGCCCAGGAAACGGTTGTTCAGGGTGATGATCTTGATGGGCAGCCCGTACTGCAGGCAGGTGGCCAGTTCCTGGATACACATCTGGATGCTGCCCTCCCCGGTCACGCAGGCGACCGTCGAACGGGGATGGGCGATCTGCGCCCCCATGGCGGCGGGCAGGCCGAAGCCCATGGTCCCCAGGCCGCCGGAGTTGATCCAGCGGTAGGGCTTGGAGAACTTGTAGAACTGCGCCGCCCACATCTGGTGCTGACCCACGTCCGATGTAACGTAGGCATTGCCGCGCGTGACCTTGTAGAGGCTCTCCAGCACGTACTGGGGCTTGATGACCTCGTCCGAGGGCTCGTACTTGAGGCACTCCGTCTTGCGCCATTCCTCGATCTGCTTCCACCAGGACTTGAGAGCGGCCTTGTTGGGCTCGCGCTTCTTCTCTTTGAGGATGCGCAACATGTCCCGGAGCACTTGCTCCACGGTGCCCACGATGGGGATATCCACCCGCACGTTCTTTGAAATGGAGGAGGGATCGATATCCACATGGATGATCTTGGCCTTGGAGCAGAATTTCTCGATATTCCCCGTCACCCGGTCGTCGAAGCGCGCGCCGATGGCGATGAGCACATCGCAATGATGCATGGCCATGTTGGCTTCGTAGGTCCCGTGCATGCCCAGCATGCCAAGGAACTGCTTGTCCGTCCCAGGGTAGGCACCCAGCCCCATGAGGGTGTTGGTGATGGGGAAACCCAGCAGGCGGGTCATCTCCGTCAGCAGCTTGCTGCCCCCACCCAGCACCACGCCGCCACCGGTGTAGATCATGGGGCGCTCGGCGCTCAACATGAGCTTGACGGCGCGCTTGATCTGGCCGATGTGGCCCTTGGTGACCGGCTTATAGGAACGTATTTCCACCTTGCGGGGATAGACATAGTTGGTCTTGGCCGCCGTCACGTCCTTGGGCACATCCACGACCACAGGCCCTGGACGGCCCGTGGTGGCGATATAGAAGGCGCGCTTCAGGGTGATGGCGAGATCCTCCACCCGCTTGACCAGGAAATTGTGCTTCACGCAGGGACGGGTGATGCCGACGGAATCCACCTCCTGGAAGGCATCGTTGCCGATGAGGTTGGTGGGCACCTGGCCGGTGATGACCACCATGGGCACCGAATCCATATAGGCGGTGGCAATGCCGGTGACAGCATTGGTCGCGCCCGGCCCGGAGGTGACCAGGGCCACGCCCGGCTTGCCCGTGGCGCGGGCATAGCCATCGGCCGCGTGTGTGGCTCCCTGCTCGTGGCGAACCAGGATATGCTCGACCTTGTCCTGCTTGTACAGGGCGTCATAGATATGCAGCACCGCGCCGCCGGGGTACCCGAACACATGCCTGACGCCCTCATCCTTCAGGAAGCGCACAAGGATCTCAGCGCCTGTCAATTCCACTCAAATTTCCTCGCAGTCGTAACGCCGGCCTGAATACTCTGACAAGCCATGCAAAACACGCTATTGTAATAAGAACCCGCAACAAAAGATAGATCCGCCCGGTAACCGGAAAAAGCGCGGGGGATTTGGGCCGGGCATCTGGCATTCGTTCACAACTTCATCTGACACGAGGAATCCATATGCCTTTTCTGAAAGTACAAACCAACGTGGAGATATCCCCGGACACACAAAGGACATTACTGGTAACCTTGTCCCGCGAGACGGCCAGTCAGCTGGGCAAGCCGGAGCGTTATGTCATGGTGGCGCTGGAGCCGGGGCAGACCATGTACTTTGCCGGCAGCGACGCGCCCCTGGCCTACCTGGAACTGAAGAGCATCGGCCTGCCAGAGACGCTCACGCCCACCCTCTCGGAGACCTTGTGCAGACAGGTGAGTGAAGCCCTCGGCATCGCCGGCGACCGAATCTATATCGAATTCTCCGATGCGCCGCGAGCCATGTGGGGCTGGAATGGCGCGACCTTCTAGGGAGCCCCAATTTGCATGAAGGACGGGGGCTTCGCGCTCACTCCATGAGCAGGGCCTGCTTGTCCACAAGCTTGATATTGGCGTCCAGGAACTTGACCGTGGCGGCCCAGGTTTCTTCCCGGATCCGGTCGCCATCCTCACTGACAGTGGGATCCAGCAGGCTGCGGTCGGAAACCACCTCCAGCAAAGGCAGATTCAGGCGCCGCGAGGTATCCCGCGCCGCCGTGTCACGCTGGTGATAGGTGACCAGCGCGGTCAATGCATCCGGCACCTGGCGGGCGAGGCTGGCCAGGTGATGGGCGCCCTGGCCCCAGGCCACGCCCACGACCCTGCGTCCCGGCCGGGCCAGGTAATCCACAGCCGCGCGCAGATTCGCTTCCACCCACACATGGTCGATGGACTTGATCACTTCCCGCGCCATGGTCTTGTTGCGCACCATGCGCCCATCGAAGTAATCGATGGCCACTACCCGGTATCCCAGCCCGGCCAGCTTGTCGGCCCAGCGCAACACCTGGTCGTTGAATCCCCAGCGGTCGTGCACCAGCAGGGCGCCAAAGGGTGAATCCTCCGGCCCGGCCAGGTAGGCCTGAAAGGTGGTGTGGTAGGCCGTCTTCATGTACACCATGCGGCCCTCACCGTCAGGCCCGGCGGCCAGCAGAGGGAATTGCACGGCGCCGAACAGCGCCACCATCAATATCAGATTCCGCCACATGTTCCTGTTCACAGTGATTCAGCCCCCGCCCTGGAAACCCTCAATATTCGCCCTTGGTCCTGCCCCATAATATACTGCCCATTTCACGCCCTTTCCATCAAAGTTTGCAGGGGGGGACGCTCCAGCACCCGGCGCGTCCCCAGGTAGCCCGCGATGCAGACGCCCACGCCCCCGGCCAGCGTGCCCACGAGGATCATGGCGGGATCCACGCCATAGGGCAGTTGAAACACCCGCTCCCCCAGCACCTTGCCCAGCAGGGTGGCAGCTCCGGAGGCCACCAGCCCCGCCAGCAGGCCGATGCCGGCGAACTCGATGGCCAGGGCGCGCAGCAACAACCCGCGCCCGGCGCCCAGGGTACGCATGACGGCATTCTCCCGGATGCGCGCGTCCAGGGTGGCCTGGATGGTGGCATAGAGCACCAGCAGGCCCGACAGCAGGGTGAAGACAAAGACATAGTCCACCGCCAGCACGATGCGCTCCATGACCTGGCGCACATACTCCATGATGGCCGCTACATCGATCACGGTGACATTGGGAAAGTCCCGCATGACCGCGTCGAAATCATCCCCCCGCCCTGGCGGGATATACAGGCTGCTGATGTAACTGGCGGGATAGCCCTCCAGCATTCCGGGCGCGGCGATGACAAAGAAATTGACCCGGAAGCTGTCCCACGCCACCTTGCGCAGACTGGTCACCCGTCCGCTGAAGATACTGCCCGCCACCTCGAAATCGAGCCTGTCGCCCAGCCCGATGCCCAGGGTCCTGGCCAGCCCCTCTTCCACCGACAGGCCCTTCGTTCCGCCTCCCGCGTCCCACCATGCCCCGGCGGTGATTTCATTGTCCGCTTGCAGCCCCGCCGCCCAGGAGAGATTGAACTCCCGCGCCACCAGGCGCTGGGCGCGCTCATCCTCATAGCGCCCGGGCGTCACGGCCTCCCCGCCGATGGCGGTGAGGCGCCCCCTGACCATGGGAAAAATGCCCGGCTGCTCCAGGCCGATGGCGCGCAGGCGGCGCTCCAGATCGGCGGTCTGCGCCGCCTGAATATTGATGAGGAAGCGGTTGGGCGTATCCGGCGGCAGGGTATTCTCCCACGACGCCAGCAGGTCCACGCGCACCATAGACAGCAGCAGCAATACTGTCATCCCCACGCCAAAGGCCGCCACCTGGAGACTGCTGCCCGCCGCGCGATGGGTGAGGTTCATGACGCCCAAGCGCCAGGCGCGGGGCAGCTTGTGCTGCCACAGGCGTAACAGGCGGATCAGCACCGCGGCAGCACCTCCCAGCCCCAGCAGCACACCCGCCACACCGGCCAGGGCGTAGGCGCTCATGGCGCCGTCACCCGTCTGCCACACCACCAGCAGGCCGAAAGCGGCAACGCCGGCGCCATACAGGGACAGGCTATGGCCGGGCAGGCCGCCCAGATCCCTGCGCAGGACGCGCAGGGCGGGCACGTTGCGGATATGCAGCAGGGCCGGCAGGGCAAATCCCAGCACCGTCACCAGCCCTGTCAGCATGCCCGCCGCCACCGGCCACCAGGAGGGCGCGGGCAGCTCCAGCGCCACCAGCGTCCCCAGCAGGCCCACCAGTCCCAATTGGGCCAGGTAGCCGGCCAGGCATCCCGCCAGGCTGGCGAGCGCGGCCAATATCAACAATTCCAGGAAATACACTGTCAGGATTTCACGCTGGGTGGCGCCGAAACAGCGCATGATGGCGCAATCGTCCAGGCGGCGCCCTGTAAAGCGCCAGGCCGCCATGGCGATGGCGATTCCCGCCAGCATCACACTGACCAGCGCCGCCAGTGCAAGAAACCGTCCGCCGCGATCCAGCGCCGAACGCACCTCCGGCCGCGCCCCTTCCGCCCCCGTAAGCCGCTCTCCTCCCCGCAGCTTCGTTTCCGCGGCCTTCCTGAAAGCGCTGATCCTGTCCGCCGGCCCGCTGAGCAGAACCGCATAGGCCACCCGGCTGGCGGGCTGCACCAGGCCCGTGGCGGGCAGGTCCGAGAGGGAAAACAGCAGGCGCGGAGCCAGGGTGAACAGGGTGCCCGAGGTGCGCGCCGGCTCGTTCACCAGAACCGCCGTCACCCGCAGTCGGGTGTCCCCCAGAATCACTTCGCCGCCGATGCGCAGGCCGAGCTGTTGCAGCAGGCGCGGCTCCAGCCACACCTCGCCCGAACGAGGCATGCGTGGCGCCGCGCGCGCCTCACCCGGCGCATCCGCCGTCCTGATGAGCACGGCTCCGCGCAGGGGATAGGCCGGGCCGACGGCCTTGATGGAGGCCAGGCGGGCCGTCCGCGGAGACATGACCATGGATGGAAACTCGACGGTCTCCACCTGAGACAATCCGAATGCCTCCGCCAGCGCCCTCACCTCGCGGGAGATGGGCCGGGACGCGGAAATCTTGAGGTCCCCCCCCAGCAGCTCTCCCGCCTGGCGCGCCAACGCCTGATCGATACGGTCCGTGAAGAAGCCCACGGCGGTGACACTGGCCACGGCCACCACCAGGGCCGCGATCAGCAGGCGCAGCTCACCAGCCCGCCAGTCACGGCGCAGCATGCGCATGGCGAAGCGCAGGGATCTCATGCCAGGCGGCCGGCGTCCAGATGCAGGGCGCGGGCGCAGCGCGCCGCCAGGGAAGCGTCATGGGTCACCATGAGCAGGGTGGCGCCTTGCTCGCGGTTGACCTCGAACAGCAGGTCGATGATGCGCCGCCCCGTGGCGCTGTCCAGGTTGCCCGTCGGCTCATCGGCGAATAACAGCCGCGGCCGGGTCACGAAGGCGCGCGCAATGGCCACCCTCTGCTGCTCGCCCCCGGACAAGTGGCGTGGATAGTGAGTCAGGCGCGCGCCCAGGCCGACCCGCTCCAGGATCTCCTCCGCCTGGCGGCGGGCATCGCGGCGCTCGCCCAGTTCCAGGGGCAGCATGACATTTTCCAGGGCGGTGAGATTGGGCAGCAACTGAAAGGCCTGAAAGACGAAGCCGATGGCGTCGCGCCGCAGCAAGGCGCGCCCGTCCTCGTCCAGGGCGAAGAGATCCTGCCCGTCGAGGCGTACCTTGCCGCCCGAGGGAACATCCAGTCCCGCCAGAATGCCCAGCAGAGTGGATTTCCCCGAACCGGAGGCCCCGGTGATAGCCACCGCCTCGCCAGGCATGACGGTAAAGTGGATGTCCTGCAGGAGGGTCAGCTCGCCGCCCCGGGTGGGGACGCGCTTATGCAGGCCGTTGACCTCGACCATGGGGTTGATACACTGCGCCATGATGAAAAAACTGCTCCTGTCGACTCTGCTGCTCCTGCTGCTGCCCGCGGCCCAGGGGGCGCCCCGGATCCTCGTCCTGGGTGACAGTTTAAGCGCTGCCCATGGCATGGCGCAAAAGGAGGGCTGGGTCAGCCTGCTGCAGCAACGCCTCCAACGGGAGGGCTACCCCCACCGTGTCGTCAATGCCAGCATCAGCGGAGAAACCAGCAGCGGGGCTCTGGCGCGCCTTCCCCGGGAACTGGATATCCATGCCCCGCATATCGTCCTCATCGAGCTGGGTGGCAATGACGGCCTGCGGGGCCTCTCCCTGGAGACCCTCGAAGCCAACCTGGCCGCCATGATCAAGATGGTCCTGGACCGTGGCGCCAAACCGCTGCTCATCGGGATGCGCCTCCCGCCGAATTACGGCCCCACCTTCACCCGGCGCTTTGCGGCCCTCTTCCCGGCCCTGGCCAGGAGGTACGATATCCCCCTGGTGCCTTTCCTGCTCGAGGGTCTGGCAACCAAGCGCGCCTTCTTCCAGGCGGACGGCATTCATCCCAACGCGGCCGCACAGCCACTCATACTTGATAATGTGTGGTCCCGCCTGCGAGAACTGCTCTAGGCCGGACTCGGAAATCTCCTATCCGCACCTCCGGTAACTTACTGTCAGCATTTGAAAATTCGCCTACAAAATTCTGAGCCGAAGCGTTATAATTAATAGTTATCAGATTCTTACGAGAAACATATGGGCGAACGCCTCTCACTGGAGCATAATCAATGGGGATCGACGAAAAACCGGCACACCCCGGTTATCCGAACATTTGCTAAAGAATATGCGTCCACGGGAAGATAATAGGTGTTAGACGCATCGTAACATCCAAGGCACGGCTGCGGCTCCAGATCGAGCGCTCGGTATCAGGAGAGACGATGAAAGTATCAATTGCAACGAGCGCTAAAGAAACGAGACATGAGTGATCCCGTAAGTTACTTGTTTGCCTTTTTCGCGACCGTGGTGCTCATCGGCGCCATGACACCACTCGCCCACAAAGTGGGCTTGGTAGACCGTCCGAATGCCCGGAAAAAACATGAAACCGACACCCCTCTCGTCGGCGGCATCGCCATTTATATCGCGGTCGTGATCAGCTTCGCAATTCTGGACTACCCGCTGAGCGCCTTCGCCAGTTTCTTCATTCCCTCAATTCTGATTGTCGGTGTCTGCCTGTGGGACGACCTGCATGATCTTTCCTATACCATACGCCTGGCAACACAGGTGGTCGCCGTGCTTCTGATGTGCATGCTGGGCAGCGTCATTGAAAATATCGGCATGCTGATGCCGGACGGATCCTATCTCTATCTGGGCATACTGGCCATCCCTTTTACCATTTTCTTTTCCGTCGGGCTCATCAACTCTTTCAACATGTGCGACGGAATCGATGGCCTGGTGGGCGCCCTGGCCCTGATAGCCCTGACGGGTTTCAGCGTTGCCTGCATGAATGCGGGACGCACGGAAGAACTGCAGCTCATCCTGATCCTGATGGGGGCCATCATCGCCTTTCTGGTATTCAATTTCAGAACCCCCTGGCGCAGGAGGGGGCTGGTCTTCCTGGGCGATGTGGGCAGCATGTTCATTGGTTTTGCCATGCTGTGGCTGGCCATACGCCTCACCCAGGGCGAGGACCGCGCATTGGCCCCCGTCACCGCCATGTGGCTTCTCGCCTTTCCCCTGTTCGACTCCCTGAGTATCATACTGCGGCGCCTCGTCCGCCGCCGCTCACCCTTCTCGCCGGACAGGGAACATTTTCACCATGTCCTGCTGCTGGCCGGATTCACCGTCAACCAGTCCGTCGGCATCATCATTCTGCTGGCAACGCTTGGCATGGCATTCGGCCTGGCCGGCGAAGCGCTCGGCGTGCACGAACTGGTCATGCTGTTCCTGTTCGCCTCCTTGTTCGGACTCTATTTCTGGGGCATGATGCGCGCCTGGAAGGTCATGCGCTTTCTCAACCGGTCCATTTGCAGAAGGGCGGGACTCGACCGCAGAAGGAACCGCGAACGGCGCCGGAACACCATCCCAGACTGGGCCGACACACACACCGAGCGCCGCAAAGCCACCTCAGATCGCCGCGTGAGCGACAGAAGAAACACCATTCAGCGGGATCCGGTCAATCTGCACATGAAAAATGTGCAACCAAAGCGGAAGGAACCGGATATTCCCAAAGTAGCCAACAGACTGATCAAGTAATCCACGCCATGGAGTCAATATTAGTGACAACCCCGAGTGAACCGAAGGAGGCCTTCCACTATCTGCCGCCTGATAATGCCACGCGGGAGCGATACAAGAATATCTTTGCCCTTACCCGCCCTCTGCCGGACAGGCCTCTGAAAGTCGCCTTTGACAAGATCTTTTCCGCCACGGTGCTGGTCGTAGCCTCGCCCATTCTCGGGGGGCTCTATCTGGCCAACCTCATAGAAGGGTGGCTCATTCCCGAGAACAAGGGGCCCTTTATCTTCTATTACAATGCGGTGAGCGCTGGAAAGGTCTTCAAGAAGTACAAAATCCGTCTCATCAAGACAAAATACATCGACCAGGAAGGCGCCCGGCGTGGCGACTGGCATGCCTATTCCGCGGAATGGACGCCGGAAAGCCGCACCTATGTGGGGCGTTTCGTCAAGAAATTCTACCTGGACGAGCTGCCCCAGTTCTATTGCGTACTCAAGGGAGACATGAGCATCGTCGGCCCCCGCCCACTGGCCGTGCACCACTACGAACGCGACCTGAACCAGGGCAACGTCACGCGTAAGCTCCTCAAGGGAGGCATCGTGGGCGCAGGGCATGTCCTCAAGGGCAGACCCGAAATGGGCCAGGCTGCGTTCGAGTATGACTATATCGAAAAATATCTCACCCTGTCTCAACCCGCCTTGCTTGCCCTGGACATCAAAATCCTATTCAAAGCCTTGCGGGTATTGTTTGAGGGCAAGGGGCTGTAACTCATGCTGACTGTTGCGCTAAGGCAAACCTAGAACATCGTTGCTCCCACGCGCCCCATCAGGCGGGGCAACCCATGCGCCTGAATCTCACCCCAGGTTTCATCCTAACCAGTCCTCACGACCAAACGTCAGCGCAACCATTGCCAGAACATCCTATCTCGACCTGTCTCCCGGCATGATTGTATCCTTTTCGAAAGGGATGGTCAGACGGCGCTGTGCAACCAGGGGCGCTCGATCCAATCCGTCCAGCATGGGCGGCAGGGAACGCAGGTCACGCGACTCGCGGCTTATGCTGCCTGGACAGGAAAATTCTTGTTGGATTAGATAGCTATTGGTTCAATATTGGCATGATTGTGGCTTTCTCATGTCTCGTTTCCAATAAAAAATCGAATTGGCCATGATTATACTGACATTTGATCTCGAGGACTGGTTTCATATCCTGGACTGCCCCCAGACCAAGACAGAGCAAGAGTGGAAACAGTATCGACCTCGGATACATGCCAATACAGACCGTTTATTGAGTCTCCTGGATGAAAAAGGGAGAAAAGCGACATTTTTCTGTCTGGGGTGGATTGCCAGAGAGTTTCCTGGGGTAATACGCAGCATAAGTGATGCGGGGCATGATATTGCATCACATTCGATGATGCATCAATTGGTTTACACTCAGAGCAGAGACGCCTTTAGGTCAGATGTTGCCCAGTCCATAAGCTTACTGGAGGATCTGACGGGAAAAGCCGTGCGTGCCTATCGGGCGCCCGGGTTTTCCATAACGCGGGACACGCTATGGGCTTTCGATATTCTGCACGACCTTGGAATAACTGTGGACTGCTCCGTATTCCCCCTGTCCCATAATCACGGCGGATTTCCTGGCCTGGAGGTCTCGGGTCCATTTGTTCTGGAACAACATGGCTATCGTCTCAAGATGTTTCCCATGTCCTATGTGAAGCTTGGATTCAAGCGTCTGGTCGTATCAGGAGGGGGGTATTTTCGATTGATGCCGTGGTATCTGATTTCCCGTTTCCTGAGAAAGGAGGGGTATTTTATGACGTATTTCCATCCCAAGGATTTCGATCCAGATCAACCGAAAATCCCGGGATTGACGGCTGCGAGACACTTCAAGACCTATGTGGGCTTGAAATCCTCTTACGGCAAGTTGGCCAAGTTGCTTGATGAACCCGGGTGTTGTGATCTGGAAACAGCATTGGATAGAACTGATTGGAAAAATGTCCCCGTTCTCGAGTTGACACGGGAGCGCAACTTGGAGAAACAGATGGGGAAAATCAAGGGATAGTTACCGTTTCTTTTCCTCAAAGTTTCCTGCTTGCCCGCATTTCTCACCAGAATGGTACGAAGAAATTTCCGGATCAAGGCGAAAAGCGCGGGGAAATCGCGTGCCATCGCCTATCATGAAAATTATTCTCTTACCTATCTTCTGTCACGACCGTCTCCCTTACAAAGGGGATGGTCAGGCGGCGCTGCGCAACCAGGGCCGCCCGGTCCAGCGCGTCCAGCATGGCTGACAAGGAATGCAGGTCACGGGACATACGGCTCAGCAGATAGTGGGCCACATCTTTCGGCATATGCAAACCTCTCTCTTTCGCCCACTGCTGCAGTATCAGGATTTTTAGATCGTCGTCTGGTTGCGCGAGGCGCACGGTCACGCCCCACGAGAGACGTGACTTGAGATCCGGCATCTCAACGGCGATCGCGCCTGGCGATACATTGGCGGAAAAAATCATGCGATTGTCATTTTCCCGCACACGGTTATATAAATGAAAAAGCGCCATCTCCCATGCTTCCTGTCCCGCGATTCCGTCGACATCATCAATACAAACCAGACACATGGTTTCCAATCCCTGGAGCAAGCCAGGATTGAACTCCCCGGCCCGGGCAAGTGGAATATAGGCAGATGTTCCACCCTGTTCAGTCAGTGCATGACAGGCCGCCTGCAACAAATGGGACTTTCCGCAACCCACCCCGCCCCACAGATACAGTCCCAGCCGCGTCTGCCCGGCCACAACCCGTTTTACGCAGGCCAGCGCCTCCTCATTTCCAGAAGGAATAAAATTGCCCAAGGTGGCCGTGCTGCGCAGGCGAATACCCAGAGGCAGTTGGCGGCTCATTGGGTCATAGGCAGCCATGAATAAGCTTTATACCCGGTTGCCACCATTGGCGCGCCGTGCTTCACAGGCGCGCCGGCTCCAGGTCCAGACATAATCCACACCGCTCACCACAGTCGTTCCCAGCACCACAAGGATCAACCAGTCGGTCAGCCATGGGGGCATGAACCCCTGGAGGCTTTGGGAAAGGACAACGGCAAGCCCCAGGGCGATCTGGGCAAAGGTGTTGACCTTGCTGATCAGACTTGGCGCCATCTCGTACTTGCCGATGAGAAAAAAGTAGGCAGCCGCCCCGGCAACGATCAACAAGTCGCGCAGGATGACGGCCAATACCAGCCACCACGGTAATAATTCCAGCCAGGCAAGCACGATATAAGTGCTGACCAGCAGCAGTTTGTCGGCAAGCGGGTCGAGTATGGAACCCAGGCGGCTGACATAGTTGTAACGCTTGGCGATATAGCCATCCAGCCCATCCGAGATGCCCGCCACCGTATAGAGCAGCAGGGCATAGGAAAATTCTTCATGAAGCAGCAGTGTGACGATGGGCACGACCAGAAGGATACGCAGCAGGGTGATGATATTGGGGATTTCAGAATAGTTCACTGTAACAGGCGATAAGTGAGAACCGCTTCATGCTGCCTGTCCATCCCCGGCGCGGCACCATCCATGCCGATCTCCGGCGCCAGGGCGCCACCAAAGGCAATGGCCTGTCTCAACCCCTTACCATCTCCCCTGAGATTCAGGCGAAAGAGCACCTTGTCTCCCTCGATCCTGGCAACCTGAAGACGTTCAACCGCATCAATGGACTCCAGATAACCCAGAACCCTGGCATAGTCCTTGAGTTCGTGAACGGCGGAAACCGAGAGCAGGACCCTCTGGCCAGCCACCCCTCCCGCCCTCTGGGCAAAACGCCGCGCAAGACTGTCCGCCGAACTGTCGATCCCGGCAGCGACCACCGTGGCCAGGCTTTCTGCCGAAGCCGACCAGAACCGCGGCTCAGCATCGCTGTACAAGGTCCAGCGCCCTTCCCATTCGCCATCCTGGCGCCGGTAGAGTCGGCCAGCCAGGATGGCCTCACTCTGATATCGCCGCGAAGCCGCCACAATACTGTCCCGGAAATTGCCCCACACATCCGTAAAGTGCAGGGCTGCCTGATCCTCGAGATCCATCAGGGGAAACAACACCGGAATCCCGCGGCGCCGCGCCTGCCGGGTGATCTCTTCCTGAAATGCCCTTCCGGTGTCGCCCCCCACCAGAAAACGGCGGGTCTGTTCCTGTACCGCAAGCCATACCAGCGTGGTGGGCCGGGCACGCCCCCAAACGGGATTGCCCGTATTGAACAACAACTGATTGACGGCCCTGGCATCGAACACAACACGCAACTCCAGGGAAGGCTGCGCCTCATCCGCCGGCTCCAGGCCATCCCGGGACAGCTTGTGATATCGGTACTGCTGGACATAGCTCAAGGTATCGACAAAGGCCTCCTGCAATGCCGGCTGTCCGGGCACATCGCGGTCACCGCTGGCCCTGATGAGGACCTCGGCAAATGCCTGGCGGATGGCACGGTGTCGTTCCTCCGCCCCCTGCCCCGTAACTGGAATGGCAATCTCGTATAGCGTGGTCACTTCCACCGCCTCCAGCTTCCATGGAAAGACGAACACGCCGCTCAGAAAAACCACCAAGCCATATCTATGAATAAATGCAAACCGACTCATTTCATTGCAGAATTTACTTTAAATTCGGATTGTACCGCCATCGCATGTACTTTGTAAGGCTCAGAAAGCCTTCCTTATCTCAGCCTCTCTCTCGAATACGCCCCTTGCCCTTATATGGGGCTCGGCTGTAGCATGGGGTTGAGGAAGCAGCGCATAAGATAATCAATTTTCTAGGTATTGCGTCCATGCAGGTGTAGATCTACAAATTCAAATAGAATAAAGGGGGAAGGAATCATGCTCAGTACACTAGAGCTAGAAAAAGCAAATCATAATGAATTATATAAAAAAAAGGCAGATTCGTGGTCATCTCGCACAAATAACAAAGAGGAATATATACGTCGATATGAGCTTGAGAATCTAACGTCTTTTCCTAAGGGAGGACAACACCTTGGAGGGAAAGTTAGAGGACTTGCAATCCGAAAACTATTGGAAGCAGTAAAGGAAACCGGGAGATCACCTAGCGAGATTACAATCCTGGATGCGGGCTCGGGAAGTGGCGGCTTGTCAGTTTTTCTTGCGTGCAATGGATTTAATGTTATCGGCGTAGAAATATCAGAAGAAGGCTGCGAGATAGCTGAGCAGTTGGCAAATAAAATGGGGGTTGGATCGAATTGTCGATTCCTGCCAGAGAGCCTTGAATCCATGACAATCGAGGACTCGAGCATAGATTTCGTGGTTGGCCTGCATACGCTACATCATTTTATTAAATACCCGAATGTTCCAAAAGAATTGAGCAGGGTAATGAAGGCGACAGCTAAAGGATTCTTTGCTGACTCATTCGGTGAAAACCCCGTATATCATTTATTTCATGACAAGGAAAAAATGGCTCGCCTAGGGGATGTTAGTCTTACTAAGACTTTAATAGAAGATTATTTATCTCCCTTTCATGTGACCCTCACCCCAACCACATGGTTTTCCAATATTGATAAATTTCTGATCAGAACCTTTGGGTGGAAGAATGCACGCTATATACGCCCAATATCCAAAGTTACCTATATTTTGGATCAGTTATTGCCCAAACGTTCGAGAGCGATGCTGTTTCTTTCAAGCACGGTTATGACCAGCATTTCCAAACGATAGCTCTTCTAACAGGGCCCTGACCCTAATTTAGGAATCTCTGATCAATTCATGAACTGGCGGCTGAAATGTTCCGGCTCTGCGTTGAGAATCTTGGCAACAACGCGCTATTACCCACACTTTTCGCCTTGATCCGGAACATTTCTTCTCACCATCCATCCGGCCCAGAATTAGTTAGAGGTTAGTTAAGCAAATCCCAGGTAATGCATTACTCCTCCGCGTAGAGGAACACAAGCACAGTTTTTCGGTTATGGTAAGATATAGACTTTCTCTAAGGCTGTATAGTGAGAGGGAACTGCGTTAGAATATGCATCCATTGAAAATCACTCCCTGACCCCATTATGAAATCAGACCGAGCCCCCCGCCCCGACAGGCCAACGCTCAGCTACCGGGACGCCGGCGTGGACATCGATGCCGGCAACCGGCTGGTGGACAGGATCAAGCCTGTTGCGAAGCGCACCACGCGTCCCGGTGTCATGGCGGGCCTGGGCGGTTTCGGGGCCCTGTTCGAACTTCCCCTGGAGCGCTATCGCCAGCCGGTGCTGGTTTCCGGTACCGACGGCGTCGGCACCAAGCTGAAACTGGCCATGGATTGGAACCGCCATGACACCATCGGCATCGACCTCGTCGCCATGTGCGTCAACGACCTCATCGTGCAGGGCGCCGAGCCCCTGTTCTTTCTCGACTATTTTTCCACCGGCCACCTCGACGTGGACTTGGCCGGGCGGGTCATCGCGGGCATCGGCAAGGGCTGCGAAATGGCCGGCGCGGCCCTGGTGGGAGGCGAGACCGCCGAGATGCCGGGTATGTACCAGGAGGGGGACTACGATCTGGCCGGATTCTGCGTCGGCATTGTCGAGAAGGCGCACCTCATCGACGGCAGCCGGGTCGGCCCCGGCGATGCCCTCATCGCCCTCGCTTCCTCCGGCCCCCACTCCAATGGTTATTCCCTCATTCGGAGGATCATGGACGCCAGGCAAGCCGATCCCGGACTGACCATCGACGGCCAGTCCCTGCAAGACGTGCTGATGGCGCCCACGCGCATCTATGTCAAATCCGTCCTGAGCCTGCTCGAACACGTTCCCGTCCATGCCCTGGCGCACATCACGGGCGGCGGCATCCTGGAGAACCTGCCCCGCGTCCTGCCGCCCCACTGCCAGGCCGTGGTTAGCGACTGGCAGTGGCCCGCCATCTTCCACTGGCTGCAGGAACAGGGCAACGTGGCTCGGGAGGAAATGCTGCGCACCTTCAACTGCGGCGTGGGCATGATGCTCTGCGTAAGACGCCAGGATGTGGAAAAGGCGCTGGAACTCCTGGTCAAGGCGGGAGAGCAGGCCTGGGAGATCGGCGTCATCCAGCCGCGGCCGGCGGGCGATGTACCTGTCCGCGTCGGCGCCTGAGCCGGCCTCCATCCTGTCCTTGATGTAACACCAGCGGATATGGCGGTTGACCCACCCAGATTGAACATTGTCGTCCTGATCTCGGGTCAGGGCAGCAACCTGCAGGCCATCATGGACGCCATCGCCAGGGGGGATCTCCCCGCCACCCTCCGCGCCGTTATCAGCAACCGGGCCGATGCCCCCGGCCTGAAGCGGGCGGCGCGCGCCGGCATCCCGGCGGAAACCCTGAGCCACCGTGATTTCCCCGACCGCCAGGCCTATGATCGCGCCCTGCGGGCACTCATCGACCGCTACCACCCGGACTTGGTGGTGCTCGCCGGCTTCATGAGAATCCTCACCCCCGCCTTCGTGGCCCACTACGCGGGACGACTGCTGAACATCCACCCTTCCCTGCTGCCCGCCTTCACCGGCCTCAATACCCACCAGCGCGCCCTCGAGGCAGGGATGGCGGAGCACGGCACCAGCGTCCATTTCGTCACCGCAGACCTGGACGCCGGCCCGGTCATTGCCCAGGCGCGCATCCCGGTCAGACCCGGCGACACACCGCAGACCCTGGCGGCGCGCGTCAAGCCCCTGGAACACCGCCTCTATCCCCTGGTCATTCGCTGGTTCGCGCAAGGCCGCCTGCGCCTGCGCGACGGTGAAATCATCTTCGACGGCAAGCCCCTGCCCGCGCCCTTCGATCTTGCGAATCTGAGCACGGAGGCAGGGGAGACCTCGTAACCTTCCGGCTCAGGCCTTGGGCAGGGTCACGCCCTGCTGCCCCTGATACTTGCCTCCACGGTCGCGGTAGGAGGTCTCGCACACCTCGTCGGACTCGAAGAACAGCACCTGGGCGACGCCTTCATTGGCGTAGATCTTCGCCGGCAGCGGGGTGGTGTTGGAGAATTCCAGGGTGACATGGCCTTCCCATTCGGGCTCCAGGGGCGTGACATTGACAATGATGCCGCAGCGGGCATAGGTGGACTTGCCCAGGCAGATGGTGAGGATGTTGCGCGGGATGCGGAAATATTCCACCGTGCGCGCCAGGGCAAAGGAATTGGGCGGAATGATGCACACATCGGACTTGACGTCCACGAAGCTGTTGGCGTCGAAGTTCTTGGGGTCCACGATGGCGGAATTGATGTTGGTGAAGATCTTGAAGTCCTCCGCGCAGCGGATGTCGTAGCCATAGCTGGAGGTGCCGTAGGAGATCACCCGCCCCCCCTCGTGACTCCTGATCTGACTGGCCTGGAAGGGTTCGATCATGCCATGTTCCTGCGCCATGCGGCGTATCCAGCGGTCTGATTTTATGCTCATGTGCCTTTTCGTTCAGGTTGCGGAAATGGGATGTTGGCCGCCTGCGCGGACCGTCAGGTGTTTTCGATCACGATCTCCGGAAAGCGGGCGCTGTAGTCCTTGGCCTGCAGGGCCAGGCGCGCCGACAGCTTGCGCGCAATCTCGCGGTAGGCGTGCGCCACGGGGCCGTCCGGCTGGGCGATCACCGTGGGCCTGCCTTCGTCCACATCCTGCCGGATGCACAGGTCCAGGGGCAGGCTGCCCAACAGCTCGATGCCATAGTCCTGCGCCATGCGCTGGCCGCCCCCGGCGCCGAAGATATGTTCTTCGTGGCCGCACTGGCTGCAGATGTGCGTGCTCATATTCTCGATCACCCCCAGCACCGGCACCTCCACCTTTTCGAACATCTTCACCGCTTTGCGCGCATCCAGCAGGGCGATGTCCTGGGGCGTGGTGACGATCACGGCGCCGCTCACGGGGATCTTCTGAGCCAGGGTAAGCTGGGTGTCGCCGGTGCCCGGCGGCAGGTCGATGACCAGGTAATCCATATCCCGCCAGCGGGTGTCACCCAGGAGCTGCTGCAGGGCGGCTGTCACCATGGGGCCACGCCAGATCATGGGCGTCTCGTCGTCTATCAGGTAACCGATGGACATGGTCTGCAGGCCATGGCACACAACGGGTTCCATGGACTTGCCGTCGCGCGACTGGGGCTTGTCGTGGCATCCCAGCATGCGCGGCTGGCTGGGCCCGTAGATGTCCGCATCGAGCAGCCCCACCTCCGCGCCCTCGGCCGACAGGGCCAGGGCCAGATTGACGGCCGTGGTGGATTTGCCCACGCCGCCCTTGCCCGAGGCCACGGCGACGATGTTCTTGATCCTGGGCAAAGGCTTGACGCCCTTCTGCACGGCATGGGAGATCACTTCATGACCGATGGAGACACTCAGGCTTTCCTCGCCTGCCAACTCCGACAACGCGGCCCTCACGCCCGCCTCGATCTTCGCGGCCACGCCCGCCGAGGGATAACCCAGCCGGATAACCAGGCTGATGCGCCCGTCCCCGACAGTCAGCTCCTTGATGGCGCCCGCCGTTACCAAGTCCTGCTTAAGATAGGGATCCTGATAGGCCTTCAAGGCGGCCTCGACCTGTTCCCGTGTAAGACTGTTATCCATGTGTGGTTCCTTCAATCAATTTGTGCCGCAACGACTTCACCCCGTCATTGCAAAGCCCGGGCTGGCGCGGCTAGCCGGTTTGCCAGACCCCGCGGGCGGCAAGTGTAACCTGGAACGGGCGCGAGTTACACCCGGACGTATAACTGTCTAACATTGAGGATATAAACGGTCATTCACGGATTCACCGAATGCGCTATAATGAATTGTTTTATTTATAGCCAAAACCTCGGGTTCAGGTTATTTATACCCGGCAACGACAACAATATATATCGTGTTCAGCGCTTCAGGCACGTGCGGGATCAAGGCGCGGCCCGCGGGGAATGGCGAGCCCTTGCCAAGGGGCGCAACGCCGCCTTGCCGTGAACCGGCCCGCGGCGGCTGAACACGAAATATATTGTTGCCGGGTTAATAGCAGTACCCATCGAAACAATCCTCATGACTACGCGACAAGGCAAGAGAAAAATCCTGGTCACCAGCGCCCTGCCCTATGCCAACGGGGCCATCCATATCGGGCACCTGGTGGAGTATATCCAGACGGACATCTGGGTGAGACACCAGAAGATGGGCGGCCACGAGTGCTACTACATCTGCGCCGACGACACCCACGGCACCCCCGTCATGCTGCGCGCCGAGCAGGAAGGCATCACGCCCGAGGTCCTCATCGAGCGCATGCACGCAGAGCACCTGCGCGACTTCTCGGACTTTCATATCGCCTTCGACAACTATTACTCCACCAATTCGCCGGAGAACCGCGAGCTGGCCCAGGGCATCTATACGCGTCTCAAGGAAGACGGCTTCATCGACATCCGTTCCATCGAGCAATTCTACGATCCGGTCAAGGAGATGTTCCTCCCCGACCGCTACATCAAGGGCGAGTGCCCGCGCTGCCATGCCAAGGACCAGTATGGCGATGCCTGCGAGGCCTGTGGCGCCACCTACAGCCCCACGGAACTGATCGACCCGGTCTCGGTGATCTCCGGCGCCACGCCCGTCAAGAAACATTCGGACCACCATTTCTTCAGGCTCGGCCAGTGCCGTCCCTTCCTGGAGCAATGGACGCGGCATGGAGAGAACGGCGAGAGCCCGCTGCAAAAAGAGGCCGCCAACAAGCTGGAGGAATGGTTCGAGGCGGGCCTGCGCGACTGGGACATCTCCCGCGACGCCCCTTATTTCGGTTTCGAGATACCCGGCGCCCCCGGCAAATACCTCTATGTCTGGCTGGACGCGCCCATCGGCTACATGGCCAGCTTCAAGAACCTGTGCGATCGAGAGGGCATCGACTTCGACGCCTGGTGGCGCCCGGGGGGCGACGCCGAGCTGTACCACTTCATCGGCAAGGACATTCTCTATTTCCACGCCCTGTTCTGGCCCGCCACCCTGCATTTCTCGGGTTACCGCACGCCAAGCAAGATTTTCGTGCACGGCTTTCTCACCGTCAACGGCCAGAAGATGTCCAAGTCGCGGGGCACGTTCATCAACGCGCGCACCTGGCTGAAATATCTCGACCCGGAATACCTGCGTTACTACTTCGCCGCCAAGCTCAACGAGCGCATCGAGGACCTGGACCTCAACCTGGACGATTTTACCGCGCGCGTCAACAGCGACCTGATCGGCAAGTACATCAACATCGCCAGCCGCACCTCCGGTTTCATCAAGAAGTCCTTCGGCGGCCACCTGGCGGCGACCCTGGACCCGCGCGACACGGCCCTCCTGGGCACTTTGCAGGAGGCGGCAGCCACCCTCCGGCAATATTACGAGGAGCGCCGCTACAGCGAGGCCGTGCGCCACATCATGGACCTGGCCGACCAGGCCAACGCCTACATCAACGAGCGCGAGCCCTGGAAGACCATCAAGGATCCCGCCCTGCAGGCGCGCACCCATCAAGTGTGTTCCACGGGCATCAACCTGTTCCGCCTCCTGACCCTGTACCTGAAACCCATTCTGCCGCGCCTCGCCGGGCAGGTGGAGGATTTTCTGAACATACCGCCCCTGTGCTGGGAAGACGCGCAAACCCTGCTGACCGATCACGAGATCAAGCCCTACCGCCACCTCGCCAAGAGGATCGAGGCCAGGCAGACGGAGGCGCTGCTGGCGGACAGCCGGGAGTCCATGGGCGCCACGTCCCCCGGCACCCATTCCCCGACCCGCCACGGCGAAACCCAGCAACACACACCACCCCCCATAGCGGAGACCATCACTATCGACGACTTCGCCAGGATCGACTTGCGCGTCGCCCGCATCGTGGCGGCGGAACACGTGGCAGGGGCCGACAAGCTGCTGCGCCTGACCCTGGATCTGGGAGGAGAAAAAAGGAATGTTTTCGCCGGAATCAAGTCCAAATATAAACCGGATGAACTGGTCGGCCGACATACCGTCATGGTGGCCAATCTGGCGCCGCGCAAAATGCGCTTCGGGGTTTCAGAAGGCATGGTGCTGGCTGCGGGACCCGGCGGCAAGAACCTGTGGCTGCTGCAACCCGATGAAGGCGCCCAGGCCGGCATGCGCATCAAGTAAACGGCGGCCTGAGTAATGACCGCGTACTTGATGAAAATTCAGTGAGAGACCGCCACCTTGTCCAAATGTAAATTCATCCCGGGCGCCGTGCCCGCCGAACAGGCCCCATGACAGAATACCTGCTGGTCCTGGTAAGCACCGTCCTGGTCAACAACTTCGTCCTGACCAAGTTTCTTGGCCTGTGCCCCTTCATGGGCGTATCGCGCAAGCTGGAGACGGCGACGGGCATGGCCCTGGCCACCACCTTCGTACTGACGCTGTCCTCCGTGGCCAGTTACCTGGCCAACACCTATCTGCTCGCGCCCCTGGGCCTGGAATATCTGCGCACCATCACCTTCATCCTGGTCATTGCCGCGGTGGTACAGTTCACGGAAATGGTCATCCACAAGACCAGTCCCCTGCTCTATCAGGTGTTGGGCATCTTCCTGCCCCTCATCACCACCAATTGCGCGGTGCTGGGCGTGGCGCTGCTGATCGTGCAGCAGGAAACCACCTTCCTCTACGCCGCCCTGTACGGTTTTGGGGCCGCCGTCGGCTTTTCCATGGTGCTGATCCTTTTTGCCGCCATGCGCGAGCGCATCGCCGTGGCCGATGTCCCCGTGCCCTTTCGCGGCCCCGCCATCGCCCTGATCACCGCGGGCCTGATGTCCCTGGCGTTCATGGGTTTCTCCGGTCTGGTCAAGGGGTAGCGCCATGTTGTCGGCCATCATCGTATTGAGCGTCCTCGCCGTCATTTTCGGTCTCCTGCTGGGATTCGCCGCCATCCGCTTCAAGGTGGAGGGAGATCCCCTGGTGGACAAGATCGACGCCCAACTGCCCCAGACCCAGTGCGGCCAGTGCAGCTACCCCGGCTGCCGCCCCTATGCCGAGGCCATCGCCAAGGGCGAGGCGGACATCAACCAGTGCCCGCCCGGAGGCGAAACCACCATCATGGCCCTGGCCGACCTGCTGGAGCGGGACCCCAAGCCCCTCAATCCCGAGAACGGGGTGATCAAGGAAAAGACGGTGGCCGTCATCGACGAGACCCGCTGCATCGGCTGCACCCTGTGCATCCAGGCCTGTCCCGTGGACGCCATCCTGGGCGCGGCCAAGCACATGCACACGGTCATCGCCAGCGAGTGCACCGGCTGCGACCTGTGCGTGGAACCCTGCCCCGTGGACTGCATCGACATGGTGCCCATCGGCCAGGATATCCTGACCTGGAAATGGCCGTACCCTGAAAATCCCCTGGAGAAGGCCTCGTGAGCCAGGGCGCCGGCAACACTCGCCGCCTGTGGAAATTCCATGGCGGCGTACATCCCCCGCTGCACAAGGAAATCTCCACCACCTTGCCGGTCAGGGCGGCGCGCCTTCCCGGCCGCCTCGTGCTCCCCCTGCATCAGCATATCGGCGAGCCGGCCGAACCCATCGTGAACAAGGGAGAAAAGGTGTTGAAGGGGCAGATGCTCGCCCGTCCCCAGGGTTATGTCAGCGCGCCCGTTCATGCCCCGACCTCGGGAACCGTCACCGACATCGGCAACCATCCCGTCCCCCACCCTTCCGGGCTGAGCGCTCCCAGCCTGGTCATCGAGCCCGACGGCGAGGAACGCTGGATCGAGCATCAGGCCGTGGAGGACTACACTGCCCTGCCTCCCAGCGAGCTGCGCAACCTGATACGCGAAGCGGGGATCGTCGGCCTGGGAGGCGCTGGATTCCCGGCCTACATCAAATACAACCCTGGGCACCAGAAAATCATCCAGACCCTGATCCTCAATGGCGTGGAGTGCGAGCCCTATATCACCTGCGACGACATGCTGATGCGCGAGGCGCCCCAGGATATCCTTGGTGGCCTGCGCGTCATTCAGCATGCCTTGCAGGCACGCCAGTGCCTCATCGCCATCGAGGACAACAAGCCGCAGGCCATCGCCACCCTGCGGCAGGCCACGGCCGGATGCGGCGACATCGAGGTGGTACCGGTACCCACACTGTATCCTCAGGGCAGCGAGAAACAGCTCATCAAGGTGCTGACGGGCAAGGAAGTGCCCGCGGACGGCCTGGCGCTGAACATCGGCGTGGTATG
>Ga0256830_1000782_pt1 | contig 23771 bp, 23 predicted proteins | sample 128326metaG_FD_190537 | JGI IMG/M metagenome (GOLD analysis project Ga0256830, IMG submission 190537) | Hydrothermal vent microbial communities from Lau Basin, Pacific Ocean - 128-326 | ecosystem: Environmental > Aquatic > Marine > Hydrothermal vents | place: Pacific Ocean: Lau Basin | collected... | reverse complement strand
TTCACTTTACGTAAAGATAAACACAACGACCTGTAGAAATATTAGCACAGCATGAGGATATGCAACGGTTGGGCGCAACGCATTTTTGAAATATTCAGTGACAAGGGCTTTTGTATCTTTGGGGGATTTTTCCCAGTCACTATAAAGCTGAAAATGGACTTCATCTGTATTCCCGAAGGCCTGCTCTTTTATGTAACGCTCGATCAGTAAAATCCGGTGTGACATACGGGCCTGAAATGTTTTCCATATGCCATCTTGTAACCAGACAACCCCCATTAAAATGACAGGCACAATTAAACCAAGGCCAAGTGCAAACGAGACTAAAAAAATAATGACATTTGAGAGCTTTATTAATAATGAATAACGCTCATATTTTTCATGGTCATTATGAAGAATTGCCCATTCCTGCGTGAACGACGAAATTTCATCCGCAGGTCGGTTTACATCATTTGCCATTAAGCTTATCCCTCTAATTTTCAGGAGTCAGATTTGATATTTTCAGCGATACCGTTTTTAACAAATATGATTTTTCGTTTTTTATACAAATCACCTAAGGCCTGTTTGTATTTCTTTTTACTGACACTGAACATTTCATAAATAACTTCGGGCTTACTTTTATCACCCACAGCAAGAAAACCACCTTTTTCTTTTAGCTTTGCCATAATGATCTCGGACAGCTCATCTGCCTTTTGATACCCTGGCTTTTGAAGAGACAAATCAATTTTGCCATCAGCACGCACCTGCCTGATATAGCCCTTCAACTTATCCCCAATATCTACACGCGTATAAATATCATCATGATAAATTAAGCCGATGTTAGTCTCGTTAATAGCGGCTTTAAAACCAAGATCGGATTCATCATAAACCAACAAATCGACCTCATCACCAACCGTATAGGTTGATGTATCCCCTGTTAGAAACTTTTCCAACTTGGATGATGCGGCAAGGCGGATGTGACCCGGCTCCTGATAAATATAAACAACATATTGCTCACCTTCTTGCATTCGTTTCAACTGTTCATCGAACGGCACCAATAAGTCTTTGCTTAAACCCCAGTCGAGAAAAGCACCAACAAAATTAACGCTTGTTACGCGTAACAGAGCTAACTCCCCCACCATGGCTTTCGGTTTTTCGGTGGTAGCAATGAGTTCATCGTCTGAATCACAGTAAATAAAAACCTCAATCTCATCGCCTTCTTCACAACCGTCAGGAACCGAGTTCGACGGCAATAAAATATCGCCCAGTTCGTTACCATCGAGGTATACACCAAAATCGACAATACGCAATACTGTTAGGGTGTTTAATCTACCAATTTTTGTCATCACTATCTCTTTTTAATGTTTCATTTTCTAGCTTTTTATTAGCTTTTTAGCTTTCAATTTCTAATTTTCAAATTTTACTGTTAGCGCATTGGCTGTTCTGTTGGCTGCTGGGAAACACAGTAAGTTCATCACCTTTGTGCCACTGAGGAAACTTAGGCATAATCGAAACAAATAATTCCGATAATAAAAAGGCATCTAACCAGCGGCGCAAATAGGTATAACAGGACTGATCAAACCAGGCTTTATCAACAAATGCAAATTGGCGAATAAACGGAAATACGGCAAGATCAACAACAGACATATCATCCGACGTTAAATATTGACTACTACTCAACAGCTTGTCCAGTTTTCTCAAGAAAATTTCCCCCTGAGTGCGGTAATGCAATTCGCTAAACTCAGGAAACCGATCTGCATACTTATAATGGTCTAAATGCGTTTTAAAAACGTTATCATTTTCTGCGATCAATTCATTTTCAAGATAATGCGTCACATCAAGCAAATTAATACCATCAGGATCATATTGAGACAATGCCCAATACATGATGTCCAGACTTTCTTCCAGAATAACACCACCGGCATTTTCATTTAATAACAAAACCGGTACTGTACCCTTAGGTGAAGCGATTAACAATTCTGCTGGCTTATCTTTCAATACCACTTCGCGAAGCTCAACACGTATACCACTATAAGCAATTGCCATTCTCGCCCGCATGGCATAGGGACAACGGCGAAAGGAATAAAGCACCGGCATATTATCCATACTTCTCAAAGAATTTGCCCCATTAAATAACATATTCCCCAATCCACTCACCATCAACATAATCAACTTTCAATGAACGTGCTCGCATTTTAATGGCATTAGATGAGTCCAGCTCACGTCTTTCCGGAAAGTTCTTTGCAAACTCTACCGGATCGCAAGAAGCTGCCTCAACCGGGCGAAACAAAATAGGTTCGGGAAAGCATATGACACCGCCATAAGCACAAGCAATTATCTGTGTTTTTGCGATTCTTTGATTTTTTTCTTGTTTTCTTTACGGCGCAAGATAGTCTCTTTGACGCCGCCACCAATATGTGACTCACCACGCTCTTTCGCCAATTGCATTTGTTTTTCTCTCTCAGCGAAACGCGCCCGTTGCGCATCTGTTAATTTATCAAAACATTTAGGGCAACTCACACCAGACACATAACGCGCATCTGACTTTTCCGCTTCGGTAATCGGCAACCGACAAGCGTGACACTGATCGTATTTTCCTTTTTCCAATGCATGATTCACACTCACCCGATTATCAAAAACAAAACACTCGCCTTGCCACAATGAATCTTGTTCAGGTACTTCTTCAAGGTATTTTAGAATACCGCCTTCTAAATGATAGACCTCATCAAAGCCATTTTCTTTCAAAAATGCAGTAGATTTTTCACAGCGTATGCCACCTGTGCAATACATGGCGACTTTTTTGTGTTTCTCCGGTGAAAAATTTTCCTTGATGTATGCGGGAAACTCACGAAACGTAGCCGTGTGTGGATTTATCGCGCCTTTAAATGTGCCTATTTCTACTTCATAATCATTACGCGTATCAATTAAAACCACCTCAGGATCAGAAATTAAGGCGTTCCAGTCTTTAGGTTTTACATAAGTGCCAACGGTGTGCCTGGGATCAATACCTTCAACCCCCATGGTGACAATTTCTTTTTTCAACTTTACACGGCTGCGCAAAAACGGCATTTCATCAACGTATGACAATTTATAACTCAAGCCATCAAATCGGGTATCACCGTTAAACCACGCAATTAAGGCATCTACCGCCTGCTGACTACCCGCAACGGTACCATTTACGCCTTCTCTCGCAAGCAATAACGTACCTTTGATATTTTTATCCTGCAAAAATTCCAACAAGGGCTTGCGCAGTTCTGTGTAGTTATCCAGGGTAACAAAATGATATAAAGCAACAACGACGACTTGTGACATAAAAATCCAATCTCTAATCCAAAAAGGTAAATACAAGCAACTGCAAATTGCGGTGATTAATTCAGCGTATTATACGCCTATATGCGTACGAAGTTAACAAATCAAATCGACTATGCGTTATAATTTGGCGATTCAAAAACAGCCCCAAAACAAGCAGATTACCGTTAAAATATGAAACGCAGAACCCCTGACAACCGGCACTCTCTCCACAATAGCCGCCCGATTATCATCGATATTATTGATTTATCTCGCGGAGGCGCCGGATTTGGTCGTGATGAAAAAGGCAGAGCTATTTTTGTACCGTTCACCATGCCCGGTGATACCGTCAAAGTAAAACTGACCAAAGCCAAAAGTAAATTCGCCGAAGGCCATATTGTTGAGATTATCACCCCGTCTCCCCAACGTATTGATGCACCCTGCCCTGTGTTTAGCCAGTGCGGCGGCTGCCAATGGCAGCACATTCCGTACGAGCAACAATGGGCTACAAAAAAGCAAGGCGTAATTAATTCACTTATGTTAGGTAAGGTGCTAACTGAAGCTACTATGCCCGACAGCAAGCACACTCATGAGTTTCCTGCGACAAACCAATGGCATTACCGTAACCGCATACAATTGCGCGGTTTTAAAGACGAAATTGGCTTTTATGAATATCAAAGCAATAAACTCATTCCGATCAGGAATTGTAAAATATCCCACGAAAAAATAAATGACGTATTAGAAAGCGTAAAGAAAAAAGGCCGCGAATTTAAAAAGCCATATAAAGTCGAACTCAATTTGGAATTAGATGGCAGCGTCTCTGAAATTTGGAACGACGAACATGCTTCATCAGGCTTCCGACAGGTTAACGATGAGCAAAATGAAAAACTGAAAAGCTGGATTTCAGATCGCGTACCAGACGGCCAACCGCTATTGGATTTATTTGGTGGCGCTGGAAATTTATCTATTCCGCTCATTGATCGCGTACCCGAAATTCATTGTGTTGACTTAAGTGTACCAATGACCGAGACCAGTACATCACCCGCAACACGTTTCCACTTTCATCGCTCATCAGTAGAACCCTGGCTACAAACCCAGGCCTCTGCAAACAAGCTAAAGAAGAAAGGCCCGTGGACTGCTATTATAGACCCGCCAAGAGACGGCTTGGGAAAAGATGGCGAAAACGTTGCAAAATATTTACACGATTTGAATGCGAATACGATTTTAATTGTTGGCTGTAAAACCGACCCCTGGTCACGCGACATAGGTCATTTAATTAACCAGGGGTGGCACTTAAAGGAAATCGCCATTTTTGATTTTTTTCCGCAAACCCACCATGTGGAGTCTGCCGCCTTGCTTATCCGCATCAACCAATAATGGCCAATATCCCCCAGCCTCATAACGCCAGCAATTTACCTTATAAATTCGAAGCCGTAATCATAAAATAAATCTATACCAATATTAGAAGGAGTCTAAAAGCTCCCTGAAACCGGGTATTCACGGGTGTTGATGTTTATCCACAAAATCTGTGGATAACTCTGTGGATGATTTGTGAGAAACCCGGAAAAATCCGCATAACTCAAGGCTTCGCGTTAAACTGAGCAAAAAATAAACCTGATTGTAAGTCATTGTTTTTATTAAACTTATAAAATCTGATAGCGCTATTTGAAAGATACTCTTTTAGCCACGTAGAAAATACTGGTAAGCTAATTTGTCTGTTAATAAAGACAAAAAAAATCGATTTTTCTACTCAAAAAGCATTGACAAATTTCATCGTTTCAAAAACTTTAATACAATTTTTTTATTCCTACGCGTTTTCTAGCAATAGGCTTATACCGGAAAAGGCCTCGGCAAATTGCGTTCCAAATTAATCCCAATAAACATACAAGAAATACAATCACCATTCGATTTAACAGCCCACCCAAAGGCTGCAATGCGCAAATATTTGGCATTGCCAAACATAGCACATTAAGCTTATGCGCAGGATGAAAACAATTATTTTCCACCAAATAAGATTAACACAAGGCCAAGCATCAATGAGAAGAAACAGGGGGAGAAAAATAAAAAAGGGCAAAACCGGATGGCCTTGCCCTTTTTAATTAATCGTATAATGGCATAATCATGCTTATTATACTGCTTCGATCGGGGTAGCCCCGATAGAAGTTAACAATCCAATAAATTCAGACTGCTACGATGTTCTCTGCCTGAGGACCTTTAGCGCCCTGGGTAACAGTGAATTCAACTTTTTGGCCTTCAGCCAAAGTTTTAAAACCAGAACCCGTGATCGCACTGAAGTGTGCGAAAACATCTGGGCCAGATTCTTGCTCGATGAAACCAAAACCTTTAGATTCGTTGAACCATTTAACGGTACCAGTAGTTGTAGACATATTCGTATCCTATAAAATCAAAGTAGTAAATTAGTCTGTGTCTAAAATCAAGACAAAGACGGTCTGGCTGGAAGTGTTGCTATGACTTATGTAGAACAGGACGAAGATGAAAACAGGGCATCGAACAGGTGTGCATAAATATCAGTAGTACTTTCAAGCTGAAATTAAGTATAAACAGACCAGCATTTTTGTCAACATTTTTCCTCATTTATTCAGCTGTATATTGCCTATATTCGGCAAAAAAAGCGGTTTTTTTTCAGATTAACGAAAAAACAGCCTAAAAAAGAACGATAATTCACCCGTGATTCAATGACAAGGGGTGCGTATTGTTAACCAAAACCGGCCTGCAAGAATTTGTTTTCCAGCAAAAAGGCTCATGCCGTGGAAAATACATCGCCCTGAGAGTCGTTAAGCGTAAAGAAAAATCGCGCTCCCCGGCCAACTTCAGCTTCGGCCCAGATACGGCCACCGTGGCGATTAATGATGCGCTGTACCGTGGCAAGACCAATGCCGGTGCCGGGAAATTCATTGCCCCTATGTAATCGCTGGAAAGTTTTAAACAGCTTTTCAGCATAACGCATATCGAAACCCACGCCGTTGTCCCTTACATAAAAAACAGGGGGCTCATCTTCCTGCTTCTGAACAAGGCCAAATTCAATTTTTGCCTGATCTTTTTTTGCGGTGTACTTCCAGGCATTATCCAGTAAATTATGCAATACCGTACTGATTAACACCTTGTCGGCAGAAACTGTTAATCCTTCGGCAACCTGTATTTCCACTTTTCGTTGAGGATGACTTTCACACAATTGCGATAAGATGGTTTTCGCAATACGGCTGAGATTGACCGAGGTACGAGTCAAGGGACTATTGGATAATTGCGCCATCTTCAGCAAATCATCAATAAGCTTGCTCATATGTTGAACACCGCTGTAAATCCTGTTTAGGTAATCCTGCCCCTGAGCATCCAATTGCGGCGCGTAATCTTCCAAAACAAGCTGACTAAAACCACCAATGCTGCGCAGCGGGCTTCGCAAGTCATGACTAACAGAATAACTAAAAGCCTCCAGCTCCTTGTTTTTACAATTCAGTTCGAGATTAGCAGCATGCAAAGCCTGTTGTGCAACGGTAAGTTCAGCAATCCGCTCCTCCAGTTCTTGCTTTTGATGACGATTGTTATCCTCTGCTCGCTTTACACGTATTGCAACACCGACTCTGGCCAGCAATATTTCATCGTCAAAAGGCTTGGTAATATAATCAAAAGCCCCTAAATCCAAACCCTTGACTATACGATCGGTATCCTTGTATCGGGCAGTAAGGAAAACAACCGGAATCTCCCGTGTGCCCTCATTTTCTTGCAGTTTACTTAATACCTGATAACCATCCATTTCCGGCATCATCACATCAAGCAAGATCAAATCAGGCTTTTCATCCTCGGCAATCTCAAGACAATCAGCCCCCTTATTGGCTGTTAACATCTGGTATTGATCTTCCAGGATCTGGCATACCAGCTCAACATTATCCGGGTGATCATCCACCATCAGTATTTTTGGTTTATCTGTCTGATGACATGTCAGCTGGTTCAATTTAGTTGCTCCTGCATAGCGGCAATCAGTTCATCTTCATTTATTGGCTTGGTAAGAAAATCATTGCAACCGGCTGCCAATGCCTTGTCTCTGTCAGTCTGCATGGCATGAGCTGTTAAGGCAATCACCGGAATATCGCGAGTGGCATTGTTTGCCTTTATAATCCGTATTGCTTCCAGTCCGCTCATCCGGGGCAAGGAAATATCCATTAGAACCAGATCCACGTCCTCTGAATCCAGTTGCACAATCCCGGCTTCTGCTGTGCTTGCCTGCAAAACCCGAAAACCTTCATCTTCCAGAATTTCATCTACCAGCACCATATTATCCGGGTTATCCTCAACAACAAGAATGGTTTTCACCGATTTTTTATCTCCATTTTTTTCATGGTGTGTGTAATTGCCGCCAAGACATCGCCGGTACTCATACCTTCTTTATTTATGATGGAAATCACTCGCTGATCCAGTACGTTTTTTTCTTCCGGGGTCAGTGACTTGGCAGTAATAACAATCACCGGGATTTCTGCCCACTGAGAATTGGCCTGCAAACACCGGGTAAACTCAAAACCGTCCATTTCCGGCATCATCAAATCCACTAATATCAAGTCCGGCGCATTGTTGGCCAAATCCTCAAGAAGAGCCAGCGCTTCTATCCCGTTTTCCGCCGTATTCACTGCAATTTTTTCATCTTCCAGCACCTGACGAATTAGCTCGATGACTTCCGGATCATCGTCAACCACCAGCACTGTTCTGGCTTGCCGTAACATAACACGGTTAATACTGTTCAGTAGTGTCTCGGGCAATATGGGTTTTTGCAGATAATCCACGGCACCAAGCTGGTAGCCCATGGCGTGATTATCCATAATGGTAACCATCACTACGGGAATATCACGGGTTAGATTGTCACGTTTCAACGCTTCCAGCACAGACCAGCCATCCTGATGCGGCATGTGAACGTCAAGCGTAATAGCAAATGGTTTTATCTCCCGCGCCTTGCGCAAGCCTTCTTCACCACTGCGGGCACTCACCACCTGATAGCCTTCATCACAAAGATAATCACGTAACAGTTCTAGAACTTCAACATCATCATCAATGCATAGTACCACCGGGCCACTGCCGGCAACACGGCTTTCCGAGAAGGCCGGACTCGGCTGAGCACCTGGCGGCTGTGTCGCAGATGGATGCCTTAGGTCAGCAAGCCGAATGGGTAAGATAACACTGAACGTTGCCCCTTCACCTTTGACGCTTTCAACCTCCACCTTCCCCTTGAGCAATTCGGTAAAGCGCTTGGTAACAGCCAGTCCTAAGCCCGTTCCACCATATTCCCGGGTAACGCTACCATCTACTTGCTGGAATGCCTCAAAGATTGTAGACAACTCCTCCTCATTCATGCCAACACCAGTATCATGAATGCGAATAGCAAGATAATCGACATTTTTCTCAAAGAAAGGATCTTTTAACCACGGAGACTGTAGTGCTTCAGCACTGATACAAATACCACCACGCTCGGTAAACTTGGCCGCATTCCCTACCAGGTTGATAAGAATCTGCTTGAGCTTCATCTTGTCCGTACAAAGTAAAATATCGTCTTTTGGTAATTCCGTTTTCAGCGACAAGCCCTTATCGATCGTCAATGAACCCGCAAGATCAGTGACTTCGGCAATTAAAGGAGTAAGTGAAAATGCTTCTTCAAACGTTTCCATCTTGCCTGCTTCAACTTTGGATAAATCCAGCACGCCGTTGATCAAACCCAAAAGGTGATGCGCATTGCGTTCCACGGTACGCAAATTTTTGAGCTGTTTCTCCGGCAACACCATGCCGGCTTTTTTAATTACCCGTCCGGTAAAACCAATGATTGAATTCATGGGCGTGCGCAGTTCATGGGACATGTTTGCCAAAAACTCGGACTTTGCTCGGTTAGCCTCCAATGCCGCATTACGCGCTTCACGCAATTCGCGTGTACGCGCATCGACCAGGTCTTCAAGTTGATCATGATGACGCCTAAGCTCGGCTTCGGCACGACGAACCACATTTACTGAATGCTTAAGCCGAAATAAAATGTAAGCAACATAAACCAGTAAGGATATTGATACCAAGTACAGTGCAAGCCGATAGCCGTCAGCACGATCAACCATTTTCTGATGCCATTGCTGATAACTGTTAGAGAGTAAATCCAGGCGGTCAGTGGTCGGCAAGGTAAAAAATGTGTCAAGCATGACATCCACTGTCAACTTTTGTCGCAAAATAATATTCGCGTGCCCCATAAGATTTTCAATGCGATCGGCCAGGGAATCATCCCATTGTGTTTGCATTGCAGCCAGTTGCTGCAAATACTGTTCTACACGGATACGCTGATTTGTTTCGCTGGTCAGGTTGTAAATCAAGATATGGCGTTCCAGTAGATTGAGGAGTTTGCTTAGAGATGCGCTATTCTCCTTTTCCGAAATTACTGTCAACAGCTGAACAGTTGCAACGGGTAAAAAACGTAGCGAGTTTTTAAGAATGGCCGCCTGGGATTTCAGCTTTTCCAGCAAGACCTCTTTTTCGTCCAGCACATCAGCGACTGTATGTAAATTACGTTCAATGGTACTCTGCTCGGACACACCCTGCTGACGCAAGGCCCCAATCAATTGAGCTTGTACCGTCGCAAGTTCTCGCGAGGTATCAACCAAAGGGTCGTAATGACGCAACAAACCAAAGCGCACTTTTAACATATCCTGGTTTAAGGTGGCATCCAATTGCCGAAGTTGACGCAAATTATCAATGACCCGTGTGTGTTGCTCAGGAGCCACAGCCTGTGCCTGAATATACAAAAACGACAATACGACAATAACGAGCGGCCATACAATCCAATGAGCCTGAATTCTTACGGGATTAGCATTTGTTTTTGGGTAATTCGCTGCGATATTGGTATTTTCAGCGCTCACTGTTCAGCGCCTCCTCATACGAACCGGCCAATGCTCGGCCCTGATATTCTCCCGCTAATGTCTTAAGAAAAGCAATGATAAGCTGAATATCCGCTTCAGGAATCGTACGCCCCAACTGGTATTCCGCCATGACCTTAATGGCATCTCGCAGAGTTTTCGCGGATCCATCATGAAAATAAGGTGGAGTCAAAGCCACCAAGCGCAATGAGGGCACACGAAAAACATGCTTGTCTTCTTCCTGTCCGGTAACATTAAAACGTCCCAGGTCAACTTTTTTAAGCGCCTTTCCGTTATAAAAAAACGCTTTGAACACACCCAGTTTTTGGAACAAATTACCACCCACGTTTCGGCCTTGATGACAAGCAATGCAACCGTAATTTTTAAACAACTGGTAGCCTTGTTTTTCCTTTGCATTTATCGCTTCAGCATCACCTCGTAAATACCGATCGAAACGCGAATTAACTGTGACCAGGCTGCGTTCAAAACTGGCAATAGCATCTCGAATATTCGCTGCGGTAATACCGTCTGGATATACTTTGTTGAAACGTGCCTGATAATCTTCATCCTGTTTCAGCTTTGCAACAACCACCGGCCAGCTGGTTGCAAATTCCCGCTCATCTGCAATAACAAAATCAATCTGTTCTTCCAGCGTTTTGGCCCTGCCATCCCAAAACAAACGGTGGTTAAAACGGCTGTTAAATACAGTGGGCGTGTTGACACCTGCATCCGCGCTCTGTCCCCGGGCATAAATCCGGCTATCAGCCCCGTTAACACCTAAGTCATGACAGCTCGCACACGACATTTTGTTATTATCTGCCAGACGCTGCTCTTTAAACAATTTCTCTCCCAACAGAAGTTTATCGGGATTTTGTTCTTGGGGAAAAGGTAAAGCTTGAATAGGCTCGTGATGTAGACCCGATTGCTCGGTGGCCATGGATTGCGCATTTGCCACAGTAACATACAGTGTGCAGCCAAACATTAACCGCGTTAATGATGCCGTTATCGGTACAAACGACTTACGGTTTTTGTGCTGCCTGTCGTTATATTTATTATACTTGTAATTGCTGGGTTTATTATTCTGGTTTGAATAATAAATGGCAGCCAGCCAATGGCGTCGACGTGCACACCACTTCAGTAACATCCTAAGCCTCTCCCTCTTATTCGTTTACTCGACTCGCACATCTCTAAGGCGAGTATAGCCCGCTATCAGTATATTCTCAATCTCGGCCTATGCACCCGATTGAAACAGCGTAAAAGGCCGTCGATATACATTCGCTGAATCTCTTGGCAGAAAATGCACTTTGAATAAAGAGCAAAACACCGTTATAACAGGTTTTGAATCAAGTACACGTGTATTGCTAGCTCGATCTAAGGTGATTGGCTGTCGGAAATTAAAACAAAGAGGAAACTGGGTTCAGGCAGATGTTAGCTAACTCAAGTCCTTTCTTAAACAAAATCAACAATCCTCATTTTTTCAAGAAAAGTGTCAGATTACGTTGAAACCGATACATCTTAACAGGCTTCCAGCAAGCAAATTTTCTGCGCTGAATTTATTCACTGGGATTTTTTTTGATCACAACACGATTTAAGCAGAACGTAATTTTTCATCAACGATGTCCTGAATTATGTTCATCAACTCCCCACTGGCTTGTTCCACACCACAAAATCCATCATAAATTTTTTGCAATGTGTCTTTATCTTCATCCCAACCATCGCCAAGAATTGCGATAACATCCTGGATACCACGATGAACCAGCGCATGGGGTGACTCAAGTTTTCCGTAAGAAGGCAATGTTGAAAAACGTTCACTGCCTTCACCCGATTCATACCATTCTCCCAAACGACAGTGATGGTGATCCTCTGCAACGGCACGACTTTCATCTGAATGCTTACCGTGATCCAGCGCCTGATAAGCATTTTGTTTATAAATTATATGATCAACTTTAACCAACGAGGCAAAACTGCGGTCTCTTGCCTGTGACAATTGCGCAGCAGAGGACTGTGCTGCGGAGGAAAATGCGTTCAGCTCATATTCAAAATTACTAATGACCTCCGATGATTCACCGGCAATGGTTTTCATTTCATCGGCACTTTTCAGCATTAACTCGGCTTCATCTTTAAAGGCTGAAATAACCGGTGCGATTTCCTGAGTCACTTTTTTGGTATGCTCGGCCAGGCTCCGCACTTCATCCGCCACCACAGCAAATCCACGCCCTGACTCACCCGCCCGGGCGGCTTCAATGGCGGCGTTCAAGGCCAACAAATTGGTTTGCTCCGCAATATCCATTACCACTTTAATGACATTCGAAATTTCATCGCTTCGCGATGCTAACCTTGCCATGGTATCGTCAGTGGAGTGAATGATATTGGTCAAATTAGCGATATTTTTCAGTACACCGCTGATTTGCTGGCTACTTTTACTGGCTCTCTCGGCGGTATTGTGGGCAATACCTTCAACGTTCGCCATCTGTCCATTTACTTCAACAAAATCGGCTTGCGTCTGGTTCAGGTTCACCAATAAATTTTGTGAATTCAAACTCCCCAGTTTCCCCATCACCTCATGTTTTGCAGCCTCTTTTTGACTTTTGATAATACTCGACAAGGACTCGTCCAGTTTTATCATGGTTGATTTAAAATCACCGTGAATCCCGCCTGAAATCGGTCGACGAAAATGCTTTCCCTGACTAACATAATCAAACGAAGTTTGAATCTCCCGAAAAAAGGTTTCCATTTGATCCAGTGCATCATTCAAATGCCAACAAACCTCACCCAGCTTGCCATGAGAATCTATCTGAACAATACGGTTACTCAAACGCCCCGCAGCCACATCTTTTGCAATTTCATCAAGCTGGTTTAACAATGCATTTTCATCAGTGTTTTTCTTTGTCATCCACATTCCCAAGGCGTAAGCCAGTAGCACTATTGCCGGCCCATCAAGCCACCACTCAAGCGCACCTTGTTCCAGGTATCGATTAACTGACATTGCCGCAATGTAAATGACGGCGAAAAATAACACCTTAGCCTTGGAGAGCGAGAATAAGCTCATCATATGTTGTCCTCTGCTGATCTAGGAAATCGAGTAAAAACCGGGTAGATACCTCCATGCCATTTTTTGGCCCCTCCCGCTTTTCAATATCACACATTTGGCTGTACAAGCCTTCGATTGTCTTTATTGATTGCGTATTGGGTTTGCGACGCACTGACAAATAGCCTTCAACCGCGCCTTGTGGGTTATATGAGGGAGTAATATGGGTAAATACCCAGTAAAAAGAACCATCAGCAGACAAGTTTTTGACAAAACCAAAAAATTCCTGCTCAGCCTTGATTAAGTTCCATGCCAAATTGAAAGCGGCACGCGGCATATCGGGGTGGCGAATAATATTATGCTGCACACCTAACAACTCATGTTCAGCATATCCGGAAAACTCCTGGAATATCCGGTTACCATAGGTGATACGCCCCTTCAGATCCGTCTTGGAAACGATGAAATCCTCATCGCGCATGACCTTTTCCCGTGTGGTTGGTACAATTAATCGATTTTTCATCGTTTAATCCTGCGAATATGTCGGTGACAATGTGAATCCTGGCCATCCCCATACAAATATTATCGGTATTGTATTGCATCTCTGTATTCACTTAACGGCTCAAAGGTTTTTTTCCTTTAGCCTGAATATTTCATCCGGCCGCGGAAAAACAAGCTTAAGTTGTGATTGACAGATATTATTGGAATATGGGCGAACCAGAACAAGTAAAGTGGCTACCCCCACTTACTTCTGAAGAGCTGAGGCAAAAATAACTGGAAAATACGGCTTACCCAAAGCAATACGCCTTGGTGAGATGGGAGTTAATCCGGCAAACCTTGAAGTGACGACTTACGAAAGCTCGGAATATGTCTTTGCAAAAGCGGCAATCGCCCGATCGAGATCAGCTTTACTGTGGGCTGCGGAAATCTGGGTGCGAATTCTGGCCTTCCCTTTTGGTACCACTGGAAAAAAGAAGCCAATCGCATAAATGCCCCGCGCCAATAATTTCTGCGACATCTTTTGTGCCAACGAGGCATCACCAAGCATAACGGGCACAATGGGATGATCCCCTTCATCAATGGCAAACCCAGCAGCTCGCATGCCTTGACGAAAATACCGGGTATTGTCTTCCAGGCGATCTCGCAATACTGTAGATGCCATCAGCATGTCCAGTACATGGATTGACGCAGCACAAATAGCCGGTGCGACGGTATTAGAAAATAAGTATGGACGCGAACGCTGACGCAACATAGCCACAATTTCTTTTCGCCCTGAAGTGTATCCACCCGATGCTCCACCAAGCGCTTTCCCAAACGTACCCGTGATAATATCCACCCGATCCATCACGCCGCAATATTCATGAACACCACGACCGGTCTTCCCCATAAAGCCCACAGCATGACAATCGTCGTGATGCACCATCGCATCGTACTTATCAGCAAGGTCACATATTTTATCAAGTTGCGCTACAGTACCATCCATTGAAAACACCCCATCAGTGGTAATTAATATGCGGCGCGCACCACCGGCTTTTGCTTCTTTGAGTTTCGCTTCCAAATCCTGCATATCATTATTTTTATAACGAAAACGTGCAGCCTTGCATAAGCGAACACCATCAATAATTGAGGCATGATTTAATTCATCTGAAATAACCGCATCTTCTTTTGTTAAAAGAGTTTCAAACAATCCCGTGTTTGCATCAAAGCAGGCCGCATACAGAATCGTGTCTTCCATGCCAAGAAACTGAGTCACCTTTTCTTCCAGTGTTTTATGGATGGTTTGTGTACCACAAATAAAACGGACGGACGAAAGCCCAAACCCCCATCGCTCATAGCTATCTTTTGCAGCCTGGATCACATCAGGGTTGTTTGCAAGACCCAAATAATTGTTCGCGCACATATTAATGACATCGGAGCCATCCGCAAGGGTGATGTCATTTTTTTGTTCGGATGCAATAACTCGTTCGGTTTTCCACAAACCCGCGTCTTTTATTTCAGCCAAATCTTTTGCCAGGCTCTGTTTTGCGCTTTTAAAACTCATTGATGTTATCCTTTGCAGGTTTAGCTATTCCCAGTTTAATATCACTTTTCCTGACTGACCTGAACGCATCACATCAAAACCCTTCTGAAAATCGGTATAGTGAAACTGATGGGTAATAATTTGTTCAAGCGGCAATCCGGTTTGCACCATCATTAAACCTTTGTACCAGGTTTCAAAAATCTCACGCCCATAGATTCCCTTAATATTAAGACCCTTAAAAACCACTTGGTCCCAATCAATCCCGGTACCGTTTGGCATTATTGCCAACATTGCAATACTGCCACCGTTTATCATTTTGCTTAACATGTCTTGAAATGCCTGCGGGGAACCAGACATTTCCAGGCCCACATCAAAGCCTTCAAAAATACCAAGCTCGTGCATCATGGCTTCGCTGATTGTCTCTTGACTGACATTAATCGCAATGACTCTGGGCACGATTTTTTTTACCAGATCAAGCCGATACTGGTTTAAGTCCGTGATCACAATATTGCGAGCACCGCAATGTGCAGCAACCATTGCCGCCATGATACCGATGGGCCCGGCGCCGGTAATTAACACATCTTCACCAACCATATTAAATGAAAGCGCGGTATGCACTGCGTTTCCGTAAGGGTCAAAACAGGATAATAAATCCGTGGAAATTTGTTTGCGGGGACGAAAAACATTTTTTGCAGGTATCGATAAATACTCGGCAAAACAACCGCTGCGATTAACACCAACACCAATCGTATGCGGGCAAAGGTGTCGACGACCGGCTAAACAATTACGGCAGCGCTCACAGACAATATGGCCTTCGCCGGAAACCACGTCACCAATAGACAAGCCTTCAACATTCGCGCCCATTTCAACAATCACACCTGCGAATTCATGGCCAACGGTCATGGGGACTGGTATGGTTTTTTGCGCCCATTCATCCCAGTTATAAATATGAATGTCAGTACCGCAAATAGCTGTTTTTTGAATTTTAACTAAGACATCATTATTGCCAACTTCCGGTACGGGCACATCTTCCAGCCACAAACCCGCCTTGGCCTGAGCTTTGACCAATGCTTTCATTGTTTTTTTTGTATTCACAATTCGATCCTTAACAGGGGCTTAGTCGCATTTGAGAACATCGCCTTTACCAGCCGATACACCGATTATTGTAGGGTGAATTCCAGAAAATAACAATCTCATGAAGGGAAAACCCGCTACGCGCCTGGCGGCAACGATTTGTTGGTACAATAACGGCTGCGCTTGATTTTACTCGCGTATTTCAGCACGGTTAAAAAGTGGCAACTACCTTGAAAGATACCGTTAACATGCCGCCACTATTTACAGCTTCCGCAAATCCCGTAAATATACAAACAGTGATCCGTCATGTCATAGCCGGCATCTTTGGCAATTTGTTTTTGGCGTTCTTCGATAATATCATCAACGAACTCCACAACTTCGCCGCATTGCATACAGACCAAATGATCGTGATGAATGCCCGTATTCAACTCAAAGACAGCACGACCATCTTCAAAACGGTGCCGGCATACCATGCCTGCCGCTTCAAACTGAGTTAACACACGATAGACGGTAGCCAATGCAATATCTTCGTCATTGTCTGAGAATACTTTATAAATATCCTCAGCACTCATATGTGAATTTGCACTTTGCTCCAAAACCTGAAGAATTTTCACGCGAGGCAATGTCACTTTTAAACCTGCGTTTATTATATTTTGTTTATCCATAGTATAATGATAAGTTGTTAGGCCTGAAATGTAACCCTAAATGTAACTTTGTATGGTAATTTAATGATTAAAACCCGGTTTTTCCTATTATCTGTATTAATAATAAGCACTGTCATCGGTGCCACCGGCTGTACAGTTCATCGCTTGGACATCCAGCAAGGTAATATCATTGAAGATAAAATGCTTGATCAGTTAAAAATTGGCATTAGCAAGCGTCAGGTTCGCTTTATTATGGGCAGCCCTTTGTTAACAGACCCGTTTCATGCAAACAGATGGGACTATGTGTACACCGACCAACCAGGTGACAAACGGAAAATCATCGAATACCGGCATATATCCGTGTATTTTGAAGGTGATAGGCTGGTAAAAATTGTCAATTCAGAAAAAGCTGTTCCAGAAAAAACACACCAGGACGGATAACCTTTTAATCAAGCAGGTTTTATATTGCCGCCACCTTTTTTCATGGCTTTACCTTCGGCTGCTCGTCGACGGCGAACCTCTTTGGGGTCAGCCAACAAAGGGCGATAAATTTCAACCCGGTCTTTTTCCCTTAACACTGTGGTCGGCTTGGTTATTTTGCCAAAGATACCAATTTTATTGGTTTTACCCAAATCAATCTCTGGAAACTGCTCCAAAATACCGGATGCTTCAATCAATTCACTAACCGTTGTGCCCTGGGCCACGTCCAGGCTTAGCAATATTTGCTGGTCGGGTAGTGCATAGCTTAATTCTACAGGTATTTTGTGCTTTTCTTGATTTGTCTCAGTTACTGACTTGTTCATTCATTCTCTCGCTTATACACTTCATTGGCTCGACGAATATACGCATTAAGCAAGGAATTACAGATCTGACTGAACACAGGCCCGAGTGTCATGCTAAGTAACTTGCTGGAAAAACTGAATTCAATATCCAGCGAAACTTTGCAAGCATGATCATCCAATGGTGCAAAACGCCAGTATCCATGCAAGTGCTTAAAAGGTCCGTCAACCAGGTTCATTTCTATCTGGTTTTCTGTATTCGTATTTCTGGTGGTAAAAGTTTTATTCACACCGGCTTTGGCTATTTCAATACTGCCAACCAATTCAGAATTATCATCCGAGCGGCGAATCACTTTGGTTGACTTGCACCAGGGTAAAAACTGCGGGTAACTTTCAATATCATCAACCAGCATGAACATTTTTTTCGCAGAAAATGGCACGAGTGCGCTGCGATTAATGACGGTCATAACATTGCCTTTCTAGTAAATCTATAATAAATCAATCGCTTTCAGAAAAACGATTATAACAGCAATCGGGGCAATAAATTTAACTAAAAACAACCATAACTTAAACGTCGGCGCTGCTTGATTCCCATCACCTAAAGACAATTCCGTTGCAACAGCAGACCTGGGCATAATCCAAACAACAAATATCGAAATGGCCAGACCGCCTAACGGCAACATAATATTGGCCGTCAAATAATCGAGCAAATCAAAAAATGTTTTATCAAATAACTTCACATCACTACTCAAGTTGAACGAAAACACCGTCCCCAAACCCACAAGCCACGTCAATGTACCGGCCAATACGCATGCTCGTATTCGGTTCATGCGCTTGTTTTCCACCAGCCAGGTAACAGCAGGCTCAATCAATGAAATCGATGAAGTCCACGCAGCAAATGACAACAACACAAAAAACAAGGTACCAAAAATAATACCGCCTGGCATTTGCCCAAATGCAATTGGCAATGTTTGAAAAATCAGCCCCGGACCGGCACCCGGTTCCAGCGCATTTGAAAAAACAATGGGAAATATGGCCAAGCCAGCCAATAATGCAACAGCAGTATCCGCGATTGCGATAATAATTGCCGTTTTTGCAATGGATACGTCTTTAGGTAAATAGGCACCATAAATCATGATGGCACCCATGCCCAAACTCAAGGTAAAAAAAGCATGCCCCATTGCGATTAAAACACCATTCCAGGTAATCTCGCTAAAATCAGGACTGAACAAAAACGCCACACCGCGCATGAATTCCCCCATGCTCATGGCATACCCAACCATAATCAAGAGCAAAACAAACAAGGTCGGCATTAAAAAACGTACTGCTTTTTCAAGCCCATTACTCACACCCTTGGCCACAACGACCATCGTCATTACCATAAACGCAGTATGCCAAAAAGCCAGCGACCCTGGTGAGGCAAGCAAATCCGCAAAATTTCGACCAACAGCTTCGGCATTGGCATCAGAAAAAGTGCCAGAGATGGAATCAAGAATATAAGACAGCGCCCATCCCGCAATGACCGAATAATAAGAAAGTATCAGAAAGCCAGCCACCATCCCGGACCAACCGAGTATTTGCCAAAATTGACTGGCTTTGGCTTCAGTGCACAAATGCTTTAATGCGTTAATCGGTGTACTACGACCGCGTCTGCCCATCAACACTTCGGACATCATAATGGGAATGCCAATTACCGCAATACAAAACAGGTAGACAAGTACAAAAGCACCACCGCCATTTTCTCCGGTGATGTAAGGAAATTTCCAGATATTTCCCAGCCCCACAGCTGATCCCGTTGCAGCAAGAACAAACGCCCAGCGGCTTGACCATAACCCGTGAACGGATTTTCTTTCTTCTGACATCAGCGCTCCCCAATAATATTCGCAATTAGGGGAATTGTTATGTAAATTAGGTAAAAACTCAAGCTGGACAGAATAATGACAAGGCAAGCAAACACACCCAGTATATATTGGCATGATTACGAAACATTCGGCATAAACCCAAAAACAGATCGCCCGTCACAGTTTGCCGGCATCAGAACCGACCTTGACTTGAATATCATCAGTGAACCACTGATGATTTATGCAAAGCCAGCGGAAGACTTTTTACCCGATCCCGATGCCTGCCTGGTTACCGGCATCACCCCTCAACATACACAGAAAAACGGGTTGATTGAAACGGATTTTATTCAAACCATTCTTCGGGAGTTTTCAAAACCCAATACCTGTGTCGCCGGCTTTAACAGCCTGCGTTTTGATGACGAATTCACCCGCTACACCTTGTACCGCAACCTGTTTCCAGCCTATGATCGTGAATGGCAAAACGGCAACTCACGATGGGATATTATTGATTTAGTGCGCCTTACCCATGCGTTACGTCCCGACGGAATAAATTGGCCTTGTCATGAAGATGGCAGCCCCAGTTATCAACTAGCACTACTCACCGAGGCTAACCACCTGGTACACGAAACCGCTCATGATGCGCTTTCAGACGTAACAGCAACCATCGCCATTGCGAAACTCATCAAAGAAAAGCAGCCAGCCCTGTATCATTACTATTTTACGCATCGGCAAAAACGAAACACCATCAAGTTACTTGATGTGGCCCATAAAAAGCCGGTGTTACATACATCTTCGATGTTTTCCAGCAAGTATTATTGCACCGCTTTGGTCGTTCCTCTTATTCAACACCCAACCAATAGCAATGCCGTTATTTGCTATGATCTGCGATTTAACCCTGAGGCATTGTTAACACTGCCTGCTACCGAAATCCGGCAACGCCTCTACACCAAAACCTGTGATTTAAAAGACGGACAAGAGCGCATTGCACTGAAAACAATTCACCTGAACAAATGCCCCGTTATCGTGCCGGCCAAAATAGACACCTATGTGGAACAAAGACTGAACATTGACAAAATATCCAGCCACAAATATCTGCTGCAATTGAGAAACTCCCCGGATCTTGATCACAAGCTCGTTGAGGTTTTTTCCGAAAAAGATTTTGAAGACAATATGACAGACCCTGACCAATCACTTTACAGTGGCCCTTTCTTTAGTGATCACGACAAAAAACTGATGAATGATATTCATAAACTTTCGCCAGCCTCACTGGTGAACAAACGCTTTGATTTTAGCGATGCACGCCTGGATGAAATGTTATTTCGCTATCGCGGCAGAAATTACCCTGATTTACTCAATGATGAAGAAAAAAAACGCTGGGAACGTTATGCCAGAGATCGTATCGGTAATGAGACACACCCATGGATGACTCGTCTACAATTTCGGGCACGTATCAACGCCCTAAAAAACGATGCAAGTATTTTAGAAAATAAAAAACACATTCTTGATCAATTACTTGAATATGAAGCCGGATTATTGCAATAGCCCCACTGCCGTCAAACAGATACCGACAATTAGCCAGCTTAGGCGTCATACGGCAGTAAGGTTTTGTGTGTTTGCTGACTGTCCGGAACAGGTCAGCCTGTTTTTTATTGCTGCTGTTTCAGTTTTTCTTCCCGCTCGATACTTTTTTTGTGCAAAACCTTCACCGCGTCGCTCAGCTCTTTGGTGCTGAATTTAGGTACATAAATGTCAGCTCCCACTGTTTTGCCCATTGCCACATTGGCATCGGCAGATAATGAAGAATGCATCAATACCGGCAGTTCACAAAGTATAGGATCGTTCTTGATTTTCTTCGTCAACACATAGCCGTCCATTTCCGGCATTTCAACATCCGTTAATACCGCTGTGACAAAATCAAATATGGGTTTCCCCAATTCTTCAGCCCGCTTCTTCAGATTAAGCAAAGCATCCCATGCCTCACTGCCGTTTCGGGTAGCAATATAGTGAACACCCAAATGCTTAAGTGCAGACTCTATTTGTTTCCTTGCCATCGAAGAGTCATCGGCATATAAAATTGTCAAATCCGCATCAATTTTCTCAATGCCTCTCATTTCGTCGATATCATTGCCATACTGGTCTGTTTCTGCCAGTACTTTTTCAACGTCTAGAATCATGACAATACGATTGTCCTGAATTTCAGTCACCGCAGTCAGCAAGCCACCAAACTGGTGCGCCAACATCGGAGGGGGCACTTTAATCTCGTTCCATTCCATGCGCAGGATATGTTCTACGGAATCAACCAGCAGTGCCTGTGTTTGCTTATTGTACTCGGTAACAATTAAAATTCCCGGATCTTTCTTGACATTCATACCGCAGAATTTTGCTACATTCACAACCGGAACCATCACTCCGCGCAAACTCACCAGCCCGGCAACCGCCGGCGGCATATCAGGTGCTTGTGTTATTACTGGCGTATTTAAGACTTCCCGCACTTTGAAAACATTAATACCAAAAACTTCTTCTCTGCCTGTATTTTCATCAAAACCCAGGCTGAAAAGCAACACCTCAAGGCGATTTGCACCTGCCAGTTTTGTTCTTTCATCAACGGAGTTTATAAAATTTTCACGTTTGCTTGATGTTTTAACGGCTGACTTATTTGACATTATTCAATTCCCACTCTTTTTTTGTAGCATCGATCCAGCCCCACAACCAAATGACACCAGATAACAAATTGATCATCGTTTTGGAACATTTATCCACAAAACGTACGTCCTGCTCACCTATAATCGGCACGCCACCAGCTTTTCTTGAGGGTTGATTCTCCAAATATCCCACTTTTTTTAGGCACTTGAATACGCAGGTAATTTCCGCTTTTAGCGTAAAACACGGCATAATGTTTGACTTGTAATTGCGAAAATCACTCCAAAAGGGCTTTTTCACGGCACATGACAAACAACCTCATACCATACACAAGCAGCAGCTGACTTCACCATGCCCAAAAAGAATACATCGACCAATACCAGCAAACCCGGTACCCCTGGCTCAGGCCAAGGTTTCAAAACCCTGCTCCATCGCAAGTGGTTCGCTTTCAAAGCAATGTTTCCCAAAATCGGGAAAGCCATCGTCTGGAGCATTCGTTTGGGCATTATTGTGCTCCTGCTCGATAGCGGCTACCTTATGGGAATCTGGCCAGAATGGAAATGGTATGCAGAAGGTCCTGTCGAGCAATCACAATTTATCAAAAAATATCAACGGGAAAGCCGGCAAGACAAAAGTCGGCCCAAACTTCGCTGGCAGCCCATTGAATGGGACGAAATGCCGAACAACTTGGTCAAAGCAGTGCTCACCGCAGAGGATTCACGTTTTTTTAAACACGCCGGTATCGACACAGAAGCTTTTAAAAAGGCCATGGAGTATAACTGGCAGCAGAAACGCTTTGTGTATGGCGCATCCACCATTTCACAACAAACCGTCAAAAATCTTTTTTTAAGCCCGTCACGTAATCCTTTTCGCAAGTGGCACGAACTTGTTCTCACATTTGCAATGGAACAAAACCTGAAAAAAAGCCGAATATTGATGCTTTATTTGAATATCGCTGAATTTGGTACTGGCGTTTACGGTATCGAGGCCGCAGCCCAAAAATACTGGGGAATAAAAGCAAAGGATTTAACCACGCAACAGGCAATTGAACTCGCAGCCACCCTGCCCGCACCACGAAAACACAACCCGAAAAGTAGAACGGCTTTCTTTTTAAAACAAGTGGCCAAAATTAAACGGAATATGGGCTGATGCCTTTCCCAATAAGTTTTTCAGATTTAATTTACGCTTTTACCTGCATTTTTTGAACATAATCAGATAGAATAAATTTAGCTGGTATTTGTTTATCATTTGAGACTCATAGAGGCGGCTCACGCTTATGCACAAGGTTTCTTTCATTAAACGAAAAGGAAAGGTTTACAGAATTGGCCATATATTGCCCTGCATAATGATTGTGCTTTTAATGCTGTCATCCTGCGACACGCCTAAAGAAAGCAAACCATTGGCTGGGAACAAAGCGGCCGCGCCACAAACGCAAACAGCTCAAACAAGGGGGGAAGATCCAAACCAGGCCATCGATCTTGACTTGTCAGCATTGTCAGCATTGTCAGCAAAAGAACAGGCATTTCTTTCAAATGAATTACCATCAAATCCAGCCGGTGATCCGAATCCCACAACAAACACGGCACGCGCTTAT
>Ga0256830_1000781_pt1 | contig 23786 bp, 23 predicted proteins | sample 128326metaG_FD_190537 | JGI IMG/M metagenome (GOLD analysis project Ga0256830, IMG submission 190537) | Hydrothermal vent microbial communities from Lau Basin, Pacific Ocean - 128-326 | ecosystem: Environmental > Aquatic > Marine > Hydrothermal vents | place: Pacific Ocean: Lau Basin | collected... | reverse complement strand
GGGCATACCGTGTTCACCATCTTGTTACCCGTTTGCAGTGGTGTGGAGAAACAATGAGCAAGGATACTATCTGGGTTGTGGACGATGACCGTTCCATCCGTTGGGTGCTTGAGAAGGCCTTCAAGCAACAGGATCTCGATGTCCGCCTGTTCGAGGAGGCCGGCAGCCTGCTGAATGCGCTGGAAACGCAACGTCCCGGCGTGGTGATCTCGGACATTCGCATGCCCGGCATGAACGGGCTCGAACTGCTGGAGCGCATCCACCGGCACTACCCGGAACTGCCGGTGATCATCATTACCGCCCATTCCGATCTCGACAGCGCGGTGTCGGCCTACGAAGGCGGTGCCTTCGAATACCTGCCCAAGCCCTTCGACGTGGACGAGGCCGTGGAGCTGGCGCGTCGCGCGCTGGCGCATCATCGCAAGGTCATGGCGCCGCAGGAGAGCGCCGCCGATCAGGGCACCGAGATCATCGGCGAGGCGGCGTCCATGCAGGAGGTGTTTCGCGCCATCGGCCGCCTGTCACGCTCCAACATCACGGTACTCATCAACGGCGAGTCGGGTACCGGCAAGGAGCTGGTGGCGCAGGCCCTGCACCGCCACAGCCCGCGGGCCGACAAGCCCTTCATCGCGCTCAACATGGCCGCCATACCGCGCGACCTGCTGGAATCGGAACTCTTCGGCCACGAGCGCGGCGCCTTCACGGGCGCCCAGAGCGCGCGCAAGGGCCGTTTCGAGCAGGCCGACGGCGGCACCCTGTTCCTCGACGAGATCGGCGACATGCCGGCGGAGTTGCAGACGCGTCTCCTGCGCGTGCTCGCCGACGGCGAGTTCTACCGTGTCGGCGGCCACGATCCGGTGAAGGTGGACGTGCGCATCATCGCCGCCACCCACCAGAACCTGGAGGAGCGCGTGGAAAAGGGCCTGTTCCGCGAGGATCTCTTCCATCGCCTCAACGTCATCCGCATCCACGTGCCGGCCCTGCGCGAACGCCGCGAGGACATTCCCCTGCTGGCCCACTATTTCCTCTCGCGGGCCGCCGAGGAACTCAACGTGGAAACCAAGACCCTGGACAAGGAGGCCGAGGCCTGCCTCACCAAGCTGGACTGGCCGGGCAACGTGCGCCAGCTGGAGAATACCTGCCGCTGGCTCACGGTCATGTCACCGAGCCAGGTGGTGCACCGCGACGACCTGCCGCCGGAGTTGCTGCAGGACGCCCACACCACCAGCAGCGGCGAGGACTGGGTGGATGTCTTGCGTCACTGGGCGGATCGCCAGCTCACCCGCGGCACCGTGGGCCTGCTGGACTCGGCCACGCCCCAGTTCGAGCGCACCATGATCGAGACCGCCCTGCGCCACTCCGGTGGCCGGCGCCAGGACGCCGCCCGTCTGCTGGGCTGGGGGCGCAATACCCTCACCCGCAAGATCAAGGAGCTGGGCATGGAGGAGCTGGTCTAAACAGGTGTTCCAGATCTCCGATCACCTGAAAACTTGCATGCGGCATCGACCGCTTGTTTTTCACCGGGGTGGCGTTCATGAACCGTCAGCCGCAAGGATGCGGCTGTCGAGCGTACAGGGACGTACGTATCGCGCGCCCAAGAACGCCACCCCGGTGAGAGTCTGAATTTATGTAAATCATGTGGGAATCTGGACCCCGTATTTAGACGGTCAGAGGCATCTTTCTCGAAGTTCGCGTATTTTCGCGCCCATTTCGCCGATTTTGCCCCCCCGCGGACGCCTCACGGCCCTGGTGGCGAGGTGCATAATGCCATTGTAGGAGTTCCAAACTGTGAACCATGCACTATAATGCGGGTCACCAGTACCAGTGTGGGTTCAATCGGGTCCTCCTGTGCCTAAAGTTACAGTTGTTACCGGTCGATAATTCCAACGAGACCAGCCGGTGATTCCTTATAATAAATGCGTCCTGGTGGAGCCGTAGCATGCGGTTTTGTCCACCCGAGACCCTACAGGCGCTGGCGGCGATGTTTTGACAAGCCTCAGGGAGAAGAGGTCCTGACCATGAGGTACTGAACAATGACTTGCCACCATGCGAGCAACTGCCCGCTCTACGTCCAGTTCGCGGCGGAACCGGCCCTCAAGGCCTGGCGCCAGCACTATTGCGACAACCAGTTCACCACCTGCGCGCGCTACAAGCTGTCGGAAACCGGCAAACCCGTCCCCCTCACCCTGCTGCCCAACGGACAGACCCTGAACCGGGTGCGCAGCACCGAGGAGATCACCGTCACCGCCATCTGCAACGCCATCACCAAGGGGCGGGTGAAGATGGTCAATTCCATCCTCGCTGGCAAGCCCGAGTGCCTCAATGCCCGGGGTCCCAACGGCATCACGCCCCTCATCTTCGCTGCCGCCTCGGGCAACCTGGAAATCGTCCAGGCCCTGCTGGAAAAGGGCGCCGACGTGCATGCCCGCAACGACGCCGGGCATACCGCCGCCGACGTGGCGGCCCACAAGGGACACCACGAGTGCGCGCGGATCCTGCACGAGGAAATGAGCCAGGTGGCAGCGACGGCCATGGGTAGCACGGCCCCCGTGGACGGGGACGACGAGGTGGGTGAAGAAGAATTGCGTACCGGGCTGCTGGCGATGCTGGCGAAACTCAACCCGTTTCGCAAGAGCGCCTGAGCGGCCTCCCGCGGTCATTATCGAGGAGTAATCAGCAATGCAGTACTGGCCCTGGTGGATCGGCGCCATTGCCCTGGCGGGCCTTGGCATCCTCTATCGCGTCCTCGTGGGACGCATGATCGGTGTCTCCGGCAGCTGGCAGCGCATCGCCCGCTGGCGGGAATTCAGCCGGGTGGAGAAGGAAGAGGCGAAGCTCATGTCCGGCGGCGGCATGATGGAAACCGCGGGCGGTGACTCCCTCGCCGATGCCTTCCGTGCCGCCACCCTGGATGCCTTCGGTGACGCGCCCGACGAGGCACCCGATGAGGCACTGGGCAATCCGCCCGAGGCCGCGGCGGACGTGGCGCCGCCTCCACCGCCGGCAAAGCCCGCCATCGAAGCCGTCACCGTGCCGGGCGGCGCCCATGTGGCCTTTCTCCTGTCCATGGTGATCGGCGCCCTGCTCACCTCGCTCTACTACGGGGAGTTCAACATCCAGTACTACCTCAGTGATCTGCACGTCAAGCTCAGCGGCGGTCTGACGCAAAGCTGGTTCGTGTTGCTGCTGGGCGGCATGATGATCGGCTTCGGCACCCAGATGGGGGGCGGTTGTACCTCCGGGCATGCGCTGAGCGGTTGCGCGCAGATGTCACCGGCGAGCCTGGTGGCGACGGCTGTGTTCTTCGGCGCGGGGATCGTCTTTTCCCTCGCGGTGGCCTATCTGGCGGGAGTGTAGCGACATGAAGGCACGACTCTATCTCGGTTACATCCTCTCCGGCCTCGGCATGGGCTACATCCTCACCATGATGGGCTTCGCCGACTACGACGAAGTCTTCAAGATGTTCACCTTCCGGGATTTTCGCCTGACCTTTTCCTTCCTCGGCTCGGTGGCCCTGCTGGCGGCCTTCAGCTTCGCCATGATCAAGGTCTATCCCCTGCAGAAAAAGGTCTTTCACCCCGGTCTCATCACCGGCAGCCTCGTCTTCGGCACCGGCTGGGCCATGACCGGGGCCTGCCCCAGCATCGTGCTGGTGCAGCTGGGCCAGGGCAAGCTGGCGGCCATCTTCACCATCATCGGCATCATCCTCGGCGTCAAGCTCTACTGGTGGCTGCACGAGCGCTACTTCCGCTGGAGCACCGGCAGTTGCGGCGTTTAACCAAACGACAAAGTCGCCACGGGGGCCACGGGGCGCACGGGGAATAGCGTGTAGCCTGGATTGAGTGAAGCGGAACCCGGGACCTTGACGGGGAGGCGACGTGAGGGACGATCCAACCGCCAAGGGCGCAAAGTGTCGCCACGTCAGAAACGTCCATGTCCCCCTGCCCTCCGCGGCTAACAAATCTTTGCCTCGTAACTCGCCCCCCGCTACTCGAAACTGGTTTCAGGGACAGGCGGCCGGGGGATTGAGGCCGAAGCATTCCTGTTTGTAGATGATGCGATCGTCACCGCGGTAGGCGCCAAAGGTGGCGCGCACGGTGGGCGGGTCGTTGTCGTGCACGCCGTCGCCGTCCCAGTCGAAGCGCAGGAAGGGTACCACCGAGGCGTCCACGTCCACGTCGGTGTAGCCCGCCACGCTGGGCGCCGAGAAGCTCAGGCCCGCGTCGCCGCTGGTAAACTGTATCCCCGCCACCGCGCCGTTGCCGTCGGTGAGCGTCGCCGTGGTGGTGTTGCCCGCAGTGATCTGGATGTCACCGTCGGTCTGTCCGGCCTCGACATTGTTGAACAGGGTCAGGTTGCTCACGGCCAGGGTGGTGCAGTTGTCAGAGGTGTTGAGCACGAAACCGTTGTTGATGTCACTGTAGTAATGGGCCTGTAGCGGCATGGCGAGGGGGAGGAACTCCGAGCCGAAGGCATTTTCCGCCACCAGGCGTCCGAAGCGCACGGCGGTGCTGCCCAGGGACTGGTGGGTGGCGGGGGCGGTCCCATTCAGACTCAGATCCAGCGCGGCGGCGGCCAGGGTGACGCCATCGCTGTCCGTGGGCAGGGCGCCGATGCTCAGGGGGTCGAAAGGCCCGTCGGGGCTGGCCTGGCGCAGGAGCTGCAACTGGGCGTTGACCAGGGCCGAGCCGTTGTTGAACGCACCAGAGGTCGTGGCGGCGAGCCGGGCGGACAGGTTCGTGCCGCCATCGGTGGCGCCGAAGTTGAAGTTGCTCATCACCGCCGGGTCGAGCAGGGCGAAGGCACCCGAGTAGTTGAGGGTGGTGAGGTTGCCGGCATTGCGGGCGCTGAGAGTGAAGTCGATGGCAAAGGGCTCGTCCATGTAGGTAAAGCCGTCGGTACAGCCGGCGATGTTGCTGCGATTGGTGAGCGCACTGCCGCTGATGGCGAAGTGATCCGGCGCAAAGCGGCCAACATAGGTGCTGGTGCCGCCGTTGAGGGTGAGGCCGAAATAGGGGCTGGCCGGGTTGCTGACCACCGGGGGCGTCGCGCTGAAGGTAAACACGCCCACTTCGGAGACGGACTGCGCCAGGGTGACCTCGCCGCCGCTGGTGATATTGGCGCTGGTCACCGCGATGTTGCCCTCGGCGATATTGGGGGCGGTATTGTCGTGGCCGATGGTGATACCGTTGAGCGCAAAGTTGGGGGTCACGCTGTTGTCGGCGCAGGCGGCGCGCACGGTGAGATCGAAGCTCTGATCCGTGCGCCGGAACAGGGTGCAGGCGACATCGTTGGTGGGACAGGCGCCGGCGGGATCCGGGGCGAAGACATGGAATTTCGCCGGGATGGTGACGAAGTTGTCCGTGCCGGTCATCACCAGACCGGCCTCGGCACCACTGCCGATGTAGGTAGCGGTGACGGCGATCTCGCCGGCATCATTGTAGCGCACCGTAATGGGCGCCTCGCCATTGACGTCGAAGTCCAGCGGCACGGTGGCGGGCAGGGTATAGTCGGTCCCGCCGCTGCCGACCACCGGCGCCACCGTGCCGGTGGCGGGGTTGACATAGCCGGCGCTGAAGTCCACCGGCACCCCGCTGCGGTTGCTGAAGGCCGGCACGCACCGTTGGGTGGCGTCGTCCTTGCGTACCGCGCGCACCATCACCTGGGGCGAGACCTGGCAACTGGTCTGCGGCGTGGGCACATCGAAGACGAAACCGCTGTCGAAGAATTCCAGGCTGCAACTGCTGTTGCCCGCCGCGGTATTGGCGCACACCGTGGCCCCGGCGGCCACCGGGTTGGTGGCGGTGGCGTCCAGCGTGACCACGCCCGGCGTGGTGCGGCGCAACTGGAAGGTGGCGCTGCCGTTCTGGATGGTTTGCGTATCGCCGCCCACCCAGCCGGGAGGACTCAGGGTGACGTCCACCGGGCTGGTGAACAGGGTGGAACAGTCGGCATTGGCGCAGGCCAGCACCGTGACGTCTTCCGGCTGGCAGGTGAGCGCACTGCCGTCATGCTGGATGAGCAGGTGATCCAGCCCGCCGACCTGGCAGGCATGGGTGAGGTTCATGTCGTATTGAACCTCGGCGCGGGTGCGTACCACGTTGTAGATGCGCACCTCGTCGATGCTGCCGTTGGCGGCATTGCCGGTCATGCCGCCAACAAGGTAGGTGGTGCGGTTGTCGCCGAGATAGAGAGAATTCAGTTCCCCGATGATCCGCGTGGTGTTGCTGGAGATGGTGTACTCACGCGGCGAGCCACCGTTGACGAAGATCTGCATCTCGCGATTCGGCAGATCCCAGGTAATAGCCAGGTGCACCCAGGTGCCGGCGGCGAACCTGTAGCGCCTGCTGTCGAAGCGGAAGTCGCGGTCCGCCGAGTCCTCGAGCCCGAAGCGCAGGCGACCGTTGTTGCGCAGCATGAGAAAGAAGTACTTGTTGTCGCTGCCTGCACGGGAGGCGTCCAGCAACATGCGATCCCCACCGCCGCGCCAGTTGGCGTTGCTCTTGTACCAGAAGGTGATGGTGCCCACGCTGCCCACGGTGTCGTCGATGTCCACCCCGGTGTCCACCGCGTCATAGACCGTGGCGCCGGTACTGGCGGGAAATTCGCCGTAGCGACAGGTGCCCGGATCACCGGGAATGGCCGGGGCGGCGTCATTGGTGGCGACATTATTGCTGACCGCCTGGCCGTTGTTGCCGTTGCCGGTACCGTCGATGACTTCGCCCGCCGCGCCGGTCCAGGCTGCCTCGTCCAGCGCGTACCAGGCGAGGAGGTTGCCGCCGGGATTACACACGGGACAACGACGCGGGATGGGGTCGGGTTCATCGACGTAGTCATTGATTTCCTCGGCGGTGAGGGCGCGGCGATAGACCCGGAACTCGTCGATGAGACCATCGAAGTTGCGCCCCGAGAAGCCCTGATCGGCGCCAATCTGCAAGGGTCCGTTGAACACCCGCAGGGCCTCGTTACGGTTGCTGCTGGCCGCCTGCTGGCCGTTGATATAGATACGCTGGAAGGCGCCGCTGCGTGAATAGACGATGGCCACGTGGTACCAGTTACCGGCGGAGATGCGCGTGCTGCTGGTCAGGGTGTGCACCCTGCCGCTGGCGTCGTTCCACCACCAGTAGATGCGACCCGAGGAATTGACGTGGAACTCGTAGTTCCAGTCATTGGAGCCGATGGTCATGAGCCCGCTGTTGGGCAGGACGTCCGGGCGGATCCAGGCCATCACCGTGAGTTCATCGGTGATGTTGAGCAGGGCATTGTTGTCGATGTTGATGAAGTCGGCGTCATTGCCCGGCAGGCTGGCGGCGCCGCAGATCTGTCCGGTACCCGAGGCCAGGGTACCCTGCACCACGCCGTTGAGATTGTTGCCGCTGCTGTCGGCCACGGTCGCCCCCGTGGTCCAGGTGCAATCATCCAGCCGCCAGTTGCCGCGCAGGCCGATGATCTCGCTGATCTCCGCCTGGGTGAGTTCGTGGTCATAGATCCGGATATCATCCATGCGGCCCTCGGTGTAGTCGGTCTCGGGCTGCTGATAGGGATTGTTGTCGGAGTCCCCGCCGATGAGCCAGATCCCCGGATCGAAGGTGACGCTGGTGTTGTGGTTGGCGGTGTAGGCCAGTTCCGCGTCGATATAGACGTTGAGGGTGGTGGGCGTGACGGTGACCGTAACGTGGTACCAACGATCGTCTTCCAGCTCAATGCCGGTGCAGAACTTGGGATCACCGCAGGCGCCCCCTTCCGTGGTGTTGGTGTCCTCCAGCTCGACGAACAACTGTTCCTGCGCCTCATCGTAACCGAGGAAGAAGTCATTGCGCCGGTTGGTGCGCACGTGTTCGATGTAGGCGTCCAGGTTGTTCAAGTCATCCAGCCTGACCCACAGGGCGACGGAGAAGGTATTCCCCAGGGCGAAATCGGCGACGCTGATGTAGTCGTTGTTGCCGTCGAACTGCAGGCCCTGGTTGAGCACCGCCGGGGCGAACACCGGGTTCTCGGCGCCGCCGGGGAAACTGCCGTTGTTGCCGTTGCCCGAGGCATCGTTGAGGTTGTTGTCCAGCGGCAGATGCATCACCAGGGCGGACTGGCCCACGGCCGGGAGCAGGAGGAGCAGCAGGAAGGCGCCCGCGAGGCAAAGCAGGCGGTGACGGCGCGGACTGGACGGATGAGCGTTCATGGCGTGCGTGCTCCGAGCTTGAGTGTGCGCGAGGCCAGCGCCTCGCCGGCGCTGCAGCTCGCGGTGCTGGTCAGGGTGTACATGTCATGGCCGCCGAAACTCACCGGCCCGCTGCAGCTCACGTTGACGCTGCAGCCGTTGAGGTTGCCGGCGCCGAAATTCAGCGTCAGGGCAGTGCAGTTGGCCGCGCTGTTGTCGAGGGGAAAGAGGCGGGCCATGGCGTTCTGCGCGCCCGCCTCGGCGGCTTCCCAGGCGCGCAGGGAAAGGATCTCGTAGCCCACCGCCACCTGCGCGGTGGCGGTGAGGCGCACCAGCGCGGCGCTGACCACGCCGAGGATGACGATGATCACCAGCATGGCGGGCAGGCTCAGGCCCTGCTGAGGGGCGGGACGGGCCAGCGGCATGTCAGGGCACATTGGCCACCTCCACCTCGTGGTTGAGCCTGACCCAGTTGGCGTTGCCCCGGGCGTCCACCCGCATGAAGCGGAAATCCAGGATCACCACGCCATTGCGCACCAGGCTGGGGGACTGGTAGCCGAAGGGCGCGGTGAAGGGGACGTCCGGATCGACGGTCTGGATCTCGCTGGCCAGCAGTTGCCCGCTGGCGGCGGGCGGCGGTACCGGCTGGGTGGCCTGCAGGCCGTAGCCGGCGTAGCGCAGGAGCTGGTTGCCCACCACGCAGAAGCTCACCGGCGTGCCGGTGAGGAAGAGACGTCGCGCCGGGGAGTGGCGCAGGAAGCGATGGGCGGCGGTGGCCTGCAGGCGGGTGACGCCGGCGGGCAGCGCCGTGCCGGTGTCGATGGCCTGGAAAGTGGCCAGCGGCCCCGGATTCTGCGCCTGGTAGGGATCGCCGGCGCCGCTGCCCGGGCCATAGGGATAGACCAGCATGTAATAGGTCGCGCCCCCCACGGGCGTGAAACCGAGATCGAAGACATCCCAGCGGTCGCTTGCGGCGCTTGCGCCCAGTACCGGCGTCGGTGCCGAGGCCGTGCCGGTGGCGGCATAGACCACGTCCTGGTCCTGATAGCTGGCGGAGGCCACCAGCGGCAGGAACTCGATGCAGTTGCCCGACACGCGGATGGAGTTGGGCGCGGCGTTGCGCAACTCGCGGTTGACGCGCTCCACGGCGAGGCGTCCGCTGCGTGCCAGCTGATCGTAGAGGGAGGTGGTGACGTAGCCCGAGACGGTGTCGCCGAAGAAACGCGTGGTGAGTCCCGCGATGATGCCGATGATAACGATCACCACGATGAGTTCCAGCAGGGAAAAGCCCCCTTGTGTGTCGCGTGCCGGCATCAGAAATTCACCCGGTAAGCGCTGAAGGTGAAATCGTTGCCCCGCGGCGTGGTGACGATGACGTCGATGCGCTTGGCGTCGGCATTGTTGAGCCCCGCCAGCGCGTTGCCGTCGGCCACCACCTGCACGCGCAGGCGAAAACCGCCGTAGCCGGCCAGCACGCTGCCGTTGGCATCGGTGGGCGGGCTGACATCCAGGCCGTGGTAGTCGTCCACGTCATCGTAGAGGGCGCGGGTCTCGCCCCCGTCGGGGCCATAGCTGGCGCTGCACGCCAGCGCGCCGGGATCGGTGGAGTTGCAGCGCGGCACGCCCCCCTGTCCGCTGTTCTCGTCGAAGCGCTTGCCGAGGATCTCGTCGAACATGGCCTGCGCCAGCTTCAGGGCGCGGGTCTGGTGCACGGGATCGCTGCCGTGGCGCTGGCTGTGCTGGAAGGCGGCCATGACGCCCACCATGGCGATGGACACCAGCACGATCATGACGATGATCTCGATGAGGGTGAACCCGCCTGTCCGCGCCCCTTGCATCAGCAGCTCCCTCCGTGGGCGTAACCGGTGGCCTCGATGCACAGCGCCGGGTTGCCGTTGATGCTCACCGCCTGCGCCGTGTTGGCCAGGCTATGACCGAGGGCATTGTAGGACACCTGCACCAGCGCCGGGGCGGTGTTCAGCCCGGCGGGATAGGCAATGGGGAAGGCCGTGCCGTCGGCGTGGTTGAGCCACTGCCAGGCGCCGTTCCCCTGGCGCAGCTCGATGCCGTAGCGGGCGTTGCCGTCATCGATGGTGAGGCGCACGGTGAAACCACTGCCGCGCATCATGGCGATCTGCTGGGCGTGGCGGGCGGTGCTGATGAGTTCGTCGGCCAGCGCGCGCTCGTCGTAGGCGCCGCGCGTCTGCAGGCGCGGCACTACCACCGCGGCGAGGATGCCGACAAGAATGATGATGACCACCAGTTCGGTGAGGGTGAAACCGCGTGCACCCATGATGGTTTTCCTCTCGCGGACGGCAAAGCGGGTGTTGCATGCGCCATGCAACACCCGCCCTCCGGTCTGGCCTGTCAGTCGGCGATCAACAACCGGACTTGTCCACCGTGATGGTGGGCGGGTTGCCGGCGGCAGTGGGTTGCTCGTAGCGAACGTAACACGCAGCGGGGTTTTGGGCGTTGGTGTAGCGCCACTCGTAGCCGTTGGTGGTATCGATGGTGAAGTCGCTACCCGTGTCCACCACGATGGCGCCGATACCGGCCGCATCCTCGGTGGGGTACAGGAAGGCATCGGTGACCGCGGCGGTGGCGCCCTCGAAGCGGTTGGCGGGTACGGCAACGCCGGCGGCATCACCGATGGCCAGCTTGATACCGTGGTACATGGAATAGGCCGAGCGCACGCTGGCCTCCATGCCGTCGACCACGGCAGCGCGGGCCTCGATCTGCACATTGGCGAAGCGCGGCACGATGGTGGCGGCCAGGATGCCGAGGATGACGATCACCACGATCAGTTCGATGAGGGTAAAACCGGATTGCATGCGTTTCATTGTTCGACTCCCAGCTTGGAATACAGTGTCAAAATCCTGCCGTCTTGCGGCCTTGTGCTCGTGATCTTGCAAATAGTGAGCCAGTTTTTACAAATGCGCCATAACCCGTTGTTTGTCCGCTAGTTTTTTGCTTCTTCAAGCCAGCGGTAGGGTGTCAGCGTCACCAGCCTGACGCCATAGAGTTCGTCCGGCGGCCGCTCGTAGCGCCCGTTTCCGTTCTTATCGGCGAAAACCAGCCGGATCTTGAGTCGTACATTCGTATCAGGGCCCTGTTCCGGCTGGAAATATTCCGCGTAGCGTACCCGGTAAACCAGCTCGCCCCGGCGCCGGTCGAAGACCCACTTGCCGGGCTCCAGCGTCGCGCGGCGGGCATCGTCCACCACCCCGGCATAGTTCTCCGGCGGCTGCTGCAGCCAGTCCATGGGGTTTTTGCCCGCCAGGCTCGGCAGGCGGTGGAACTGGCCGCGCGCCGCCATCTCGGCCATCTGCATGGACAGGGCCACCTCCAGCCCGCCGATGGTGTAGGCCAGCCGTGCCGCCTCGGCCTCCACGCGCAGGCGCAGCAACTTGTCGACCGCGAAGAGGAACAGGATGGAGATGATGATGATGACGACGATGAGCTCGAGGTAGGTAAACCCTCGCGCCCGATGCCGCTGCGGACCATGGCTACTTGCGAATGGCATCGACCAGATCCCACATGGGCAGGAAGATCCCCATGGCCAGGATCAGCACCATGACACCGATGATGACGATCATCACCGGTTCGATGGTGGCCGAGAGGCGCTTGAGGTCGTGGTTGACCTCGCGCTCGTAGAAGTCGGCCACCTGTTCCAGCAACTCGTCCACGGCGCCGGTCTCCTCGCCCACCGCCATCATCTGCAGCACCAGCGGGGTGAACATCTCCGTGGCGCGCGCGGTGCGCGTGAGGGTATCGCCGCGTTCCACGCCGTTGCGCATGTCGCGCACATGCCCGCCCACGAAGCGGTTGTCCACCGCCATGGAAACCACCGCCAGCGACTGGGTCAGGGGCACGCCGGCACGCAGGGTCATGGAAAAGGCGCGCGCGAAGCGGCCGAGGATGGCGCGCATGACGATGCTGCCGGTGTAGGGGATCTTCAGCTTGAAACGATCCCACTGCCAGGCGCCGCGCTCGGTGCGCACGTAACGCACGAACACAGCGATGCTGATCACCAGGCCGCCGAGCATGGCCGGCCACCAGGTGACGAAGAAGTCCGAGGTGGAGACGAGGATGCGCGTGGCCAGGGGCAGTTCGGCCTTGAAGGACTTGAACAGGTTGGCGAACTGGGGGATGACGTAGATATTGATGATGAACATGGCGACGACGATGAAGCCCAGTACCGTCACCGGGTAGCGCAGCGCCGCCTTGATCCGGTCGCGGATGTCCTTTTCGGCCTCCAGGTGCTGCGACAGTTGCAGAAAGGCCTCGTCCACGCGGCCGGTGGTCTCGCCCACCTGGATCATGGCGACGAACAGGCTGTTGAAGACCTTCGGGTGCCGGTTGAGGGCGGCGGACAGCGGGCGACCCGACTCCAGCTGTTCCACCACGTCGTGCAGGACTTCCGCCAGGGCGGGGTTGCGCGTGTTGTCCGCCAGGCCGGTGAGCGCGCGCACGATGGGCACGCCGGCGCGCAGCAGGGTATAGAGCTGGCGGCTCATGAGAATGAGATCGTCCAGCGAAGGGCGGCGCGAACCGAGGCGGGTCTGCAACTGCGCCCACAGGTCCCGCTCTTCGCGTTCCTCGCGGATGTCCACCGGCGTGATGCCGGTGCCCAGCAGTTGATCCGCCACCATTTCCACCGACGGCGCCTCCAGCTGGCCCTCGATGGCCTCGCCGCGGGCGTTGCGGGCCCTGTAGTGATAGCGGGGCATCAGCCGGCGAGGCTCTCAGGGTCGTCCGCCTCGGTGGGCACCGCCATGGCCGGTAGCTCCATTTCCTCGGTGGTGCCGGTGACGCGCATGACCTCTTCCAGCGAGGTGATGCCCTGCGAGGCATACTCCAGCGCGTGTTGCGGAATGGTTCGGAAGTGCCGGTTGGCGCGCGCATGGCGCGTGAAGGCGGCGGAGTCCTCGCGGCGCAGGTCGTCGGCCAGCTGCTCGTTGATCTCCAGCAGCTCGAAGACGCCGATGCGGCCGTGGTAACCGGTGTTGTTGCAGTGCGGGCAGCCGCTGCCGCGATAGAACTTCATGTTGTCCACGCCGGGCACGTCGAGGCTCAGCAGCCAGGCCATCTCGTGCACGTCCGGCTGGTAGTCCTCCTTGCAGCTCTCGCAGATGCGGCGTACCAGGCGCTGGGCAAGGATGGCGTCCAGCGCCGTGGCGACGAGGTAGCCCTCGGCGCCCATGTCCAGCAGACGATTGACGGTGGAGATGGCGTCGTTGGTGTGCAGGGTGGAGAGCACCATGTGGCCGGTCATGGCGGCGCGCAGGCCGATCTCGGCGGTCTCCTGGTCGCGCATCTCGCCCACCAGCACGATGTCCGGATCCTGGCGCAGGGCGGCGCGCAGCACGTTGGCGAAGGTCAGCCCGATCTGCGGATTCACCTGGACCTGGTTGACGCGCGGCAGGCGGTACTCCACCGGGTCCTCGGCGGTGATGATCTTGTGCTCGGCGTGATTGAGTTCCGACAGCGCCGCGTACAGCGTGGTGGTCTTGCCCGAACCCGTGGGGCCGGTGACCAGCACCATGCCGTGGGGGCTGCGCACGTGACGGCGGAAGTGTTCCAGCATGTGCGCCGGCATGCCGAGCTGTTCGAGATTGAGCATGTCGCCGGACTGGTCCAGCAGACGCATGACCACCGACTCACCGTGCTGGATGGGCATGGTGGACAGGCGCACGTCGATGTTGCGTTTCTTGATGCGGATGTTGAAGCGGCCGTCCTGGGGCAGGCGGCGCTCGGAGATGTTCAGGCCCGCCATGAGCTTGAGGCGCGAGACCAGCGCGCTGGCGATGCGCTTCTCCTTCATCACCTGTTCCTGGAGCACGCCGTCGATACGCTGGCGAATGCGCAGCACCGACTCGTCGGGCTCGATGTGGATGTCCGAGGCGCCCACCTGCACGGCGTCCTCGAAAATGGTCTGCAAGAGCTTGACCACCGGCGCATTGGCCAGATCCTCGCTCTGGATCATCTGCGCGAGGTCGAAATCGGTCTCCGCCAGTTCCTCGCCCAGTTCCTCGGCCAGTTCGCTGATCTCGGCGGAACGGCGATAGACGAGATCGATGGTGCCGAGCAGGTCGGACTCGCGCACCACCGCCGGGTCCACCGGACGCTTGAGGGCCTTGGCTACTTCGTCGTAGGCGAAGATGTCGGTGGGATCGGCCATGCCCACCAGCACCGAGCCCCCCGGCTGCTCCTTGAGGACGATGACGCGATAACGCCGCGCCAGGGTCTCGGGGATGAGGCGCACGGTGTCGGCGTCGAACTTGTAGGTCTTGAGGTTGATATAGGGCAGTTGCAACTGGCGGGAGAGCACCTCCAGCATCTGCTCCTCGGAGACGAAGCCCTTGTCGATGAGGGTGCGCCCCAGCTTGTGGCCGGTCTTCTTCTGGAAGGCGAGGGCCTCCATGAGCTGATCCTCGGTGATCAGCCCGTTTTCCACCAGCAGGTCGCCGAGACGGATCTTCTTGCGTTGTGGCTGCGTCATGTTTTTGTCGTCTGCCAATCCCGGACACTGACTGTGCAAAAAGCGTGCACAAATGATAGCGGCCCGGGACGCGGTCGGCTTGAAGGGAAAAGAGGCTGTATTATCAGTAAGTTAGACGCCACAGCCGGGCTGGCGGACGGGCGGGCTGTTGAGCCGCAGGGTGCCGGTGAGCTGACTCACCCGGGCGAGGCCGTGGCGCGCGAGGTAGTTCTCGATGCCGGCGTTGATCTTCGGGCACAGCAGGGGGTCGTAGAACAGGGCCGTGCCCACGCCCACGGCGCTGGCCCCGGCGATGAGGAACTCGATGGCGTCCTCGGCGCTGGCCACGCCCCCCTGGCCGATGATGGGCACGCCGTGGTCGCGGCACACCTGGTAGACCTGGTGGACCTTGAGCAGGGCCACGGGCTTGATGGCGGGCCCCGACAGGCCGCCCTGGTTGTTGCCGATGATGGCCTCGCGGCTCTCGGCGTCGATGGCCATGCCCATGAGGGTGTTGATCACCGCGAAGGCGTCACTGCCCGCCTCCAGGCAGCGACGCGCGTTCTCGGCAATGTCGGTCTGGTTGGGCGAGAGCTTGGTGATGAGCGGCTTGTCGGTGACCTTGCGGCAGGCGGCCACCACCCGCGCCGACATGTCGGGGTCGTTGCCGAAGGCCACGCCCCCCTCCTTGACGTTGGGGCAGGAGATGTTGATCTCCATGGCGTCGATGGGCGAGTCATCGAAGAGGCGCGCCACCTCGGCGTACTCCTCCACCGTGGAACCGGAGAGGTTGGCGATGAAACGGGTCTCGCTGAAGTCCAGCTGCGGCAGGATCTTCTCCACCACGTGGCGCGCGCCGGGATTCTGCAGGCCGATGGCGTTGAGCATGCCGGCGGGGGTTTCATAGACGCGGTGCGGCGGATTGCCGAGGCGCGCCTCCAGGGTGGTGCCCTTGAGACACACCGCGCCCACGTCGCGGTTGGAAAAGCCCTTCACGCGGGTGTATTCCTCGCCGAAACCCACGCAACCGGAGAGCAGCACCAGCGGCGAAGCGAAGTCCAGGCCGCAGAAATCGACACGCAGGGAGGCGTCGGGGCCGTCGGTGGAAGTTTCATCGCTGTTTGCCATGAGAAGGATTCTACAATAGATCGTCCGTGGCTGTATTGACCACATTAATTAACCACAGAGGGCACAGAGCACACAGAGAAAAACATTCATCTGTGTGGCATGCCCCTATACCGCATTACCGTCCGGTCATTCCGGGGGCCACTGTGCGCAAGCGGGTGGCAACCCGGAATCCAGTGGCAAAGAAGGTTCCCAGGGTCGAAAGTGTCATTGGATTCCGCACAAGTGCTTCGCACTTAGCGGAATGACATCGGACATTGTTGTCACCGTGCTGTGACGGACCGCCGATGTCGTGTTCATCCTGTTGTTCACCACAACAGAACATTCTCAGTGTTCTCCGTGCCCTCCGTGGTGAATTTCGTATTAACCACCCCCCGCAAAACCCAGCTGCCGCCAGGCCTCGTAGAGCACCACGGCGACGGCATTGGAGAGGTTGAGACTGCGCTGCCCGGGGCGCATGGGAATGCGCAGGACGTGTTCCGCGCCGAGTTCCTCGCGCACGGCCTGCGGCAGGCCGCGGCTCTCGGGGCCGAACAGCAGGGCGTCGCCTTCGCGGTAGTCCACCGCGTGGCTGCCGCGCGTGCCGCGGGTGGAAATGCCGAACAGGCGGCCGGGCGCAACGGCGCGGCGGAAGGCGTCCAGATGGGCGTGCACCGCGACATCGGTGAATTCGTGATAGTCGAGGCCGGCGCGGCGCAGGCGCGTGTCGTCGAGCTCGAAGCCCAGCGGCTCGATGAGATGCAGCCGCGCGCCGGTGTTGGCGCACAGGCGAATGATGTTGCCCGTGTTGGGCGGGATCTCGGGCTCGAAGAGGACGACGTGGAGGGGCATGGCGATACTTTACAACCGTGGCGAAGGGGTTTGTAGCGCGGTGTATTGCTGGAGGTTCAAGGGCAGTTGGCAAGTGGCGAGGCGCGAGGGCCGAGGAATCGATCCCCTCCTGTCCCCCCGGAGGGGACGGTGCACCAGGATAAGCCGGATACCGATCCCCTCTCCCACAGGGGCCTCGGTGCCCCGCAGGGGTAGAGGGTCAGGGTGAGGGGATCCGAAACAAATGATCTCGTTGAAAAGCCGCATCCTGGAGAAGAAACAGCTACACCGTCTCCGGCTTGACCTCGCGATCCAGCAGGTCGCGCACGGCATCGTGGGGATCCTCGCCCTCGTAGAGTACGCGGTAGACCTGCTCGGTGATGGGCATGTCCACCTCGTGCCGGGTGGCCAGCGCGTGGGCGGCGGCGGCGGACTTGATGCCTTCCACCACTTCGCCGATCTCCACGATGACCTCGTCGCGGTCGCGTCCCTGCCCCACGCCAAGTCCAAAGCGCCGGTTGCGCGACTGGTCGTCGGTGCAGGTGAGGATCAGATCGCCGAGACCGGCCAGCCCCATGAAGGTCTCGGCCTGCCCGCCGAGCACCTGGCCCAGGCGCATGATCTCGTGCAGGCCGCGGGTGATGAGGGCGGCGCGGGTATTGGCGCCGAAACCGAGGCCGTCGGCGATGCCGGCGGCGATGGCGAGCACGTTCTTCAGTGCGCCGCCCAGCTCCACGCCGACCACGTCGCCGGCGGTGTAGGCGCGGAAGCGCTCGTTGTGCAGGATCTCGGCGATGCGCTCGGCATGCGTGGCATCGGTGGAGGCCACGGTAATGGCGCCGGGCAGGCCGCGCGCCACCTCGCGGGCGAAGGTGGGCCCGGAGATCACCGTCGGTGTCACCGCCTCCCCCAGCTCCTCGGCGGCCACCTGGTGGAGCAGCTTCTGGCTGTCGAACTCCAGGCCCTTGGTGGCCCAGGCGAGCCACTGCTGCGGTTTCAGCAGCGGTCGCAGGGCGGCGAGAGTCTGGCGGAAGGCATGGCTTGGTACCACCACCAGCACGATGTCGGCGCCAGCGACGGCCTCGGCGAGATCGGCGGTGACGGACAGCGTGTCGGGAAAGCGGATCTCGGGGAGGAAACGCGGGTTGCTGCGGGCCTCCGCCATGGCCGCGGCGTGATCCGCGTGGTGGGTCCACAGGCGCACGGGGCAGCCGTTGCGGCTGATGTGCAGCGCCAGCGCGGTGCCCCAGGCCCCGGCGCCGAGGACGGCAACGCGCTGTGGCGGTGTGGCTGCGCTCATGGCCTCAGGCGTGGACCGCGCGCATCAGGCCTGCTGTTGTTCCTGCTGCGCCAGGTGCTGGGCATAGAGGGCGTCGAAGTTGACCGGCGCGAGGATCAGGGGCGGGAAGCCGCCCTTGACCACCAGGTCCGAGACCACCTCGCGGGCATAGGGGTAGAGCAGGTTGGGGCAATAGCTGCCCAGCAGGCCGCCCAGTTCCTCGTCGCTGAAGCCGGTGGCGCGAAAGATCCCCGCCTGCTGTACTTCCACCAGGAAGGCGGTTCGGTCGCCCTGCTTCACCTCGGCGGTCACCGACAGCACCACGTTGTAGAGATCGGTGTCGAGTTCCTGGGTCTCGGTGTTGAGCTGGAAGTGCACCTGCGGCTTCCACTCCTCGGTGAACATGGCGGGAGAATTGGGGGACTCGAAGGAGGCGTCCTTGAGATAGAGTTTCTCCACCTGGAGTTGCTGGGCGGCTTCGGCGGCGCCGTTGTCTTTTTCGGCCATGGGGCTTCCTGGATTCGGTTATGTGAAAAAAGCAGGCGTATGGTAGCGAAAATTGCCGGATCGAGACAGGGCTTAGATGTGCTGCCCGATCCAGCGCGTCAGGGTGGCGAGATCCATGGCCCCGGCCTGGCGGGCGATCTCGCGGCCGCCGCGGAACAGGGCGAGGGTGGGAATGCTGCGGATGTTGTAGCGCGCCGCCAGCGCCTGTTCCGTCTCGGTGTTGAGCTTGGCCACGCGCACCCGTGGCTCCAGTTGCGCCGCGGCCTGATCGAGCACCGGCGCCATCATCTTGCAGGGGCCGCACCAGGGGGCCCAGAAGTCCACCAGCACCGGAAGGTCGTTGCGGCTGATGTGGCGCTCGAAACCGGCGGCGTCGAGATTGAGCACCTGGCCCCTGAACAGCGCCTGCCCGCACTTGCCGCACTTGCCCTCCCGCGCCGGCTTCTCCGGCGGCAGGCGGTTGACCGCGCCGCAGGCGGGGCAGACGACGTGCATGGCCTCAGCCATGGCTTTCCTCGACGCCCGCCGCGCCGGCGAGGCCCAGCAGGGCGTCCAGCCGGCCCGCGTACTCCAGTTCGAACATGTCGTCACAGCCCCCCACGTGGTAGTCGTCGATGAAGATCTGCGGCACGCTGGTGCGTCCGCCGGCCTTCTGGATCATCTCGGGCCGACGCCCGGGCTCGCGATCCACGAGGATCTCGGTGTAATCGACGCCCTTCTCGCGCAGCAGCATGCGCGCGCGCTGGCAATAAGGACACATGATGGTGGAGTACATGACGACGTCAGGCATGGTATTCGCTTCCCTGTGAGTGAATGACTAGCGTTTACTGAGTGGCAGGTTGGCCCCTTCCCAGGCCATGATGCCGCCACCGAGATTGAAGACCTTCTCGAAGCCGTTCTTGCTCAACATGCCGCAGACATGGCCGGAGCGCGAACCCGTGCGGCAGCCGACGATGATGGGGCGCGAGCGGTGTTTTTCCAGTTCGCCCATGCGCTTGTCGATGAGCGAGAGGGGGATGTGCAGCGAGTTGACGATGTGCCCCTGCTGGTACTCGTTGTCCTCGCGCACGTCCAGCACCAGGGCGTCCTCGCGGTTGATGAGCTGCGTGGCGTCCAGCGGCGAGATGGTCTTCCAGGGACGGAAACGCGGCGCGATGTAACTGTAGGCCAGCAGCACGGCGACGATGACGAAGCCACCGACGAGAAACACGTGGCGCGAGGCAAATTCGAGATATTGCTCCATGATTGATTCGGGGCCTCTGTAGCGGGATCCGGTCAAGGGGCGGTACGCCCACTCGAAAACTCGGGGGAGAATATGGCGTTCAGACGTCCGGTTTCAAGTCCCCTGCCGTCGGGGTCGGGGCGGCCGGAACATGTCGGGAATTGGCGAGCCTATTCGCTGGTGCAGAATACTTCCCGCATCATGCCGATGAGGCGCAGGGTGCGGGCGTCGCCGACGCGGTAATAGACCCGGTTGGCGTCCTTGCGCGAGGCGAGAATGCCCTTGTCGCGCAGGATGGCGAGGTGCTGCGAAATGTTGCTCTGCGAGGTGCCGACGGCCTCGACGATGTCCTGTACGCTGATTTCACGATCACCCAGGGTGCAGAGGATCTTGAGACGCAGTGGATGGGACATGGCCTTCAGGGAACGCGAGGCGCGGTCGATATCCTCATCGTGCGTCATCAACTCAGTGAGTTCTACCGTATTCATCATCAGATAACCCTGCGCATCGTCTGGTTGGTAAAGTTGCTTCCAGCAATTTAAAGATATGGACATCGGCTTTCCAGTGCCTTTTATCATTAAAACATTATACAATAATCTACCTTTTGAGAAGCGGATAATCCATTTTTCATCGGGTTTTTTGGGGGCATTCACGGCCCCCCTCGGCGCGTATTGTCCTTTGGGGCTGGCGCCCCCACGTATTAGAATAAGTCCAACACCCGGCCGGGTGGCGGTGAACACGTACATATAAGTCGCTATGTCATTGAAATACAGACCAATTGCCCTGGTTATCCTGGATGGCTGGGGGTACTCGGAGCACACCGAGGGCAATGCCATTCTCGCCGCCGATACGCCCAACTGGGATCGCTACTGGAAGGAGTATCCCCACACCCTGATCCGCGGATCGGGGGCCGAGGTGGGCCTGCCCGCCGACCAGATGGGCAATTCCGAGGTGGGCCACCTCAACCTCGGCGCCGGGCGCGTGGTCTACCAGGAGTACACGCGGGTCAACCGCTCCATCAAGACCGGTTCCTTCTTCACCAACCAGACGCTCACCGACGCCGTGGATCTGGCCATCGAGACCGGCAAGGCGGTGCACATACTCGGCCTGCTCTCCCCCGGCGGCGTGCACAGCCACGAGGATCACATTCACGCCATGGCCGAGCTGGCCGTCAGGCGCGGCGCCGAGAAGGTCTATCTGCACGCCTTCCTCGACGGTCGCGACACCGCGCCCAAGAGCGCCGGCGAATCCCTCAAGAAGATGGAGGCCAAATTCGCCGAGCTGGGCCATGGCCGCATCGCCACCATGATCGGCCGCTTCTATGCCATGGACCGCGACCACCGCTGGCCGCGCATCCAGGCCGCCTACGACCTCATTACCCAGGGGATCGCCGAGTACACGGCAGCCGATGCGGTCACCGGCCTGGGCATGGCCTACAGTCGCGGCGAGACCGACGAGTTCGTCAAGCCCACCGCCATCGTTCCGCCGGGCGAGACGGCACCGGTGAAGATCGAGGACGGCGACGTGCTGATCTTCATGAACTACCGCTCGGATCGCGCGCGCCAGATCACGCGCCCCTTCATCGAGCCCGACTTCGACGGCTTCGAGCGCAAGGTCTTCCCGAAACTCGGCCGCTTCGTCAGTCTCACCGAGTACAACGCCGAGTTCGACGTGCCGGTGGCCTACCCGCCGGAGCGCCTCAAGAATGTCTTTGGCGACTACATCTCCCAGCTCGGCCTGCGCCAGTTGCGCATCGCCGAGACCGAGAAGTACGCCCACGTGACCTTCTTCTTCAACGGCGGGCGCGAGGATCCCTTCGAGTTCGAGGATCGCATCCTCGTGCCCTCGCCCAAGGACATCACCACCTACGACCAGAAGCCGGAGATGAGCGCCGGTCTGCTCACCGAACAGCTCGTCGAGGCCATCGAGTCGGGCAAGTACGACGTCATCGTCTGCAACTACGCCAACCCGGACATGGTGGGTCACACCGGCAACTTCGATGCCACGGTGCGCGCCATCGAGTATCTCGACCAGTGCATCGGTCGCGTGGTGACGGCCATCCAGAAGGCCGGCGGCGAAATCCTCATCACCGCGGATCACGGCAACGCCGAGCAGATGGTCAACCCCGACACCGGCCAGCCGCACACCGCGCACACCACCAACCCCGTGCCCTTCCTTTATATAGGCCGCCCGGCGACGCTCAAGGCCAATGGCGCCCTGTCCGACGTGGCGCCCACCATGCTCACCCTCATGGATCTCAGTCAGCCGCCTGAAATGAGCGGACGTTCTCTGGTATCCTTCGGCGAGGACCTTCAGGAAAGCGCCTGAGCCACGCCGCCCACCGGGTGTCGGGCTGCGACATCACCGTGGATCACGACACACACACCACTCCGCCGCTGCGCCTCGGCGCCCTCTTGCTGGCCGCCCTGCTGCTCGCTTGCCTGCCTGCCGCCGCCGAACCCATCAGTGCCGCCGAGCGCGCGCGCAAGGAAGCCGAACTCAAGGCGCTCAGGCAGCGCATCGACGCCCTGCGCCGCGATCTCAACCGCATCCGTGGCGAGCACGACGAGGCGCGCGCCGAGTTGCAGGAAACCGAAAGCCGCATCGGCAAGCTGGTTCAGAACCTGCGAAACATCCGGCATCGCCTGCGCAAGCAGAAAAAGCGCCTGCGCCAGTTGAAGAACGACCGCGCGCGCCTGCGCGAGGAAGTGGCCGCGCAGCGCGAGCTGCTCGCCCGCCAGGTCCGCGCCGCCTACGTCATCGGCCGCCAGGAATACCTCAAGCTGCTGCTCAACCAGGAAGATCCGGCGCTGGCCGGGCGCATGTTCACCTACTACGACTATTTCAACCGCGCGCGCAGCGCGCGCATCGACGAAGCCCGGGCGGATCTGGAAAAGCTTCGGCGCGTGGAGACCGACATCCGGCGGCAGCAGGCAAGGCTCACCGCCCTGCTCAGGCAACAGCGGCGCGAGAAGGCCGCGCTGGACAACACCATTCAGGCGCGCAAGTTGCTGGTGGCGCGCCTCAAGAGCCAGCTCAGGAGTCGCAGCGAAGAACTGGCGCGCATGGTGGAAAACGAGCGCCAGCTGGAGAAACTGCTCAACCTCATCCAGGAGATGCTCGCCGACATCCCCGCCGAGGCCGGCCTGCACAAACCCTTTGCCAGCCTGCGCGGCAAGCTGCCCTGGCCGGCGGTGGGCCGGGTACGCAAGCTGTTCGGCAAGACCCGCGCCGGCGGGCGCGTGAAGTGGAACGGCGTCATCATTCGCGCGCGCGAGGGCAACAACGTGCGTGCCGTGGCGCGCGGGCGCGTGGCCTACGCCGACTGGCTGCGCGGTTACGGCCTGCTGGTGATCCTCGACCACGGTGACGGCTACATGAGCCTGTACGGCAACAACCAGAGCCTGCTGCGGGAGACGGGCGACTGGGTGGAGGCCGGCGACATCATCGCCACGGTGGGCAAGAGCGGCGGCAAGGACAGCGTCGGGCTGTATTTTGAAATCCGTCACAACGGCAAGCCCTCAAATCCCGTCAAATGGTGCCGAAAACCCTGACAGGCCCCGTCGCGGTGAACTTGCCGCGCCGCGCCCGTCTAAACTGTTAGTGTGCCCGGCAGGGGATTGGGGTAATATCAATGCCTTAAGCGCGGGACACCGGGCCCGGGATGGGCTCAGGGCGGGCTCCGGGACAGGCGGCCGAGATACCGGCCGGCCCCGCCCCGATGACGAATACGGTGAATTTTCGCCGCGTTTTCAATCACATGATGCAATTCAGCGCGTGGACGCCACGCGACCGGCAGGGAAGCGAGTTTCCCCGCCCATCTGACGACGCAGTATCCGGCCCGGCCGCAGGCGGCCGAGCCCCAAGGGAGTATTAAGACGATGAAATTCTCATCCAGAAATCTGGTGGTGCTGATGATTGGCCTGGCGCTGGGGGTCTCCCTCGCGGTGGGCAGCGGCGTGCTGGCGAACCGTGCCACGACGCCGAGCTATACGGGACTGCCGCTCAACGAGGTGCGTGCGCTCAGCGAGGTCTTCGGCAAGATCAAGGAAAACTATGTCGAGGAAGTGGACGACGCCACCTTGCTGGAAAACGCCATTCGCGGCATGCTCACCGGTCTCGACCCCCACTCCAGCTACCTCGACCGCGAGGCCTTCCAGGAACTGCGCGTGGGCACCACGGGCGAGTTCGGTGGGCTCGGCATCGT
>Ga0256830_1000780_pt1 | contig 23791 bp, 16 predicted proteins | sample 128326metaG_FD_190537 | JGI IMG/M metagenome (GOLD analysis project Ga0256830, IMG submission 190537) | Hydrothermal vent microbial communities from Lau Basin, Pacific Ocean - 128-326 | ecosystem: Environmental > Aquatic > Marine > Hydrothermal vents | place: Pacific Ocean: Lau Basin | collected... | reverse complement strand
ATGTTTCAAACATCATCATCCCCCTTTCCGTGGTGCCAGAGCCAGGGCTCTGGCCGATCGTTCCTACCCGCGATCCACCTTCAGGATAGCACGGAAAGGGGGAGATGACTGTGGACTGCTCTTCAGTTTGGCTATGAAGTCGCTCACTTCGGGAGCGTTGGTTGCCCTCTCATAACTACACAGCGCCGCTTCCACCACCAACCGGCGGTGAGTTGAGCACAAAGCCAGTAGCCAAGGCAAGAGCCACGCTCGCACTCATCAGGGCGAAGCGGACCGCCAAGGGGTTACTGACAAACCAGAAGCTGAGGGTACGGATCTTCCCGGACATAGGTTTCCTCCTCCTAGCTAAGTCCGGCCAGAAACCCGCTTTCGACCCACAAAGCGGACTTCTACGCCTTCCTCCGCAAAGTGAAATGTACCCAAGTCTGGCTCCGGGAGAGGAGCCAATCTTCAGACTGTCCTCAACATTAAAGGAAACCTATGACCGTGCGTGTAACAGAAGTGTGACGAAACCATGCCCCCATCGGATCGTGAACCGGCTCAGAACGGTGGAGAGAGATGGAGGCCAAGGAGATCAGGGGGGTAGTGATTGGGCGATTACCCATGGGGAATTGTCGGAGTAGTAAGTGCCTACGGCTGTAAGCGGGAATGGGAGCGGAGGCGCTCACCCAAGGCCACTGTCTCGGGATCAGGGGTGGTGTGGAGCTCCCGGTCCAGTTGGCGGGTCAGGGCGTCAAAGTGGGCCAAGGCCTCCGCTCGCCGTCCCAGGGCGATGAGGGCACGCATCACCCCTCGGTGGAAGTCCTCACGGTAAGGATCCATCCGGAGACCGCGTCGGTAGAGGCGGAGTGCTTCCTCGGGCTCCTGGGCTTCCAGCATATGTCGAGCCAGCCCGGCCAGCACCTCCAGGAACTCCTCCTGCAGCGCCCGGCGTCGCTGGGCCGCCCAATCGGCGTAGACGTCCTCCAGGTAGTCGCCCTGGTAGAGAGCGATGGCCCGACGGCGGGCTTCGAGGCCCTCGGGATCCTCCAAGGGAAGCCGCCGGGCGGTCCGCACCAGCCGCTCGAACTCGGCCACATCGTACCACCAGTCGGCCTCCAGATGGACGTGGTAGAGCCCCTCCTCATAAACGACGAACTCCACCCCCAGCGCCCGGCGGGCCTTGTACTTGGTGGCGTGGAAGGCGCTGGTCATTCTCCCCGGAGGAAGCCCAGGCCAGAAGACGACCCCGATCTGTTCTTTGCGAAGGGGAGCCTGGTCCAAGATGAAGAAGAAGAGCTCCCGGGCGATGGCCGCCCCCCAGGCGGCGATGGGGATGAGCTCCCCATCCCGCAGGACGCGCCCCGGGCCGAAGCCGTAGATCTCCAAACGAGGACGTTTCTCAGAGGTCGGTGCCGCCGCCCGGGATGGCCGCTCCTGGATGCGCTCCAGCCAGGTGACCAGATAGCGGGCTTCTTCCTCCGGCAGTTTCTCCCGCTTTGCCCAACGGAGCAGGGCGAGGGCGTGGCGTCCCTCGGCCGGCGAGAAGGGAACGGCTCCCACCTCGCGGCTGAGACGAAGCATCTGTTGCAGGGAGCTCCGCGCCACTGTTCGTTCTTCCCTTCGGAACGCGGCCTGGGCCAGCCAGAAGAGGACGCGCACCAATTCCAGACGGGCGTTGGCCTCCTGGAGGGCATCGCGGGCGTGGAGCAGAGGAGTGACCTCCTGGGCCTGCCCTGCTTCGATGCGGACCAGTGCCAGGGCTGCGGCGGAGAGGAGGGCTTGATGCTGGAGTCCGTGCTCCCTGGCCAGCGCCTCGGCCTGACTCAGGGCAACCTGGGCCTGGTTGAGGTCTCCCCGCAGGCGGTGGAGGTGGCCCTGGGCGTCGAGGAGGTAGGCGATCAGGGCCACGTTACCCCCCTGGCGGGCCATCTCTTCCGCCCGCCGGTAGGCTTCCAGGGCCGCATCGAACTGCCCGGTATCCCGCTGGACGTCTCCGATGCCCGCTAGAAGAACAACCTGGATGTAGCGATCTTCGGCTTCCTCGGCCCTGGGCAAGGCTTCCTGATAGAGCGCCAGAGCGTCCTGGTAATCTCCGGTCAGGTAGCGGTTGTACCCGGTATTGTTCAGGTTCCAGGCCAGAGGGCCCGGGCTACCGATCTCCCGCCAGAGGGCCAGGGCCCGTTCTTGGTAGGTGGCCGCCTCCGGCAACCGCCCCTGCCGCAGCAGGGTGTAAGCCAGGTCCTGGAGGACGCGGGCCAGGTTGAAGGGGATGGCCTCTCCGATGCGCTCATACAACTGCAGCGCCTGGGTGAGGTACTGTTCTCCCTCTTGGAATTCTCCCTGGTAACTCCGGCCAAAGCCGATCAGCCGTAGCGCATCGGCGGTCAGGGGGGTATCCGCCTCACCTAGGGTGATCAGTGTCTCGTAGGCTTGCTTTCCACTTTCTACTGCCTCCCCATACCGATTTCTAAGCAGCAAAGCCCATCCTCTCTGGAGGAGGACCCGAGCCTGGCCCAGGGGGCTGTTCCGAGCCTTAAAGGCGATCTCGGCTCTCTCCAACACGGTCAGTGCCTCGTCGGCGCGCCCCCGGTCGCTCAGCACTTTGGCCTGGTAGAGCAGGAGCTCCGGGGCCTTCTTCCGCACCGCCTGGGGTAGGGCCTCGGCCCAGGCGAGGATGGTACCCGTCCGTCCGGCTGTGAAAAAGTCCTGCACACAGGCCTCGATCACACGGATAGCCTCGTCGTAAGCGGTGGCGGCCAGGTAGTGCTCCACCGCCTCCTCGGGGTGGTTCTGCTCCTCAAACCACTCCCCGGCCCGGCGGTGCATCTCCCGAAACCGGGTCGGTGACTCCTGTTGGAAGCGGTTCCGCAGGAAGGACTGGAAGAGATTGTGGTAGCGATACCAGACTTCCCCCTCCGCTTCGATGCGGGTGAGGAAGAGGTTGCGCCCCTCCACCAGGTCCAGCCACTCCTGGGAGTCCCCGGCCTGGCGCAGGTGATCGCAGAGGGCTGCCGTGACCTGGCGGGGCACTGCCGAGGCGAGGAGAAAGTCCCGCATCTCCGGGGACTGCTGGGCGTAGACCTCGCCGGCCAGGTACTCGTAGAGGGGTACGGAGGCACTGCGTCCCTGCAGCAGGCTGGCCAGCAGCCCCTGCCACATCGTGTGGGTGGTGAGCAGGATGCCGGTGATCCACCCCTCGGACTCCTCGGCCAGTTGGGCCGCCTGTTCCAGCGAGACCTGGATCCGGTAGTAGGTGGCCAGGAGGTGTTGGACCTCCTCGGCGGTGAAGCGCAGGTCGTTGGGACCCAGACCGGCCACTTCCCGCCGGGCGGCCAGCCGGATGAGGGAGGCCCGGGGTAGGCTCCGCCCGGCCACGATCAGGTGGGCCTGCTCCGGCAGATAGTGCAGGAGCCGGTCCAGGAACTGGACGATCTCGGGGCTATCGTTGACCAGGTGCCAGTCATCCAGGACGCAGGCGAAGTAGTCGGGGATGCTCTCGACGATGTCCGCCACCACCGCACCGGCGGCCCTTCGGGGTGTAATGGTCCCCTGTTCCAGCAATTGGTGGGTCTGGTGGCCAAAGTTGGGGAACCGCCGACGCAGGCTGGCGGTGAGATAGGCCAGGAAGACGCCCAAATCCCGATCGCCCTCGTCCAGGGTGTACCAGCAGACCGGGATCTCCGTATCGGTGCTGAAGTCCACCAGAAGCGTGGTCTTGCCGTAGCCGGCCGGGGCCGAGACGATGATCAGTTTGCGGTCCAGATGTTCGTGGATGAAGTCGAGCAGCCGTTGCCGGCGCAGGACCTCTGACGACCGATGAGGAATGGTAATTTTGGTCGGGATCAGAAGACGCTCGTCCACGTTATCCCCACTCTAGCTTGGCTGCCGAGGGCCAGGCCCTCATCTTACACGGCGAGATTAAGACCTCTGAGGTCCCCGATAAAGGGTTGCATCTGCCAAGGGGGGACAAAGACCCTTGTTGCGTCACCGCAAAGAGTTGTTCAGACCTCGGAGATCTGAAGCGGGCACTCAACCATATCGGGTCATTCCGAGACCGTTTGGCCCTGGAGGTCTACGCTGGTGGTGAGGTAGAAGAAGGTCAGGGATGCTGTGATGCCTTCCTTCAGGCGGCGGTGGACTTGCCTGGTGAGGTCAATGAACTGGAGGTGGCGGGATGATCCAACCAGGGGGCAGACCACGCCCAGGGATCGCCGCCCTCTCTCCTCCCTCACCGCCCAGAAGCCCCCGTGACGTTTCAGGAACATCTGGCCTACGAAGGCGATGATCTGGACACGCTCACCCGGAGAGAGGGGGCCCCGCCGGGTCCTCCGCTCAATCCACTCGTCCAGCGCCTGCAGCGCCGTTGAGTCGTAGGCGACAGGGCCACCTGTGAAGGACTCCAGTTGTCGGCGCACCTCTTCGGCTGTCCGTTCCAGGTATTGGACTCGCTCTCCAAAGAGAAGTTCGACAGGGAGCTCGATCTTCAGCATTGGTGGGTTCATTGCCGTTCCTTCCAGGGTTGTAGGAATGGCCCCTCCACCTCCTCCGTCGGCTGCGCAGCATCTCCCATCTGCCAGAGCGGCTTAGCGCACGCGCCCCAGTAGGCGACCGGCCAGCTCCCAAAGCGCCTGAGCAGCCGGTCCGATAGGGTTCGCCCGCTCCAGGGCTGCCATGGCCTGGGCGTGATGTTGGCGGGCCATCTCAGCGGCATAGTTCCGAGCTCCCACCTCCTCCAGCAGGGCTCGCGCTTGGGCTTCCTGCTGAGGCGTCATCTCGCCATCCTCGTAAAGGGCCCGCAGCGCCGGGCTTCGGCTCAACCCGTAGACGATGGGCAACGTCTTCTTGCGATGGGCGATGTCCGAGGCCGCCTTGCCCGTCGTTTCCGCCTCGCCCCAGATGCCCAGGATGTCGTCCTCGATCTGGAAGGCCATCCCCAGATGACGGCCAAAGGCCTCGTAAGCCCGGCAGGTGGCCGTAGTGGCTCCTGCCAGCAGCGCTCCGAGGTAGGCCGAGGTGCTCAACAGCGCCGCCGTCTTGCCGGCGATCATCGTCAGGTAATCCTCTACAGAGACCTCGGCCCGCGCCTCGAAGTCCAGGTCCAGGTATTGGCCCTGGGTGAGGGCGATACAGGTCTCGTCGAAACGGCGGAGCGCTTGCAGCACCCGGTCTGAAGGTACACCGCGCTCCTCCAGCCGACCCAGGGCCAGGTGGGCCAGGGCGAAGAGGAGATCGCCCACGTTGATGGCCTGGGCGATGCCCCAGAGGGCCCAGACGGTGGGCCGCCCCCGCCGTAGGCGGTCGTTGTCCTCGATGTCGTCGTGGATGAGGGAGAAGTTGTGCAGCACTTCGATGGCGGCCGCGGCCGGTAGGGCACGCTGCGGATCCCCCCCGGCGGCCTGGCAGGTGAGCAGGCAGAGAAGTGGGCGGATCCGCTTGCCGCCGTCGGCCTGAGTCGGTTGGAAGGTCTCGTCCACCCAGCCCAGATGGTAGTGGGCCATTCCGTAGAAGGGTCCATACGTTGCAGCCGATGATCTTTCCTCCCCCAGGGGCTGGGTCAGCAGGGCCTGCATCTCGGCTTCGATCTGAGGTAGATAGGTTTGGATAGCTTCGGTCAGGTTCATTGTCGCGCCTCGTCGTCTTTGTCGTTGGAGTGATACCCGGCATCTCCAAACTCTCGGAGGCTGGAACGATGGGCTACCTCCCAGCCTCGTGGTGGGAACCATCCCGCCCCCAGAGGGCCTGGGCCTCAGAAGGGATGGGCGGCCTCTCCTGGAGAGGCGTGGCCTGCAGCGATGCGATGTCAGCCGCACCGACGCCGAACATCGCCACCCGCAGCGTCAAGGTCACCTCTTCGATGAGTTCTAGCACCGCCTCGGTGGAATGGACGGCGGCTCGGAGGAAGGGGCCGGCCATCCCGGCTGCCGTGGCCCCCAGGGCGATGGCCTTGGCCACGTCAACCCCCGTCCGCAGCCCCCCGCTGGCGATGATGGGCAGCGCCGGTGCTCCCCGACGGACCATTTGGATGCTCTCGGCGGTGGGGATACCCCAGTCGCGGAAGTGGGTGGCCACCCGGGCCAGAAGGGGGTCTCTGGCCCGGTGCATCTCCACCTGGCTCCAGGAGGTCCCCCCGGCACCGGCCACGTCAATGGCCGCCACGCCGGCCTCGGCCAGTTGGCGAGCCGCCCGCTCCGAAATACCCCAGCCCACCTCCTTAGCCACGACAGGGACCGGCAGCGCTCGGCAGACCTGCTCGATCTTCGTCAGCAGGTTGGCCCAGTTCCGATCCCCCTCCGGCTGGAGGGCTTCCTGCAGCGGGTTTAGGTGCAGGACCAGGCCGTCGGCTTCGACCATCTCCACAGCCCGCCGGCAGTGGTCCACCGTGTAGCCGTAGTTGAGCTGCACAGCACCCAAGTTGGCCAGCAGCAGGATCTCGGGGGCCAGGTCCCGTACCTGGTAGGTGGGGGCCAGGCTAGGGTCCTCCAGCGCTGCCCGGGCCGACCCCAGCCCCATAGCGATCCCGGCCGCTTGAGCAGCTTCGGCCAGACGGCGGTTGATGTGGCGGGCCTCTTCGGTGCCGCCGGTCATCGAAGAGATGAGCAGTGGAGCCCGCAGCCGCTTGCCCAGCAAGGTCACCCCCAGGTCAATGGCATCCAGGTCCAGTTCCGGGAGCGCCTGGTGGACGAAGTGCAGCCGCTCCAGCCCCGTGCTGAGCCAGGAGGAGACATCCTCTTCCAGGTTGATGCGGATGTGGTCGGCCTTTCGTCGGTGGTGCATCGCAACTTTTCCCCAGGGCCGGTGTTGCATGGGATAGGCTGTTCAAATCTTACCAGCAGCTTGCTCCCCTGTCAAGCGGGGTCAGCAGCCGGTGATTACCCATAAGTCAACGCCGGGCGCTCAACCGACCGGCTGAGAAGGGGAAAGCCCCCTCCGGGGGCTGCGAGACAGTCCGTTAGGGCTTTGCTCCCCTCAGCCCGGACCTGGAAGGTCCGGGCGGGCCGGGCGGATTCCCGAGATATGGGTAATCACCGCGGTCAGCAGGCGGTGATTACCCACAAGTGAGCGAGAGAGTGGTCCGTAGCAGGCCGTCCACGAATTTCTCACAGATGCACGAATGAGGCGGTCCTTAATTCGTGTATTCGTGCCCCATTCGTGGACGGCTAGTCTCCCTATCTCCAAAGATATGGGTAATCACCGGGTCAGCAGGGCTTGACAATCTGGCTCCGGCGGGTAGAATACAGCGGTTACATCGCGCCCAAAGGAGGGCCCATTCTACGGATCAGAAGGAGGAGGTAAACTATGTCAGATACCTTCGAGCGCGTGCGCGACATCATTGTGGACCTGCTGGGCGTAGACCCCGAGAAGGTCACGCCCGAGGCCCGCTTCCGCGAGGACCTGGAAGCCGATTCCTTGGACCTGGTGGAACTCATCATGGCCTTTGAAGAGGAGTTTGGTGGCGAGATCTCTGACGAAGATGCCCAGCAGATCACCACGGTGGGCGAGGCGGTTGCCTACATCGAAGCCCGAATGGGGTAGGCTGTTCGGACGCCTTGCTGCGTCCTCCGCCTCCCCCCGCCACACCCAACAGCTCATCCTTGACGCTTCCTGTTTCACGCCTGACGTTTCTCACGCTTCACGCCGAAGGTCACCGACGCCTGTGGGGCCGGTGGCCTTGTTCTGTGGTAACCGTTCACCCTCCCGCAGGTTAGGCGCGTTTCCGACGCGAAACTGTGCTTCCAATAGCCCATCGGGGCTGAAAGCGCCCTCGGCCGGTGACCTGCGGGAGGGTAGGCTGATAGATACGTTCTGTGGTCCCTTTCGATGAAATCTAATGGCCTCCCTGTGCCGTTGACCGGCATCATCTTGGCCGGTGGGCGGAGTTCCCGCATGGGTCGCAACAAGGCCCTGCTCCTCCTGGGTGGACGCCCCCTAATCGCTCATGTGTTGTCCACCCTGACCGGTCTCTGTCAGGAGATCATCATCGTGACCAATGATCCCGCCCCCTACGCTGTGCTCCCCGCCCGGCTGGTGAGCGACATCTACCCCGGACGGGGGGCGCTGGGGGGCATCCACGCCGGCCTCTCGGCCAGCCGGACGGAGCTGACGCTGGTGGTCGCCTGCGATATGCCTTTCCTGAACCCGACCCTGCTGCGCTATCTGGTCTCCCTGGCACCGGGCCACGACGCCGTCGTCCCTCGCCTGGGAGACCAGTTCGAGCCCCTCCACGCCGTCTACGCCCGCCGCTGCCTCCCACCGATGGAGCGGCTGTTGGCCCAGGGGCCGCAACGGGTGATCACCTTCTACGAACAGATCCACCTGCGCGTGGTCGAAGAAGAAGAGATCCGGCGGCTGGACCCCGAGTTGCGCAGCTTCATCAACGTCAACACCCCCGAGGAATGGACCAACGCCCAGCGGCTCTGGGAGTCACTGTGATGAGGGAACGCCGGGCCTCCGAGTGGCTGGCTGTCGGGGTGCTCATCCTGCTGGTGGCGGCAGCGCTGCGCCTGGTCGCCCTGGGGCAGGTCCCGCCGGGCCTCTACCACGACGAGGCCTACCACGGCCTGGATGCCCTGGAGGTGTGGCGGGGCCACTTCCCCCTCTACTTCCGGGCCAACAACGGTCGGGAGCCCATCTATATCTACCTGGTCGCCCTCACCCTCCCGCTGGTGGGGAGAAGCCCGCTGGCCGTCCGGCTGCCCGCCTTCCCCGTGGGGCTGCTGACGGTGGCGGCCACCATCGCCTTGGGACGCCGGCTCTTCTCCCAGCGGGTGGGCCTCCTCGCCGGCGCGGTCCTCGCCATCACCCTCTGGCACGTCCATCTGAGCCGCGTCGGCTTCCGGGCCGTCCTGCTCCCCCTCTTCACCGCGCTGACCCTCTGGCTGGGGGCGCTGGCCCTGCGGACGGGGCGGCGGCGCTACGGGCTGGCGGCCGGCCTGGTCTACGGCCTCAGCTTCTACACCTACCTGGCCGCCCGCTTCACCCTCCTGGCCCTGCTCTTCTTCGCCCTGCTCTGGTGGTGGGTGGGGGAGCCCGCACGGCGGAGGGCGGCCCGGACGACGCTCCGCACCCTGCTCCCCCCCGCCCTCCTGGCGACCGCCGTCGTCCTGCTGCCCCTGGGCCTCTACACCCTCGCCCATCCCCAGACGGTGCTGGGCCGGCCTGGGGACGTTTCCATCTTCAATCCCACCATCAACGGCGGTGACTTCTGGGGCACGCTGGGGCGGCACACCCTGCGCACCCTGGGCCTCTTCTTCGTCCGGGGGGACCGCATCTGGCGGCACAACGTGCCCTGGCGACCGGTCTTCGACCCGCTGCTGGGGGCCGCCTTCCTCGTCGGACTGGGCGTGGCCCTGGGCCGGGCCCGGCGCGATCCGGCGGCCCTGCTCCTCCTGGTCTGGACGGGAACGATGGCCCTGCCCACCCTCCTGGCCGAGGACGCCCCCCACTTCCTGCGGGGGGTGGGGCTGCTGCCCCTGGTCGCCTTCTTCCCCGCCCTGGGGCTGGACTGGCTGAGCCGGGGGGTGGCGGCGCTGCGCCCCTACCGGCTCCCGATCCTGCTCCTGCCCCTGGCCTTCGGCCTGGGCAGCACCGTCTCCGCCTACTTCGGCGACTACGCCCGTCAGCCGATGACCGCCTACTGGTTCGAGGACGGGGCCGAGGCGCTGGCGGGGCGGATCAACCGCTTCCTGGGGGTGGGTTGGGACGGGGAGCGGCTGCTGCACGGCACCGAGGGAAACCGCCGTGCCTACGTGGAGCCGGTGCTGTGGCACAGTTGGCCCTCGGTTCCCTTCCTGGTCGCTTCGTCGGACGCCGTCTTTCCCAAGCCCCTGCCGGCCTGGCCCGCCGTCGGCACCGATCCGGTGGGCTACTTCCTCTGGCCCTACGGGCGCTGGCAACGGGTCTGGCGCCTCTTGGAGCCCCAGACCCCCACCGCCGGCCCCCGCCTGCTCACCATCGAGGAAGGCCCTCTCTCCCAAGGGGACCGGGACCCGGAGCCCTTCACCACCTACCTGGCCTTCCTGGTGGAGCCGCTGTCGGCCGAGGCCCAGGCGCTGCCCCCCATCGCCCGCTTCCGGCGCGGCGTCGAACTGGTGGGGCTGGAGACGGCGAAGGTGGGAGAGCGGCTGCGGGTGCGGCTCTGGTGGCGGGCCACGGAGCCTCTGGACCAAGACTACACCGTCTTCCTGCACTACCTGCGGGACGGGGAGCGGATCGCCCAGGGGGACAGCCCGCCCGCCAACGGCCACTACCCCACCTCCCTCTGGCGGCCCGGCGACCTGATGAACGACGACCACTGGGTGATGCTGGAGGGGCTGCCGGACCCCCGCCGTGACCAGCTCCGCTTCGGCCTCTACCGCCCGGAGACGGGGGAATACCTGGACCTGCTGGACGAGGCGGGCAACCCGGCCGGCACCTACATCACCCTGCCGGTGCCGTAGCGGAGAGGCTTGCCTTGCCGATGCCCAGGTTCGTACAACGCTCCCTCCCACTCCTCACCCTCCTCCTCCTGGCCCTGCTGGCGGCACTCCCCCTGTGGGGGCCGGGGATCGTCAACACGCGGGGCGGGGGGGATAGCCCCTTCCTGCTCCAGCGGCTGCACCAGATGGTGGTCAACCTGCGGGCCGGCGTCTTCCCCGTCCGCTGGATGCCCGACGCCGCCTACGGGCTGGGCTACCCCTTCTTCAGCTACTACGCCGCACTCCCCTACTACCTCGCCGCCCTCTTCGTCCTGGCCGGCCTAAACCTGCTGACGGCGCTGAAGCTGACCCAGACGCTGGGCTTCCTCCTGGCCGCGCTGGCCGCCTACGGGTGGGCACGACGGCTCCTCCCCGGTCGGGTAGCCCCCTGGCTCACCGCCGTCGCCTACACGATGGCCCCCTTCCACCTGGTCAACGTCTACGTGCGGGGCGACTCCCTCTCCGAGTTCTACGCCTTCGTCTTCTACCCGCTCATCCTGTGGGGGCTGGACCGGGCCGTCCGGGGAGAACGTCCGCCGGCCGGGGGGGTGGGGTGGGGCCGGCTCCTCTTCCCCGCCCTCGCCTACGCCGGCCTGCTGCTCACCCACAACATCTCGGCCCTCATCTTCACCCCTTTCGCACTGCTCTTCCTGCTCCTCCTGCCGCCCGACGGCCCCGCCCGCCGTTGGCGCTCCTGGCAGGGGCACCGGCGCGCCCTCCTGGCGCTGCTGGTGGGGCTGCTCCTGGCCGCCTGGTTCTGGCTGCCGGCCTTGGCGGAGAGCGGATACGGCCAGTTGGGGACGGTGACGGTGGGCTACTTCCACTACAGCCGCCACTTCCGCACCCTCAACCTGGTCCAGCCCCGGCCTCTCTTCGACTACGAGATCGCCCCCTCGCTGGAAGGACGCACCCCCTTCGCGATGGGGCTCTTCCAGGCGCTCTTCGCCCTGCTGGGCGGGCTGCTCCTCGGCCGGGAGGCCCTTGGCCGCCGGTCTCGCCCGGCCACCTACCTGGCCCTGGGCCTGCTGGTGGCGACGGCGATGATCACCCCCCTCTCCCGCCCGCTGTGGGACCACCTGCCGCTGCTGCCCCTGGTCCAGTTCCCCTGGCGCTTCCTCTCCGTCCAGGCCCTCTTCGCCGCCGCCGCGACGGGGTGGGGGGTCCAGGCCCTCGTGGGACGCCGGCCGCGCGGGGCGGTCCGGTGGGGCGGGGCCGGGCTGGTGGCCGGCCTGCTCACCCTGGCGGTGCTGCTCCCCCTGCGCCCGGAGCGGCTGCCCATACGGGCCGACGAGGTGACCCGGGAGCGGCTGCTGCTCTACGAGCTCTTCACCGGCAACATCGGCACGACCATCCGCTACGAGTACCTGCCCCGCACCGTCGTCCCCCGCCCCTACGTCTCCGAGGCCCTCATCGAGCCGGATGTGCCACCCCGAGCCATCCCCGTGGCCGGCGACCTTCAGGAGGCGGCGGAGGTGGTTCACCGACCGACGGAGCGCCGCTGGCGGGTGAGGACCGGCGAGGGGGGGGCGACGGTGGCCTTCCCCCTCCTCGCCTGGCCCGGCTGGCGGGCCTGGGTGGACGGCAGGCCGGTTCCTACCCAGGCCGTCGAGGGCTCCGGCTACCTGGCCCTGCCGGTGCCGCCGGGCGAGCACCGGGTGCGGCTGGCCTTGGGCCGGACACCCCTACGGGCCGCCGCCGAAGCCCTCTCCCTGCTGACCGGCCTGGTCTTGCTGGCAGGGGTGGGAAGGAAGCTGCTGACGAGGAAGAGGGGGAGAGGAAGGCCGGCCCGGCCCACCCTCGGACCCGGAGCCATCCCCCTGGCCCTCCTGGTCCCGGCCCTGGCGTTGCTGATCCTCTTGGAGCCGCCGCCGCCCCCGGCGGACGATGCCGACCTGACGATGGACTTCGTCGCCATGCCCTACCTGCACCACAACCCCAGGGGGGTGGACTTCGCGGGGGCGGCCCGATTGCTGGGATACACCCTCTCGACGGAGCGGCTGACCCCGGGCGACCCGCTGACGGTGACGCTGCGCTGGGCGGTAGGGGAGCCGACCGGACCCCTGACGGTGACGGTGAACCTGGTCTCGCCGGCGGCCCACCTCCAGATCGCCACCAGCCCCCTCCTGCCCCCCTGGACCCGTTCCGTCCGTCGGCTGGAGGGCTCGGGGGAGCAGGTGCACCGGCTGACGCTGCCCACCGACCTGGCCCGGGGCCTCTACCTGCTCCAGGTGCGGCTGAGCGGCCCGGCGGGGGAACTGCACGCCCAGACGCCGGGAGGGGCGGGGCAGGGCATCCTCTACCTGCGGCCGGTGCGGGTGGTAAAAGGACCGCCCCTGGAGGTGGAGACGGGGATCCTGGCCGGCGTGGGCGACGCCATCCGGCTGCACCGGGCCACCTGCCGGCCCACGCCGCTGCCGCTGACTTGCGACCTGGTCTGGTCCACGACCCGTCCCCTGGCGGCCAACTACGGCCTCTCCTTCCGCCTCTACGACGGGGCGGGGAAGCCCATCGTGGCCCGGGACACGCAGCCGGGCTACGGCTTCCTGCCCACCAGCCTGTGGCGACCGGGGGAGCGGATCACCGACCGGCTGGTGCTGCCCCTGCCGGAGGGGGTGCCGGCCGGGTCGGACTACCGGCTGGTGGTCATCCTCTACCGGGTGGCGACGGGGGAGGAGGTGGGGCGGGCGACGCTGGCGGGGCTGACGCTGCCCCTGACCGGGCCGGTGACCTTTGAGCCGCCGCCGCGCCGCTTCGCGCCGGAGGGACTGCCGCCGGCCTCGGTCCCGCGCCTGGAAGTCCGCTTCGGCGACCAGGTCCGGCTGGCGGGCTATCGGGTTCGGTGCCAGGCCGGTCCCGTCGGAGGGCGGGTCCGCTGCACCTCTGGAGAGCGGCTGGCGCTGCAACTCTGGTGGGTTGCGGAGCGGGCTCCCGAGGCCAGCTACACCGTCTTCGTCCACCTCTTCGACCCGACGACGGAGACCATCGTGGCCCAGGACGATGCGCTGCCCCGCCGGGGGAGCTACCCCACGTCGTGGTGGGCAGCCGGCGAGGTGGTTAGCGACACGGTGACGCTGGACTTAGCGGGTGTGCCGCCGGGACGCTACCGGCTGGCCGTGGGGCTCTACGATGGACGGACGGGGGAGCGGCTGCCGGCCTTCAGGGCCGAGGAGGCCCCCCTTCCCGACGCCCGCCTGGTCCTGCCGCCGGAGGTCGAGGTCCTGGCTTCCCCTTGAGAGGGATCACACACTCCAGCGGGGGGGCGTTTGAATTGAGTGTGACCAAAAGCTGTTGAATCACTGAGCAACTGAAAGAAATGAGCTCACTGAGGGATTGTGCGCCTCCTACCCGCCATCGGGTCACGGCCTTGCCGACGACCTGGGCCGCACTGCCCAAAGCTCAATGTCTTCACTTCCCTCAGTGCGTCAGTGATTCTGAGGGCTTGGTTGGCGGACGGACGAGCTGTCAACGGATTGGGGAACGGATAGCTGTCAACGGATTGGGGAACGGATTGAACGGATAGGAGGCACAGTCCTCAGTCCTCGGTCCACAGTCCGCTGCTGGGCTGCTAGGCCGCTAGGCCGCCAGTCGCTATGCCGCTATGCCGCCCTAGAACGGATAGCTGTCAACGGATTGGGAACGGATAGCTGTCAACGGATTGGGGAACGGATTGAACGGATAGGAGGCACAGTCCTCAGTCCTCGGTCCACAGTCCGCTGCTGGGCTGCTAGGCCGCTAGGCCGCCAGTCGCTATGCCGCTATGCCGCCCTAGAACGGATAGCTGTCAACGGATTGGGGAACGGATTGAACGGATTTGGAACGGATGGGGGGTTGGTGCTCCCAAGAGGGCTTGTCCAGCCTTTCGCACCGCTTCGTGCTCTTTGAGCTCTTGGTGCCCTTCGTGTCTCTCGCCGTGGCCGGAGCGGACGAGCTGTCAACGGATTGGGGAACGGATTGAACGGATTTGGAACGGATGGGGGGTTGGTGCTCCCAAGAGGGCTTGTCCAGACCTTCGCACCGCTTCGTGCTCTTTGAGCTCTTGGTGCCCTTCGTGTCCCTCGCCGTGGCTGGAGCGGACGAGCTGTCAACGGATTGGGAACGGATTGAACGGATGGGGTAAGAGGACCGGGATGGCAGCGGTCAGGTGGATGGCCTCCCGGCTGACGTGACAACGGAAGGCGTGGACTTCGACGCCGGCCTGGGCGGCCCGCCGGAGCGCGGCACCGAAGGCGGGGTCGGCCTCGTCGTGGGGGGCGAAACGGTCCGCGTCGTCCCGCTGCACGACGAAGACGACGGCAGCCCGCTCCCCCGCCCGCACGATCTCGATCAGTTCCTCCAGGTGGCGCTGGCCCCGCAGCGTCGGCGCATCGGGGAAGCGGGCCACCCCTTCCTCGACCAACGTCACCGATTTGGCCTCGATCCAGCAGGGGGGGAGGCCGGCCCCGCCCTCCAGCCGGAGGTCCAGCCGGCTGTGGCCCCGGCGCACCTCCCGCCGCACGATGGGATAGCCCTTGAAGGGGGGAACCTGGCCGTGCCGGATGGCCCGATCCAGCAGGTGGGTCGGCAGCCGGGCGTCCACGGAGACCAGGCGGTCGGCGAGGGCGACCAGCATCAGGTCGTAGGCGGTGCGTCGCCGCTCCCGACGGCGGGCGTCGGCGGGGGCGAGCCAGACTCGGCGTCCTGTCACCAGCAGCTCCGTCAGCCGTCCCGAGTTGGGCAGGTGGGCGGCCACCGATCGCCCGTCCAGGCGCACCTGCACCCGAAAGCGATTGTCCCGGCGCACGAAGGTGGCCGGGACCAGGGGGCCGAAGGGGATGGCCCAGGCCGGGGGGGAGGATGGATTGTCGGGGGAGGCGAAGGCTTCACGAGAGGGCATTGGGTTTCGCCGGTGTCCGGTGGACGACCGCCGGGCAAGCAGCTTAGCGGCCTGGCGACTTGGCGGCCTAGCGGCCTAGCGACTTGGCGGCTTGGCGGCGGACTGAGGACCGAGGACTGCGGACTGCGGACTATGTTTCGGCGGGGGGCCGGCCGGTGATGAGCATCTGGCGCAGCATCTCGGCCGCTTCGGGCGAGAGGCCCCGAATCTCCGCCAGCGCCATCAGGGGGTCGGGCGGCTCTTCTTCCCACAGCCAGGCCGGCCGCAGCCAGAAGCCCGGCAGCACCTCCGAGGCCACCCGTTCGTCGTCCTCGGTGGCGTAGAGGCGGTACCGCCCTTCTTCGTCCAGCCGGTAGAAGTCGGCCCGCTGCCGGCCCGGTCGGGAGTCCACGATCCAGTACTCCCTCACCCCTGCCGCCTCGTACTCCCGGAACTTCTGATCCCGGTCCCGCTGCACGCTGTCCGGCGAGACCACCTCGACGATGAGGTCGGCCGGCCCCTCCAGCCGGTCGGGCGTCAGCCGGTCCAGGTGCTCCCGCGCCACGAAGAGGATGTCCGGCTCCCGCGACGGCCCCTCCGGCGTCAGCCGTACCTCGAAGGGGGCGAAGTAGACCCGCCCCAACTCGAAAAGGCGGGCGAAGAGCCCCAACAGATGGGTGAGAAAACGAACGATCCGCTGGTGTTCTTCTCGTGGCGGCATATGGACGATGACCTCCCCATCCACCCACTCGGCGTGGGTGTCCTCGCCGGACCAGGCCAGGAACTCCTCATAGCTCATCCGCAGCCGGCGCTCCTCCGGCCTGGAGGCCGGTTGGGAGGCCGTCGCCTCTTTCAGCAGGTCCGGTGTTGCTGCCTTCATCTGGTCTGCTCCCTTCGATCACAACCGCCGTCGGCCGTCGGCCGACGGCCGACCGCTGCTGTCCTATCCCCACCGGGCACCGACATTATACCCTATTCGCAGGCGGGGAGCAACCGCGCCCTCCTAACCAGGGCAACACAGCGGGAGACACAAAGGACACGAAGCACACCAAGGACACCAAGGGCTGCAGGTCTATCCCTTGAGCCTCCGTGGTGCCCTTCGTGCTCGTCGTGGGCTTGGTGACCCCAACCGGGGCAACACGGCGGGAGATACGAAGAAGGCAAAGGGTTACCAATTTCCCTCGACGAGGGGAGGTACCGAGGGGCAAGGGGCAGAGGGCAAGGACTGAGGACCGAGGACCGAGGACTGAGGACTGAGGGCTACCCGACCAAAGACTGCTCATAGAGCCGCACCGTCTGGTGCACTTTCTCCCGCAGGTCGTAGTGGGTCACGACGGTCCGGCGGCCGGCTTCGGCCAGACGCTGACGTCGGGCTGGATCCTCCGCCAACCGCGCCACGGCCCGGGCCAGGGCCTCTACATCGCCCGGCGGCACCAGGAGGCCGTTCTCCCCGGAGCGGATCAGCTCCCGATTCCCCGGCGCGTCGGTGGTGATCACCGGCCTCCCGCAGGCCATCGCCTCCAGCAAGGCGATGCTCAACCCTTCCATGTACGAGGGCAGGACGACCAGGTCGCTCAGGGCGTAGAGGGCGGGCATCCGGTCCAGCGACACCCCCTCCACCAGCCGGATCCGCTCCCCCAGCCCCAACTGGGCGACCAGGTCCCGCACCTCCTGGGCGTAGGCGGCTTCCCGAGGCCGGATGGAACCCACGATCAGCAGCTTGATGCGGGGATCGTCGAGGGCGGCCAGGGCCCGCGTTACGTCGGTGATCCCCTTGCGGGGCACGATGCGCACAGGACAGAGGACGACCAGGTCGTCGGCCTCCAGGCCCCAGGCCGCCCGGGCCGCCGGGTCGGAGGGGCGGGGCCGGAAGACCGTGCAGTCCACACCGTTGGGGAGGTAGACCACCCGGTCCGGCGGCGCACCGAAGCTCTCGGCCCAGTGCAGGAAGGGCGGGCCGACGGCGATGAGCCGTTCATAGCGGCAGCGGCTGAAGATGAAGCGCATCAGCGAGCGCTCCAACCCCAAGGTCTCGCTGTGGTTCAAGCGGCCGGCCCCGTAGTCGCGCCGGGCGTAGCCGGCCTCGTGGGCGTCAAAGATCCAGTGGAAGGTGAAGAAGAGGGGTGTGCCCACGTCGGTCCAGGCCAGGTTGGCGGCCAGGAGGGAGAGAGGATCGTGGGCGTGGATGATGTGGGGGCGGAGGGCGACCAGTGTGGCCCGCAGCTCTCCTAGGCAGGCGAAGAGGCTGCCCCGACCGTGGACGAAGGGTTTCAGGGAGGGAAGGCGACGGATAGCGAAGGGGCAGGGCAGGTCGGGTGGCCACACCTCGTCCGTCCCCTCAACCGTCTCGGTCACGATGCTCACTTCGTGCCCCTCCTCGGCGAGGATGCGGGCGGTGTAGTAGGCGTAGGTCTGCAGCCCCCCGATGGTGGGGGGGAAGCGGTAGGCGAGGATACAGATGCGCATGCCTCCTCCCTCTCATCCTCCTGGGCTCGTCCCTCCCCACGAGGAGAGCGGGCCGGCCTCTCCCCGCTCCTGCAGAGCACGCTCCAGGCGTCTTCCGATGAGGATGTAGCGGAAGGGCTTCCCCTGCAGCGTCTGGAGGGCACCCCACATCCCGTAGAGCACGAGCAGGATGCCCCCGATCAGCATCAGGGCGAGGACGCCAAAGGGCAGGAAGGCCATCAGCATCACAGGGAGGGCCTCCGTTCCCTGGAGTTCGCCACCCGGCGGGACCTTTGAGGCCGTGGTCATCACGCCCACGAAGACGGCGAAGAAGGAGCAGAAGTAGCAGGCAAAGCCAAGGGCCCCCAGCAGGACCGTCACCAACTGGTAGACCAGGGCCTGCAACGCCTGGAAGGCGACGTAGCGGGATTTTTCCCTCTGGGTCACCCAGATGAGGGCGGAGATCGCCATGCCCAGGAGGGAGAGGATGACGGCGGCGTGGGCCAGAGCCGCCGTGATTCGTTCGTCCTGCGAGGGTCGGGTGAGAGTATCACCGGGGGAGACCATAGTTCTCTCCTTTCTGGGGAGCCGGAGTGCTGTCCTCGCGCCGGAATCCCCTTTCCGGCGCTCAGGGCGAGAAGGGACAGACGTCGTCGGGCGTGTAGGTGGGGTTGGCCCTTCCATAGCTGTTGAGGAAATCGAGGAAGGCCGGATTGGCGTTGACCGCCGACGCGGCGGCAGCACAGGCTGCGGTCAGGTTGTTGCTGGTGCTGTAGGCGGTCCAGAAGGTCTGGGCCACCCGCCCGATCGCCTTGCCCACCGGGTTCAGCGGGTAGGTGGCCTCAAGCTGGTAGTAGAGTTGCTCCGCGCCGATGCGGTCCCCCTGCAATAGGCGCACCTGGACCAGCCGGAAGCGGGCCAAAGCAGCCAGGATCTCCGGTTCCTCCGGCGTTCCCCAGGTCTGCAGCGCCTCATCCTCGATGACCTGCTGGTAGAGCTGGGTGGCGGTGATGTACTCGCCGGCCCGCAGCGCCGCGTCGCCGTCGTGGAAGGCGTGGATGCGGTAGATGGGCGGCTCGATGATCCGCTGGCTGGGCAGAAAGGCCCGGCCATTCCACTCCCAGATCTCCGTGTAGGGTCGCTGGGGGCCGGCGTCGGCCGAGGTCCACTCCCCCACCTCGGCGACGATCCGCCGCCGCTCTACGGTGAAGGTGGCATTGGGGAGCTCCAGCACCTCTCCCATCCGGCTCACGAAGGCGGTCCCATCCCAGCCGATCATCTCCAGCCGGTCGGTGCACCCCCGGGCGGTGCACCGGCTGGCGACGAAGGCGACCTCGGCCGGGGGCAGCCCCGTCAGTTCGTCCACCTTCAGCAGGCGGATGGCGTAGCCGTCGAAGCCGCCGTTCTGAGAGGCCGCGTAGAGGGGCACCATCGTTCCCAGGAGGCAGCGGTAGATGAGCAGGTCGCCGGGCCGGGGCCGGGCCGTGCTGGTGGGGTCGCTCAGGGGGACGATCACCTCCAGGTCGCCGTTGCCCGTCAGGTTGCGGGCGGTGACACGGCCCGTCTGCTCATTGACGGCCCCCCAGCGGCGGAGGGTGGCGTCCAGGGCAGCGACGAGGCCGCCGGCGCTGAGGAAGTCGGCGATGGCGGTCGGGTAGTCGGCGAAGGCGGCCGGACGGTCCGGCGGCAACGGGGTACCCGGCGCCGGGCAGTTGGCCGGGCGGGGCGTGGGGGATGGCGCCGGGGTCGGGGTGGGCTGGGGCGGCGCGGTGGGCGTAAAGGTGGGCGGGGCAGCCATCGGCCCCTGGGTGGGCGTCGGCAGGGCGACGGTAGGGACCAGCGTGGGCACGCCCCCCAGGGACTGACAGGCCGTCAGCACCAGGAGGGAGAGAAGCAGGAGGAGGACAGGCGCAATCCTGAGCACGGGCGTTCCGATCACTCAGCCAGGGGCGGGTGCCGTCGCCGTCGGGCCTGCAGCATCTTGCGCAGGATGCCGACGACCTCGGCGTAGAGGTCCGGCTCCAACCGGCGGACCTGCTCGAAGGTGGCCCGGACCTTGCCGCCGGAGGCCATCCAAGCCAGCGCGCCGGCGTAGGTCGGCCCCCACAGCCAGGACCCCTTCAGATCTCCCTGAGGGTCGAAGAGGAGCAGGGGGTAGACCGGATCGGCGATGATGAAGTGGCCCGGCAGGTCGAAGTGGGTCACCGCCAGGTAAATGTGGAGCAGTTCCTGGTCCTCGCCGCCGGGGAAGCGCTCCGGGTCTCGGGTGAGCAGCGGGTAGGGGTCAAAGCCGATCCGCTCCAGCAGGGAGGGGTAACAGGCCAGCCCCCAGCGCCGGACCTTGTAGATGCAGCCCGACTCCCCCAGGGAGACCTGAGCGCAAGCCTCGCTGTACCCGGCCGGCAACTGGATCGTCACGTGCCGGTCCAACAGGTTGCCCTGGGAGTCCACCACCCAGTAGTAGACCCGCCAGTCTTCCACCGGATACCGCCCTGGGAAGTTGTTGATGACCCGGACGGTCGCTTGGTCGCCTGATCGCTTGGTCATTTGGTCGCCTGGTCGCTTGGTCGTTTGGTCGCTTGGTCGTTTGGTCAAGTGGTCAGGTGGTCGCTTGGTCGGATGGTCCTCGGTCCTCAGTTCTCGATGCCTCCCCCCGTCGGCGGTCTGCCGTCGGCCGTCGGCGGTCGTGTTCGGTCCTCAGTCCTCAGTCCTCAGTCCTTGGTCCTTAGTCCGCCGCCGGGCCGCTAGGTCGCTGGCCGCTAGCCGCTAAGCCGCTTGGCCCTACATCTGGAACCCTCCCCGATAGGGGATGACCTTACGCTGGTAGCCCACCACGTAGGCCCGCAGGGTTGTCTCCAGCCGTTCCCACTCCGGGCTGTGGAGGATGGCCCACAGGGTCTCCTCATCTTTGGCCACGAAGCCCGTCATCCGCAGGGGGTAGTCGCCGTAAGCGGTGTGCCAGATCTCACTGATGGCCAGCCCCAGCTCCTGGACGGCGGGCAGGAACTCCCCCAGGAGGAAACGCCGGTACTCCTCCACGGTCTCTGGACGGATGTCATACGAGATCAACAGCTTGGCACGCATCCCACTCTCTCCCTTCTCAAATCCGCTGACAGCTATCCCCTCCAAACAAGCCGGGAAGCGGATGGCTGTCAACGGATTAGGGGGAGCGGATTGAACGGATTACCCCTCATCCGCTCAATCCGTTCTCGAATCCGCTGACAGCTCCGCTCAATCCGTTCTCGAATCCGCCGACAGCTATCCGCCGACAGCTATCCGTTCCAAACGAGCCGGGAAGCGGATGGCCGTCAACGGATTAGGGGAGCGGATTGAACGGATTACCTCCCATCCGTTCAATCCGTTCTCAAATCCGTTGACAGCTCCGCTCAATCCGTTCTCGAATCCGCTGACAGCTATCCGTTCCAGACGGGCTGGGGAGCGGATGGCTGTCAACGGATTAGGGGGAGCGGATTGAACGGATTACCTCCCATCCGTTCAATCCGTTCTCAAATCCGTTGACAGCTCCGCTCAATCCGTTCTCGAATCCGCTGACAGCTATCCCCTCCAAACAGGCCGGGAAGCGGATGGCTGTCAACGGATCAGGGGGAGCGGATTGAACGGATTACCTCCCATCCGTTCAATCCGTTCTCAAATCCGTTGACAGCTCCGCTCAATCCGTTCTCGAATCCGCCGACAGCTATCCGCCGACAGCTATCCGTTCCAGACGGGCTGGGGAGCGGATGGCTGTCAACGGATTAGGGGGAGCGGATTGAACGGATTACCCCTCATCCGCTCAATCCGTTCTCAAATCCGTTGACAGCTCCGCTCAATCCGTTCTCGAATCCGCTGACAGCTATCCGCCGACAGCTATCCGTTCCAAACGAGCCGGGAAGCGGATGGCCGTCAACGGATTAGGGGAGCGGATTGAACGGATTACCCCTATCCGTTCAATCCGTTCTCAAATCCGTTGACAGCTCCGCTCAATCCGTTCTCGAATCCGCTGACAGCTATCCGTTCCAGACGGGCTGGGGAGCGGATGGCTGTCAACGGATTAGGGGGAGCGGATTGAACGGATTACCTCCCATCCGTTCAATCCGTTCTCAAATCCGTTGACAGCTCCGCTCAATCCGTTCTCGAATCCGCCGACAGCTATCCGTTCCAGACGAGCTGAGGAGCGGATGGCTGTCAACGGATTAGGGGGAGCGGATTGAACGGATTACCTCCCATCCGTTCAATCCGTTCTCAAATCCGTTGACAGCTCCGCTCAATCCGTTCTCGAATCCGCCGACAGCTATCCGTTCCAGACGGGCTGGGGGGCGGATGGCTGTCAACGGATCAGGGGGAGCGGATTGAACGGATTACCTCCCATCCGTTCAATCCGTTCTCAAATCCGCTGACAGCTCCGCTCAATCCGTTCTCGAATCCGCCGACAGCTATCCGTTCCAGACGGGCTGGGGAGCGGATGGCTGTCAACGGATCAGGGGAGCGGATTGAACGGATTACCTCCCATCCGTTCAATCCGTTCTCAAATCCGTTGACAGCTCCGCTCAATCCGCTCTCGAATCCGCTGACAGCTATCCGTTCCAAACCGCGACGCCGACCTCGGTGAGGGAGGCCTGGGGCGCTTTGACCTGTCGGACCTGGGCCAGGATCGCGTGGGCGCTCTCCCGATGGGCTTCGCCATCCCCCCCCAGCATCTGGGCCAGTTCCTCCACCCGCTCGGCCTCCTCCAGCACCGTCACCTGGGTGACGGTGCGCCCTTCCCGGACGACCTTCTCGACCTTCAAATGGCGGTCTCCGAAGCCGGCCAGTTGGGGCAGGTGGGTGACGCAGAGCACCTGGTGGCCGGCGGTCCCCTGGGCCGAGGGGAGCGTGAGTTGCCACAGCTTCTGCCCCACGATGGCCCCGACCCGCCCCCCGATGCCCTGGTCAATCTCGTCGAAGACGAGGGTGGGCACCGCGTCGGCCCGGGCCAAGACGGTCTTCAAGGCCAGCATCAACCGGGAGGTCTCCCCCCCCGAGGCGATCCGGACCAGGGGCTTGAAGGGTTCACCCACGTTGGGGGCGATGAGGAACTCCACCCGGTCCACGCCGGTGGCGTCGAAGGCGAGGCGGTCGCCGGAACCTGCGTCGGAGGCGGCAGGTTCTTCCTCTACGCCGGTGGCCGTCACCCGGACCTCGGACCAGGCCGGGGAGGGGGTGAGCCCCCCTTCAGCCACGCCCTCCACGGGGCACCCCTGGGGATCGGGCTTCCAGCGGAAGGCGACGGCGAAGCGAGCGCCGGCCATCCGCAGGTCGGCCAGCTCCGCCTCGACGGCGGCGGCCAGCCGGGCAGCAGCCTCCTGCCGCCGGGCCGAGAGGTGGGCGGCCAGCCGTCCGATCTCCGACAGCAGGGCAGCTTCCTCCGCCTGAAGGACCTCCACCCGCTCCTCGCTCGTGGTGATCCGCTCCAGTTCGGCCGCCGCCTGTCGAGCGTAGGCCAGCACCTCTTCGATGGTCTCCCCGTACTTCCGCTGGAGGCGGCGGATCACCTCCAGCCGCTCCTCCACCTCGACCAGCCGCCGAGGGTTGAACTCGATCTGGTCCCGGTAGTCGGCCAGGGCGTGGGCGACGTCGTCCAGGTGGTAGGAGAGCGTCTCCAACTGGGCCTGGAGCGGGGCCATCGAGGGGTCCAGGCGGACCAGGCGGGTGACGGCCTGGAGGGCGCTGCCGATCAGGTCGGCGGCGGTCGGCGTCTCCAGGTCCCCTTCCTGGAGGGCGGCGTAGGCCTCGGTGGCCAGGGCTGCCAACTGCTCGGCGTTGGCCAGCCGGTTGCGCTCCTCGACGAGGGCTTCTTCCTCGCCGGGCTCCAGGTGGGCCGCCTCGATCTCCTGAATCTGGAACTGGAGCAGGTCCATCCGGCGGGCCAGCTCCCGCTCGTCGCGCATCAGCTCCGCCAGTTCCCGGCGGACCCGGCGCAGCCGGCCCACTGCCTGGGCCAACTCCTCCCGCAGGGGGTCCAGGCCGGCGTACCGGTCCAGCAGGCCCACGTGGCGGCGCACCCGGAGCAGGGAGAGGT
>Ga0256830_1000779_pt1 | contig 23798 bp, 23 predicted proteins | sample 128326metaG_FD_190537 | JGI IMG/M metagenome (GOLD analysis project Ga0256830, IMG submission 190537) | Hydrothermal vent microbial communities from Lau Basin, Pacific Ocean - 128-326 | ecosystem: Environmental > Aquatic > Marine > Hydrothermal vents | place: Pacific Ocean: Lau Basin | collected... | reverse complement strand
AAAGCTCCGGCAAAATAGAAATAAACGCAGAGAGCCTTCCTTTGCCAAGGACAATAGAACAGCTGCAGGAAAATTACATGCTGTTTGAAAGCAAAGGATTGGATATTTATTTTAGGTAAAATGGGATGCAGAAGAGAAGCAAATCCAGGAATCTTTTTGCTATTCTGGATTCTTCTTTTTTTATTAATGGTTTCGTCTGTTTCTGCATATTCCCGCTCAAGCTTTCAGTATACAAGTCCTGGAGCAGGTTCTTTTGGATATCTCGGAAGACAGGGCATAACAATCTCTCCCTCTTATTTATGGGATAAAGACAAGTGTGAGGCAGGACAAGATTTTATCATACAAGTGGATCCTCTTGGATGCGAGCCAGGGGTTGTAAGGAGCGACTTGCTTGAAGAGCAGAATGTTCCTGTTTTTTGCCCCTTAAGGGCAACAAAGCTAAACCCTTTAATTGATGTTGAAGCTATAGATTATATTTCTTTTAAAGGCAAATATCCAAAGCAGGTTTCAGGAGTTGGGTTTTATCCTGCAAGAGCAGCAATAAAAGGAAGCTATAAGACTCTTCTTAATTCCCCTGTGCTGGGAAACATTGGATATGCAGTTATTGTCCTTAAAAAACAGAAAAATGAGTCAGAAATGCCTGAATGGGTTGAAGGGAATTTGACTGCCACAATAAGGTATGATGTAAAAAATGCTTTTGGAATTGGGAAAGCGACATATTACCTTCCAGAGTTTGAGAGTGAGCTTGAATGGAAGCAAAAATACCGCCGGTACGGGCTCTGGAACGGAAGAGGGTTTTTAAGGGCAGAGGTGATTGATGAAAACAGCGCATCTGTTTCAGTTTATCTTGATGAACGCCAGAGGCTGTCAGGATTTAACTTGAGAAAGGGGCAAACATCCAGAATGATATATCTTCCGGGATTTTACTGCATGGCCGGAATGAAACTAAGGCTGGACTCTCTTGAGAATCCGGATACAAGGGCAAAGTTGGACATTAACGGAGAGATTGTGGAGGTTGGCGATGAAGAAGAGTTTTTAGAAAATAAGTGCAGGGTGAAAGACATTGAAAAATACGGGCTTATTAAAAAAGCAAGCATCAGATGTCTTGCAGACGATAGAGCAGAGAGATTTGATTTAATGATTTCTCCAAGAGTAAAACTGGATTTTAAGGGAGCTAAAAAAGAAGGATATGTGGCAGGAGAGTTTTTGTTTGATTATTTGAATAATGGAAAAAAAGAGTATGTTTACCTCGGATATATTGGAACTACAGACAATACTGATGATGAAGAGAGCCTGATTGTTTATCTGTATAAAGATCCTGACAACAAAGGAGGCAATCTGAGCCAGGAAAAAATATCTTCAATTGGAAGAGAGGTAGATTCTGCTTTGTTTGGCATTGGAAATATTGCAAAGCAATTCGTAAAAGGAGAGGGAATTAAAGAAATAAAGTATAAGGAGGAAAAGAAGGTTTTTGGAAAGAGCGTCAAGCTTATTGGGTTTGCTGACGCAGGAAATGCAAAACTTAGTGAAGATGCAAGAAATTATTATGACAAGGCAATGAAAGATTACAGGACAGTAATTGACAGTTTTCCTGGAGAAAAGGAAAATCCCAATGATGAGGTGCAAGAAACCTTTGGTGAAAGGGCGCTGCTCAATTCAATAATTCTTTCTGCAACTACAAAGCAAAACAAAGACCTTAAGAGCCTATGCACTGAATTTAAGGAAAGATATCCTGATTCAGAGAAAGATGTTGGAGGCTTTTGCAGTAATAGATACTTTCTTTCAAACAGCGAGATTGCAAGAAGAGATGTTTTGATTAACGGCCGCGTGAAAGGGATTTCTCTTAAAGGAATCTATGAGCCAACTCCTGATGAGTACAGCGCAGAGATAATTATAAGAGGCTCTGACAGGATAAAAGGGAGCGTGCAGTTGAGAAAGGATGGAATTGTTTACCTTGACAATAATAAGAGCGATTTTATACAGCTTGTCTCTCTGGAAAGGGATTCAGCCAAAATAAAAGTGAGCCTTTCTTCAGAAGACAATGGAAAAAGGCCTGTTTCAGGAACAAAAAAACTGGAAAAAGGAAAGGTTGACAGTTTTGGGAGTAGATATTCATTTAAACTCGCAAAAGCCAATCTAAAGAAACAGGCAAAAGTTTCTGTAATCCCTAATATTAGGAATGCAGAGACAGAGGCAAACTTCAGCTTTAAAATTGGAATTGAGAAAAGGGCAATTCAGCTTTCTCCTGAACAAATTAAAAAAAGGCTTTCAAACCTGAATGAAACCATTGGAAAGTGGGAGAGGATCTCAAATAATCTTGGAACTGCTGTCAAGGGATTTAAGGCAGCCTGCATTACAACAGGAACTGTGCTTACACTGAAGAATCTTGTCGCAAATTTCAATGGCAAGGCAATAGCAAGGAGAGAGGTAATGACAAAAGAGGGCGGGTGGAATGACAGGTGCAAAAAAGAAATAGAGAAAACCGGCCAGACTCTTGACAAGTGCCTGTACGACTATTCCAGAGAGATTGAGCAGGCTGTTGATGATTACGCAAAGATAATTGAGGCAAAAAACAATGAATTCAAAAAACTGCAGGAAGGAATAACAACAAAAGGGCTTTTTGGAACAAAGACTGTTGACGAAGATGAGCTGGCAAAAAAGGTTTTTACTGATGAAAGAAAAAACCGGCTGATTGAAAAGCTAAAAAAGAATTTTGGAGAGAATATTGAAATTGACGGAGAAAAAGTTAGTGTTGAAAAGATAATTAATGAGCTAAATGCCGGCACTTTTTCAGTAACTAAATTCAGAGACCTTGAAGTTACAGCAGAGGCTTCTGGAATTGGCTCTTTGAAGGGCATTTTTGAAAAACAGCTTGAAAAAGACCTTATAGATATTTACAAGAATATAAAAGGGAATGCTGAGCAGGCTTCTTTTGCAAAGGAATTAAGCGAGAAAAAGGAGTTAAGAGGAGTTGGTGTTGGAGTCTATGCATCTAAAGATGCAATTAAGGGAATTTATGATGGGGGAAAAACAACTGAAAAATATGGAGATATCTCGGCAAATTCAAATATCCAGGCAATTGTTCATAATAATAAAAGATATCTTTTGAAACTATCTCATTCAACAGGAAATGAGTATAATATAGATAAAGTTTATGGCGAAGATGGAAAGGAAATTAAGGATGGGAATGAAGTTTCAGAGATTAAAAGAAGATTCTCAAAATTCGTCAAATACGATGCTTCGTCTTACACTAATCCATTCAAGGTTACTCCAGAAGTGAAATACTGGGAGACTGCCCCTTACAAGGGAATGCCTGCGCTTGTTCCTTTTGACACAAAGAATGGATGGTATGTTGCGACAAAGCAGACTCTTCCTGTTTTGGGAGGCATACGAAATTATGACGATTCAGCAAGAATTACCAAGTTTGAGCTTTGCAATGTAATGGAAAACGGAAAGCCAGAGGCCCATTCAGGATACGGGGATGATGAGTGCCAGGTTTTTGCATTTCCGACAGGAAGGATTTCTGAGTTTCCGGGATTAGGAAAGAGTGAAACTGACAGGATAGTTAAAAAAGCATTAAGGGCTGTTGAAGATGCGCAAAGGCAGTATAAAAAAGGCCTTAGGGGAAAAATAAAGATTTTAGGAGAGAACATTAATGTTGGCGCTCCTGCTGTCGATGTTCCTGAAATGCAGTGCCAAAACTTTATGTCTCCTAAAGACTGCTATCTTTTGTTTAATGTATGCGATCCTGTTGTATGCCCCACTTCAAGGTGCAATCTTGGAGGGACTTTCTATGTTAGCAATGTTATACAGTCAGGAATTTTTGGAAGCGCTATTTTGTGCACCCCTAATGCAAGAGAAGGGATTTTTGTTCCTGTCTGCCTTTCAGGGCTTAAGGCCGGCATTGACGGACTGCTTTCAGTGCAGAAAAATTACCGGGACTGTCTGAAAGAAAACTTGGAAACAGGGAAGACTGTCGGGCTGTGCGATGAGATACACAGTATTTATTTGTGCGAGTTTTTTTGGAGGCAGGCGCTTCCTGTTTCAAAGATTCTTGCTCCAAAGGCAATTGAGCTTGCAATGGGGCAGGGCACAAGAGGGGGAGGAGAGTATCTCGGAGTTCAGGAATCATGGAGGAATGCAGAAAATTCCATAGAGTATATGACTAAGTATTATGGGGAGAGCTCTTATGAAGCATTTAAAGTCAGGGCAACAGACAAGGCTGGAAGCGCTTTTTGTAAGACTTTTATCTCTGCAAGATACCCTACGTCAGGAAAGTTTTTCGATGCTTTAATAGAGCCTGATGTTCCTGTTCAATATCATGCATGGTTCCAGGAAATTCCATTCACAACTGCAACAGTGCCTCCTGTTTCGCAATATAAAGTGTTTTACCATATTTATGCAGGCAAAGACACCGGAGTTTATTACAGGGTTTACTTAAAAGGCCCAGAGGGAATCTCATTTTATCAGAGCAATCCTACAATAACTGTTCCAGGGGCCACAGGGTATATTCCAAGAGGAGAATATGCTTCTCAGACAAAAGAGTTTACTGCTGTTTCAGGATATCAGGAGTTGTGCATAAATGTTAATGGCAGGGAAGAGTGCGGATTTAAGCAGGCTTCAACCTCTTTTGCAGTTGATTATGTCAAGGACAGGTATATGAAAGAGCAGGCATCAAAAACGGGCATAAAGACAGAGAAAGAGTGCATCGCAGGAAGCTCAAGCCTTTACAGCTTTGTTACCCCGAATCTCCAGGAAGGAGCTCAGGAAGCGATGAATCCTGCACTTTACAGCAGAGGAATTACAAGAGTCTGCTCAACTGAAAGTCCTGGAAAAGCAACTGACCCTTATGACGGAGGGGAAAACAGCAGATGGGTGGATGTGGGATATTGCGGAAACAAGAAAATGAGGTGCTGGCTTGATACAAATACTGTAAAAGACATTATCCAGTCAGCAGGAATCACAAATGAAACCTTGGACAAAGTCAGCAAGGATGCTATTGAAAAATTAAAAGAAGAAGGAAATTATCTTGACTTTGGAAAAGTGAAAGAGGAAATTGAAAAAATGAAAGATTCAGAAATAACAGACTACATTACAGAGGAGCTTATTGGAAAGGCATTTTTAAATAAAGAGAAAGCATATCTTTACTTAAAGAGAGGAGATGCTTATATGAATCTTGCCCTTAAAAAAGAGTTTGGTGAGGTAGATGGCAGAGATGCTGAAAAACCTTCTGCATCAAATGAGAGGAAAGATAGCAGAGCAAAGTTTGTTGAGAAGATAATCTCCTATAAAAACAATTGCGGAGAGTATGCAGGAGATGTTTATGATTCTGCCAAGAAGAACGGGGTTGACCCTTATTTAGCTATGGCTGTTATGGTGCAGGAAAGCAACTGCAATCCTGATGCTGAAAATGAAAACTCTTATGGATTGATGCAGATTGAACAAAAGAGTGCAGAGGAAGTTTGTTCTGGCTTAGGCGATTTTGATGAATTCAAATCAGGCAAAGAAAATTCCAAAAGGAACATAGAATGCGGGATTAGAATTTTAAAGAATAAGTATAAGAGCTTTAGCCATTCCTGCTTAAGAGATTCAGATTGTAAAAATCCATTTAATAGCAATGAAGAATCCAGGTGCGAGTCTGGAAAATGCGAATACCATTATTCCCCATCTAATAAATACTATTCTGAATGGGATGCTGCTTTGAGAGCCTATAATGGATGGGATTCTGGAGGAGATGATGATTATGTTGAAAATGTTATGAATGGGTACAGAAAATTAACTGGAGATAAATCTGCTGAAGACTCTGCAGAAGAAACTTCCTCTTCTTCGCCAAAAGAACAAAAAACATACAAGATAAACTCTTTTGGGTTTGTAGTTAATGGGAAGAGGGGTTTCCAGACAGAAGCTGCAACTAATGACGATATTTCTTTTGTAGTGAATCATGACTGTGATTCAGTTCAGGCTACAGTTTATATTAATGATAAGTGGATTTCTCAGGATACTCCTTTTAAAGACGCGCGTCCTTTTAAAGGAAATAAGTTAGACTTGGGAAAACTTCCTGAGGGCGAGTATTATGTGTCAAGAGTTTATTGCCTTAAAGATGGCAAAATATCTTCGTCTGAAAAAAGAAAAATAACCTTGAAAATCAGAGAGGAATAGTTTAAGGACTTGATTTGCTTTTTTGATGTGGGGACTAGGATCCGAATAAAAACCACTTGCGGGTTTTTAGAATCCTGCATCCACGAATCCTTATGCGGGGACTAGGATTCGAACCTAGGTAAGCACTAAGCTAACAGGTGTCTCCGAAGCTCGCCCGCGTTATAGATGAGACAAATTGTCTCTCGCGAGCTTCCTCGCCTAAGCCTGTCCCGTTTGACCGCTCCGGCATCCCCGCACGAAATTTAAATCATCTAAAGGTATAAAAAGCTTTACAATTCGCTTTAAGTGGTTTGGATTATACAGGCTGGAAGATATCTGCTTAAGCCTATCTCATATATGCTTAAAAATCCTCGATTCCTTTGTATTCTGCTTGTTAAAATGAGCCTAAAAATATCAGACAGAATAATCTTTCTTGCTGTGCTTGTTTTTATAATTATGGTATTATATTTCCGGGCTCTCGCAAATTTTTTAAAAGGCAGTTTTTTTGCTGCCTTAGGCATTTTGCTTTCTGGGCTTTATTTATTGTTCCTTTTTGCAAGCAATTTTTATCTGAAGAGAAAAGAATTAATGTTGGCTTTAAAGCAAAAAACAGAATGAATTTACAGAAGCCTTATTGCTTCTTTTTTCTTAACTCGTTTTCTTTCTGCTTTATTTTTTCCTCAAGATTGAGTTTCTCTATAAGCTCTTTATAACGGTTCCTTATTGTCACTTCTGTTATTCCTGCAATATCTGCAACCTCTCTTTGAGTTTTCTTTTCATCATTCATTAATGCAGCAACATACAGGGCTGCTGCAGCTATTCCTGCAGGGCCTCTTCCTGAAGTTAATTCAACTTTTTCTGCCTGTTTTAAGACTTTCAGGGCGTCATTCTGGGTCTTTGGAGAGAGCTTTAAGACAGATGAGAATCTTGATATGTAATCCTTTGGAGAGCTTTGCTTTATTTTGATTCCAAGCTTTCTTATGATAAATCTGTAAGTTCTTCCAATCTCTTTTCTTTCAACATCTGATGCAGTTGCCATTTCATCAAGAGTTCTTGGAATGTTGTATGACCTGCATGCAGTGTACAGGCATGCAGCAATAACTGATTCCATGCTCCTTCCTCTCACAAGGCCTCTCTGCAGGACATAGTTGTAGATTCTTGCAGCCTCGTCCCTGACAACATTGGGAAGATTAAGATAAGATGAGATAACTCTCAGCTCTGCCATGGCAATCCTTAGATTTCTTTCGATGCTTGTAGACACTCTCTCCTGCCATTTTTTAAGCCTCAGGAATTTCCTTGTCTGGCCAGCCTCCAGTTTGTAGATGTCTGAAATTTCTCCTACATTCGTAGTAAGCCCCTTATCAAATTTTTGCATGCTTATAGGAGCCCCTCCTCTCCCTTTTTTTTCAGTCTTGTCAAATTTTCCTGCGAGGTCAATTCCTGTGTCAACCATCTTTTCTTCAACAACAAGACCGCAGTCATTGCATATGACCTCTCCCAAGTGGGCATCATAAGTGAGATTTATGCTTCCGCATTCAGGGCATTTTCTTACATAAGCCATTTTTAAATGTTTGCTGTATTTTACTTAGAATTTATAAATTTAGCGTAAAACTTATAAATAAACTGTGTAAATCATCCTTTATAAATCTTTTGTTTTTTATTGCACTGAGGAATGGTAAAATTTTAAAAATATTTAAGAGACATTTGTTCCAAGAATTGAGAAAAGAGATTAAATGATTCAAACTATCTGCTCCAGAAATTATTCAACTAAAATCCCGTTTACAACTCCTTCTTGGCTCGGCCTGCTTGTTATTTTTACTTTTCCGAGTTCTGTTTCAACAATTGTCCCTTTTGTAATTATGTTCTGTCTTGCGAGGAACCTGTTTGAAGGAGTTTCAAGGACATTTTTTATTTCTGTTTTTTTTGCCTTTACTGTTTTTGTTTTCTCGTCTTTCTTCTGAACATTCACAAATTTTGCTATCAGAAGGAATTCTTTTTCATTTCCTCCTCTCGTTCTCTTCTTTTTTCTTTTTTCCCGGTCTCCAAGCTTTACGATTCTTTTTTGCCCGGCTAATTCATACATTTTCTTTTTCCTTCTTTTCAGATACTTTCCGCCGGATATTTTTCTTCCTTTTTTCATATTTATTGAGCTGGTTTTTTGTTTAAATAACTTTCTGTTTTCTCGATTTCCTTGTCTGCCAAATTGACTTATGTTCCGCATCTGCGAAATATTTATAAATCAACTATGCAAATTTAAATCATGGTGAAGAAGTCAGAGATTTTTTTACCACAAGATTTAAATAAAAACTTGCAAGGTAGATTTTATGGTTAACGGAATTGAAAGACCTCTTGATTTGCTGAACAACTCAAAGAACAAAGAAGTTCTTGTGCACCTGAAAGGAGACAAGCAGTTTGTAGGGACTTTGCTTGCCTTTGATATCCACATAAATCTTGTATTGGATAACACCAAAGAGATGCAAAACAATGAGATAAAGAGAAATATTGGGCTTACTTTTTTAAGAGGAGATACAATAATTTTTATTTCTCCTGCATCAACAGCTCTGAAAAAAGAGTGAGGCTGCATTTAGACACTGATTTTTTAGGGGTTTTTACAGTTATTTGGGAAGTTATATAAATGTATTTCTGCTTTTTGTTTTATGGCAGAAAAAATCAAAATAACTTTTTTAGGAACTTCAGATTCAATTCCAACTTCTGACAGAAACCATACTTCTATTCTTTTGAATTATAAGGAAGAGCATATTCTTGTAGATTGCGGAGAGGGAACACAGAGACAGTTCAGAAAAGCTAATTTGAATCCTTGCAAAATAACAAGACTCTTAATAACCCACTGGCACGGAGACCATGTTCTGGGAATTCCTGGGATGCTCCAGACACTTGCATTAAGCGGATACAATAAAACTCTTATGGTTTACGGGCCAAAGGGAACAAAAAAATTCATGAATGCTATTTTTAACACTTTCATCTTTGTTGAGAAATTTCCTATAAAGGTATTTGAGATTGACAAAAACAGGAAATTTATTGATACTCCTGAGTTTTACATTGAATCAGAGAAAATGACTCACGGAGTTCCCTGCAATGCTTATGCCTTTGTCAGAAAAGAACAGATAAGGATTAATAAAGAAAAATTGAAAAAATCAGAGCTTCCTTCTTCCCCTCTTCTTAAGAAGCTTAAAGACGGAAAGGATATCTTATATAATGGTAAAAAGTATCTTGCAAAAGATTTTACATTTAAAGAGCATGATAAGAAAATTTCCTTTGTTTTAGATACGTCAATGAACAAGAAGATTGTGCCTTTTGTTAAGAACTCAGACCTTCTTATCTGCGAATCAACTTTCAGTTCAGAATTTGATGACAGGGCAAAAGAATACAATCATCTGACTTCAAAACAGGCTGCACAGATAGCAAAAAAGGCCAAAGCCAAGAAACTTATTTTAACCCATACAAGCCAGAGATATAAAAAAGATATGAAAAAACTTCTTTACGAGGCAAAAAAAGTTTTCAAGAATTCTGTATTGGTTAGAGATTTTGAGAGCTTTATTGTTTAACTGCTCTATTTGAAACAGAAACATTTTAAATACTTAATTATGATTATAATCATGAGCCCCTGTAGCTCAGCCTGGATAGAGCGACTGCCTTCTAAGCAGAACCGAGGTTCCGCACCTCCTTATGCCGGAGAGAGCAGTAGGTCGCAGGTTCGAATCCTGTCGGGGGCATTTCAAGAATTGGTGTAAAAATGAGATTGAACGTATACTTAATAAGACACGGGGAAAAAGACAGCGAAGGAAAATCTTTATCAAAAAGAGGGATTAAACAAGTAAAATTATTGGCAAAGAGATTAGGAAAAATAAAATTCAATAAAATTTACTCAAGTGATTTAGATAGATGTAAGCAAACTACTGAAATAATTAATAAGAAAATTAAACTTCCAGTTATTTACGAACCGGGATTAAGAGAAGTTAAAGGAGGCGTAAAAGAATTTCCAAGAAAACATAAAAAAGAAATAAAAAATATAAAAAAAGTTTATAATAGGTTAATAAAAGAAAAAGGAAATATCTTGGTGTCAAGCAGCGGTATTGTTAATAGAATTCTATTGAGCATGTTTCTGAAAATCGATCCTAGTAAGGCAAATTTTATTCAAAATCCTACAGGAGTCAATTTGATTGATAAAAATCCGGAAAAAAAGAGGTTTAGAATTTTATATATTAATGAAACTTCTCATCTACCAGACAAATTAAAAGTCAGGCAAAAAGAATAATGGGATCGCAAAATCTTTTGTTGAAAAAGCTTATAGATGTTAAAAAAATCTCATTTGATGATGTTAAGGAATCTTTTAGAAAAGAAAACAATTTGAATACTAAACATGGAAAATTAGTAATGGAAGTTTTAGAAGCAACTAACAAAAATCTTGGAAAATGGATTAAAGCAAAGATTCCTAAGGAAATTTTATTGAAAACACTGATTTTAAGGCATCAACATGGGGAAATTGAAATTTCCTTTTCAAATGGTTCAACAATTAAGGAAGTGATTGATAGGATAATCAGCTTTGGTAAAGAATATAAGGAAAAATGTCCTGAATGTGTAAAGATACTTAACAAATATAAAAAAAAGATTCCCGGGCATATTTATCTTGCAGCAGAAAAGCCAAACAATTTATACGGCTACCCGAAGGCAAAATACAGGCAAGGAAGTTTTGTTTTTTTAGACGGACTTCATAGGCTTTTAGCAGGAGCTTATCAAATTAGGGAAGGCAATTATAAACCGATAAAATGTTTTGTAGCATTTAAGGATTAAGATTATTGGATAAATTAATATTATACTCACAAAAACTTTACTCTAACCTGAGCGAAGGCGAGGCAGAGTTTTTGTGGTACTAAAATCCAGAACAGATTTTCAGGACTGTCAGGGCATGCCTTAAACATTATTTGCATCTAAAATGAAAAAGTACAAAGTAAGTGTTGTTAAATGCTCTTCTTATAGTTCTAAGAAAGTAAGGGAGGCTTTGCTTTCATGCTTTAATAATATTGGATTTAGTTTTAACTCTTTAAAACCAGGCTCAAAGATTTTGATAAAGCCGAATATTCTTGCTCCACACAAGCCTGAAAAGGCAATAACAACCCATCCTGTTGTTTTGGAAGAATTATGCAGGATTTTAAAAAAACACAAATTTGAGATTTATATTGGAGAGAGCTCTTCAAATAGCACAGACAAGAGTTTTGCAGTTTCTGGAATTGCAAAGCTTTCAAAGTATGGGGAAATAATTAATTTTGAAAATCAGGAAAAATTATTCATAGAGATTGAAGGGTTGAAGACCAAAAAACCCCTTAAAATCCCCCTTCCTAAGATTCTTTTTGATGCTGATTTAATTATAAATGTTGCGAAGCTTAAAACACACGGCCTGACTCAAGTTACACTATGCACAAAAAATCTTTATGGATGTGTTCCCGGGCAGCTGAAAAGCAGGTTCCATAAAGAGTTCCCCTCTCCAAAAGAATTCTCAAAAATGCTTTTCAATGTTTCAAGAAAAATTAATCCTGAACTTAATATTATTGATGGAATCGTTGGAATGGAGGGAGAAGGGCCTGCTCTTTCAGGAAGGCCTGTTAAAAGCGAGATTCTTGTAATGAGCAAAAATGCCTCTGCAGCAGATATTGTTGCATCTGAGATTATAGGGTTTGATCCTTACTCAATTTATACAAACAAATTTTCAGGAATAAAAAAAGAGACTATTGAAGTCACAGGGGATGCTAAAAACACAAGGTTAAATTTTGCAAAGCCAAAAATTTCTATGATTCCCTTTTTACCTCTTCTGCAGAGATTCATTCCGCAGCCAAAAATAAAATTTAACTACGATAAATGCAAACAGTGCCATTTATGTGAAAAAAAATGCCCTGTTAACGCAATTAATCTTGGTCCGTGGCCAAAATGCACTCATGGGAAATGCATTAGCTGCCTTTGCTGCATTGAAGTTTGCCCTCATGATGCTGTTTATCTTGAAGAACCGGCAGCAAGAAGAATGCTGAAATCTGTTTATAAAAAATTCTTGTCAAAAAATAGTTAACCCTTTTTGCGAAGATTTAAAAGCCAAACCCTTTTTATTATTATATGCGGAGGTGGCACAGCGGCTACTGCGTTCGCCTGCAGAGCGAAATTTCGCGGGTTCGAGTCCCGCCCTCCGCTTTGCGAGGGGGCGAAGAAAGGATGCAGGATAGAAAACCCGCAGGGGGTTTTCAGGTTCGAGTCCCGCCCTCTGCTTTTTTAAAATGAAAGCCTTATCTATAAAACAGCCATTTGCAGAACTGATTCTTCAGGGAAAAAAGAAAATAGAGTTAAGAAAATGGAATACTCTGTTCAGAGGGGAGTTTTTAATTCATGCATCCAAGATTCCCGATAAAAATGCAATGAGAAGATTTGGGTTTGATGATTTGCCGTGCGGATTCATCTTAGGCAAAGCAAGGCTAGTTGGAGTTAAAAAATATCAAAATAAAGAAGAGCATAAAAAGGATGCGAAATTACACCTTGCCTCAGATGGCTGGGGAAACTATGGCTTTGTTTTAGCAGATGTTAAGCGAATAAAGCCTGTTTCCTGCAGGGGAAATTTAGGCTTTTGGGAGTTTAAAGGTAAGATAGAATGAAATTAAAATCAGCAGATTCCAATAAAGAGATTAATGAGGTCTTTAATTATATAAGGGGCTTTAATTTAAATTATCCTGATTATTCTGCATGGGTTGATAAATGCAGAACAGAGCTGATATCTGGCTATAAAAAGGCTTTTTACGTAAAAGTGAGCGGGAACATTGTTGGAAGCATCATTTTTCAAAGGCATAAAAAGAATAAGAATATTCTGGAAATAAAGAATTTCAGAGTTTCTGACTATTTCCGGAATAAAGGAATCGGAACCTTGTTATACTCTTCTGTAGAGAAATATGCACTGGAAAATAAATTCAGTAAAATTCAAGTAGATGCTAATGAGGACAATACCTTAATAATGAAGTTCCTTGTTAATAGGGGCTTTAAGATTATCGGAAAAGAGCCTCTTTATTCACAACACCAAATTGAGGTGATTTTTCAGAAAGACTTAAGATGAACTCAAAATCTTTAAATAGTGTATATACATGTATATACTATGAAATTACTGAAAAAAGCTGTTGGAATTGGCAATGGAGCAGCTGTTTATGTTCCAAAAGAATATATTGGAATGGAAGTTTTAGTCACGCTTCCTGAAGGAATTGATGATATAAGGAAGAGAGTTCTTTATAATTTAATTGAATTTATGCCTAATCTAATTGGAGTGTATATTTATGGCAGTTACGCAAGAAATGAGCAGGAAACAGGCTCGGATATAGATATACTTGTTATTGCAAAAGAAAAAGACAAGAGGATAAAAGAGGCCTTATCTGGAATGGATGTCAGGGTAATGACCTTGGAGGGCTTAAGAAAATCAATAGCCAATTTTCCGGTATTAATAATGCCTGTTTTAAAAGAGGCAAAAACATTTCTCAATCCTTTAATTATAGAGGAATTAAAAAATCTTCCTCTTGATTTTAAGAAATTTAAGTGGAATTTTGACGACATTAAAAGAATTGTTAAAATAATAGAAGAATTCATAGAAATAAATGATGAGGAAATCTCTCCTTCCCATATCTATTCTTTGATTATGAGGGTGAGAATATGTTATATGATTGAGTCTCTTTTAAACAACAACCTTTTTTACAATAAAAGGGTGGAAAGAGTCTTAATCAGCTATGGATTAGGCAAAGACAAAATCCGCAAATTCTACAGGATATATCGGCTGGTAAGGGAAAATAAAAAAGTTTCTGAAGACATATCAAAAAAAGAAGTCTTGGAATTAGTGAATATTGTCAAGAACTATTCAAAAAAACTGGAAAATGAAACGAAAAAAAAGATTAAAAAAAGGAATTGAATCACTTGAAAGGCAGATTAAGATTCATGAAGAAAAATTAAAAGAAGCTGCCGATTATGGAGATGATGAACTTGTTCATTATTATGAAAGAGAATTAAAAAGCCTTGAGAGCGAGGAAATTAAAAAAAGAAAACAATTAGGAGGAAAGAAAAAGTAGTGCACAATACTGGAAGAATGGAAATTTCTGCAGATAATTAACAATAAACCTTGAAAAAAAGACGGCTCTTGCCAGTCCTGCTTTTGAAGCTGAAAAGGCTGTTAAAGGATTCAGCATGACTGAAGTTTGGAAAGCTTTAAATAATTCTGGTAGTGCCTAATATTGTTTTGAGATATTAAGATGGCTTTTATTGTCAAAAAAACAATCAGAAACAAGGATTATTATTATCTTAATGAAAATAAGAGAGATCCTGAAACAGGAAAAGTAAAAACAAAAACTCTTGCTTATCTTGGCAAAACAAAAAAAGAAGCAGAGAAAAAAGCAAAAGAGATAAAAAAAAGAATCAAGGAAGGAAAGTTTATCAATCCGGAAAAGAAGAGAAAAGAAGATGAGAAAAAAATGAATAAAGAAAAAGCAGAGAAAAAAGAAAAAAGAAATGAGCAAGAAGAAATGAAATCCTATAAAAAGCAGCAGGAGGCTGTTTCAAAAGAGGAAAAAGAATTTTTAAGCTTTATTCATGAGGCTGGGCTGGTATGGGGGCCAAGTCCTGAGATTTACGGGGGACTGGCAGGATTTTACACTTATGGCCCCTTGGGAAAGCTTCTAAAAAATAAGGTTGAGAATTCTGTAAGAAAGGTGTTTAATTCCCATGGCTTTAGGGAAATAGAAGGCCCCACTGTTCTTCCTGACATTGTATGGAAAGCTTCTGGCCATCTTGATACTTTTAAAGACAGGATAATCAAATGCTCGAAATGCAGTGCTGTTTTCAGAGCAGACAAGCTGATTGAGGAGAATTATGACGTTGCTGCAGATTCCTTCTCAAACGAAAAGATCCTTAAATTTATCAGCGAAAAAGGGATTAAGTGCCCGAGTTGTAAAGGAGAGTTTGAAAAGTCAATAAATTTCCAGAGCTTGATGATGAAAACCATTGTTGCAGGACAGGAGGCATCTTTAAGGCCAGAAACAGCAACAGTGACTTATCTTCCTTTTACGAGGTTTTATAATTATTTCAGAAAAAAGCTTCCTTTTGGTGTTTTTCAGATTGGAAAGGCTTACAGAAACGAGATTTCTCCGAGGCAGCATGTTTTAAGAGGCCGTGAATTTACACAGGCAGAAGGACAGATTTTCATTGACCCTCTTGAAAAAAACAAATGGGAAAAGTATGAAGGAGTAAAAAACGAGAAACTGCCTTTTTGGGATTACAAATCACAAGAAAAAAATGAGGAATTAAAGCCAATAAGCATTGAAGAGGCTTTGAACAAGGGAGTCATTAAAAGCCAGGCATACGGATGGTGCATCTGGCTTGCTTATCAGCAGTTTGCCATGTTTGGGATTCCGAAAGAAAGAATAAGACTAAGGCAGCATCATCCTGATGAAAAGGCGTTCTATGCTGAAGACGCATGGGATATTGAGGTCAGGCTGAATAATTACGGCTGGACTGAAGTTTGCGGAGTTCATGACAGGACAGATTATGATTTAAAGCAACACTCAAAATTTTCAAATGTAAGGCTTGAAGCAGTAAGAGAGAATGGAGAGAGATTTGTGCCCCATGTTCTTGAAATTGCTTTTGGAACAGACAGGCCTACTTATGCACTGATTGACATTTTTTATGAAAAAAAGGATATTGGGGAAGGGAAAACAATGTTTAAAATCCCTTATCACATGGCTCCTATGGATGTTTCTGTTTTCCCCTTAATGAAAAAACCCGAATTAACAAACATAGGACTGAAAGTCAAGGAGCTTCTTGAAAAAGAGTTTGTTGTTGATTATGATGTCTCAGGGAGTATAGGAAGAAGGTATTTAAGAAGCGCAACGGCAGGAACACCTTATGCTGTAACAATAGACTATGATTCAATTCCAAATAATGATGTTACAGTCAGGGACAGAGATTCTGAAAAGCAGATAAGAGTTAAGGTTTCAGAGCTTAAAGATACTATAAAAAAATTAATCAATAGGGAGATTGAGTTTGAAAAAGCAGGGAAGCTTAAAGAGTGACAGGCAGGTATGGAAAGACAAAATAAAAAGATAACAAATATTCATGGACCCACCGAGAATCGAACTCGGGCCTCTTGACTGCCAGCCAAGCGTTCTTCCACTAAACCATGGGCCCCTTGATTCTTAAACAGCTTGGCTTTTTATTTATTTTTGTTTTTTCTTTCACTCCCGAATGCCAGTCCTTGTGGAAAGATATAAAAATAATATTTTTGTTAAAGCAACATGGGAGGTGTTTTTTATTTTGCAAATACTCTAATCGGAAATCTGAACATCTCAAAAGAATATATCATTGCAGCAAGCGCCTTTCTTTTATTGGTTGCCGGATTTAAAGTTTTTGACTTTTACATTCTTCGCATCCTCAGAAAAGTGTCAAGAAAAACAAAGATGAGTTTCGATGATGTTCTTGTAGATTTTTTTAAAGAAATCCACTGGCCGTTTTATGTTTATCTTTCATTTTACATTTCAATGAAATTCCTCCTGCTTCCAGAAGCCTTCAGCAGAGCGCTTTGGTATGTTCTTGTTCTATTTATTGCATACTATGTGTCTCGGGGAGTTTTAAGAATAATAAATCACTTTTTTGATGTTTATGTTGAAAAAAAGAGGAGGGAAAGCAGTGCAGAAGGGGAATCAATGATTCATGTCCTCAGAATTATTGCAATGGTTGCTGTCTGGGCTATTGCGTTTCTCATGGTTCTTTCAGCTTTTGGAGTTGATATAACCCCTTTAATCGCAAGCCTTGGAATAGGGGGGATTGCTATTGCTCTTGCTCTCCAGAGCATTCTTGGAGATTTGTTCAGCGCTTTTGCAATTTACTTTGACAAGCCTTTCAAGGAAGGGGATTTTATCATTGTAGGGGAAGACATGGGTGTTGTCAAGTTCATTGGAATAAAAACAACGAGGATTCAGGCTTTGGGAGGGCAGGAGATAGTAATGTCTAACAGCGATCTTATGAGTGCAAGGATTAATAATTATAAAAAAATGAAGAAGCGCAGAGTGGCATTTAAATTTGGAGTTGAGTATTCCACATCTCTTCAAAAGCTGAAGAAGATAAATAAAATAATTCAGGAAATAATTAAAAACATAGGTGATGCAGAGCTTGACAGAGTCCATTTTAAGGAGTTTGGAGATTTCAGCCTTAATTACGAGGTTGTTTATTATGTGAACAGCAATGATTACAACAAGTTTATGGATATACAACAGGAGATAAATTTTAAGATAAAAGAGAGATTTGAAAAAGAAAAAATATCAATGGCATTTCCTACACAAACAATTTTTCTTGAAAAAAAACAAGATGGCCTTGCTGAGTAGCATGATGTTTTTTTGCCGTCGGAAAAATAAAACCTTTTTTTGATCCTTTTAAGGATTCTTGCGACTTACCGAAGAGTTTTTAAATAATTAATTCCTATAATAAATAATTAAAAGAGGTTGTTAAGATGGCAAAGAAAAAAGCTACAAAGAAAAAAGCTACAAGAAAGAAGACAACAAAAAGGAAGTCTGTAAAGAAAAAGACAACAAAGAGAAAAGCCGTTAAAAAGAAGACAGCAAAGAAAAAGACTTCCAAGAAAAAAACTACGAAGAAGAAAAGAAGATAAGGTCTTCTTTTATTTTTTCATCTTGTTGCTTTTAGTTTCTAATTTATTTTATTCAATATATTTTTAAACTTCTTCTCTTTTATTTTTTTATGGGAAATCAAGAATGCATCTTTTGTAAAATCTCCAATAATGAAATAGCTGCAGAAAGGATTTATGAGAATGACAACTTTTTTTCCATATCTGATGCCAATCCGAAAGTAGAGGGACATTCACTGGTTATTTCAAAAAGGCATTTTGAAACAATCCTTGATATGCCGTCAAGCCTTGGAACAGAGCTTTTGGATTGCATAAAAAAAACAGCAGCCATGCTGGTTGAAAAGCATAATTCAGAGGGGTTTAATGTTGTCAGCAACAATTTTGAAGCAGCAGGGCAGGTTGTGAAGCATGTCCATTTTCACATTCTTCCAAGAAAAAAAGGGGATGGGGTCAGGGTTGTTGGGTGATTTTGTCTTTTTTAAAAGAGATATAAATATACAGAATCATTGAAGAGAATATTCCGAGAGTGTTTGTTAAAACATCATTTATTCCAGCATCCCTGAATGGGACAAACATTTGGTGGATTTCATCAAGAATGGCATGGGCCACAGATATTCCTGCCACTAAAAGCATATGTTTTGCTTTTACAGGATTTTTTCCCTTTACAAGTGCAAAAAGAAAAAAACTGAATAAGAAAAATACTGTGAAATGGTATGCAACTGATGCAAGACCAATACTTCCTGGCTCTTTAGATCCACTAATGCTTGAGAAATAAAATATTTCTGCAGTTATTAAAACAAGCATCGCCGCTGGAAAAATCCTGCGGCTTTCCATGAGGTTTATCATTACGACCAATATTCAGCTTTCTTTAAAAGAATTATTGTGGTTGAGAGTGGCTGCACTGGGAGTCGAACCCAGGACCTCAAGCTCATGAGACTTGCGCTCTTCCAACTGAGCTATGCAGCCGGAATTAGAAGTTATATTTGATTTAAAAGTCTTGAGGTTGCATGGATTATTCTTCTTTTGTAAACATGCACCATTTCCATCAAAACTAACAAAAATATATAAAAAATATAAATAAAAAAATTAAGAAATCTTGCCAGGGAGTTATTTCTTTTTCAGAGTTATCTCTATTGTAGACACTTTGATATCTTTTCCTTTTGAGTCCTTGAATTCTTCGCTGTCAATCTTTATATCACCAACTCCTATTTCCTGCTCTCCCTGAAACCTCCTTCTGACAACTTCTGCAACATCAACAGCTTTGTTTATGAACTTCCCTCTTGCCTTTATTGTCACTTCCCCTCTCTTCTTGATGGTAAACTGCATAATTACACTTGTAAGGTAGTTCATAAAAGGCTTTGTCCCTATGAAGACGACGTTGTCTTCCTGAGAGCCTTCGCCAGTTGTCATCTCTTTTTCAGGTTCATTTTGGACTTCTTGTTTGTTGTCTGTCATCTTTATTTGTTGCTTTATTTAATTAATTTTGAGTATTTTTTAAGAGTTTAGACTGATATATTCTCTCCTGTTTTTTTACTCTTGCCAAAAATCCTGCTATCTGATTTCTTATTTTTTTGCTTGGCATAGTGTTCCCAAGCACTTTTTTATTTTTTTCGAAATCTTCAGTAAATTCTATGCCTTTCTTTAGCAAAGCGTTTGCAGTTCTTTTTATCAGTTTTGACTTTATTTTTCCCATGTTTAATTGTCTGATTAAGGGTTTTTAAAGATTTTTATTCAAGTTTGTGCATTTCAGAGAGATTTCTTACTGCCCCTATCATCTCATTCAGCTTTTTTGGAGCATCTCCCAGAGAAAGGGTAATGTATGGAAGACCCATCTCTAAAGCCTTTTTGTTAGCTTTAATCAAATCAGCCTCATTTATTCTTTTTTTATTGTATGCAACAAGCAGCTGCTCTTTTCCGGAATACCTTACCTTAAGTATAAGATTGCTTTTGCTAAATCCCTCAATGTCAGATATTTCAATTGATTTCTTAGATAAAAACTCCTTTACCTTGTTAAAGAATTTCTCGTTTTTCTTCTTAGCGGGCTTTTTTAGCTGTCTTTTCCTGCCCTTTTGCCCAGATTTTCCTTCTTTTATCTTTTCTTTATCAAAAATATTCAGTTCTTCTCCCTTTTTTTCTTTTAATTCGTTTTCTTTTTTTGGAGAAGTCTCTTGCTGTTTTTTTTCAATCTTTTCTATTTCTGGTTTTTTTAACTCTAATTCAGACTCGGGTATTGTGAAATATCTCCAGAAAACTTTATCTTCTTTTTTGAAAGGGACAGCAAAGTCTTTGATTGATCTCAATGCAACCCTTATTGCAGGCTCCTGCTCATCGTCTCTGAGAAACTTTTTTTCTTTCAGGAGATTGAACGCATCTTTTTCCCTGCTTTTGAGATGCTCTGCAAACTTTTCAATCATCGGCTCCTGTCCCTGGATAAAGTAGATTGGAGAGCTTCCGACTTTCATATTGCTTATTTTTATCTTTTTTTCAGAAAGCAGCTCAGAAAGAAAAGCAGATGTGAAGAGAATGCTCATTCCTGTTTCTTTTGCAATATGAACAGGCAAACTTGGCCCTCTTTTTTTGATTGTTAAAATTATTTTTTCCTTTATTTGCGAAGTGTCTTGTGTCGGCATACCTTGAATAAAAGTGAATAGATTATAAATATTTGGATGTTTTTTATTCAGGGCCTTATCCAGCCGACTTCATAGTAAGAGACATCTCCTTCTTCATCCACAATGGCTAAAAGAAGCTTTTTTCTTGTGCTGTGCGCGACTCTGTTTTTTGCAGCAAACTCATGCCATGTCACTTTTCCAGCCTCGTGATCTGTGAAAACAATCCATTTTGCATGCTTTTTTCCGGGTCTTGCCCCTTTTTCATAAACCCTGAATTCTGCACCGAACTTTAGGGCTGTTTTCACAATATGCCCTTTTTCTCTTAAGTCTCTGAACACTCTGTACTTTATCATAAACTTTTTATCAATTCTCTGGGATTTTTTCAGGAAGTCTTTCTCAGATATTTTTTTGTTCTGGAATGAATAAACCTCTATTTTGTTCTTTTCAATAAGAAACAGCGCCTCATAGAGAGAATAAATAATTCTTTCTTTTTCAGGCTCTCCAAAACAGCTTTTTTCATAAAGGGCTATTGCCTCTGCCTCGTTGCTGGATATAATTCCTCCGACAAAGTATGCCTTGATTTTTTTCATTAATATGATAAACTAACAATAATATTTAAAAATATGCTTTGCTATAAAAAGACATGAATGCTGCTATTAGCCCTTTTGTTATGGAAAGTGCTTTTGTAGCGAGAGTTCTTTTAGATGCAGCGGTCTTAATATTATAAGGCCTGCCTTTTATTTAAGACAGGTTTTGTTTTTGTTGCTTTAAGAGGACTCTCTATCAATTAAATTCAGCATGGAAAAAGATGAAAAAAGAAATTAGAAAAGTTATCTACAATAAAGCAGGCATTAACAGGTTTAAAGCATATCAGCTCCTTAAGCCAAAGGAAGACGGCAAGTGGCACAGATACGGGAGACAGCTTACTTTGAGCGGCCTTTGCAAAATACTTGACAGCAAAAAATATGATGTTTTTCTTCCAGAGGAGATTAAAAGAGAGATTACGGAGTATAGAAAAGAGAGAGAAGAAAAAAGAGAGAAGTATTATCGGGATATTGAATCAAAAGTAATTTAAACATCTGAGGCATTTTAGGATAATGGGTTATAATTTCAAGGAAATAGAAAGAAAGTGGCAAAAAGCTTGGGAAAAGGAAAGAATTTTTGAGGTGAAAGAGAGCAAAAAGAAAAAAAAATATTATGTTCTTGACATGTTTCCTTATCCCTCTGGAGAGGGTTTGCATATGGGGCATGCCTTTGTGTTTAGTTTAGGGGATATTTATGCAAGATTCAAAAGAATGCAGGGATTTAATGTTCTTTATCCAATTGGATACGACAGCTTAGGATTGCCGGCAGAAAATGCCGCAATAAAAGCAGGAACACATCCTGAAGATTATACAAAAAGCTCTATAGCAAATTTTATGAAACAGCAGAAAGCAATGGGGTGGAGCTATGACTGGTCAAGGATAGTTAAGACAAGCGACCCAAAATTTTACAAATGGGACCAGTGGATTTTTCTTCAGATGCTGAAAAGAGGCATTGCATACAGAAAAAAAGCTCCTGTAAACTGGTGTTCAAAATGCCAGACTGTTTTGGCAAATGAGCAAGTGCAAAATGGCAAGTGCTGGAGACATGAGGATACAGAAGTTGAGATTAAGCATCTTGAGCAATGGTTTTTCAGGATTACTGATTATGCAGATGAATTGCTTGAAGGGCTTGAAAAAATTGATTGGCCCCAAAGGGCCAAAAGAATGCAGAAAAACTGGATTGGAAAAAGCCATGGAACTGAAATTGAGTTTGAGATAAAAAATCCTAATGACAAAATCTCAAATGTTGTTATTGTTCATGGAAGCCCCTCTAATAAAGAGAAAGCAATGGATCCAAAGAGAAGAACTTATGATAAACATTGGATTCCATGGATAAAAGAAAAACTGGAAGAAAAAGAGATAAATTGTTATACTCCTTTAATGCCTGAGCCATGGGAACCCCTTTATAACAATTGGAAAAAAGAATTGGAAAAATTACCAATTAGTGAAGAGAGTATTTTAGTCGGACATTCTTCTGGAGGAGGTTTTTTAGTTAGGTGGCTTGGAGAAACAGGAAGAAGAATCAAAAAACTAATCTTAGTTGCTCCAGCAATTATTCATTCTGGAGAATGGAAACCACTCAATAATTTATTAAAATTTAAAATTAATAAATCTATTAAGAATAATGTTGGAGAAATTATTATTTTTGTTTCTGATGATGATTCTAAAGGTATTAAAGAATCTGTGAAGATTTTTTCTGAATCTTTTGGAGTTGATCCTATTAAATTCAAAAATCATGGGCATTTTACCTTGAGAGATATGGGAACTGAAGAATTTCCTGAATTATTAGATAAAATAGTTTCCAGAAAAAAATGGCAGATATTCACAACACGGCCTGACACTATTTTTGGGGTTACTTTTATGGTAGTAAGTGCCCAGCATCCAAAGCTGATGGAACTGGTAACAGAGGAGCAAAAAAAGGAAGTTGAAAAGTTTTTGAAAAAAATAAAATCTGTTTCAGAAAAGGATAAGGCTGATTTGGAAAAAGAAGGGGTTTTTACAGGAAGCTATGCAATCAATCCTTTAACTAAAGAGAAGGTTCCGATTTATGCAGGGAATTTTGTTCTGGCTGACTATGGAAGCGGAATGGTTATGGCTGTCCCTGCACACGATAAGAGGGATTTTGAGTTTGCGAAGAAGTATGGAATTAAGATTAAAGAAGTAATTAAAGGAGGGGGTATTGAAGAGGGAGCTTATACTGGAGAGGGGGTTTTAATCAATTCAGGGGAGTTTAACGGCCTGAACAGCAAAGAAGCCAAAGAGAAAATTACAAAATTTCTTGAAAAGAAAAAATTAGGCAGAAGAGCTGTTAATTACAAGCTTAAAGACTGGCTGATAAGCAGGCAGAGATACTGGGGAACTCCAATACCTGTTGTTTATTGCGGTAATTGCGGAATTGTTCCTGTTTCTGAAAAAGAGCTTCCTGTTGTATTGCCGAAAAAAGTCAGTTTTGGGAAAGGAAACCCTCTTGAAACAAATGAAAAATGGATTCAAGCTAAATGCCCAAAGTGCAAAGGCAACGCAAAAAGAGAGACAGACACTATGGATACTTTTGTTAATTCTTCATGGTATTATTTGAGATATTGCGACCCAAAAAACGACAGAAAGATATTTGACGAGAAAAAGGCAAACTATTGGGCCCCAATTGACCAGTATATCGGAGGCCCCGAGCATATAACAGCACATCTAATTTATGCAAGATTTTATACAAAATTTCTGAGAGATATAGGGCTTTTGGAATTTGACGAGCCTGCTTTAAAATACTTCACTCAGGGAATTGTCAAAAGCTATGACGGAGAGAAAATG
>Ga0256830_1000778_pt1 | contig 23836 bp, 18 predicted proteins | sample 128326metaG_FD_190537 | JGI IMG/M metagenome (GOLD analysis project Ga0256830, IMG submission 190537) | Hydrothermal vent microbial communities from Lau Basin, Pacific Ocean - 128-326 | ecosystem: Environmental > Aquatic > Marine > Hydrothermal vents | place: Pacific Ocean: Lau Basin | collected... | reverse complement strand
ACAGTTGCCAGAGGGCTCTTGGGGAGAGGGGGGGTATCATTGGATATGGTTCAATGACATGAACAAGTGGACCTGGGTGCATATATACGAGGCCGAGGACGAGATGCACGAGCTGGCCGCGCGGTATGGTGACACCAATGATCCAGAGCTTTTGCAGATACTGGCCCAGGCCGGCAGGGAGCTTCTCCTCCTTGAGTCGTCCGACTGGCAGTTCCTGATCTCCACGCGCTCGGCGGCCGACTATGCGGCCGAGCGCGTTGCCAGGCACTACGAGGACTTCAAAAAGCTCGCCGCCATGGCCAGAAAGAAGGCGAACGGTGAATCCCTTACAGACGGCGAGAGGAACCTTCTCGCCCTTGTCAAGCAGAGGGACAACCTCTTTGCGGACCTCGACCCGAGGTGGTTCGGAGCTCTGGAGTTTGCGCCATGCGGAGCACGACCCCTGTAAGCCGCGGAGAATAGACAGGAGACGGCAAGAGAAAGAAGAGAGGTCTTGTTTTATTGGCCAAGGAAAAGGTAAGCAGGCAGATAACCCTCGACGACAACACCCTCGCACCCGTCCTCTTCGGCAGGGGAGGGGAGAACCTCAAGTGGCTTGAGAAGAGGCTGGGCGTAAGGATAGATACAAGGGGCACCCTCGTTACCATACAGGGAGGGGCCGAGGGGGTGGGGCTTGCCGAACGCCTGCTCGCCGAGCTCTACGATCTTCTCAAGTCCGGTTACCAGCTCACCCTGCCGGACTTTGATTACGCCTTGAGGATACTCATTGCCGACGGCTCCATCCATCTCAAGGATGTGTTCATGGATTCCGTCGCCACCTCGTACCGTAAAAAGCGGATAGCCCCGAAGAGTGTCGCCCAAAAGAGGTACCTCGACGCAATAAGGAGGTACGACATAGTCTTTGCGATAGGACCGGCCGGCACCGGAAAGACCTATCTTGCTATGGCCGCAGCGGTTGCCGCACTGTCAAGCAAGGAGGTCGACAGGATAATCCTGGTGAGGCCGGCGGTCGAGGCTGGCGAGAAGCTCGGGTTTCTGCCGGGCGACCTGGTGGCCAAGGTGGATCCCTACCTGCGTCCGCTGTACGACGCACTCCATGACATGATGGACTTCGAGCGCGCCCAGAAACTCATAGAGCGCGGGACCATAGAGGTCGCGCCCCTTGCGTTCATGAGGGGGAGGACCCTCAACGACTCCTTCGTGATACTCGACGAGGCCCAGAACACCACGATAGACCAGATGAAGATGTTCCTGACGAGGCTCGGCTTCAGCTCAAAGGCCGTCATCACCGGCGACATAACCCAGATAGACCTGCCGCTTGCCCGCCCGTCCGGGCTCGTGGAGGCGCAGAAGATACTCCAGGGCATAGACGGCATAGAGTTCGTCTACTTCAGTGAGACCGACGTCGTAAGGCATCCGCTCGTTCAGGAGGTTATAAAGGCGTTTGAGCGGGCTGCTGCGAAAAAGGATGCGGGAGCTCGGGAGGAGACCTCTTGAAGGTAGAACTGGACGTAAAGACCTCCCGGAGGTGCGGGCTGAGGAAGATAAGGAAGATGGCCGCGGCGGCGCTGGAGGCGCTCGGGCTCGTGGATGCGGAGCTGAGCATCTCGCTTACCGATGACGACGGCATACGAGAACTCAACAGGCGGTACCGCGACCTCGACAGGCCCACAGACGTGTTGAGCTTTCCCATGGACGACCCCAGCCTGATCGGGGATGTAGTCATATCCGTAGAGCGTGCACGCAGCCAGGCGGCGCGGTACTCCGTAAGCCTTGACCGCGAGATGGCGAGGCTTCTCGTGCACGGCATACTGCACCTTGTAGGCTATGACCACGTCAACGGCGGGCGCCAGGCCGCAAAGATGAGGAGGAAGGAAGAGGAGTTGCTCGCGGCCATTGAAAAAAGGGGCATTATCGATCGGTGACAGACTGGGTCCCGCCGGCCCCATCTTTTTATGGCCTCCGTTCGGCCGCCGCCGTCCGTCGGGTCGTATTCCGACCCCGAAGGCGGTGGATGCCAATGGCCGCGACTTCATGGTATCAAGTGACCTATGAGCAGATCCCCTGAAAGACCCTCCGGACCCATAAAACCCGGCAGCTGGTTTGAGGCGCTCAACTGTGCCATAGAGGGCATACTTTACGCGGCCAGGACCCAGAGGCACATGAGGTACCACTTCCTGGTCGCAATCGTCGCGCTCATCGTAAGCCTCGTCCTGAAGCTTCCGCTCGTGGAGTTCATGCTCTTTGCCATGTCCATAATAATACTGCTCGCCGCCGAGATGCTGAATACGGCCATAGAGGAGACAGTAAACCTCCTTGAGCAGAAGTACAACATCACCGCCAAGGTGGCAAAGGACGTATCAGCCGGGGCGGTGCTCATCTCGGCCCTGGCCCTGGCCGTAATGGTGTACGTACTGTTTTCAAAGTACCTCCTCGAGCCCACCGCCATAGCGCTGAGGGAGGCCAGGCACTTCTCCGCACACATCGCGGTCATAGCGCTTCTCATGGTGCTGATAGGGGTCATAGTATCCAAGACATTTTTTGCAAGGGGCAGGCCGCTCCAGGGAGGGCTGCCCAGCGGTCACGCCGCGGTGGCCTTTTCCATGTGGACGTCCGTGACCATATTGACGCTCAACCCCCTTGTGAGCGCCTTTACGCTGGTCCTGGCCGTGATGGTGAGCCATTCGAGGGTCGTAAGGGGGATACATACCCGCTTCGAGGTGCTTCTCGGCGCGTTGCTCGGAACGGGCCTCACGTTGCTCATCTATTACCTGTTCACCACCTTTCTGGCATGAAGAAGAGGATACTACTTTCCATCATATCAGGGCTTGCGGCCGCGGCCGCGTTCGGGCCGTTCGACAAAGGCTTTGTCGCATGGGCGGTGCTCGTTCCGTTCCTTTTCGCCCTCGAAGGCGCAGGCACACGAAGGTCCTTTTTGCTCGGCTGGGCATGGGGCTTCTTCTTCTTCCTTGGAACGGTCTACTGGGTGGTTCACTCCATGTACTTCTACGGAGGGGTCTCCCTTGCGGCGGGTACTGGGGTCATGCTCCTTCTGGCCTCGTATCTCGCCGTCTTCGTGGGCCTCTTCGCGCTGGGCTTCAAGGTGACGGAGCACAGCGGACCGCTCGTGAGGCTCCTTTTTTTGCCGTCGCTCTGGGTTGTACTGGAGTACCTGAGGGGTGCGTTGTTTACCGGCTTTCCTTGGGTGCTCATGGGGTACTCACAGGTCGCATACCTTCCGCTCATACAGATAGCCGACATAACCGGGGTGTGGGGCGTATCGTTCTGGGTGGTCATGATGAACGCGGCTGCATACCTCGTCTGGCGCGGCCCGGCAAGGGGACGCGGCCGCGTCCATGTTGCCGCGGCGGCGCTTCTTGCGACCGTACTGGTCCTGGGTTACGGTGTGGTGAGGACCGATAAGGTCGACAGGGAGGTTGCGGGCTGGGACAGGCTCAGGGTGGGGGTTGTGCAGGGCAATATCGAGCAGTCGTTGAAGTGGAATCCTTCCCTCAAGCTCGAAACCGTAAACCTCTACCGCAGGCTGAGCACCAAGGCGAAGGAGGATGGGGCGGGGCTGATAGTCTTTCCCGAGACGGCCATGCCCTTTTACCTCGCCTACGACAGGGAGATGAGGGACCTTGTTGCAAGGATACCGGTCGAGACAGGGGCGTACCTTCTTACCGGTGCGCCGCACTATACATACGACCGGTCCGCTGGCGGCGTCAACCTGCTTAACAGCGCGTATCTCATAGATCCCTCCGGGCTTGTATCCGGCAGGTACGACAAGGTCCATCTCGTGCCCTTCGGCGAGTACGTGCCGCTTAAAAGGCTCCTTTTCTTCGCCAGGAAGCTTACGGCCGGCGCCGGGGACTTTGTTCCGGGCAGGGGAACCTTTCCCCTCGAGTTCATAAACAACGGTTCGAGGGAGGGGATCGGCGTCCTCATCTGCTACGAGGCGATCTTCCCGGGGATGGCGGCTTCCTTCATGAACAACGGCGCCTCTCTGCTTGTAAACATCACGAACGACGCATGGTTCGGCAGGACATCGGCGCCTTACCAGCACTTCGACAAGGCCGTCATGAGGGCCGTGGAGAACAGGGTCTTTCTTGTTCGTTCAGCCAATACCGGCATAAGCGCACTGGTGGACCCGGTTGGAAGGGTCATCTCCAGGACGCAGCTCCTCAGCCGCGAGGTGCTCGTCGGAGAGGTCGGGCTTAAACGGGGAAAAACCACGTTTTTTTCAAGACATACGCTCTTTTTCCCCTGTACAAACGCACTATTTTCGGCTATTATAATCTTTTCGAGTTTGAAGACGAGGAGGTTTGCGTGATGTTTGACGAGACGAGGGAAAGGATCGAACGGGCAAGGGAAAGGTTGAACGAGATCCGAGGTTATCTTTGACCCGGATAAAAAGAAGAAGGAACTTGAAGACATAGAGCGTGTGCTCGGTGAGCCCGGCTTCTGGGATGACCAGGAAAGGGCACAAGGTGTCATGAAAAAGAAGGCCTCTCTTGAGGCCGAGCTTTCCGCCTTTCATGAGATGGAAAGGCTGGTGGACGATGCCGAGGTGCTACTTGAGCTGGCCCGGGAGGAAGAGGACGAGGAGACGGCGCGTGAGGCGGGCGAGAAGGTGGCCTATGTCGAGTCTTCGATCAAGGACTTCGAGGTTAGGAGGATGCTCGGCGGGGAGAACGACCGCGCCAACGCGATAGTTTCTATCCATCCCGGTGCCGGCGGCACCGAGGCCCAGGACTGGGCCGATATACTCCTGAGGATGTACTTGAGGTGGGCGGAGCGCAAGGGGTATAAGACCGAGATAGTCGATTACCTGGCCGGGGAGGAGGCGGGGCTCAAGAGCGTTACGTTCACGGTAAGCGGCGAGTTCGCCTACGGATATCTCAAGGCCGAGGTCGGTGTTCACAGGCTGGTGAGGATTTCACCCTTCGATGCGTCAAAGAGAAGGCACACCTCATTTGCCTCTGTCTTCGTCTACCCCGAGGTGGAAGAGGATATCGAGATCGATATAAACGAGTCGGACCTCAGGGTGGACACATACCGCTCAAGCGGGGCCGGGGGGCAGCATGTGAACAAGACCGACTCGGCCGTGCGTATAACCCACCTGCCAACGGGCATAGTCGTACAGTGCCAGAACGAGAGGAGTCAGCACAAGAACCGGGCCATGGCCATGAAGATACTCAAGGCCCGCCTCTATGAGCTCAAGCGCAAGGAAGAGGAGGAGAAGATGGAGAGCCTCCATGAAAAGCGCGAGATCGCATGGGGAAGCCAGATACGGTCCTATATCCTGCAGCCCTATAGGCTTGTGAAGGACCATAGAACAGGGATCGAGGTCGGTAACGTGGACTCGGTACTCGACGGAGGTATCGATGTATTCATAGAGGCGTTTCTCCTTCACGGCGCCGGTGTGCAACAAGAATCGGAGGGAAGAGAGCGGGCGCACGGCGGCGCTTAAAGACCAACGCTTTTTCCAAGGAACCTGCGAAGGCAGGCCATGCAGACATGCGCCGAAGCCCCGGGTTCCCATTGCGAGTATGCTAATATTAATTTAAGGGAGCGATCTTCCATAATTGCTAAAAAATACTTGACAACGCACGTATAGGTGTTCTATAAGTATTAGATTCAAGACACACGACTCGTCGATTTTGTTGCGTGGTAATATAATTAGGGCTGGCGTAGCTCAATTGGTAGAGCAGCTGATTTGTAATCAGCAGGTTGCGGGTTCGAGTCCCATCGCCAGCTCCATAACATTACATTAGAACGCCGAGGGGAGATCCGATGCCCCCAGGCGTAATGTCGAGACAGAAAGCGGAGCAACCAGGAGGTCTTCCAGGGGGGAGATACTTCAGGGCTCTTATTTCTTTAATTTCAGGGAGAGGTTCCCGAGTGGCCAAAGGGGGCAGACTGTAAATCTGCTGGCTCAGCCTTCGGAGGTTCGAATCCTCCCCTCTCCACCACGTCTTGTCTTTCGTGTGTTGTCGGATCGGTTCTGTCTCGGGGTCCGGGGGCTTCGGGCGGGCGTTTTTTTAGAGCCGTACCGGTTTCTTTTTCGAGGGCGAGCTTTTATTGCCTGTTTCGTCATTGCGAGCGCAGCGAAGCAATCTCGTTTTTAGTAAAATCAAACACTTAGAGGTTGCTTCGTCGCTTAGCTCCTTGCAATGACGAATTAATCAGAGTTTCCTTAAGGTGCGCAGGGGTATATTTTGGGTCGTCGGGGAAGGCAAGTGGGCTGTAGTATGGTCACTGGGGTGCCGGGCAAACTTCCCGAATTGTCACCGCTTGTGTGGGGAGACAACTTTGTTTGAAAAAACGGGCGGTTGAAGGTTGTTTCAGCGCAGCCCCCTCCTTGTTCTGGCTGTTGTGTGGTTCCGCCCTCAGAATCAAAAGTTGTATGCAGGCGGGTGTAGTTCAGTGGTAGAACTCCAGCCTTCCAAGCTGGATGCGTGGGTTCGATTCCCATCACCCGCTCCATCTTGCAAACTCTGCGGGAGGCTTTGTGCCGTTAGCTCTCCGCCCATGTAGCTCAGTCGGTAGAGCACTTCCTTGGTAAGGAAGAGGTCACCGGTTCAATCCCGGTCATGGGCTCCACATGGTCCATAAAAGATAGCAATCAACAATCCTGGAGGTAAGAGTATGAGCAAGGCGAAGTTTGAGAGGACGAAGCCGCACGTGAATGTAGGCACGATAGGTCACGTGGACCACGGCAAGACGACGTTGACTGCGGCGATAACGAGGGTGTTGAGTGCCAAGGGAGGAGCGGAGTCACTTGCATACGATCAGATAGACAAGGCGCCTGAGGAGAAGGAGCGCGGTCTTACGATATCGATATCGCACGTTGAGTACCAGACGGACAATCGTCACTATGCGCATATAGATTGTCCTGGGCACGCTGATTATGTGAAGAACATGATAACGGGTGCTGCGCAGATGGACGGTGCGATTTTGGTGGTGAGTGCGGCTGACGGACCGATGCCTCAGACGCGTGAGCACATACTGTTGGCGCGTCAGGTAGGGGTTCCGAGCATAATAGTGTTTTTGAACAAGGTGGACATGGTTGACGATCCTGAGCTGTTGGAGCTTGTGGAGCTTGAGGTTCGGGAGTTGTTGAACCAGTACAAGTTTCCTGGGGACGAGATACCTGTTGTGAGCGGCAGTGCGTTGAAGGCGCTTGAGTGCGGTTGCGGGAAGGAGGAGTGTGAGTGGTGCGGTAAGGTTTTGAAGCTGATGGAAGCGCTTGACACGTATATACCGGAGCCTGTGCGCGACATAGACAAGCCGTTTTTGATGCCGGTTGAGGATGTTTTCAGCATATCTGGCCGAGGTACTGTTGTGACTGGTCGTGTAGAGAGGGGAGTGATCCACGTTGGTGACGAGGTTGAGATAGTGGGGTTGCGTGAGACGACGAAGACGGTTGTGACTGGTATAGAGATGTTCAGAAAGATTCTTGACGAGGGTCGAGCTGGCGACAACGTTGGTTGTTTGCTGCGTGGTACGAAGAAGGAGGAGGTTGAGCGAGGTCAGGTGCTGGCGCAGCCTGGTAGCATAACGCCGCACACGAAGTTCAAGTGTGAGGTGTATGTATTGACGAAGGACGAGGGAGGTCGTCACACGCCGTTTTTCAACGGCTACAGGCCTCAGTTTTACTTCAGGACCACGGACGTTACGGGTGTTGTGCAGTTGCCCGAGGGTACGGAGATGGTGATGCCTGGAGACAACGTGAACTTTGAGGTTACGCTCATAACGCCGATAGCGATGGAAGAGGGGTTGCGTTTTGCGGTGAGGGAAGGCGGCAGGACCGTTGGCGCCGGTGTTGTGACAAAGGTGATAGAGTAGGAGCGTCAAGGAGTACATTTACGCACCACTAAAACAGCGGGCTTCTATACTTGTCATGAGAGAGATAATCACGCTTGCGTGCACCGAGTGCAAACGCAGGAATTACACTACGACGAAGAACAAGAAGACCACAACCGAAAGGTTGGAGTTGAAGAAGTACTGCAGGTTCTGCAGGTCGCATACCGTGCATAAAGAGACGAAGTAGCTTTCCGGCCTCTTTGTTTGCAAGGGGCCCTATCAGTAGCGCAACAGGCCAGTAGCTCCAATTGGTAGAGCAGCGGTCTCCAAAACCGCGGGTTGGGGGTTCGAATCCCTCCTGGCCTGCCATCTTGTTTCTGAACCGTGTATGCCCTGAAACAGGGTTTGGTGTCGAGGGACGCTGTACCGTTGTTACGGTGTGCGGAAGGATACTGTGGCTGAAGATACGGCACCGTCGTGGCAGAGTCGCATGGACAGATATCGGATCCCGCGTGGCCCCGGCTCTGGGGTGATAGGGTTTCTGTGGTGGCTGTCCAGGGATGACCGTCAGGTCTTACCACGCCGGCTTGCGCCGGGCTTATGCCACGGTGAGTTCCCAGCTTAGAGATCTCTACTTACTGATCTTTAATCCAACAGGATAAGGCTCGATGGAGAAGTTAGACAGGGCGAAGCAGTTTTTGTCCGAGGCAAAGGGTGAGCTCAAGAAGGTTACATGGCCCTCCAAGCAGCAGGCCTTCAGTGCAACCTGGGTGGTTATTGTCATGGTCATCATGAGCGCTGTATTTTTAGGCCTTGTCGATTTTGTGCTTTCCAGCCTGGTCAAGTATATCTTACGTTAAAGTTTTTACCCTGCAGATGAGGTGATATGTCCAAGAAGTGGTATGTGGTGCACACATATTCCGGCTACGAGAACAAGGTCAAGTCGGCGCTTGAAGAGAAGATAAGGTCTCTGGGCAAGGAGGACCTTTTCGGAGAGATCCTCGTACCCACGGAGAAGGTCGTCGACATGGTTAAGGGGGTCAAGAAAACCGCTACGAGAAAGTTCTTCCCGGGTTATATCCTCGTAAATATGGAGCTTACCGATGAGACGTGGCACATCGTAAAGAATATACCCAAGGTGACCGGTTTTGTCGGAGGGACACAGAAGCCGCCGACGATAAGCGAAGAAGAGGTCAATAGGATAACCAGGCAGATGGAGGAAGGGGCCGTTAGGCCTAAGCCCAAGGTCCTCTTTGAGCGGGGCGAGAGCGTGAGGGTAATAGACGGGCCGTTCACCAACTTTACCGGCATCGTGGAAGAGGTAAGGCCCGAGAAGGGAAAGCTGAGGGTGCTTGTCAGCATATTCGGACGCCAGACCCCTGTCGAACTGGAGTTCGTTCAGGTGGAAAAGGCGTGATGCGGCCGTCCGTCGGAGGTATGCTTTGAAGTGGTCCGGCGGCTGGACCGTTGAAGTACATACACAAACGATAAACGCTTCGAGGAGACAAGATGGCAAAGAAGGTTATAGGACAGATCAAACTCCAGATACCGGCCGGCAAGGCCAATCCCTCGCCCCCTGTGGGGCCTGCGCTTGGTCAGCACGGGGTTAACATCATGGACTTCTGCAAGGCGTTCAACGCCAGAACGCAGAAGCAGGAGGGCATGATAATCCCGGTTGTGATAACGGTATATGCCGACAGGTCGTTTACCTTCGTAACGAAGACACCCCCTGCGTCCACGCTCCTTCTGAAGGCCGCCGGAGTGGAGAAGGGCTCCAAGGAGCCTAACAAGCAGAAGGTCGCCACTGTGACGAGAAAACAGGTAGAGGAGATAGCCGCCCTCAAGATGCCGGATCTTACGGCATCCAATCTGGAAGCGGCCGTCAAGACGATCGAGGGTACGGCGAGAAGTATGGGAATCAAGGTGGAGGGTTAACAGGAGATGGCGCACAAGAGATACGCACTTGCGAAGGAAAAGGTGGAAGACAGGGCCTACTCCATGGAAGAGGCCTTCAACCTGATTGCGGATGTGGCCACCGCCAAGTTCGATGAGACCGTGGAGGTTGCCGCCAGGCTCGGCGTGGACCCCCGGCACCCCGATCAGATGGTCAGAGGATCTGTCGTGTTGCCCAACGGCACCGGCAGGAATGTGCGGGTGCTCGTCTTTGCAAAGGGGGAAAAGGAAGGAGAGGCCAAGGAGGCTGGGGCGGAATACGTAGGCGGAGAGGAGCTCGTAGAGAAGATAAAGAAGGGGTGGCTCGACTTTGACAAGGTTGTATCCACCCCCGATATGATGAGTTCAGTTGGAAAACTCGGCAAGATACTCGGCCCGCGGGGGCTGATGCCCAACCCCAAGCTGGGTACAGTAACCTTTGACGTCAAGAAGGCCGTGGAGGAGCTCAAGGCCGGCAAGGTCGAGTTCAGGGTGGACAAGACAGGCATAGTGCATGTACCCATAGGCAAGGTCTCCTTCGGACCGGAGAAGCTGAGGGAGAACTTTGCGGCCCTCATGGAGGCCGTAATAAGGGCGAAACCCCCTGCAAGCAAGGGTACTTACCTGAAGAGCCTGTATCTCACCACGACCATGGGGCCTTCTATAAAGCTCGATACCGCGGAGGTAAGAAACACATTTAAGTGATCCGTCCCTTAGTAGAAGGGCTTCGGCCGGCCGGGACAACGCCTTGCAATGTATCAAAAAGGCAGCCTTTCGGGGTTGCTTTTATATCAAGGAAACTCTGATTCATTGCCTGTCTCGTCATTGCGAGCGCAGCGAGATGATCTCGTTTTTACTTTAAAATCAAACGCTTTGAGATTGCCGCATCGGGACAAGCCTCTGCGATGACGGATTAATAAGAGTTTTCTTAAGACCATCCGCAGCATGCTGCGGTTAACTTCAGTTTTTTTTGAAGTCGAAGACAGCAGGTGCCGCCGGGCACTCGGTGCCCAAACGGCTTAAACTCCTGCCGAGACTCAAGCCATGCGGCCTGAACTATACAAGAGCGGTTGCAGCCCCTAACGTAGATCGAGCGTTAAGGCGGCGTGCTGTTCACTCTTTGGCCTGCGGTTTTTGTCGGTTGGAAGCCGGGCTTCGGTGTCCTTTCTGTCTTCGGCCGCATAAATGAATGACAGAAAGGAGGGAAAGAGCATAGTGCAGACAAGGGAAGACAAGAAAACGCTGGTTAAAGAGCTTCATGAGAAGTTCGGCCGGGCCGGGGCTGCCTTTCTCGCCGACTACCAGGGTATCGCATCGAACGACATGAACGAACTCAGGCGTATCCTGAGGGAGTCGGACGTAGAGTTCCGCATCATCAAGAACACCCTTGCACGTCGTGCGGTCAAGGAGACCCCCTATGAGGTGCTCGAAGGGCACTTCGAAGGGCCCCTGGCTATTGCCCTGAGCTATGATGATGCAGCGCTTGCGGCAAAGAGGTTGCTCCAGTTCGCCAAGGACCAGCCCAACCTCAAGATAAGGCTCGGCGCGCTCGGCGGCAAGATCCTTGATCCTGCAGAGATCAAGGGGCTGGCCGAGCTCCCGTCCAGGGAGGAGCTGCTCGCAAAGCTCTTAGGGGTGCTGAGCAATGTCCCGGGCTCTCTTGTCGGCGTGCTTGCCGGTGTGCCGAGGAAGCTTCTGTATGCGCTTAATGCCGTTGGTGATGCCAAACAGAAGGCTGCGTGACGACGAGAAGCCGGGGTGTGTCGAACGGCTTTGCGGAATACGAGAAAACAAAACATCAGGATTTAAAAAGGAGGATAAAGATGGCAGAGGTTACAAAAGAGGATGTAATAAAATACATCGAGAACATGACGGTCCTTGAGCTTGCCGAACTCGTAAAGGAGCTTGAGGAGAAGTTCGGCGTGAGCGCCGCCGCACCGGTGGCGGCGGTGGCAGCGGCCCCCGGGGCGGCCGCACCCGAGGCAGCCGCCGAGGAGAAGACGGAGTTCACCGTCGTGTTGAAGGCGATCGGCTCTGAGAAGATAAAGGTCATAAAAGAGGTAAGGGCCATAACAGGGCTCGGCCTCAAGGAGGCCAAGGAGCTCGTTGAGGGGGCGCCCAAGGATCTGAAAGAGGGTGTCAGCAAGGAAGAGGCCGAAGAGATAAAGAAGAAGCTCGAGGCTGTAGGCGCAGAGGTCGAGGTGAAGTGACCCGGCCTGGCATCGGGCCCGTTGTGCATCCGTATCTACATGCCCCGGCGGCGCCTGTACGGAGGTGCCGGGCAACAGTTGTTATACGAGCCATCCGCCGTCACGGAGCGTCTTCCGCGGCGGCGGCGGACTCGTTTTTAAGAAAGCCAGGAACCCACTGCGCACTTGGCGCACGGTGGTTCTCAACCAAACTGAAGGAGTAGGAAGGCATGGCTCAAACCTTGATAAACGGCCATCTCTTGAGAAAGGACTTTTCACGTATTGGCAAGGTCATAGACATCCCGGACCTGATAGAGGTACAGAAGAAGTCCTTCAGCGAGTTTCTGCAGATGGATGCGGGCGAGGATGAGAAGAGGGATACCGGGCTTCAGAGTATCTTCAAGAGTGTTTTCCCCATAACGGACTTCAGTGGCACAGCGTCGCTGGAGTTCGTCAAATACTCGCTTCTTACCCCCAAGTATACAGTCGACGAGTGCCTTGAAAAGGGGCTTACCTATGCCGCGCCCATGAAGATACTGGTGAGGCTTACGGTGTGGGACAAGGACCAGGAGACCGGCGCGCAGAGTGTGCGCGATATCAAGGAGCAGGACGTATACTTCGGCGAGATACCGCTGATGACCGAGAACGGCAGTTTCATCATCAACGGCACCGAGAGGGTCATCGTAAGCCAGCTTCACCGCTCGCCCGGCGTGTTCTTCGAGTACGAGAAGGGCAAGGGCTATACCGGCAAGCTCCAGTTCACCGCAAGGATCATCCCGTACCACGGCTCCTGGCTCGACTTCGAGTTCGACCAGAAGGACTGGCTGTACGTGCGCATCGACAAGAGGAGGAAGATGCTCGCCACGATACTGCTGAAGGCGCTCGGGTACTCCGTCGAGGAGCTTCTGAACTTCTTCTATCCCAGCGAGGAGATAGTCATAGAGGGCAGGAAGATCCTCAAAAGCATCGAGCCCGAGTATATCGTCGGACAAAGAGCGAGCCGCGACATCAAGGACCCCAAGACAGGCGAGATTATTGTCAAGAAAGACAGGAAGATAACCAGGCTCATTACAAAGAGGCTGGTCGCAGCCGGCATAAAGTATATTCCGATCGAGGTCGAGGACATAATAGGGAGGATCGCCTCGCAGGACATCGTTGACAGGAACACCGGCGAGGTGGTGCTCGAGTGTAACCAGGCCCTTACCCGCGAGGTCCTTGACGAGATATCCCGCAGGAAGATAGACCGTTTCAAGCTCCTCTTCATCGAGGCCATGGGCCCTTCCTTCAGGGACACGCTCCTAAACGACCGTATCGGCAGCGAAGAGACCAAGGCCGTCCAGGACTACAGGAGCGCCCACCCTGAAGACCCCGTAACCAACATGACCCTGAATGCCAGGATCGAGATATACAAGAGGCTCAAGCCCGGTGAGCCGCCTACCGTCGAGACGGCGACCCAGTACTTCAACAGCCTCTTTTTTACCCCTGAAAGGTATGACCTTTCCAAGGTGGGCAGGCTCAAGCTCAACCGAAAGCTCGGCTTTGATGTGCCCCTCGACCATACGACCCTGAGAAAGGAGGATATCCTCGGGGTGGTGCGTTACCTCATAGGGCTCAAAAACGGCCAGGGCTCCATAGACGACATAGACCACCTGGGCAACCGCAGGGTGAGGTGTGTCGGCGAACTTCTCGAAAACCAGTACAGGATAGGGCTCCTCAGGATGGAGAGGGCGGTCAGGGAGAGAATGAGCCTCGGCGAGATAGAGACGCTCATGCCGAACGATCTCATAAATCCCAAGCCCGTGACGGCCGTGATAAAGGAGTTTTTCGGTTCGAGTCAGCTCAGCCAGTTCATGGACCAGACGAACCCCCTGAGCGAGATCACCCACAAAAGGCGCCTCTCCGCTCTCGGCGCCGGGGGGCTTACCCGCGAGAGGGCCGGCTTCGAGGTCAGGGACGTACACGCCACCCACTACGGCAGGATATGCCCGATCGAGACCCCCGAAGGTCCCAATATAGGCCTGATAGTCTCTCTTAGTACGTATGCAAGGATAAACGAGTTCGGCTTCATCGAGACACCTTACAGGAAGGTGGAGGACGGAAGGGTTACGAACAAGATACTGTACCTGTCCGCCCTTGACGAAGAGGACCATGTCATAGCCCAGGCCAACGCCCCTGTGGACAAGGACGGCCGCTTCGCCACGGAGTTCGTTTCGGCGAGAAAGGGAGGGGAGTTCGTCATGGCCCGCCCCTCAGAGGTCACGCTTATGGACGTCTCGCCGAACCAGCTCGTAAGTGTAGCTGCATCCCTCATACCCTTTCTTGAGAATGACGATGCGAACAGGGCGCTTATGGGATCGAACATGCAGCGTCAGGCCGTGCCACTCGTCCGGACCGAGGCCCCGATCGTTGGTACCGGCATGGAGAGCGTGGTGGCGAGGGACTCAAGCGTCACGATAGTTGCTAAAAACTCCGGCACGGTCGACGGCGTTGATGCCACGAGGATCGTGATCAAGAACGATGAAGGTGGTGTGGATATCTACAACCTTACAAAGTTCAGAAGGTCCAACCAGAACACCTGTTTCAACCAGAAACCGCTTGTGCGTGAAGGCGACAAGGTGGAGAAGGGTCAGATAATAGCCGACGGGCCGTCCACAGCAAACGGCGAGCTTGCGCTTGGAAGAAACGTTCTCGTTGCGTTCATGCCGTGGGGCGGCTATAACTTCGAGGACTCGATACTGATAAGCGAGAGGCTGTTGAAGGACGATGTTTACACCTCGGTCCATATCGAGGAGTTCGAGACCGTTGCCAGGGACATAAAGCTCGGCAAGGAGGAGATAACCGCCGACATACCCAACGTGGGCGAGGATGCGCTCAAAAACCTCGACGAAAGCGGCATAGTACGCATAGGCGCCGAGGTCGCTCCGGGGGACATACTTGTGGGAAAGATCACCCCCAAGGGTGAAACGCAGCTTTCGCCCGAGGAGAAGCTACTGAGGGCCATCTTCGGTGAGAAGGCCGAGGATGTAAAGGACACCTCGTTGAGGGTCCCGCCCGGGGTGGAGGGCGTGGTCATAGACGCAAGGGTCTTTTCCAGAAAAGGCGTTGAAAAGGACGAGAGGGCCAAGTCGATCGAGGACAAGGAGATGGCGAGGCTTCTCAAGGACAGGGACGACGAGGTGAATATAGTGGAGACCACGGCCTACAACCGCATGGAGAAGATCCTTGTAGGCAAGAAGTCCGGTGTCCGCCTCGTGGACAAGAAGGGTAACACGATACTCTCAAAGGGCAAGGTCCTTACCAAAGAGCTTCTTCACTCCATCCCGCGTTCCAGGTGGCATGAGATAATACCGGCCGGTGACGAAAAGGCTGAAAGGGCCATAGAGGAGATATACAACAAGCTCAACGAGCAGGTAGACACGATAAAGTACATCTTCGACGAGAGGATAAGCCGCCTTAAGAGAGGGGATGAGCTTCCGCCCGGCGTTATAAAGATGGTCAAGGTCTATATAGCGATGAAGCGCAAGGTCTCGGTCGGAGACAAGATGGCAGGGCGTCACGGGAACAAGGGCGTCATATCGAGGATACTTCCCGAGGAGGACATGCCTTTTCTCAAGGACGGCACCCCCGTTGATATAGTCCTTAACCCGCTCGGTGTGCCTTCGAGGATGAACATAGGGCAGATACTCGAGACACACCTGGGATGGGCCTCGAAGGTCCTCGGCGAACAGGTGGCCAGGATGGTCGAGGAGAACTGCAGCCCGAATGCCATAAGAGAGAGGATAAAAAAGATATACGGCTCACAGGAGTTCAGCAGGTTCATCAACTCGCTCTCCGACGAGGAGGTGCTGGATGTGGCAAGGAGGCTAAAGGGCGGCATCACGGCAGCCAGTCCGGTCTTCGACGGGGCCAACGAGACGGAGGTCAAGAAGGCCCTGGAGATGGCGGGCCTGCCGAGGACCGGTAAGACCGTTCTGTATGACGGCAGGACCGGCGAGCCGTTCGATCAGGAGGTGACGGTCGGTATGATGTACATGTTGAAGCTTCATCACCTCGTGGATGACAAGATCCATGCCCGCAGCACCGGACCGTACTCGCTCGTTACCCAGCAGCCGCTCGGAGGAAAGGCGCAGTTCGGCGGTCAAAGGCTCGGAGAGATGGAGGTCTGGGCGCTCGAGGCATATGGCGCGGCCTACAGCCTTCAGGAATTTCTCACCGTAAAGAGTGACGATGTGCCAGGAAGGACGAGGATGTACGAGTCCATCGTGAGGGGTGATTATTCGCTTGAGCCCACCATGCCGGAGTCGTTCAGCGTCCTCATAAAGGAGCTGCAGAGTTTGGGGCTCGATATAAACCTTCTTCAGGTGGACGAAGAACAGAAGAAGTGATTCGTATGATCGGATGGGGAATGCCCAAAGGTGTTTGTTTTTTTAAAAAGGAGGTAGCCTGTGGAAAGCCTTATGGCCATATTTGAAAAACAAAGAAAGCCTTCGGACTTCAACGCCATAAGGATCAGTATAGCCTCGCCCGAGAAGATAAGGGAGTGGTCGCACGGCGAGGTGAAGAAACCGGAGACGATCAACTACCGCACGTTCAAGCCCGAAAGGGACGGGCTTTTCTGCGCAAAGATATTCGGTCCAGTAAAGGACTTCGAGTGCAACTGCGGAAAGTACAAGAGGATGAAGCACAGGGGGGTTGTCTGCGAAAAGTGCGGTGTCGAGGTCATCCCGTCGAAGGTTAGGCGTGAAAGGCTCGGTCACATAGAGCTCGCCACACCGGTGGCGCACATATGGTTTTTGAGGAGCCTGCCGTCGAGGATAGGGGCGGTACTCGACATGACGCTCAAAGAGGTCGAGAGGGTGCTGTACTACGAGAACTATATCGTGGTCGACCCCGGGGATACGGAGCTCAGCAAAGGAGAACTCCTCACTGACGAGAGGTTCCATCAGGCCGTTGAGAAGTACGGGGTGGACAGTTTCAGGGCCGGCATGGGGGCCGAGGCCATAAGGGAGCTCCTGAGAGGCTGTGACCTCGAGGCCCTGTCAAAGGCCCTGAGGGAAGAGATGAGGCAGACGACCTCTGACGCCAAGCGCAAGAGGGTGGCCAAGAGGCTCAAGGTCGTAGAGGCGTTCCTTTACTCCGGCAACAGGCCCGAGTGGATGATCATGGAGGCCATTCCGGTGCTGCCGCCGGATTTGAGGCCGCTTGTCCCGCTCGACGGCGGAAGGTTCGCCACAAGTGACCTCAACGACCTGTATAGAAGGGTCATAAACAGGAACAACCGCCTAAAAAAGCTCATGGAGCTCAACGCCCCGGATATCATCATACGTAATGAAAAGAGGATGCTCCAGGAGGCTGTTGATGCGCTATTTGACAACGGAAGGCGCGGCAGGGTCATAACGGGGCAGAACAAGCGCCCCCTTAAGTCCCTGAGCGACATGATAAAGGGCAAGGGCGGAAGGTTCAGGCAGAATCTTTTGGGCAAGCGCGTGGACTATTCCGGGCGCTCAGTTATAGTCATAGGCCCTGATCTGAGGCTGCACCAGTGCGGTCTGCCCAAGAAGATGGCCCTCGAGCTCTTCAAGCCCTTCATTTACCAGAAGCTCGAGGAGAGGGGGTACGCTACCACGATCAAGAGCGCAAAGAAGATGCTCGAAAAGGAGAGGCCCGAGGTCTGGGATGTGCTCGACGAGGTCATAAAAGAGCACCCCATACTCCTGAACCGTGCGCCCACTCTGCACCGCCTCGGCATACAGGCCTTCGAGCCGATACTCATAGAGGGCAAGGCCATTCAGCTCCATCCCCTGGTCTGCACGGCCTTCAACGCCGACTTCGACGGGGACCAGATGGCCGTTCACGTCCCGCTCTCGGTAGAGGCCCAGGCAGAGGCCAGGATACTCATCATGTCTACCAACAACATACTTTCCCCTGCGCATGGCAAGCCCATCATAGTGCCCACGCAGGATATCGTGCTCGGCCTGTATTACCTTACACGCGAGAGGTTCGGCGAGAAGGGCGAGGGGAGGGTCTTTTCCGGCTACGACGAGGTCTGGGCCGCATACGAGGCCGGTGAGGTCGGTCTGCAGGCGCGGATACGGCTCAAGGTCGACGGTGAGCTTGTGGACACCACAGTCGGGAGGGTCGTTTTGAGGGAGATCGTACCCGAGTGCATCAGATTCGAAGAGATAAACAAGGTGATGGACAAAAAGCAACTCGCCGATCTGATCGACATCTGCTACAGAAGGGCCGGCAGCAAGGAGACCGTGATACTCGCCGACAGGCTCAAGGGCCTTGGCTACAGGTACGCGACAAAGGCCGGAATCTCCATCAGCGTCGACGATATGAAGATACCGGCGAAGAAGGAGGAGCTTCTGAACGCCGCCTATGAGGAGGTCAAGGAGATACAGAAGCAGTACAACGAAGGGCTCATAACCGACGGCGAGAGGTACAACAAGGTCATAGACATATGGGCGCAGGCCACCGAAGAGATAGCCGAAGAGATGCTCAAGGAGCTCGGTACAGACGTCATAAAGGACAAAGACGGTAACGAAAGAAAGGTGCCGAGCTTCAACTCGATATTCATGATGGCTGATTCGGGCGCGAGGGGTTCGGCGCAGCAGATCCGCCAGCTTGCGGGAATGCGCGGGCTCATGGCAAAGCCGTCGGGAGAGATCATAGAGACACCCATTACGGCCAACTTCAGAGAGGGCCTCACGGTGCTTCAGTACTTCATCTCCACCCACGGTGCAAGAAAGGGTCTGGCCGATACGGCCTTGAAGACCGCAAACTCCGGTTACCTTACAAGAAGGCTCGTGGACGTGGCCCAGGATGCGATCATCATCGAGGAGGACTGCGGAACTCTCGACGGCATATACATCTCCTCGCTCGTTGAAGGCGGCGAGATAATAGAGACCATAGGCGAGAGGCTTCTAGGCAGGGTCGCCCTCGAGGACGTCATCGATCCGTTCTCGGACGAGGTTCTTGTCTCAGCCAACGAGGAGATAGATGAAGAAGGGGTCAGGAAGATAGAAGAGGCCGGCATAGACAGGGTCAAGATAAGGAGTGTTCTTACATGCCGCAGCGCCAGAGGGATCTGCGCGAAGTGCTACGGCAGGGACCTTGCGAGGGGAAAGATGGTCGAGCTCGGCGAGGCGGTGGGCGTTATAGCGGCCCAGAGCATAGGCGAGCCGGGCACGCAGCTCACCATGCGCACGTTCCATATAGGTGGAACCGCAAGCCGCAGGGCCGAGCAGACCACACTTGAGGCAAGACACGAGGGCTTCGTCAAGTACCTCAATATCAACCACGCCGTGAACTCCCGCGGTGAAATGATCGTGATGAACCGCAACGGCGAGATAGCCATAGAGGACGAGCAGGGCAGGGAACGCGAGAGAACCCCGGTCATATACGGGGCAAGGCTCCTGCTCAAGGAGGGCTCCAAGGTGAAGCCCGGGGACGTGCTCGCGGATTGGGATCCCTACACCATACCCATCCTTACCGAGGTGAGCGGTGTGGTGAAGTTCGGCGACATCGAGGAAGGCAAGACCATGCGCGAGCAGGTCGATGAGGTGACGGGCCTTTCGAGCAAGGTGATCGTGGCCTACAGGGAAGCGGACATGAGGCCGAGGGTCTCCATAAAGGACGAGACCGGAAAGACCCTGATCGTGCCAGGCACATCCACGAGGGCAAGGTACATGCTTCCTGTCGGCGCGATAATCACCATAAGCGAGGGGGATACGGTAAAGGCCGGAGACATCATCGCCAAGATCCCGCGGGAGACCACGAAGACAAAGGATATCACCGGCGGGCTTCCCAGGGTGGCCGAGCTCTTCGAGGCAAGAAAGCCGAAGGAGTGCGCTGTCATAAGCGAGATCGACGGTGTCGTTTCGTTCGGCAAGGACACGAAGGGAAAGAGGAAGCTTGTCATAACCCCCGAGGCCGGTGAGCCCAAGGAGTACCTCATACCCAAGGGTAAGCACATAAGCGTGAGGGAAGGCGATATGGTGAGGGCGGGTGAGCCGCTGATGGACGGCTCCGCCAACCCCCACGACATACTGCGCGTGCTCGGTGTGAAGGAGCTCGCGAAGTACTTAGTGGATGAGGTGCAGGAGGTCTACAGGCTCCAGGGCGTAAAGATAAATGACAAGCACATCGAGACCATCGTAAGACAGATGCTCAAGAGGGTGAAGGTGACGGAGCCGGGGGACACCTCTTTCCTGGTGGGCGAGCAGGTGGAAAGGCATATCTTCGAGGAGGAAAACGAGAAGGTGCTTTCCGAGGGAAAGCTGCCGGCTACAGCCGAGCCGCTTTTGCAGGGCATAACAAAGGCTTCACTCTCCACCGAGAGCTTCATATCGGCGGCGAGCTTCCAGGAGACCACCAAGGTGCTCACGGGTGCAGCGGTCGAGGGCAAGATCGACTACCTGAGGGGGCTCAAGGAGAACGTTATAATGGGAAGGCTCATCCCGGCCGGAAGCGGCTTCTACAAGTACATGGGTGTCAGACCCGCGGCGGTCGCCGAGGCGGCGGTCGAAGAAACCCAGGAAGCATCCGCCGAGGAGCAGGAAATTGCCGAGGAGAGCCAATTAAGCACTTGACAACGCTCGGAGAAGCTGATACATTAGAAAAATTTAGTCCTAATATTTCCAAAACGATAGAGATTGCCGATGCCTACGATAAATCAGCTGGTACGTAAGGGAAGAAAAAAGCCCCATAAGAAGACGGCCTCCCCGGCCCTTGAGTCCTGTCCCCAGAAAAGGGGGGTGTGTGTCAGGGTCTATACCACGACCCCGAAGAAACCGAACTCCGCTCTGAGGAAGGTCGCCAGGGTGAGGCTTACAAACGGCATAGAGGTGACCGCCTACATCCCTGGGATAGGGCACAACCTGCAGGAACACTCGGTCGTCCTCATAAGGGGCGGCAGGGTCAAGGACCTGCCCGGTGTCAGGTATCACATAGTGCGCGGCACGCTCGACACCGTGGGTGTGGGGGACAGAAAGCAGGGTCGCAGTAAGTACGGGGCAAAGAGGCCTAAGTAGGCTTAAAAGGATCGGGAACCAGAGAAACCGGTTTTGGGTGAGTAAGGGCAAGGCTGTGTCCGGTTTTTGGTTCCTGATTTACGTTGGTTAGCCGTAAAGGACAAGGAGGATTCTGATGGCCCGGAAGGGAAGAGCTCCAAAAAGACATATCGCACCGGATCCGCTGTACGGAGACACCACCGTCGCCAGGCTCATAAACAAGATCATGGTGGACGGCAAGAAGAGTGTCGCCGAGCGGATACTTTACAGGTCCTTCGATATCATAAAGGAGAAGACCAACTCCGACCCGTTGAAGGTCTTCAAGAAGGCCATGGACAACGTAAGGCCCTCTCTTGAGGTGAAGTCCAGAAGGGTCGGGGGGGCCACGTATCAGGTTCCGGTGGAGGTCAGGCCGGAAAGGAAGCTCTCTCTGGCGATCAGGTGGCTTGTCAGCTACGCGAGGGCCAGGAACGAGCGTACTATGGTGGAGAGGCTGGCGGCCGAGATAATCGATGCGTCGAACGGCAGGGGCGGGGCGGTCAAGAAGAAGGAAGATACGCACAGGATGGCCGAGGCCAACAAGGCCTTTGCCCATTACCGCTGGTAAGGCTGCATCGTAAACAGGAATACAGTACCGAAAGAGGTTGAGTAGATTGTCCAGAACGATACCGTTAGAGAGACAGAGAAACATAGGCATAATGGCCCACATAGACGCGGGCAAGACCACGACCACGGAGAGGATCCTCTTTTACACGGGGGTTACCTACAAGATCGGCGAGGTCCACGAGGGGACCGCGGTGATGGACTGGATGGAGCAGGAAAGGGAGAGGGGCATCACCATAACCTCTGCTGCCACCACCTGTTTCTGGAGGGACCACGGCATAAACATCATCGACACGCCGGGTCATGTCGACTTCACCATCGAGGTCGAGAGGTCTCTCAGGGTCCTCGACGGGGCCATAGCCGTCTTCTGTTCGGTCGGCGGGGTCGAGCCCCAGAGCGAGACGGTATGGCGTCAGGCCACGAGGTACAAGGTGCCCAGGATAGCCTTCGTGAACAAGATGGACCGCGTGGGCGCCGATTTCTTCAGGGTCGTTGGTATGATGGAGGAGAGGCTTCGCACCCGCCCGGTGGTTATGCACCTGCCGGTGGGTAAGGAGGATACGTTCGCAGGGGTGGTCGACCTTGTGAAGGAAAAGACCCTTGTCTGGGACGAGTCCACGCTCGGGGCCAGGTACAGGGTTGAGGATATAAGCGACGAGATGAAGGACGAGGTCGCCGAGTACAGGGAGAGGCTCATCGAGGCAGCGAGCGACTTTGACGAGGCATTGATGGAGAAGTACTTAGAGGGTGAGGAGATCTCCCCGGAGGAGATCATGGCGGCCATAAGAAAGGGCACGCTCGGACTTGAGATAACCCCCGTCTTCTGCGGTTCCGCATTCAAGAACAAGGGCGTACAACCGCTGCTCGACGCCGTCATAGACTACCTTCCCTCCCCTGTAGACATACCGCCGGTAAGAGGAATAAATCCAAAGACAGAGGAAGAGGAAATCAGGGAGACAAGGGATGACGCCCCGTACTCCGCACTCGCCTTCAAGATCATGACGGACCCGTTTGTCGGACAGCTTACCTTTTTCAGGGTCTACTCGGGGTGCATCTCCGCAGGCTCGTACGTGTACAACTCCTCAAAGAACCAGAAAGAGAGGATCGGCCGTCTCGTCAGGATGCATTCCAACAAGAGGGAAGAGGTCAAGGAGGTCTATGCCGGCGACATAGCCGCCGCGGTGGGCCTCAAATATACCACGACCGGGGATACCATATGCGATCCGGACCATCCGATACTCCTTGAGTCGCTCGAGATACCCGAGCCGGTCATAAGTATCGCAATAGAGCCGAAGACAAAGGCGGATCAGGAAAGGCTGGCCGTATCGCTTCAGAAGCTTTCGGTGGAGGACCCTTCCTTCCGGGTCAAGACCGATGAGGAGACCGGTCAGACAATAATATCCGGAATGGGCGAGCTCCACCTCGAGATAATAGTTGACAGGCTCCTGAGGGAGTTCAAGGTGGAGGCCTCGGTCGGTAAGCCCCAGGTCGCCTACAAGGAGACCATACTCAGGTCCGCAAAGGCCGAGGGTAAGTACATCAAGCAGACAGGTGGAAGGGGTCAGTACGGCCATGTATGGCTCGAGGTGGAGCCCAATGAGCCAGGAAAGGGCTTCGAGTTCATAAACAAGATAGTGGGCGGTGTGGTGCCGCGTGAGTACATACCTGCCGTAGAGGCCGGTGTCAAGGAGGCCATGGAGGCCGGCACACTGGCGGGCTATCCGGTCGTTGATGTGAAGGTAACCCTCTTCGACGGTTCCTACCACGATGTCGACTCCTCCGAGATGGCCTTCAAGATCGCCGGTTCCATGGGGTTCAAGGAGGCGGTCAAAAAGGCCGGACAGGTGCTCCTTGAGCCCATAATGGATGTGGAGGTGGTGGTGCCAGAGCAGTTCATGGGGGATGTGATAGGAGACCTGAACTCGAGGAGGGGCAAGGTCCTGGGGATGGACTCCCGCGCCGGTTTCCAGGTGATCTCCGCAAAGGTTCCGCTCGCGAACATGTTCGGCTACTCCACCGACTTAAGGAGCTTGACACAGGGCAGGGCCTCATTTACAATGCAGTTTTCGCACTACGAGCAGGTGCCCAGTTCCGTAATGGAGGCGCTGACGGCAAAGGCCCAGGCCAGATAGCATCGATCCAGAAAGAAGCTTAAAGAGAGCGGAGGTAAGAGTATGAGCAAGGCGAAGTTTGAGAGGACGAAGCCGCACGTGAATGTAGGCACGATAGGTCACGTGGACCACGGCAAGACGACGTTGACTGCGGCGATAACGAGGGTGTTGAGTGCCA
>Ga0256830_1000777_pt1 | contig 23850 bp, 22 predicted proteins | sample 128326metaG_FD_190537 | JGI IMG/M metagenome (GOLD analysis project Ga0256830, IMG submission 190537) | Hydrothermal vent microbial communities from Lau Basin, Pacific Ocean - 128-326 | ecosystem: Environmental > Aquatic > Marine > Hydrothermal vents | place: Pacific Ocean: Lau Basin | collected... | reverse complement strand
ACTCGCTCGTCCGGTTCGGCTGGAAGTCAGTGCCAGACTCTATGAACCCGCCGTTCCTTGCAGCTCCGCCTCCTCCGCCGTCATTATAAGGACCGGATGACCAGTTCAGCAGCCTCCGCGCGTCGGGCCTGCCGCCGCCGAAGTTGGCATATATGAAGTAGTGTGTAAGGTACTGCTCTGTGGGTAGCTCAGGTTCGGGCCGGAGGTCCCTGTAGGAACTGTTTGCATTGACATGGCTCCACAGTGCGACGTTGTCTACGTAGTGTGAGCCCTTCAGTGTAGAGTCCCAGAAGTAGTTGAGTATGCTGCCTTCCGGGCTCTTTGAGGCGAGGTCCGCCCATGAGGGCACGCGGGCCGTGCCGTCGGCGTAGTTCGTGCCGCTGACGTTTTCGCCGTACCCCTTCGGGGGATCCGGGAGTTCAGTGTCCTGTGTCGGTTCACCGTCTGTGATCGTTATGACGAAGCTGTCGCTGCAGTAGACGGGCTTGGGGTCAGAGACACTCCATCCGTAATTGTACGGATCCACGGGCTTGCCGCTCGTCAGCTCTGACTCGACAGGATACGAGGTTGCATAATAGCGGGGCCCGAGCGCATTGTCCGTCGTTGCATACTGCTGGAAATATCCGGCAGCAGTCCAGATGGACTCTGCAAGCGGGGTCGCCGGTGTCCATGGTATCATCTTGGCGATGGTGTCGACGATTGTATCCACATTGCCGTACCCTACGGGCACCTTTATCTTTCCGCCCTTAACGTTGATGATATCTTGCGGCCTGCGCATGCCCTGGCCGCCCTCGTTGGCGTCCATGCCCATGCGCCTGTAGCCGCCGGCCTCGTCTCGGCCTTGGTACATTCCCATGCCCATGCCCCTGTTGGCCTGCCTCTCTGCGCGGTCGGCCACTTCGTCGTCAATGAACTCGAGTCCCCACCTCACGCTGTCTCCGACCCTCTGTATCACTCCGAGGGGCTCGCCGTCTTCGAGGCTCCGGTGAACGATCACCTTGAAGCTGTTGTTTGGATTGTAGGAGTTTCCGAAGCTGAACGCGGGTATGTCGCTGAAGGAGGTGTTGTTCGTGTCCATCCCGCCCATCTTTATGCCTTCGTCATTGTCGAAGGTGATGATGACGGGGTTGGACGTGCCGGTGTAGGACGTGTTTGCCTTTGCTACCGCGTTGGAGACGGACTTCTGGTAACCCACGTACACGGTGAATATGTAGGGCGGCTCTGCAACGAGATCGTTGGCATGAGGGTCGGTTGGATCGGTGGTTATACCGCCCCTGTACCTCGTTTTGCCGCCGATGAGCGCCTTCTTCAGGAGGTCGGACCGCCTCATGGTGAGCCAGTTGAGGAAGTTGCCGTTCCACGCGCCGTTGACATCCTCGACGAACTCAGAGCCGTTGTAAGTGTACCTCTTGGCCGAATCGAAATACCCGTAATAGGTCTTGTCCGCAGTGTATCCGGTGCTCGGGGCCGGGTCCACGGGACGCGGAGGCCCCTGTCCCCTCCGTGTAGGAGCGGTCAGCGCATTGTAGTCGAAGTCGTATGCGAAGTAGTTCAGGGACGTCGAGGTGTCCAAGTTTATGAGCACGTTCGGCTTCACTATCTTGCCGCCGAAGGGCGGATACGCGGTGTACTGTGCGATCGAGGGAGAGTCGTACGAGAGCACGAGGCCCCCGGAACTCAGGACGAATACAGCAATGATTAGCAGGGAAAGTAGGCTCCTGAAATGCCTTCCCCTTCTCTTTCCTCTTATTATTGTTCTGAGTGGCTTCATTAAGATCATCCCCTCCCTGAAATTATTTGTCCCTGTAGATTGCACAGACCTCGGTCTCGGAACCGACACTGCCGACGCCGAGAGAGTTTACCGCATAGTAGACTTCCACACTGCCCTTTCCGCCTGCACCCTTGCCGATACCCTCGTATCCCGATGCGAACTCTATGGCGGAGCCCTTTGCGTAATCCCTGTAGAGATAGTCCACGTCAACGTTGACCGATGTGTCGCCCAATGAGAACCAGATGTCGGGGGTCCCCGATGCCGTGTCGTCATCCACGGGCAGCTCTCCCACCAGTTCGTCGACGAAGTCGGGGATGCCGTTCGCAGGGGCTGTGTCAGAGTAATCCACGTTGATTTTCTCAGGCGGCTGATCCTTGTACTGCTGGGCTATGTCCCGCTCCCCGATCGTGTTCTTGATTACGGGTATGCTGACAGACACCCCGCTGTCGGCTGCGGCGAAGTTGACCTCGCTCAGCCGCTGGTTACCCGAGATCATCACATTGGTCGACGATGTCGAGAGCGCTATCACTCCGACGGCCGTTGCCGCGAGAAGAAGCAGTGTGCCCACCACGAGGGCCACACCTTTTTGATTATTGATCATCCTGTATATCATCGTTACCTCCTTATTTAGGGTTTTGCTTCGTCAATTCTTGACAGCCACCTCCATCGACCATATCCTCCGCCTGCTCCTGTCCGTGTCAGGAGTGATGTTGCCTTCGAGGTCGATGCCCGTGCTGTAGTACGGCTTCGTGCTCGGCTCGAGAGTGGGATCCTCCCACTTCGTCCGTGCCAGAAGGCTTGCCCTTATGCGGTCGGTGTTGCCGTCCGCGTCCTGGTCTATCTCTTCAAACTGGAGGTCTTCGATGTCCGAGGCGATCGTGACCGTACTGCCGCCGCCGCTCGTGCGCTGCAGGCATATGGTGCCCGCCTCTGCATTGTTGCAGTTTGTTCCGTCGGCAACGGCCAGCCCGTATGTTACGTCCTCTATGAGATATACGGGCCTGCCGCCTGGAAAGGCCTTGTCAACCGGCCTGTCGAGCGTTAGCCTCTCCGTGTCGGCGCAGTTTGCGATACTGCTCGACGATATGCTTACCACCTCGGCGTACGTCACGCCGTCGATGGATATGTACCGCCTGTTCGAGTCATTGAACTTTATCGAACTCGTGTAACATACATCCAGGTAAGGCGCGCCCGTTCCGTCCACCTGTCCCACCTCGACCGTCTCCTGGCCGGTAGGCAGTCCTACGGTGGCCAAGGCCCTGAACCCGCCGATCAGGGTGATCGAGTCACTGCCGTTTGGTCCGACACCGTCATCGAGCGTTATGGCGCCGGAGAAGCCGTTTATCTGGGGTGCTTCGTCGTCGGGATATCCATAGCCGGAGTTGCGTATGTCGTTTACGAGCATGTCGAACGCTATCTTGGATGATCCCTGGGTCTCAGCCACCTGGTCCTGGGAGGTGAAGGAGCGCTGCTGGACGACGAATGCCGTGTACACACCCGCCAGTATGAGCACGGTGATAAGGATGGCGATCATCAGCTCAACGAGGCTGAAACCGCCCCTGTCGATGACGGGCCCGAGGGCTGACCTCTTCATCTCTACGGTCTTTTTCCTCTCCATCTCTACACGTTGATCCTTGTCGTCATGTATGTTTCTCATGGGCAATCCACTCCCGACGGTGCCGAACACACCTTTACGCCGGATATGGTCACCGACCTCTCCGTCGTGCCTTTTTCACGCCAGCTTACGGTGACCACGATCGTCTTCATATTCAATGCAGGCAGGTCGTCCGTTATGGTCCACGTCCTCGTATAGAGTGCCGGTCCGCTGCCAACGTCCGCCGGCCCGAGTCCCCGCTCATCGACCACGTTGTCGGTTCCGGCGGCCACGGCCAGAAACGGCGGGTTACCGTCACCGTCGAGGTCCCTGTTTATGTCTCCGCCGACCGGGTGATCCCCGGGCGTAAGAGCGGGATCGACGTTCAGCTCGGTCCACTGCAGCGTCTTAAGCTTCTCGAGCATGTCCTGCCCGAGCGCCGTTGCAACGGCCATCTCCCTGCTGAAGGTGTTCCCCTGTATGGAGACGACCTGAAGCAGCGCGACCCCCAGGAGCCCTATGACGAGGATGGTCAGCGCCACGAGCACCTCGACGAGCGTGAAGCCGGCCTGTGAACCCTGAGGTGCCGACCCGAAAATCCGAGGTCTTGAGTCGTGAATTCTTCTTGAATCCATGGTCACCTTATTTCCGTCCAGTCCGTCACGGCCCTGTTCTCCTTGTCGCCGTCCCACTTCCACATGTTTACAGTCCCTGCGAGGTTGCTTATCCTCACCAGGTAAGTATAACCCCTGCCGTCGTGCGCGAAGTAGACGGAGCCGAGCGTTGCGGCAGAGCCGTCGGGATTGAACTGCGCCCTTACTGGGTTCGCGGTGTTGCCGAAGCAGAAGGTTCCGGAGTTGCAGTCAATAGCGTCGCCGGCCGGGTCTGACGGGGCATACGAACCGAACACGACATCAGCACCGCAGTCTTGCAGGCTCACCACCCTGACGCAATCCGGCACCCCATCGCCGTCTGCATCGGTGTCGTTGTTGGGGAGCCTGTCGCCGTCGGTGTCCTTGCATATCCCGAACGTGTCACCGTTGTTGTTGTTGCTTACGGTCAGGAGATCATTGTCGCCGTCGGCGTCGAACCCTATGAGATACCTTCCCTGCGGGTTGACCGCGGTACTCGGCGTGCCTGCAGGCTGAAAGACGATCAGGTACTCCCTGTTCTCCTTGATCGCCATCGCCCTTGCAACCCTCATGTTCTGTATAAGGTCCGTCGCGCACGAGCGCACGTCGTAATTCGACCTGAAACGCCCGATCTGCGGGGCGACGAGTGCGAGTACCACTATGCCGATTATCGCCACCACTACCACAAGCTCGATCAGTGTTACGCCTTCAGTCCCGATAGGATATCTCTTCATATTCGTCTCCCTGTTGTCAAGCACGACCTCCATAAGGTCTTCACTCCATGGAGCATCTCGTATTACGGTATTACAGGAGTTCCTTAATTTTTTTTAATATAGAGCAAGAAAGGTGCCCAAAAAAAAACCTTCTTTTTCAGCTGGTTTCAGTTCGGTGAGTAAACAGCCGTATAAACCGCTTCACAGTTTGTGTAATCGACTGCATAACCGTATTCCGCATACCCAGCTTGCGATGATCCTCCCTTTCACATCTCCGAAAAGATCCCGTCGGGGGTTAAAGACCCCGTCGGGGGGTGTCCTGAGGCATTACAGGCAACCCGCCGGTCAACCTCCCTTGACCCGGAGCGCGTATTTACGAAGCAATACACGCCTGTCTCTACCCGTTACGCATAGTCGCGGGGAGACAGGGCACTTGCACGGATGTCCTCCTGAACGCATTAGTTTACATAAGCTTTACATATTATAACACAAAAAAGCCATACGGCAGCCTGGGGGGGGAGGCGGACGTCACGATCCGGTTGTAGCCGTTCCCGCTGTGATGGTATATAATGGTATCATGCTTGGATTGGCGTATGGAGCGGGCATCGGCGAGCGCTTTGCCGGCAAGTCATCCGGCTAAGGAGGTACATGGAGATACCTGTCAGGGACGTGCTCCTGTGGTTCGGGCTCTGCCTCGTCGCGGGTTACTACGGCGGGCTCTTGGCAAACAGGTTGAGGCTGCCCCGGGTGAGCGGCTATATATTGGCCGGCATAGTCATGAGCCCCTCCGTCTTTCATGTCCTTCCGGCATGGTTCATGAAGAGCTCGGAGCCCGTGGTGAACTTCTCCCTTGCGATCATAACCTGTCTCATAGGCGGAAGCCTGAAGTGGGGCAACATAAAGGCCCTCGGCAGGAGCATTCTCAGTATAACCCTTGGAGAAGCAGAGCTTGCTTTCATTCTGATGGTGACGGGCACGTATCTTCTGCTGCCCTACTTGCTGGACCTCTCCGTCTTCGGGGACGGCTCCCCGATCATCATGGCCCTTCTCTTCGGCGCCCTCGCGTCCCCCACAGACCCTACGGCGACCCTTGCCGTTGTGCACGAATACCGGACCAAGGGGAGGCTGACGACGACCGTGCTGGCTGTCGCCGCCCTCGACGACGCCCTCGGGATCATCAACTTCGGCATCGCCATGTCCGTGGTCCTCTTCCTCATCTCACCGTCGAGGGGAGATGTGAACATGGCGGCCATGGTGCTCGATCCATTGTTGAAGATACTCTTCTCGATAGCACTCGGTTTTTTTTCGGGTTACCTGCTGAACTTCATGCTGAGGAAGGCGGAGAGGCCCGGAGCGATAATTGCACTGACCACGGGGATGCTGCTTCTGACCTTCACGACCGCCTCGGTATTGGGCATAGACGAGCTCCTCTCGACGATGTCGCTCGGCGTGCTGCTGACCAATGTCTCGCCCCATGCCGAGAAGATATTCTCGATAATTGAGACCTATATCGAGGAGGTGATCTTCATCGCATTCTTCGTCATATCAGGCGCCCATGTCGACTTCTCCGTGCTCTTCGGCTCCTGGATGCTCGTCGTCGTATACATCGGGATCAGGTTCGTCGGCAAGTACACGGGGGCGATGGCCGGGGGGCTGGTTTCAAGGGCGCCTTCGCCGATAACAAGAAACATAGGGTTCGCCCTCGTCCCTCAGGGAGGCATCGTGGTGGGACTCGCGCTCATGATGTACCAGACTCCCGGGCTCGAGGATGTGGGGAACATCATACTGAACGTGACGATCGGGGCGACCGCGATTCACGAGATCATCGGCCCGCCGGTTGCCAAGTTCTCCCTGAGGAGGGCGGGGGAGCTCAAAGGAGGTCAGCCATGAAGAGAGTGGAAGACGTGCTCGGTCTGATCAAGGACTTGAGGCCCATCACAGTTGATGAGGACGCCACAATCGACGAAGTCGTGGACAGGATGCTCACCCACCAGAGGGACAGGGCTGTGTACGTGGTCGACAAAGAGGGTATGCTCGCCGGGATAATATCACTCGGCGACATATCGAGGCATCTCCTGTCTGAGGGCATATACCACGGTGAGAGCCACATCCCCGGCAGGTCGATACTCTCCACCTTCATGGCCGAGAAGGCCGCCGATATCATGACGAAGTCGGTCGTAACCACCATGCCCGACGAGGAGCTGAACAGCATGATCAAGAAGATGATAGATCACAGGCTGAAGGTCATACCCGTCGTCGACGGCAGCGGTAAGCTCATCGCCTCGGTGAACCTGCTCGACGTATTCGAGCTGAAGGCACGCGAGAAGATTTGACCCGGAAGTGCCGCTATTCTCCCCCTGCCAGGTCGAAGGCGTCGTGCAGCACCCTGACGGCGAGTTCAGTGTACTTCGAGTCTATCACGCAGGAGACCTTTATCTCCGAGGTGCTTATCATCTTTATGTTTATCCCCTGCTGGGCAAAGGTCTCGAACATCTTGGCCGCAACCCCGGAGTGAGTCTTCATCCCCACACCGACGATCGAGACCTTGGCGATGTTGTCGTCCACGGATATGCCCCTTGCCCCCAGGTCCTGCACCACCTCTTCGGTGATCTTCACCGCCTTCTGTATGTCCGGCCTCGGCACGGTGAATGAGATGTCGGTAGCCTTGCCGTCGCTGCTTACGTTCTGTACGATCATGTCCACCACTATGCCGGCATCCGCTATGGACTTGAAGAGCCTCGCGGCGATGCCCGGCCTGTCCGGCACGCCAAGGATCGTTATCTTCGACTGGTTCTTGTCGTATGCCACTCCTGATACCAAAACCTTTTCCATGTCTCTATCCTCCCTGACCACAAGGGTTCCAGGTTTATCCGTGAAGCTCGATCTCACAACGAGAGGGACGTCGTATTTCATGGCGAACTCCACCGAGCGCGTCTGCAGGACCTTCGCGCCGAGACTCGCCAGCTCGAGCATCTCCTCGTAGGAAATCTTGTCGAGCTTTCTCGCCTCAGGCACGATGCCCGGGTCGGTGGTGAAGACGCCTTCTACGTCGGTGTATATCTCGCAGAGGTCTGCACCGAGTGCGGCCGCCACGGCGACCGCCGTGAGGTCCGAACCTCCACGGCCGAGGGTCGTGACCTCGGCCGTCTCCGTCGTGCCCTGGAACCCGGCTATAACCGGCACGTAACCCTCGCTGATCGCCTTCTTCACCCCTGCAGCCGTGATCTTCTCTATACGTGCCCTTGTGTGGGCCGTGTCGGTGACTATTCCGACCTGCCTTCCGGTGAAGGATCTCGCCTTGACGCCGAGTTCGTTGAGCGCCATGGCCGTGAGTGCGGCGCTGACGCGCTCTCCCGAGGACAGTAGCAGGTCCACCTCCCTCTCCGGCGGTGACGCCGATATCTCGGAGGCGAGGCCTATGAGCTTGTCCGTCTCGCCGGCCATTGCTGAGACGACGACGACAACGTCGTGGCCATCCCTCTTGGTCCTTGCAACACGCTCCGCTACCGCCTTTATCCTCTCGATACTACCCACGGACGTGCCGCCGTATTTCTGTACGATGAGCATTGAAACACAACCTCCAACACACTTGTTTGCAGGATCAGCCGTATTGCTTGTTACTGCGAAGACTGAACACCTGAAATATTCACGCCGCTATAATCCTCACCCCTCACCCGTGTCCTCTCGCACCCTGCGATGTAAAACCCGCCGGTGGCGGCAAAACCCGGATCCGCCATGCCGCGCCGGTGGGGCGTTTGTCTCTGGGGCTACAGATCACAAGGCTCCCCGGATGAAATAGTCCATCAGCCTGTGTCCTTCCTCTATCACCACTATGCCCTCCCTCTCGGTGATGGATTCGTCGAACGCGACCCCGGCATTGTCTTTCACGTCAGTGCTGTCGTATATGACGAAGGGCACGGGGTCGGCTGTATGGGTGCGTACCTCTATGGGGGTAGGGTGGTCGGGCATGAGGAGTATCCTGTACTGCTCGAAGGACCTCGCCCCCCTCATGACGGTCCCCACCACGAGGGCGTCGAAGTCCTCGATGGCCCTGATCTTGTCCCTGAAATCACCGCCGTGCCCGGCCTCATCGGGCGCCTCCACGTGGATGTAGACGAAGTCGTGCCTCTCGAGGGCCTTCAGGGCGTACTCGGCCTTCCCCATGTAGTTGGTGTCGAGGTATCCGGTGACACCGGGCACGTCGAGTATCTCGAATCCAGCATACATTCCGAGCCCCTTGGTGAGATCGACCGCGCTCACAAGCGCGCCCGAAATGCCGTATCTCTCCTGGAAGGTCGATATGTCGGGTCTCCTGCCCTGTCCCCACAGCCATATGCTGTTTGCAGGCGGCTTGCCTTCGGAGACCCTCTTCTTGTTGACCGGATGTCCCTCGAGTACCGACACGGACAGGGACATGAGGTCCCTCACCGTGTCTTCACCCTTTCCGACCGGTAAGTACCCGGTTATCTCTTTCCCTATGATGTCGTGCGGGGGCACGCATTCGATCTCGTCTTCTCCGTTTTTCCAGAGCATCAGGTGCCTGTAGCTCTTGCCCCTGTAAAAGGTTATGTCCTCGCTGCCCAGCCTCTCGTTCAGAGCATCGATCAGCTCGGAGGCCTCTTCGGTGCTGATGTGTCCTGCGCTGTAGTCCTCCATTATCGCCTTGTCCCCTTTCCTGCTGTACTTCAGGGTGACGAGGTTGCACCTGAAGGCGACATCCGTGTCGCCGAGCTCCACGCCCATGCTTACGGCCTCGAGCGGTGCCCTGCCCGGATAGTACCGCTCTGGACTGTAACCGAGTATGCTCAGGTTGGCGACATCGGATCCGGGGCTGAACCCCGGCGGTATGGTCCTCACCCTTCCGAGGGTTCCAGTAGCGGCAAGCCTGTCCATGTTGGGTGTGAAGGCGGCCTGAAGAGGGGTCCTGCCGTCGAGCTCCACGATGGGCCTGTCAGCCATTCCGTCCCCTATAATGACTATGTATTTCATCTGCCCCCCTTAAAACTCCAGTACACTGTTCAAAGCATCCTCGACAGCCTTGACCGTCGCCTTTGTCCTCTTGGGTTTCCGGGAGACCCTGAATACGGTGTCAGGGTCTTTCAGGCCGTTCCCGGTCAGGGTGCATACCACCGTCTCGCCGCCGCTGAAATAGCCCTGCCTGTACAGCTTCATCACACCCGACAGGGAGGCGGCTGAGGCGGGTTCGCAGAAGATGCCCTCGGTGGAGGCGATCATGCTGTAGGCGTCGAGTATCTCCTCGTCGGTCACCGCCTCGATCAGGCCGCCGGATTCGTCCCTTGCCGCTTCGGCGAACTTCCAGCTCGCCGGGTTCCCGATCCTTATGGCCGTTGCAACGGTCTCGGGTTTTTCGACAGGCCTGCCGAGTACGATAGGCGCGGCTCCGGCAGCCTGAAACCCGAGCATCCTCGGCAGGGAGTCTATCAGGCCTTCCCTGTGGTAGTCGTTGTATCCCCGCCAGTATGCGGTTATGTTTCCGGCGTTTCCCACCGGCAGGGCATGAAATTCGGGGGCACGGCCCAGCTGGTCGCACACCTCGTAGGCGGCGCTCTTCTGCCCCTCGAGCCTGTAAGGGTTCAGAGAGTTCACCATGGTGATCGGATACTTCTCCACCATCTCCCTCACTATCGTGAGGGCGCGGTCGAAGTTGTCCTCGATCTGTATGACCTCTGCACCGTGAATCATCGCCTGGACGAGCTTTCCGAGCGCGATCTTCCCCTCGGGTATGATGACGATCGCCTTCAGGCCGGCCCTCGCCGCATAGGCGGCCGCCGATGCCGACGTGTTCCCGGTAGAGGCGCATATGACCGCCCTCGATCTCTCCTCCACAGCCTTTGATATGGCCATTGTCATCCCCCGATCCTTAAAGGAACCCGTGGGGTTTGCACCATCGAACTTAAAGTAAAGCTTTAAGTCCATGCCGGCTCTCTCACAGAGGTTCACCGCCCTTACGAGCGGGGTGTTTCCCTCGTGAAGGGATATGATCGGGGTCTTATCGGTTACCGGCAGGAACCTCTTGTACGCATGCAGAATCCCCCTCCACCTGCTGCAGATTTGGTCGTCCTCTTCGGATGAGACCGGCATTCGGGGTTTGCTCTTAGACATCGAGATAAAACCTCCTTAAGTTGTACGCAGTGGTTTCTTCACAGAGTGACACGGTGTTGAAGCCGGACTCCGTTGTCATTCTATTATATCCCCCTCGACAAGCTCGACCTTCACCCCCTGTTCGGTCAGTGACTGCAGACCGTCGTCGAGATTCCTCTCCTCGCCTTCAAGCTCGAGTATCATCTCGCCCACGGTCTCCGTCACCCGTGCCCTTCTGATATTGGGCATGACGTCGTACTTCTTCGCCATTGTGAAGAGGACCGGTTCTTTTATGAGGTGCGGCGGAAAGGTCAGCTTTACCCTGCGTTTCATGAGTTCCCCCTTCCACCCGCGATGGCGGGCACGATGGAGACCTCGTCGCCGTCCTTCGCCTCGGTCTCTTCGGCGTTCAGGAACCTGATGTCTTCTTCATTCAGGTAGATGTTCACGAAGCGCCTGATCTTGCCGCCCTCGGAGACCCTCTCGGCCAGTCCGGGGTAACGCGAGTCGAGGTCCTGGATCATATCTATTATCTTTCCCGGTTTCCCCTCCACCACTTCCTGACCGTTTGTCAGTCTCTGAAGGGGTGTCGGGATTCTCACCTTTACTGCCATGACTGCCTCCTTTCTTGAGTTTAGATTTAGAGTTTCTTCAACACCTCCTCGAAGGATGCGAGGTTCGGCTTTATGTGATGAGGCCCGGCGACCTTTCCTTGCAGCGCCTCCTGTGTCTTCATGCCGTTGCCGGTTACGCATATCACCGTAACCCCGTCCCTGTCAATGCGGCCCTGTTCGATCAGTTTTCTCGCGACCGCCACGGTCACGCCCCCAGCGGTCTCTGCGAAGATACCCTCAGTGCCGGCAAGGAGCTTTATTCCTTCGATTATCTCCTCGTCGGTGACCTCCTCGCCGTAACCACCGGAGTCCTTGACGGCCTTGCATGCGTAGAATCCGTCCGCCGGGTTCCCGATGGCGAGCGATTTCGCCACGGTATCCGGCTTCATGGGCCGTATGACGTCGGTGTCGTTCTTTATCGCGGTGACTATGGGGTTGCAGCCCTGTGCCTGGGCCGCGAATATCTTGGGATTCGCCTCGTCGAGTATGCCCACCTCCTTGAACTCCTTGAACGCCTTCCATATCTTCGTCAGGAGCGAACCGCTCGCGCAGGGGACCACGACGTTGTCGGGCGCCCTCCAGCCCAGCTGCTCGGCTATCTCGAACCCGATGGTCTTTGAGCCCTCGGCGTAGAAGGGGCGTATGTTGATGTTCACAAAGGCCCAGTTGTACTTGTTTGCGATCTCGCTGCAGAGCCTGTTGACGTCGTCGTAATTGCCGTCGACCGCCACGAGATTTGGCTCGAAGACGAGGGATGCGACGATCTTCGAGGCCTCGAGCGTGGCCGGTATGAAGATGAACCTCTTCAGGCCCGCCTTTGCGCCGTGGGCTGAGACGGAGTGTGCGAGGTTGCCCGTTGAGGCGCATGCGACCGTATCGAAGCCGAACTCCTTCGCCTTCGTGAGTGCGACCGCCACCACGCGGTCCTTGAACGAGAGGGTGGGGTGGGCCACCGTGTCGTCCTTTATGTACAGCTCCTTGACGCCGAAGAGGCGTGCGAGGTTTTCGGCCTTTATCAGCGGCGTGAAGCCTGAACTCAGCCCCACCTGCGGTTCACCGTCTATCGGCATCAGTTCCTTGTACCTCCAGAGGTTTTCGTCCCTCGCCTCTATCAGCTCCCTCGATACCGCCTTCTTTATCCCCTCGTAGTCGTAGACGACCTCGAGGGGGCCGAAGCAGAACTCACACACATAGATGGGCTCTATGCTATATTTTCTGCCGCATTCCCTGCACTGCAGTCCTGTCACAAATCCCACTTTCTGCCTCCTTTCCTGAAGTTCCAGGTGTTGCACGACACATCCCTCCAGGCCGTCCGTATCCGGCCGGTGTATCACGAGGATGAGAGACCATGACAAACCCTGCGCAGTCCGGAGGTTCCCTCATCCTGCGGTTAACCGTGATACGGGAATGTCGTCGGGTGGCTGTGCAGTGTCATCTCTCACTGCGCCGTATCATCCTCGTTTACCGCCTGGAGAATGAGAAGTATACTATTTTACAGGATTATACCCGGAAAATTAAAGTTTTTTCACACGAGCAAACCGCCTTCTGTGGCATTGTTCCAACGAGTCGACGGGCATGCACCCGGGCCGCCTCCGCCTCGATATCCCCTTCTTTTTGTTATGTTATAATTTCCGTTATGAGAATCATCATCATAGGTGCCGGTGAGGTAGGATACCACATCGCGAAGTTCCTCTCCAGGGAAGAGGGCGTCGAGGTGGTAGTCGTCGATACGAACAAGGAGCACCTCAGGAGGATAAGCGAGGAACTCGACATTGCGGTCGTGGAAGGGGAGGGGGGGTCGCCCGCGGTTCTGAAGGAGTCGGGTGCTGACAAGGCCTCCATCCTTCTTGCAGTGACCAGCAGTGACGAGACGAACATGATCTCCTGCCTCGTGGCTAAGGCCCTCTTCAACATCCCGAGAAAGATCGCCCGGATAAGGAACGACGAATACTTCGCCAACAAGGTCCTCCTCGCAAGGGAGAACCTCGACATCGACCCTGCCATCAACCCGGAGCTCGAATCCGCAAGGGCGATCCTCAGGATAATAGATGCGCCCTTCGCCACAGACGTCGAAGAGTTCGAGGGCGGCATGATAAAGGTCATAGGGTTCAGGGTCCGTGGTGACTCCATGCTCGCCGGAAAGACCCTGCAGGAGTTCAGGGAGCGGGTCAGGGACAAGGTCCTGATAGGCATCATCCAGCGTGAAAACAGTGCGATAATACCGTCGGGGAAAGACAGGATCGAGGAGAACGACATAGTATACCTGCCCATTCACAGGGACCACGTCTACAGGACCGCCGCCCTGATCAGCGGCGCCCTCAAGCCGGTCAAGAACATCATCATTGTCGGAGGCGGAAGGATCGGGTTTCATGTTGCGAGGGAGATGGAGAAGAAGGACGTGACCGTCAAGATAGTAGAGAAGGATCCCGAGAGGTGCAAGTTCCTGATAAAGAACCTCCGGCGCACCGTCGTGCTGATAGGCGACGGCGCCGACAGGGGGCTGCTCGACGAGGAGAACATCAGTTCGATGGACGTCTTCGCCGCCATCTCAAACAACGAGGAGTTGAACATCATGTCTTCCCTGCTCGCAAAGAGGCTCGGTGTGAGGAAGGTGATAACCGTTGTCAACCGCAGCGACTACCTGCCGCTCGCCCACAGCCTCGGCATCGAGGTGGTGATAAGCCCGAGGCTCATCACGGCGAGTTCCATCCTGAGATACGTCAGGCGCGGCGAGATCCTGAGTCTTACGGCGATCGCCGAGGACATGGCCGAGATCATCGAGGCAGGCGTGTCCGAGAAGTCGAGCTTCGTCGACAGGAAGCTCAAGGACGCAAACATCCCGGTCTCCGCCCTGATCGGTGCGATAATACGAAACGGCGAGATAATCATTCCAGGCGGCGACGACGTGATCAGGAAGGGAGACAGGCTGGTCATATTCGCCCTCAGGGAGTCGATAAGACAGATAGAAAACATGCTGCTATGAACTGGAAGACCATCGTAAACCTCACGGGAGTGGTGGTGCTCATCGTCTCGCTCTTCATGCTGCTCCCCCTCGGGATATCCTTCTACTACGGCGGAAGCGACCTGCCCGCGCTCGGCGCCTCTTTCGCCGTGACCTTTTCTTCCGGCATGGCGCTCTTTTTCCTCACGAGAAGGTCGAAGAAGGAGGACCTGAGGCACAGGGACGGTTTCGTAGCGGTTACGCTCAGCTGGGCTGCGGTCACGTTGTTCGGGGCCCTGCCGTTTCTCTTCTCGCGGACATTTACGTCCTTCACGGATGCATACTTCGAGGCTATGGCGGGCTTCACCACGACCGGGGCATCGGTGCTCGGCGACATAGAGGGTGTTCAGAAGGGGGTCCTGTTCTGGAGGAGCATCACCCAGTGGCTCGGCGGAATGGGCATAGTCCTCTTCTCGCTCGCCGTGCTGCCGATGATAGGAGGAGGCGGCATGCAGCTCTTCAAGGCGGAGGTGCCCGAGATCACCGTGGACAAACTGAGGCCGAGGATCGTGGATACGGCGAAGGCCCTCTGGTACATATATGCGTCGCTTACGGCCCTTGCCGCGATCCTCTTTGTAATGGGAGGCATGAGCGTGTATGACGGCGTCAACCATGCATTCACCACCCTTGCGACAGGCGGCTTCTCGACGAGAGGCGCGAGCATCGCATACTACGACAGCCCCTTCATCGACGCCGTGACCACCCTGTTCATGTTCCTGGCCGGAATAAACTACACGCTCTACTTCTATGCCTTCAAGGGCGACCTGTCGAGGTTCGCAAGGAGTGACGAGTTCAGGTTCTATCTCAGGGTTACGGTCATCGCCATTGCACTGCTGGCGCTCGACCTCTGGGGAAGGGACTACGACAGCCTGCTGAGTTCGGTCAGGTATGCGTCGTTTCAGGTGGTCTCGATCATGACGACGACAGGCTATGCAACAGCCGACTACGAGAGGTGGTCCTACTTCGCACAGCTTCTTCTCGTAATACTGATGTTCTTCGGCGGGATGATCGGCTCGACCGGCGGCGGCATGAAGCAGGTGAGGATACTCCTGATGTTCAAGCAGGCATACAGGGAACTCTACCAGCTCATTCACCCGAGGGCCCTCACCGTGCTGAAGCTCGAGGACAGGTTCGTGCCCAAAGAGATTCTCGGCAGCATCTGGGGCTTCCTGTTTCTGTTTCTGATAATCTGGGTCGGCGGAACGCTCGTAATGACCCTCCTCGGGGTGGATATCATCACTGCGGCCTCGACGGTCGTCTCAGCACTCTGCAATGTAGGGCCGGCGCTCGGAGGCGCCGGCCCTGCCGAGAACTATGCAGCACTGCCGCATCCGGCCAAGTGGGTGCTGACCTTCTGCATGCTCGTGGGAAGGCTCGAGGTCTACACGGTCATCATACTGTTCGTTCCGCATTTCTGGAAGAAATGAATGACGAGTCCTGACACGGCGGCGTGCGGGTTCGCCCCCGGGTCAGGGAGGAGGTGAGGATGAATACGATAGAGGTATACAAGAGACTCCCTGGGACCAACTGCGGTGAGTGTCCGGAGAAGACGTGCATGGCGTTTGCGCTCTCGATCGTGAAGGGCTCGGCCGAGGTTGAGAACTGCCCCCACATTGATCCGGCGGTTGCCGGCGAGTTGAGGAATGCGAAGGGGGTCGACTGGAGGGAGGGCCTGATAGAGAGTCTCAGGAAAGAGGTGAGCGGGCTCGACTTCTCAAGGTGTGCCGAAGGCCTCGGGGCCGAGCTCGTCGGCGGGGCCATGAAGATACGATGTCTCGGCATGGACTTCCTGGTCTCACCCGATGGAGAGATAACCACGAAGGGATACATCAACCCGTGGATCAAGATACTCCTGTTGCACTACATAAGGACGGGCGGCAGGGGTGAGCCGTCCGGCGAATGGGTCTCTTTTTCGACGCTCAAGGCCGGTCTCGTGAAGGCCTCGTCTTTTCAGCGCGACTGCGAGGAGCCGATGAGGCGGCTGCTGGATGACGACCTGCCTGCTGCCGCAGCCGTGCTCGCCCGGCTCGGCGCCGAGGAGGCAGGCTCGGAGTCGGCGGACCATGCCTGGAGGCTCCAGGCGCTCCCGAAGGTGCCGGTTCTCATACAGTACTGGAAGGAGGAAGAGGACCTCGATCTCATGGGGGCTTCGTCGTGCAGGATTCTCTTTGACCGCTCGGCCGACAGGTTTCTCGACGTGGAGTCGCTCGTATTTTTGATAGAGGGCCTCGTAAACATCGCCAGCCATGCGCTGCGGCGCTGAGTGCGGGTTTTTTTGCAGGGTATGGCGGAGAGGGAGGGATTCGAACCCTCGGTGGAGTGTTAGCCCCACAACCGCTTAGCAGGCGGCTGCCTTAAACCTCTCGGCCACCTCTCCGTCACCGTCCGCTGCCGGAAGTCAGGTATTTTAACAGAAACCGAGCTCGGCGTGCAAAGCGCTTCGCCGCTGTTGGGCTCACTGGGAGCCGTGTTTCTGCCTGTAGTCCTCGATCGCCTTTCTCAATGCATCCGCACCGAGGTTGGAGCAGTGCATCTTCTGCGGGGGCAGTCCTCCGAGGGCGCTTGCGACCTGTTCCTTCGAGATCGACATCGCCTCATCGAGGGTCTTTCCCTTCACCATCTCGGTTATCATGCTGCTTACGGCTATGGCGGCGCCGCAGCCGAACGTCTGGAACTTGGCGTCCTCTATCCGGTTGTCCTTAACCTTGATGAAGAGCTTCATCATATCGCCGCAAACAGGATTGCCTTCGGTGCCCACGCCGTCGGCATCGGGCATCTCGCCGACATTCCTCGGATTCATGAAATGGTCCATCACTTCTTTGGAATACATGTTCCTCCCTCCTCGATATCCCCCCACCCCTTGGAGAAGGGCGAGAGTTCTCGCAGTCTCTTGATCACCTGAGGAAACTCCTCAAGGGCATAGTCTATCTGTTCCTCCGTATTGTCGGCTCCGAGGGTGAAGACCACGGAGCCGTGCGCCACATGCGTGGGTATCCCCATCGAGAGGAGCACGGGCGAGGACTTCAAAGCCTTCGACGTGCAGGCCGATCCGCTTGCAACGTATATGCCTTTAGCCGCGAGCATCAGGAGCATCCCTTCGCCCTCGATATACTCGACGCAGAAGCTTGCATGTCCCGGCAGCCTCTGTTCGGGGTGGCCTGTGAAGTGGACGGCCTCCATCTTCATGATGCCCTCTATCAGCCTGTCCCTCAGGCGCCTTATGCCGTCGACCCTGTGCGGCAGCTCGGCCTTTGCGATCTCTGCAGCCCTGCCCATGCCGACGATCGCCGGGACGTTCTCGGTCCCGGCCCTCCTTCCGCCCTCCTGTATGCCGCCGAAGATCAGGGGGATGATCCTCTGTCCTTCCCTGAGATAGAGGGCTCCGGCACCCTTGGGACCGTTGAACTGGTGGGCCGACATGCTGAGCAGATCGGCGCCGAGCTCCTTTACGTCGACCGGTATGTTGCCGACCGAGGCCACGGCATCGGTGTGGAAGGTGATGTTCCTCTCCCTTGCAATCGCCGCTATCTCCCTCACCGGCTCTATGGTTCCGACCTCGGGGCTGGCGTGTATCACTGATATTAGGATCGTCTCGTCAGTGATCGCCTTCCTGACCGCCTCGGGGTCTATCAGGCCGTGCCTGTCAGGGGGCAGATAGGTCGCGGTGAAGCCCATTTTCTCGAGAAAACGCGCGGAGTTCAGTATCGAATGGTGTTCCATTCTCGATACGATGATGTGCCTGCCCTCGTGCTGGCGTGCGAAGGCTATGCCCCTGAGTGCAAAGTTGTTCGCCTCCGCACCGCTGGAAGTGAAGATTATCTCCGTGCTCTTCGCGTTAACGAGCCCGGCAACCTGCTCCCTCGCCCTCTCGACCGCCTCCCTGGCGTTCGTCCCCAGGGGGTAGATGCTCAAGGGGTTCCCGAACTCCTCCTTGAAGTAAGGCATCATCGCCTCCAGGACCTCGGGCCTGAGGGGGGTCGTTGCTACGTGATCAAAATAGCATTGCATGGCGGTCTCCTTCTGTCATGGCCTGTCGTGGGTCAGGCCGTCTTCCTGATGTAGAACTTGAAGTAATCATCCGTCTCGTCGACTCCGATGAACTCGTTCCCCGTCTTTTCGCACCACTCGGGTATGTCTTCGAGCGCGCCGTCATAATCGGTCAGGAGCTCGAGTATCTGTCCCTTCTGCAGCTTGCCCATCATCTCGTCGAGCTTGAGTAGGTGCATCGGGCACATCATGTAGACTATGTCGGTGGTCACGTCGGGCCGAATGTGCTCCACGAACTTGACCTTCTTCATGCCGGTGCACCTTTGCCCTTTTTAGCAATCAGCGTGAAGTCGTCGTACGACTTCCCGTTCAGCAGGTCCCTGAGGGTGATGGTGTTCAGAAACTCCTCGATCTGCCTCCCCAGTGCCTTCCACAGTAGGTGGGTGACGCAGCTGTCCACCCTGACGCAACCCTCGGCCGGATCGAGACACGAGGTTATGGCCACAGGGCCCTCGAGCTCTCTCAGTATCTCGGAGATGCTTATCTCCTCGGGCCTGCTTGTAAGCAGGTATCCGCCTCCGGGACCCTTGACGCTCCGTATGAGACCTGAGCGCCTCAGCCTGTTCAGTATCTGCTCGAGATAGTGCTGCGAGACGTCCTGCCTCTCTGAGATCACCCTGATATTGACGGGCTCGTCAGGATACCCGCGAGCTATCTCGAACATCGCCCTCACACCGTATTGACCCTTTGTCGACAACCTGAGCATAAGGCATTATAGAATACTTAACCTGGTTTGTCAAGTATTTTTTGTGCCGCTGAACCAAAGGGGTGCGGTCTGCATGTCAGTTGTGGAACTCGGGCTGTCTTGCCCGCTCGGTGTGATGAGCCCGCAAGGGAGCCTACTTGAGGTTCTGGTCGATGTAGGCGAGTGCGCCGTATAGGCTTAGCTCGTCACCGAGCCGTGCCTTAACAACGAGGGGAGGGGAGGGGAATATGTTCAGTGCCTCCTTCAGGTAGAATCTCACCCTTTCGATGGGGATACCGATCTCGTTCATCATGGAGCCGCCGAGTACGATGATGTCCGGGGACCAGATGACGGTTATGTTGTTCAGGCCGTAGGCGAGGAACCTCGCCCTGTCGTCCCAGAACTTCTCGTCCGTGATCTCGTAGGGCTTTCTCCCGCACTGTCTCTCGATATCGGCTCCCGAGACGTAGTTTATCAGGTATCCTCTCTCGCTCCAGCCCGGACAGAGGGCGTTGCCGGCGTCGATTATCTGCGCGCCGGGCTCGAACCCCATAGCGCATTCGTCGATCTTGCCGTTGACGACCCTTGCGCCGCCCACGCCGGTGCTTATCGTCATGTAGACCACGATGGGGTACCCTCTGCCAGCACCGTATATCGCCTCTCCGAGGGCGCCTATCGCAGCGTCGTTTTCTATGTGGGCTGAGGTGTCGAGCGCCTTCTCCAGGGAGTCCTTGAGCGGCTTGTTCCACCAGCCCGGTATGTTGGGACCGCCCACCGCCATGGTCTTCTCCTTGTCGAGGGGGCCTGCTATACCGCCGACCGCGGCCTCGATCCTCTCACCTCCGGCGAGCTCGAGCGCGGCACTCCTGAAGGCCTCTATGCCCTCCTCGAAGGCCTTCGGGGTGGGGAGCTTCCGTATCTCATCGAGGGTCTTTCCGTCGGCCGAGGCGGCGAGACGCATGTTCGTCGCACCTATGTCGAACAGTATGTACATGGACTATATTTTAACCCATCATCGAGGGGATGTGGCAAGTTCAGCGGACGCCGCCGGACGGGCGTCGGTTTTCCATCTTAATCCCAGCATGCTGGAAAAACTCCTGACAGTTCAGCGTCGACATACAAGTCTCCCCTGAGCTCCTTCAGAACGGCGGCAGGCACTTCCGCGGGCGGCCTCTCTTCCTGCATGCGGCGCAGGGCGCCGGCCTTCTCTCTGCCGCAGGCGAAGACGAAGGCGCGGCTGATAAGCCTAAGGAAGGTGAGCGTCGTCGTCACCCTCAGGGGATGAGGGCTCTTTCCCGATGCGTCATAGGCGACGACCCAGCGCTCAGCGTTGAACAGGGCTTCGAACCTGACCTCGTCCTCGGGGAAGGGCATGATGCCGGATGTGTGTCCGTCTGGACCTATGCCGATGGTCGCAACGATCTCGCCATCTGGATTGGTCCTTCTCCACTCCCTCAATTCGCTCTCGAAATGATCGGCGAGGGCCTCGTCCGTCTGACCGGCCTTGACGCTCGTATCCACGAAGCCGGCTCCTGCCGCAAGGGCCTTCCTGTAGAACCCTGTACGGCTGAGTTGCACGAAGTTGTTGTCTTCTCCCCTGTCGTATCGTTCATCAAGCACGCCGACGGTCAGATGTCCCCCTAACACCTCGTAAGGGATGAAGTCGAGTATGGCGAGCGAAGACCCGCCGGAACTCAAAAAGAGGACGTTCCTTCCCCTTTTTCGTGCATCCGACAGGCAGCGGGCGATGTCACCGCCGGCCCGCCTTGCCGCCTCGACCCTGTCCTCAAAAACATGTACCCTCAGGTTTCCGATCGTCCCGGCCATGTTCCTCTGTCCAGAGTATTGCAGATCATCGTGCGTCGTCATGACGCATGATGATAGTTTAGCAAAATGCCGGAGAATATAGACACCTTCTACCCTGACGGTGAGATGCCCTTTCAGTTGTTGAACTTTTATACTTGTCGAAGCATTGAATTTCCATGCAGAGTGTGCTATATGTTGAGTAAGTATCGGGTAGGCGTGCATGCTGTCTTATGCACAAGGCCGGCATAAAATCAAGTATCGATGGGAGGGGCGTGATGAAGAAAAGGGCGGTGATCTGGATACTCATTCTGGTGGTTGTCATTCCACCGGTCTCATCCGCGGCTATGGACAAGGCTGCCGTGATAGGGAGGGTCTCAGGGCTTCAGATGCCTTTTATCGAGAACAGGGGGCAGATCGGGGATGATTCGGTCAGGTTCTATGCCAAGACGTTTGCAGGCACGGTATATGTAACCGAAAGGGGCGAGATCGTATACAGCATTGTCAAGACGAAACCGGCGGCAAAGAACTCGATATACGGGCATATCGCTTCCGGCCGCCGTATCAAAAGTTCAACATCACGGGCCGTTGCATTGAGGGAGCGCCCTGTGGGGTTTGAAAAAACGGGAACCGAGGGAGGGACCGTTTCTCCGTACCCGCTCGGCATCCACAGGTCGGCTGCCAGGGTCAATTACTTCATCGGCGGGAAAGAGAATTGGAGGACGGGAATCCCTACATGGCGCGAGGTGAGTCTTGGAGAGGTTTACAATGGTATCGAGCTCAGACTCAGGGCGTACGGCAAGAATGTTGAAAAGGTCTTTACAGTACAGCCCGAGGGCTCTGTGGGCGACATAAGGCTCGAGGTAGAGGGCGCAGAGGGGCTCGCGGTAAACAGAGAGGGTGAACTCGAGATAGCGACGGCCCTTGGTACCGTGAAGATGACGAAGCCCGTCGCCTATCAGGAGATCGACGGCAGGCGGGTCGAGGTAGCTGCAAGCTACACGATCTCAGGCCGCGACCGGGAGTTGGTCTACGGTTTTCAGGTGGGAGAGTACGACGATACTAAACCCCTTGTTATAGATCCGCTGTTGGCCTCTACCTTTCTTGGTGGGATGGATCATGATTACGGCTCTGCCATTGCCTTGGACGGTGCAGGGAGTGTTTACGTGACGGGTTCGACCTCATCCTTGGACTTCCCGACAACACCGGGCGCTTTTGACACAGATTTCGGTTCCGCCGTAAACGGTTTCGTATCAAAGTTTGACAATAAGCTTGAGACCCTCCTTGCTTCTACTTTTTTTGGCGAGCGTTCCGTATACGTCAACGGTATCACGATTGACAACAGCGGAAATATCTACGTAGTCGGAGCGGTCTGGTCTCCGGACTTTCCGACAACTCCAGACACCTACAGTCCAACGTTCAACGGTGGTATTTCCGATGGATTTATATCAAGGTTCGACAGTGAACTCGAGACCCTCCTTGCTTCCACGTTTATAGGCGGTGCTGCCTGCGAGAATGATTCGGTTGATTCAATAGCGACAGACAATGATGGTAATGTGTATGTGGCTGGCTGGACCGAGTGCGCTGATTTTCCCACAACTCCTGCTGCCTATGATACGACCTTCAACAGCGGTGACGTGCCTGGCATGTCGTATAGCACCGCTTTTGTATCAAAATTCGATCCGGACCTCAAGAACCTTCTTGCTTCCACCTTTCTTGGAGGCAGTGACTGGGATTATGCCTCTTCTTTGGCCATCAGCGCGGCCGGTAATGTTTATGTGACCGGACTGACAGGCGCATCGGATTTTCCGGTAACTCCAGGTGCTTATGACAGAACATACAATGGTGGAATGAAGGACGCCTTTGTCTCTGAGTTCGACGGCAATCTCGAACATCTTCTGGCCTCGACTCTTGTCGGCGGAGACAAGAGAGAGGCGTCTCTGCGTGTAGCTATAGACAGTGGTGGGAATATATATATAACCGGCTGGACAGAGTCTTCGGATTTTGTGACAACACCCGATGCATACGATCCAACCTTCAATGGTGAACTTTATGACGCCTTTGTCGCAAAGTTTGACAGCGGGCTTGAAAACCTTCTCGCCTCTACATTTCTTGGCGGAAGTGACTCCGATTTTTCTGCCTTTCTCAGCATAGACGGTACCGGCAATGTTTATGTGACAGGCTGGACTGAGTCCGCGGACTTTCCAACAACTAATAATGACGCCTGTGATACGACATACGATGGTGTGGATTCAGAAGCCTTTGTGTCGAAACTTGACGGAGGCCTGTCAAATCTCCTTGCCTCAACTTTTCTCGGCGGAACCGCTGATGATTACGCCTCTTCCTTGGCGATAGACAGTACCGGCAATGTTTATGTGGTCGGTTCGACAGAATCATCCGATTTTCCAACGACCTCTGACGCCTATGACACAACTTACGGTGGAGAGTATAGCGATGCCTTTATATCACTCTTTGACGGTGAGTTATCCAGCGGACACATGTCCGGTCGCCATCGCAATCGTGGTTTTTAGCACTGTGGCTGACAGGGAGGATTAAAAGTGTGCGGCGAAAAGAACGACAAAGTATGATTGTTGTGGGTAGGGGACGGTGAAACTAATCCTTTCTCCTCACTTCATGCCCGCCGAACTGGTTCCGGAGGGCCGAGAGTATCCTCCCCGTGTAGGAGGGGTGCCTTTTTGATTCCTCACGGAATTTAAGTGATCCTTCAATAATAGGCACGGAAACCCCTAGTTCTTTTGCGGTTTCTACGGTCCAGAGCCCCTCACCGCTGTGTGAGACGCTGCCGGATATCTCGTCGAGTTCAGTGCCGTATTCTTCGAATGCCTTCAGCAGCCACCCGGTCAGGCGGGACTCGATCACGCTCCTGC
>Ga0256830_1000776_pt1 | contig 23851 bp, 21 predicted proteins | sample 128326metaG_FD_190537 | JGI IMG/M metagenome (GOLD analysis project Ga0256830, IMG submission 190537) | Hydrothermal vent microbial communities from Lau Basin, Pacific Ocean - 128-326 | ecosystem: Environmental > Aquatic > Marine > Hydrothermal vents | place: Pacific Ocean: Lau Basin | collected... | reverse complement strand
CTCAAGTCCCGAAAAGTGGCCTGAAGGGGCCTTCTCGGCTCGGTTGTTGCGTTATGAAGGTGCTTCATCACCCCGGCCCGCAAACCGGGGATGGGGCCTTATTGTCTCTTGTTGTCAAAAGTCCAATATATTAGGTTGGTTAAGGGTTTCAATCCCTCGGTCGGGATTCTGTGGGGTGGGACCTGGCATAGGAGGCAATCCCAAAGGAATTTATACGAGTTTCAATCCCTCGGTCGGGATTCTGTGGGGTGGGACTTGCACTAAGGCTTTGGTCCCGGTGGCTAAGGATGTGGTTTCAATCCCTCGGTCGGGATTCTGTGGGGTGGGACCCCTGCATTCTGGCGACCAGGGGGCCGAATTGCATGTAGTTTCAATCCCTCGGTCGGGATTCTGTGGGGTGGGACACGGGCGAATCCAAGCGTCGGGGCGGTCCTGGTCGGTTTCAATCCCTCGGTCGGGATTCTGTGGGGTGGGACGACGAACTCTTGAACTATTATAAGGGGGATATTTATGGTTTCAATCCCTCGGTCGGGATTCTGTGGGGTGGGACTACGATGATGTTTCCAGTGCTGGCGCGGTAGAAAGAGTTTCAATCCCTCGGTCGGGATTCTGTGGGGTGGGACTACAGTTCCTACCGTTGTAATCCGGGCTTTGGATACAGGTTTCAATCCCTCGGTCGGGATTCTGTGGGGTGGGACACATCTGTAATTCCAGAATAAGCAGACCTAATCATAGTTTCAATCCCTCGGTCGGGATTCTGTGGGGTGGGACTCTGTTCGGTTGTTAGGGTCCAAAGGCAGTCCCATTAGTTTCAATCCCTCGGTCGGGATTCTGTGGGGTGGGACGCGGCCAGCAGCCCCATCTGCCGCCGCAGCGCGGGGTTTCAATCCCTCGGTCGGGATTCTGTGGGGTGGGACTCTCCGCCCTAGGGGCGGAGGATATGCGCCGTCAGGTTTCAATCCCTCGGTCGGGATTCTGTGGGGTGGGACTCCCCGCCGACCGAGATCTGCGGGGCCGGGGCGGCCGTTTCAATCCCTCGGTCGGGATTCTGTGGGGTGGGACTACAATACAGGGGCGGAGATCAGGGTATTTGGGGGGGTTTCAATCCCTCGGTCGGGATTCTGTGGGGTGGGACGATGTGATGCAGATCATCCGAGCGTTTCTGAATCTGTGTTTCAATCCCTCGGTCGGGATTCTGTGGGGTGGGACTCGATGACCGATAACCAACCCGGTCCACACCAAGCCGGGTTTCAATCCCTCGGTCGGGATTCTGTGGGGTGGGACTCTGGTCCCCATCTCTGAGGGCGGGATATATATCTCAGTTTCAATCCCTCGGTCGGGATTCTGTGGGGTGGGACCGTTGCCGGACCACGACTTGGCCCTGCAGGCGCTCGATGTTTCAATCCCTCGGTCGGGATTCTGTGGGGTGGGACGCAAGGAAGAGCAATGCATCTACCGCAAAGGATATGTTTCAATCCCTCGGTCGGGATTCTGTGGGGTGGGACTAATCTCAAGTTTCATTGCTCTTCCTCCTTATTGCAGTTTCAATCCCTCGGTCGGGATTCTGTGGGGTGGGACTAGGCGAGTATCGCTGGTTCAGGCGCGAGGGCTGGTTTCAATCCCTCGGTCGGGATTCTGTGGGGTGGGACTACCCCCTCCCTGGCGCGGGCCGACCTGGAGGTGGTGTTTCAATCCCTCGGTCGGGATTCTGTGGGGTGGGACTGTTTCCACTGTCCAGCCCACAGTTGCTGTTGTTGTGTTTCAATCCCTCGGTCGGGATTCTGTGGGGTGGGACCATCTTCGCTGAGGGATTCCGGGGGAGCCCTCTCACGGTTTCAATCCCTCGGTCGGGATTCTGTGGGGTGGGACCCACCATGTCGCCGTGCTGCACTATCGTCTTGTCGCGTTTCAATCCCTCGGTCGGGATTCTGTGGGGTGGGACATCACATCCCTGGGCAGCGAAGACGGCAAGATGGTGTTTCAATCCCTCGGTCGGGATTCTGTGGGGTGGGACCACCAGCGTCCTGTGCCCTTTGTGCATGATCTGCTTCGTGTTTCAATCCCTCGGTCGGGATTCTGTGGGGTGGGACCAGCGGTTCGTGTTCTCCGAAGGGTGTCCAGGGTTTGGTTTCAATCCCTCGGTCGGGATTCTGTGGGGTGGGACCCCTCGCCAAAGCAGGAGCACACGAAATCAAGCAGGGTTTCAATCCCTCGGTCGGGATTCTGTGGGGTGGGACTCCCCAAATATCCCAAGGAGGTTAAGATGTCTCACAGTTTCAATCCCTCGGTCGGGATTCTGTGGGGTGGGACTATGCAAGGTTCATTGATTTCGCCCTAGCGGGCGAGGTTTCAATCCCTCGGTCGGGATTCTGTGGGGTGGGACTCTTTTCCCCATTCAACGGCCTTTTGAGCCAATGCGGTTTCAATCCCTCGGTCGGGATTCTGTGGGGTGGGACCCGTTAACGTGGTCAGCGGAACATGGACGTTAGCAAGTTTCAATCCCTCGGTCGGGATTCTGTGGGGTGGGACCGCGCCATTTTCACCTGGGCGGTGGACACCCTGGCCGGTTTCAATCCCTCGGTCGGGATTCTGTGGGGTGGGACCTTCGCGGCTGCTCTGCTCCGAGCAGGATATGTGACCGTTTCAATCCCTCGGTCGGGATTCTGTGGGGTGGGACCCGGACACTTGAGCTACACTGCGCCTCCTTTCCCCGTTTCAATCCCTCGGTCGGGATTCTGTGGGGTGGGACCTCGGAGAGGGGGGAGGGGGCAATCCCTCCCCCGCCCGGTTTCAATCCCTCGGTCGGGATTCTGTGGGGTGGGACGAGGCCAGGCCCCCTGGCCCCCCCTCGGAGGGGAAGTTTCAATCCCTCGGTCGGGATTCTGTGGGGTGGGACGCCACCCCATCCCCACCAACAGTGGGGTGGAGGTGGTTTCAATCCCTCGGTCGGGATTCTGTGGGGTGGGACGAGGCCAGGGGCGCGGCCCCCCGCCCCGCACCAGAAGTTTCAATCCCTCGGTCGGGATTCTGTGGGGTGGGACCTCTTAAGGCCAGAGGATTCATCTTCCTGGAGCATTAGTTTCAATCCCTCGGTCGGGATTCTGTGGGGTGGGACTGCAATCTCTGCAATGAATTTTGAAGGCGGGGGCATCGGTTTCAATCCCTCGGTCGGGATTCTGTGGGGTGGGACGAAGTAGCGGCTCTGGTATGAGCCAAAATGAATTTGTTTCAATCCCTCGGTCGGGATTCTGTGGGGTGGGACCAGCTTCAAAATTCCCATCAAAAATCTCTAGTAATGTTTCAATCCCTCGGTCGGGATTCTGTGGGGTGGGACGGAATCATCCCACTGATAATCTGCATAGACTGGGTAGTTTCAATCCCTCGGTCGGGATTCTGTGGGGTGGGACCTTGGTGACCAAGTGGTCACGCTGGAGCACAATGGCTGGTTTCAATCCCTCGGTCGGGATTCTGTGGGGTGGGACTAGTGGAAAAGCTAAGAGGAGGATATAGTACTTAAGGTTTCAATCCCTCGGTCGGGATTCTGTGGGGTGGGACGGGGCACGCATCGTGCGCGTCCAATGTGCCAAGCCGGTTTCAATCCCTCGGTCGGGATTCTGTGGGGTGGGACTTCAAAACGTTTTGCCGTTTTTGCGGTCCGCTCTGGTTTCAATCCCTCGGTCGGGATTCTGTGGGGTGGGACGGTAGGAACTGTAAAGAGCTCGTCAGGATAATCGTCGTTTCAATCCCTCGGTCGGGATTCTGTGGGGTGGGACTACAGAATTTCCTACTAGAATCTGTGGTTTCCTACAGTTTCAATCCCTCGGTCGGGATTCTGTGGGGTGGGACCTCCTGTTTAAAAGAGTTCTGGTTTGAAATCATTGAGTTTCAATCCCTCGGTCGGGATTCTGTGGGGTGGGACAGGGAATAGCAGGCTCAGGATATACCCAAGGGATATTGTTTCAATCCCTCGGTCGGGATTCTGTGGGGTGGGACGCCGTGCCCGGAGGGTGGGAGAGGGTTGATGGATTGTTTCAATCCCTCGGTCGGGATTCTGTGGGGTGGGACATAGGAGGGTGAACAAGAGGTGTCCTGAGTGCAAGTTTCAATCCCTCGGTCGGGATTCTGTGGGGTGGGACATGAACGCGAAGATTCAAACCAAACTACTGGACAAGTTTCAATCCCTCGGTCGGGATTCTGTGGGGTGGGACGCTCAACCCCTTGCTGGGGCTGATCTTCATTCTGATGTTTCAATCCCTCGGTCGGGATTCTGTGGGGTGGGACCACGCGCTTCCCCCCTCGGTGCGTGCGGGGAAAGGAGTTTCAATCCCTCGGTCGGGATTCTGTGGGGTGGGACGGGCTCCCGCTCCAAGTCCTCGGGCGGGTCCAAGTCGTTTCAATCCCTCGGTCGGGATTCTGTGGGGTGGGACCTCCCCCCTACTTTCCGTTTTAGGCGCGACTAAAAAGTTTCAATCCCTCGGTCGGGATTCTGTGGGGTGGGACCGCTTCCCCCGCAACGACGCGGTAGAGCGTGCTCTGTTTCAATCCCTCGGTCGGGATTCTGTGGGGTGGGACCTCTGCCTGAGCCCCAGGAGCATGAGCCCGAGCCCGAAGGTTTCAATCCCTCGGTCGGGATTCTGTGGGGTGGGACGAAAGGCGTTCCTGATCCTCCTCGCCGCCATCCACGGTTTCAATCCCTCGGTCGGGATTCTGTGGGGTGGGACTGCTCACATCCCCGTGGGCACGATGCCCGTTTTCGCTTCCGTTTGAGCCCCTGCATAGGGCAATCCGAACCAGAGCATTCGCGTTTTCCCTCCTTTCACGCTTCTTCTCCCCCACCTCCCCTTTTTCTGCGAGGGGTGGACACGTTTATGGGTGGATGAACTCTCTCCTTGCTCCCGCCCCGCCGCCAGAAACGGAAGTATCCCCCAGATGTGGGAGATATACGCCTTCCTTCCCATAGATATGGGAGGTAAGGACTTCGGCCCCGGACGCGAGCACCTCCTGGGCCTTTGGCCTCCGCTTCACCGCTCGCACGTCCCCAGAGCCCCCTCGCCGCGTTGCCTGAAGAGGGATGGGCTAGATGATGAAGAGGGCTTCCTCCGAGGGTTTCTCCGACCCGATGGTCTCGACCTTCGAGGCGCAGGCGGCACAGAGGGGGTAGAACCGGACGTTGTCTTCCTCAGGGTCCAAGACCTTCTCCAGCTTTCCCCGCAGGGCAATCAGCTCTTTCTCGTTCAGATAACACTCGAAGAGGCTGTACTGGGTCCACCGACCGAAACCGGAGAGCACTTTGTGTACCTTGGTGCGTCGCCGATCATCGGGGATGTCGTAGGCGATGATGTAGAGGGTGCGTTGCTGCTTGCCGCGTCTCACAAATTATCTTACCACGAAGGGCCTGAACTGTCGAATCTCTCCGCTAAGCCACTTGGCCACCAACCGCACTTCCAACTCCAGACAGCGCCGATAGGTCGCCCGATAGCCGAAGACGGGATGCTTGATCTCGGTCTCCAGTCGCTCCTCGAACTTGGTCAGGAAGGTGCGCCGGCCCCTCTCCGTCAGCCGCCAGGCCCCTAGCTCCTCTTGAAAATCACTCCGGCGCAGCATCCCGTTGTTGATCAGCGTCATCACGACCGAGTCCACCACTAGGGGCCGAAAGGCTTCCATCACGTCCAGCGCCAGCGCCGGCTTGCCGAACTGGGAGGAGTGCAGGAAGCCAACGTAGGGGTCCAACCCAACGATGCTGACCGCCGAGGCGACCTGGTTCATCAGCAGGACATAACCAAAGGAAAGCAAGGCGTTGATGGGGTCCTTGGGGGGACGACGCTGCCGCCGCGTGAAGCCCCAGTCTCCCTTCAGCAACCGGCCAAAGACGCCGTAGTAGAAGGCGGTTCCCGACCCCTCCAGCCCCAGCAGGGTGCCGTGCAGGGTGTCGGCCTGGGGACGCGAGGGGTTCTTGGGTGCCATCGCCTCCTCGGGGTCCAGTCCGTCCACTTGCTTCAGGACTCCCTTGAGGGATTCGACGGCCTGGGCGATGGCCGGGTCCTCCCGCTTGCGGTTGGCCCGCATCAGCATCGCCCGCATGTTGGCCAGCTTACCCCGCACGAAGGCGCGGGCCAGGGTGAAGGAGCGGACCGGATCGTTGTGGGCCCGGTGCTGCTCCAGCCGGATCAGGCTGTTCTTGCCCATCGGCGGGGCCAGCCGGCCCCGGAAGCGGCCATAGTAGGAGCAGAAGCAGACATCCACCCGCTGCTCCAACAGCGCGGCCAGCGCCGGGCTGGTGATGGTGACGTCGCCGTAGACGACGACTTGGGTGACTTTGATGAGGGGGACGCGCACTTTCCGCTTCGGGGTGCCCCGCTCCTTGTTCTCCGGGATCTGCACGACCAGGGTGTCGCCATCCTTCTTCACCAACGAGCGGGGCTCGGTCAGGTACAACGTGGCCATACCATCCTCCCACACTTGCAACTGGGCCATCAGCCTTCTTCCTCCAGCTTCAACAGGATCTCCACTTCCCGGGGCAAGCAGATGGGCTCCAGCGAGCAGTCGTGGCACTTGGTCCGATGGTCAATGGGGGGCGGCAGCCGGCCTTCCTGCAGCAGTTGAAAGGCCCGGGCAATGGCCTGCTCGGTGCGGGCACGCAGCTCCGGCGTGAATTCCACTTTGACTCGGCGTCGGGATTTCCAGTAGAAGATGGCCCCTTCCCGGACCGGTTTCCCTGTCCGCTCCTCTAGGCAGATCGCCTGGGCGCAGAGCTGGATGTGGTCGTTGAGCCAGCGCCCCATCCGCCCCCGCTTGTACTCCACCGGGATCAACTCCCCCTTCCGCTCCTCAACGACGTCGGCGAAGCCGACCAGCCGCAGCCGGTCGGACCAGAGGTAGACCCGGCGGTGGACGATGGTCGCGCCCTGCTGCTCGACACCACCGGTGTGGACCCGCTCGTGCTGCTGGATGCCCTCCAGGACGGGGGCGTTGACCTCCATCTCGCCCTGGACGTACATCAGCCAGAAGCGCCGTTCGCAGTATTCCAGTTGGTTGAGCATAGAAATAGGTAGGTAGTCTGGTCGGTCCATAGTCCGTAGTCCGTGGTCCACAGTCCATAGTCCATAGTCCGCAGTCCACAGTCCACAGTCCACGGTCCATAGTCCGATGGTTCTAACTGGCTGGAGACTGCGGGCTGGTTAGAGCTGCGTGGACAAGCAGGAGAACTTCCACGCCGTGGCCGGGGAACCGGCTCCTGGCACTGTGTGCTAGTCAGAACTGCGCAGGTAGGCAATGAAACCGTTGATAAGCCGCTTGCATTGCTCTGCCAGGTCATAGGTGCGCTCAAACTGTGCCTGGCTGACGTATCCCTGATCGAGGGCGACGTAGAGTTGGGATTGAACCTCCGTAGCCGAGCGACGGGCATACCCGAGAAATCGGATGAACTCGGGGTCCGAACCCGCGTCAAACCCCTCGGCGATGTTGTGCATCACCGACCCCGCCGCCGCTCGGATCTGATCCCTCAGACCGAAGTCCTTGGCGAAGCTGCTGGTTTTGGAGACCTCGTATACCTGCTTGGTTAACTCGCGAGCTCGCTGCCAGGCCTTGATCTCTTCAAAGCGCTCAATAGCCATACCCCCTCCCACCTATCAACGGATGATTGCAGCCCCTCAGCCATGGTCTTTGGACTTTGGACCGTGGACTTCGGACTGAGGACTGCGGACTATCCGCCGAGTTTGCCCCATTCCCATCGCCCGCTTCATGCCGACGCCGGCGTAGAAGGCGAAGTCGGCCAGGGCGTTCAGTTGGGCGCGGGCGAAGTCGTCGTCGGCCATCAGGCCGTAGGTGACACGCCCGATGAAGCCGACCTGGGGGGCCTTGCGGAACTGGTGCATCTTCGTCTCCAGCCCCTCCAGGCGCTTGATGACCACGTGCTCTTCGACGTACTCCTTCAGCGACTTCCAGACGATCTGCAAGGGGGCCGGGGCCAGCGCGTTCCACGTCTTGACCAGGCTGCCGAAGACCAGGTCGGGCTCCGGCAGGACGATCACTTTTCGCCCCCAGGATTTCGTCCCGAAGCTGAAGGCGGTGGGGGAGACGAACTCCAGGACGATGGTATCGGTCGGTTGGGCCTGGGCGGCCAGGTGCCCCCAGGTCGTGTAGCCGGCCCAGGGGTGGCTCTCGGGCGTTGCCAGGATCTCCCGGATGAGCAGGCGGGCCCGGCCCAGCCGGATGGCGGGCCGTCCGTCGCTGTGGAGAAAGCGGGCCATGAACCGCTCGAAGATGGGAGGGTAGAGGATGGTGAAACGCAGCCAGTAGTCCCGCCCCGGCGAGAGGTGGGCCATCCCATCTCGGGCACGGCCCACCCCGTGCAGCGGCGAGACGGTGAAGGGGCGCATTGGGAGGTCGGGGGCGTGCAGCACTTCGGCCAGGGCCGGGTCCGCTTCCCGCACCGTGTGCAGGAAGGCGGCGTGGGCCTGGGCTCCCATCGTCGCCCGCACCCTCGCCTCGTGGGCGGGGGTCAGGGTGAGGACGACGGAGTAGAGGGTCCCGCTGTCATCACCTGCCATCTGGTCCCTTCTCCTTTCATCACGAATCTCGGACGATCGTTCCCGGCCCGCCCCTGCCCGGAGCGGACCGACTAGGAGGGGGCCCTGTCCGCCCCGCTCCGGTTCGCCACGAGGCCGCCTTCAGAGGATGATCGCCTCCGGCTTCAACCGCTCGCGCATCCGAAAGTAGCCCTGCAACTCGGCGTGGGCGTGGAAAGCACCGGTGCCCAGGACGGCTCGGTATCCTTCTTCCACCGTACCCTCGGGAAAGCGGACGGTCAGGCGACGCGCCCAGAGGTCCGTGCCCCGCAGCCGGGCGATCAACGCCCCCACCGAATCGGGAGGCACGATGAGCATCGGGATGTGCCGCTCGGTCAGCGCTTCCACGTACCGTTGGTCCAACGCGCCTGCCATCACCCCACCCTCGGGCGACCGGGCCTGGAGCCGGAGGCCCTGCAAAGCGACCGGTGCGCCACACCACCGGCGTTCGAACTCCTCTTGGGGCTCCTCGCTCTCGTAGACCAGCTCCAGGAAGAGGCGGGAATCGCGCGGCCCCAGCAGCCGGACGTAGAAGCGTCCACGCAGCGGCGTCTCCCCGAACTGCTCCTCAAACCGGCGACGGCTCATCGGCGGGGAGAGCCGATAGTAGCTGAGCAGGTGGAAGAGATCGTAGGCGTTGACGGTCTCGCTGGAAAAGATGTGTCGGGGGTCGTAGAAGACGACCGTCGGCCCCTGGAAGCTATCACGGAAGGCGAAGAGGGCCCGCGTGACCGCTACCTGGCTCTGGACGAAGGCCCGCAGGGCTTGCTGCTGGGCGTCGTCGCCTAGCAGTTGGGGCAAGTAGGGCAGCAGGTCCTTGGGATCGAGGTGGCCCTGCTCCGGGTCCAGCCACTCCAGCCAATCGGCCAGGTGCTCGGCCGTGTACTGGTTGAAGGGCATCCGGCCCCGACGGGTTTCACCCAACCATCGCTCCCGGGATTCCAGCTTGCGGAAGAACCACCGCAGCCCTTTAAAGGTGCGCCGGCTGTGGGGGGCGAAGACCTCCCGCACCCGCTCGAAGAGGGCTTCGACCTCGGCCTCCTCCTGGGGAGGTAGCACCTTGCGGATCTGGTAGATGGGCCAGAAGGATTCGACGATGGCGTGGGTGCGGATGTAGTGGGTCAGGGCGTGCTTGGGCGGTAGGTTGGCCTCCTCACGGATGAGGCCGGCGAAGTCGCTCCGGCTGAGGGTCTGCCCATCGTAAGCCTTCAGACGTTGCAGGGCCTCTTCCGGCAGGAGGACGATGGCCCGGCTGGGGCGGTCGGTCTCCGGCTTGCCCAGCACCCGTCCGGCCCGCCCGATCCGCTGGATCAGGGCATCGCTGTGGCGGGCGCTGCAGACGACGAAGTCCAAGTTCTGCCGGGTCTTTCCCATTTTCTTGAAGTTGTAGCCGATGTCCACCGTCGGCGTGGCCAGGATCAGGTCGCGGGCGGTGGCCTGGACACGGGCCTCCGGCGGTTCCGGCCCCGTGATACGGCCCATCCGCTCGGCTGCCAGGACGTTCCGCAACGCGGCGTAGGCAGCGTTCACCCGCCAGAGGCTGTCGCTGATGAGCGCTCCGTCCAGGTCCTCTTCCACCACCCAGCGGACCAGGTCATCCCGATGGACGGCCACCCATTCCTGGAACTCATCGGATGCCAGGGTGAGCTCCAGGGGGGTCAGCGCGGGGGTGGTCGGCAGGTCGGCGCTTTCCGGCGGCTCGTTCTCCGGGCTGATCAGCGTCCAGCGGTCCCCGAAGAGCCGGTCCAGGTAGCCCACCACCTCCCCCGTCGGCGTGGCCGAGAGGAGGCAGACCTTGCGCCCGCGCACGTCGAAGTAGCCGAACTGGTCGAAGAGGGCGAAGGCGAAGAGGAAGTTGGAGAGCTGCTTGCTGTCGTAGTAGTGGAACTCGTCCACGATGATGTAGTCGAAGGCGGTCAGGAAGCGCTCGAAGACGTTGCGCCGGTCGTGGGCGGCGTAGCGGAAGTAGAGGGCGTAGTAGAAGATGTCGGGGTTGACGACCAGGATGATGGGCCGGCGACGGGTGGCCTCCGGCTCGAACTCCAGGTAGTTGCGGATGAGCCGTTGGAGCAGTTCGCCGGGGCGGGCGGGAGGGGCGTCGGGGTCCTGGGCCAGCCGCAGCGCCCGCACCTCGGCGGCGTTGATCGGCAGGACCTTGAAGTCCAGACCGTGGTCGGCGACGAAGGTGGCGGCGTCCTCGGCGTGCTGGGCCAGGAGGGCGTTGGTGGGAGCGATGAAGAGGACGTTCTTCCCTGTTCCGTTCAAGGTGAAGAGGTAGAGGAGGCTGGCCAGCGTCTTGCCGGTGCCGGTATTGTAGGTGTTGACCACCAGGTCGTGGGTGCGCAGGGCCTCGACGGTGCGCCACTGGTGGTAGAGGAGCGGGTATGGGAGGTCCCACGGGGTGGTGGGAGCCAGTTTTTCGGTTTGGGGGAGCAGAGCTATGCTTATCATCGGTCACTATTGTTATTCTGCTTGTCAGCGATACGTCGGCATTGGCCCATACCCATAGTTGTGCGATAGCCTACACCGGCATAAAAGGCGAAGTCAGCCAGGGTGTTGAAGTAACGTCGTTGCTCAGCCGTAGCTCCTTTGACCTCATACACGCAATAGCCAACGAACCCCGGTTGTAGGTGACGCTGGAATTGCCAGACTCGGCTTTCCAATCGGTAGCGTTTGACCAGGATACACTGGTCCTTCATCAACTCACGAAGTGGTTGGGGTTCAAGGAGGATATCAGCGAAGGTGTTCCATTTGGTCAACAAGCTACCAAAAACCAGCTCGGCTTCGGGAAACATGGCCATTCGAGGACCCACTCCACTCAGATCGCCTAGGCTGAAAGCAGTAAGGCTGTGAAAACGCAGGGGGATTTCCGGATCGTCACTTGCCTCCGTGAGGAGTTGCTTGAAGGTGGCATAGCCGCTCCATTTGCCTTGAGTTGTGGTAACCTCCTCTACAGCAAAGTTCACAGCATCTAGGGTGATCTTCAGGTCGAATGTCTGGGCTTCGGCAAAGTAGCGTGAGAAGGCAGTGTAGAGAGCCGGGTCAAGGATAGTAAATCGCATCCAGCAGTCTGCCCCTGTTCGAACCTGCCATCTTCCTCTACACCATCGCATCCGTCCTTGTAGAGGGGAGACCGTGAAGGGCTGGCGGGTCCCAGCATTGTGTAGTGCCTGGGCCAAATCGGGTGCTACTTTGCGGATCAGACTCAGGAAAGCAGCATAACCATACTCACCTGTTGCCAATGGCAACCGGCCATCGTTCATCGCCCGCAGTTTAACCACAGTACTAGTCAGCATTTCTCACCTTCACGAATTCCAGAGGTGCTACGTACCACAACCAGGCTTGCTTTCCATTCGGAAGAGGGTAAATCAAACGTTCCCTGTAGGGATCATCAGACCAGCGCTTTTGCCGAAGGAAAACTTTTGGAACCTTGGCATACCCGATCTCTTCATCAAAAAATCCCATTGGCACCTTAACGATGAGATCAACCAGGTAAGCACAGCCACCATAACGCAACGGTTCAATGACGGGTTGATGTTCCTGCTGGCTAAAAGTTCGCCTGTAGACCCGACAGCCAGGTGTCAGTTCATCCTTTGAGTTGGCCACACATTGCTTAATGGAGACTCGAACAGGATTGCGCAATTGACCATTTGCATCAATATCTGTATATAATATCACTGATGGCTCCCAACTACGAGTGATGACTAGCCCTTTGTCATGCAGTCCTTTGTTCTCCACCGCCGCCTCGTATACGTATTCATAAAGCATTCGGAAGGCAACCTCCACCCGATAGTCAAGATTCGGCTCTTTAATAATGTGCCTTTGCACAGCGGTTGAGTCCAATATATTGCCGTTCATCTCCATCAGCGTTGCCCTATAAGCCGCCTGGGCCTCATCGGAGAGAACGGTCAAGAACCAGGGGATGCGATTGCCGACAACGATGACCTGAGCGCTCTTCATCTCTCCTTTGCGGTTGCAGCGACCAGCCCGCTGGAGTAGCTGATCTGGATCGCATAATTGGGTAATAAGGGTGTGAGCATCCAGATCACAGCCAACCTCGATAGCACTCGTAGTCGCCAACAGGTAGCCCTCGCCTTTCTCCTCATATCGTTTTAGTTGGTGGTAAATCTTCCATCGCTGCATGGCAGTGAGCCTGCCATGGTAGAGCAGCGCCCCATCTAGCTGCCGATGGATAGTCACGGCATCGCGTACTGTTCCCACAACAACGATGGTCCGCCTATCAGGAGCGTGGTGCTCCTGAGCGAGTGCTATCATCTTGTTTGGGACCTTGTCCAACTCACACGACACGTAAGTCAGCCCTCGCTGGGGGTTAGCCCGCCGGGTGAACTTGTCTAACCTGGCTCGGTTTGGCCCATCTACCCAGTTTTGCTTATCGAGAAAATTCAGATCGGCTGCAAATGCTGGTGGCATCGTTGCGGTCATAGCCACCACGTCTAACCCCTTCTCGTACAGAGCGCGCAGCAGCAAGCGAAAGTTGGTCCACGCCACCGCATCGTAGCTGTGGGCTTCGTCAAAGCAGAAGAGAGGGTGATGTAGGCCATAATGGATATGTAAGGGAAAGACATAAGACTTCCTCGGCTCACCGAAGCCGAAGAAGCGATAGAGAAATTTATCCAACGTAGTGAGGATGATATCCCCTTGGTATAGGTGACGACGCTGAGGGTTGCCTACTGGCACTCCTCTGTTCCAAACCCGCCGCTCTGACAGGGCTCCGGTATCTACTACCAGGCTGTAGGGGCGGCTTGTGTCGCAAGCCGAGGCCCGCTGCACCATCTTCGCGAAGCGGACGAACTGATCATCCACCAGGCTGCGAGATGGCAGAACAACGAAAATGCGGCGGCCCAACGCCAAACCGGGCACTGCCACTGCCTCGGTCTTGCCACTCCCGGTCGGAGCTAAAAGCAACAATCCGCCATTCTCATCTTCCACCAATGCTCGCCATATGTCTTCTTGCATTGGGTTGGGGCTGAATTGAGTCAACGTTTGGTAGGCCTCCCCTACGGTTGAGCCAAAGCGCATATTGTTACCTCCTTTATCTCTAGAGGGGCCGTTTGCAAAGCCTCAACGACCCAGCTTGTTAATTCCTCCAACGCTTTATCCTTGTTGCTCCCTGCCTCCACTCGGTCAACAAGCTCTTTTGGGGGGCGAAGTCGGGAGTACTCAATGCCCAATCGTACTTCATCAGTGGCAAAGGGGTAGGGATCAAGGGCGTAATGACATTCGCTTACCGGTTCGATATGAAAGTCCATAAACACCCGCCTCTCCAGATCGCCGCCTAACACTGCCCGCGCCAACGTGGCTTCGATCTGGTCACATATCTCTAATGTGTAGAGGTCAAGTGGCAAATTGGCTGCGTGGGGCTCGCCATCAGCTCGTAAACGGGCTACCCCTTGAGTGATCCCCGCCACCGAGTAGTCGTGGTGCAACCGGGCTAGGGTTTGGATATAAGGGTCTGGGTCGTACACTTCGAAGCGGTGTCCCGCAAAGGAGTATGCCCACTCCATCTCGCCCTGGCGGAAAGGGTTCTCCCGGTAGATAATGCGGAACTTGATCGGCTTAGCACTATCGTGAATCTCAGCCGCTCGCACCAAGCGAGACTTGGTGGCATCCAAGTCAAGCTCGGCGGTGTCCAAGTAAGCTCTTCCATTGTCCCATGCTCTCACTAGCTGAACCACATTGTTTACATGACATGCCAAAGTTAAGACTATCCACTGGGCTTGGCCTTTTTCGTCAAACCCGAAGACAACCCGGCCTACCTGTCGTTTGCTCATCATAGTACCTCCAGTAAGCTGGCTGGGATAAGAACCTCTCCGTCGGTCCAGTAATCTATCTCCACCGGTTCCGCTGGCCATCCAGCCCTAAAGGGCATGAAGCCGGCGATGGGATTGGGCACAGGTTCGGCCAATCTGTCCAGTGCTATCTGTCCTTCGTGCTTATGCCGGTAAAGAGTGTAGACCGTACTGGGTATCCCCACCAACTCAGTTGCCGGGATCAACACGCTGGGCATTGCTCTCATCTTACGCCGCTCCAATGCTCGGGGCTCCGAGATACCCTCGACGTAAGCATACCCTTCCTTACCCAGCTTGCATCCCAGGTTGGTCACGCTCTTCAGTCGCTCTAGCGGCCCTGGTTCCTCACTGACCACATACCCTCGCAACCGCTCAACAAAGAGATACTCCCATGTGTGAAGCTGGTAGACTTCCTTGCCGGTAGGATACCAGCTCAAACGAGAAAAGGCAGTATAGGTGAAGGCTCTCACTCCCTGGCGGTGAGTGGTATGCACCCGGTAGGCTTCACGGGGCACTGGATAAGCTCCCAGCACATAATAAGGTGGCCGGGGTAGGACATAGTAAGGAGCATTCTTAATGGCAGTAGCGGGGTATATCCCTTTAGTCAACATTAACAGGCGCCGCAGGTAGCCGGACATTGTACTCGGCGGCAGAAAGGGGTAGGTGGAAATGTGCAGAATGCTGCCGGGCATTCGACGGAAGGTCAATCCCCCCGTTGGACGGATGTCTAGTTGGAGGTAGTACATTGGTCTCCCCCTACTTCAGATAGAGCTCAGCGAACTGCACGGCGTATTCCTGCAGCTTCCGATATGCAGCACTGCCTAGCCACCGTGTGAAGTGGGGTCCTGAGACTTCATGCTGGGCAACTGTCTGCCCTTCGACCTGGAGGGCATCGGCCCGAAATTGGGCCAATGCTTCCCTAATGCTGGTCACGCTCGGCGAAGTGATAGGCCGCTTACCCAGGGGCACTAGGTAGCGATCCACCACCAATAGTGGCTCTTGCTCCTCGATCAGCTTACCTTCGTAGATTCTCACTCCTTTAGGATTACCCGCGCCCAGCCGGGCCAAAGCATTGAGGAACGCATAGGCTACGGCGGTGAACTCAGCCTCGGTGACGCTCAGGCAGTGGTTATAAACGGGATAGAGCAGCCCTGGCTCGTTGTACTGGCGACGGAAGGGCATAGGTGTGGGCTCTTTCTCAGGAGCTTTATGCATCATCGAAGGGTGCATAGCCCTTTGCTTCTCCACCACGTCTTGGGGCTGGATGGCCACCCCTCCACCATGCACCAGCCGACCGATGGTGGTCGTCGGTGAACGCTTCTCGGTCTTGCCCATCACGTCCACATTGGTCGTAGAAGTGATAAGGCCACCGAAGACGGCACAGATAGGGCAAGTGGGTTGGGCACAAGTGTGGGGAACACCACAGCCCAGCTTATCGCCTAGCAGTACCCCCTCCGACTGGACGGGTGCCCAGATAAGGGTGCGGCGCTCCACTCCTCGCCGCTTGGTGGGGGAGATGTAGCACTTCTCCATCTCACCCTTCTCAGTAGCGATGCGTACGGTCTCCACAATGTTGACACCCACCTGGGTCTCGTGGCCGAAGTATAGTTCCTGTGGCCCTTCCAGCACAGCGTAGATGTCGAAGTGATAGCGCGGTACGTCCACCTTTGGCAATCCGACATTGGTCTGAACAGTCATTGTTTAACCTCCTTTTTCCTCCCGCTCCATCAATTCGGGGAAACGGGAATGCAAGCTCAAGCGCAAAGCATAAGTGAAATCTCGCTGCGCCTTTGGCGTTGGATAACGGTTCTCGAAGAGGTAGGTATAGGCTTTGACCACGTCATCAAAATAGAGAACCAACGTGGCTGTGCCCTTCTCGGTGACCCCTTCTCGCTCAGCAATGTCCACTTCCAACTCTTCCAGCAGTGCTTTGGCTTGATCGAAACAGAAATATAGATCAGCGTTGCGGAAGAGGGTGGCCCTCTCGCTCTTGGTGTTGCCTGCGGCTGTGTAATTGAAGCCGAAGGGATCTATAGCTCGTTCGATGAGCTTTCGCACCTCGATACGCACATCGCCACCTGCTTCCCGGACTTGGCTACGCACATATTCACAAAAAGCGTAGAGCAGGCCGGTCATTGCTGCCACGTCACGGAAGCGTTGTGCTTCGGTCGGTTGTTCGTTCATAAGCCACCTCCAATGGTCTTCATAAAGGGTCTCCAAGCGGCTGCCCTGTGTGATGTAAAATCGATTGCCACGAAGCAGCCCGCCCCGGAGCAGTTCATATGTTGCAAATATCACTTTCTCTTGCTCAATATGACGAATAGCTCGGACCACGCTATTCAACTTCCCTTTCTCCTCCCACCAATGCCGGTTGTCTAGCTTGAAGACTTCTATCAATCCTCTTGCAGCGCTCAGGTGGCGACTGGACAAGGCCACTTCAGCGCCTCCAATAAGCACCTCCACCTGATAGTTGCGAAAAACCTCGGGTGGAAATAGCGTAGCGACTTTGTAAAGGGCATATTGCCGCCGTCCCATCACCTTAGGCAGAGGCTCTCGTCCTCGCTGCCGGTGCACTTGCTCTGGAGCCTGGATCAAAGCATAGCGTCCAGCTACCACATTCAGTTGTCCCAATGTCAGCATTCGCAGTTGATCTTCTAGCAGATAGCGGCCATCATCGCCAGGTCGGCGGAGACGGATGACCAACCGATCACTACCGGTCTTGATGGGGGAGACGAAGGATACGGCCGCACAAGTAGCGCAGATCTGGGGCTCTGTTTGTCCGCCTCCTGATTGCAAACGCTGCGAAGGGCTCTCGAAGACGAACTTTCCGGCCTTGTATTTTTCCTCCTTTGGACCAAATCGCCGTCCGCAAGTGTAGCAGAACTCACCGCTTGCGTCTCCACCACCTCTCGCCCCCCAGTCTAAAGGGGCTTCAGCCAACATCGGTCTTGGTCGGAAGGGTTTCTCCACTTGCACTAATTGCGCTAGTTTCTTCATCTCGCTTACGCACTTGGCCACGATATTCCCTCGCTTCTTCAATTGCCGACTAGCCTGTTCCCCCATCTCTTGACGGGCAATATGCTCAACTAGTCCTACCCAATCCGGAAATTGCTGGCGCAGGGCCTCCATTGCCTCGTAAGCCTTGCCGTATCTCTTCATCCGCGTTTCCAACTCCCCTTCAAGCTTGGCTATTTTCTTTCCAATCTCTCCTCGTTCTTTCTCAGTTTTGGCATCTGCCAATTCTCCTCGTAGTTGAGCGAGATCCCTTCGCCGCCGCTCGTCACCCCGTTCCAACGCTAACAAGTTGGCCCGATAAAAAGCAGCCAAAACCAGGGCCTGATTTGCGTTCACGATGGGGGTGCTAAGCGTGCTGATACCTCGATCGCTCAACCTGATAGAGTTTACCAGCAACACAAAGCTCTTGCGTAATTCTTCGGCTGAGAAGGTCCAGTCCACGAAATCATCCCAGGTCGTCATCAGACCAAAGTCCACCCCCTCCGGCACGAACAGCGTCACGTCGGTGTCACCTTGGTGCAACACGGCTACTTTCTTGGTGCGCTGGATATAACCCAAGAAGCGGTCGAGGAAGACTTCATATGCAATGCGTGCTTGGGCTTCTTGGGGGAAGATGGTCTTGTAGAATGTGTGTATTTGACCGATGGATGTATTGCACCAAAGCACCTGTTTGCCATCGTTTGTCACCTCGGCCCAATCCAGCGGCTCTGCTGATTGGGGTCGGGTCAAGCGACGAGTCAGGCGTGGCACATCTAGGGCATCCAGGGTATTGCGTAGCACATGTGCTAGACCATCACGCCACGCCGCGGCTGCCAATCTGTCTAACAAGGATACCCGTCCCCGGGCATCAGCAGCACAATAGGCCGCAAGGCAGATTACTTTTTGAACTCGGCTCATTAGTCCCTCCCCAAGTGGGACATTGACCACACCGAAAGTGCTTGGCCACTCGTCCAAGACAGCTTTTGATCTGCCCGATGTCGGGTCGTATAGCAACTGCTCTCGCTGTCTTTGACGGATTATGTCCGGATTATGTCCTTATCATCCACCCTACTCTTTCTCCAACCCCTCCACCCCAAACCGCATCCCCACCGGCAGCAGGGTGCGGTCCGGCAGCCGGTAGAAGCGCCCGCTCAGGCGGGCGTTGCGCACCAGAGGGGTCGGCGGCACGCTGATCAGGTCGAAGATGGTCGGCTCCATCCCCGGCGGCAGGTCGGCCGGGTTGAGCAGGAAGGGGATGACCACCCCCTCCCGCTCCACCTCCCGCGCCGACTCTTCTTCGACCACCACCCGCGCTTTGCTCATGAACTTGCCCAGCCGCACGTAGCGCGGCACGACCACCGGCTTCCGGCTGAGCACGTAGGCCACGGCCCGGTTGCCGATGGCCAGCATGCGGATGCGCCCGTGTTGAGGCCGGTTCTCCAGCCCCACCTTCTGCCCCCGGTCGCCGGGGTAGCGCTTGATGTACCAGGCCGCCCCCCGCCTCTCCATCCAGGTCCCGTCGGGCCGCGTGACGATGACGTTGTTCGCCATCGCGTACCAGTAGGCGTCGGCCTGGGCGTTGAACTGGGCCAGGGTGAAGCGGGGCTCGCCGACGATGGTGGCCGGCGTGACGTAGATCCCCGCCTCGTTCAACGCCCCCAGGTGCGCCTTGTAGTGGATCGTGCCGTCGTTGAAGTAGGGAGCCCGGCAGAAACCGAAGGCGTAGGCCAGGGCTATGTTCCCGATGAGGGGTTCGGTCTGATAGGTGTTGCTCACCTCGCGGCTGCTGAAGAAGGTCGCTTCCATCAAGGTGAGTTCACAACGGTAGATGTGCATCGGGGCACCTCCTACCCCTGGGGGCCGTACATCGCCGTCGCCCGCTCCAGCATCGCCTTCACCGCCTCCTCGTCCCGGTAGAAGGCGGTCACCTCGTCCACCAGGGCGGCCACCTCATCGGCGGGCAGGATGGTCAGCCGGCCCACGACACGCTCGGCCAACTCCGCCGTCGCCGCCCGCACGGCCTCGACCACCACGTCCGACCGCAGCGGAAAGTCCGGCTCCTGCGAGCCGTTCCGCAGCCGGTCGTAGACGGCTTGAGTCAGCTCCAGGTTGCTGAAGATCTCGCAGTCGCTCAACACCACGCCGGCCAGCAGGTTTTTGACCTTGCCGATGCGGGAGGAGATGGCCCCGTAGCGGGTGGAGCGCAGGACGTTGCCCAGGACGTAGAGGAACTCGTCGCTCGTCACGTCGCGCACCGTCTCGATGTCCAGGAAGAGGGTCTCCGGCTTGACGTACTCGTCGGTGCCGATGCTGGTGGACGGCTTGCCCGTCTCCGGGTCGCGCATCGTGCCCGTGTCGAAGAGGGCGTTGAACTGCTTGGTGGCCGTCACCACGGCGGCGTCGTGCAGGCTGAAGGCATCGTCGGTCACCACCCGCGACTTCTGGGCCCCGCCCCCACCGGCAGCGTAGCCGTAGATCATGCAGTCCATACAGCGCTCGCAGGGATCGTTCCGGTTGAGGGCGCACAACACGCCCGTCCGCTGGCCGGGGAAAAGCATCTCGTGCCGGCGCAACAACTCGCGTCCGGTGCGGCGCTCTACCGCCGTCTGCTTCCGCTTGCTGATGACCACGCGCTGGATCACCTCACCGCCGTCCAGGCCGGCGTGGACGAACTCCTTGCTCAGCGGCTCCCCGCTCCCTTCGGTGCGGAAGATCGCCTCGGACTCGACGCGGCGCACCAGCAACAGGCTGATGTAGCGCCCCTGGGGATAGTTGCTGTAGGCGGGCAGAAAGTGGTCGGCGTACTTCTCGATGATGGACATGGCATAACCTCCTGTGAACTTGGCGGGTCAGTCGGTGGAATCTCACAAGTACGGACGACAACAGAGGCACGGAAGACCTACCGGGGTCGCCTATAGGTCACCTTGTAACGGTTGGGCTTCTTGCCCAGCAAAGCCAGGGGGAGGAAGATGGCCCCCAGGCAGCCGGTCTTGAGGCATCCGTATCCCTGCTCGACGACCTCGGTGTCCACCACCTCCCATCCGCGCTTCTGCATCTTGGCAATGCCCTTCTGCATCGCCTTCTCGCTTCCGTAGAAGAGTACTCGGATTTCGTAGGCCACGGGTTGCCTCCTTCCTGTTTACCCGGCTTCCTCGTCCGGCAGCGCCTCCGCCTCGGGAAGCCGGTCCTCCTTGCGGGGGATCTGCTCGCGCACGTAGAAGAGGTAGGCGGAGCGGATCAGCTTCTCGTCGGCGAGCAGCTTGCGCAGGTTGCCGCCGTAGACGCCCTCCAGCACGTCGTGGAACCAGATTTCGACGAACTGTTTGGTCGCCTCCCACTTCTTGCGGCCCGGCCTGTACTGCTCGTCGGCGATGCGGGTGAGGTGGTCGAAGATGTCCTGGACGGCCGCCGCCTTCAGGGCCTCCCGGTCCACGTGGCCGCCGGCGTGGCTCAGCTTGGCGAAGACTTCGCCGACCGGGTAGAGCAGGCTGCTCCGCTCCAGAGAGCGGCCCCGGAGGCCGCCCTTCCAGGCGATCTCGGCCAATCGCTGTAGTTGGGTGCTCAGTTGGGTCATAAAGCGTCCTCCTTTGCTGATGGCGAGGGCTTCCACGTGAGGGAAAGCCTGTTGCGATAGCCAGGTCACCAGTCCCCCTTGCTCCTGACCCCGGACGCGGGCCTCCAGCAGCCGGTCCGTCTCGTAGAAGATGGTCAGCGGGTTGCCGAAGAGGGCCCGGACCAGACGGGGGGTGGTGTCCTCTTTGACGAAGGTCAGCCGCCGCAAGGCGAAGAGGTGGCCCACATCCTCCCACAGCTTGGGCAGGGTCCCCTCCCGGTTCGTCCCATCCTCGAACTGGGCGTAATCGTTGCGGGGCAACAGCCCTTGACAGGCGAGGGGGATGTTGTCCACGTAGAGGTCGGGGATCTCTTCCTTGCCCAGCGGCGGAACGGGGGCGTTGCTCATCAACACCTTCACGCCGAAGTAGCGCTGGAGCAGCAGAGCGTTCCACAGGGCGAAGAGGAAGCGGGCGGTGTCGTTCTCCCCGCCGGCGTTGATAGGGAAGATGAGCAGGTTGCCCACCGTCTCGGCGTAGCGGGGCAGGTAGATTCCGTAGGGCTGGGGCCTCCCCTTCTGGGTACGGCTGCGGAAGGTGGGCGTGACGGTGCGCCGGGTCAGGTAGGCCTCGACGGCCTCGGAAACCCGCATGTTGAGGGCCTGCACCGCCGTGTCCTCGGTGACGATGCGGGCGACGGTGGCTCGGAGCCCTTCGATGAAGGGCTGGGTCAGGAAGGAGTAGGGGTAGAGGTGCAGGTAGATCAGCTTCTCCCCGCGCACCGGCGGGTAGTTCAGCTTCTCCAGCAGGAACTGGAGGTGGCAGACGGCGCAGATATGCTTCTTGGGCTCCCCCGGCCCCCCGCGCAGCCGGTTGGAGAAGGTCTGTACCGTGATGTCGGGGCGCACATCGGCCGTCATCCACTTGGCCGTGGGGAAGGGTCCGCTGCAGTAGACGCACTGCTTGTGCTGGTTCCCCACGTAGTGGGCCAGGTGTTCCCCAAAGCGCACCGTCGGGCGCCCGCCGACATCGAAGAGGAAGTAGAGCCGCAGGTAGTCGGTGAAGAGGGCGATCTTGGGGTCCTCGCCCACCCCGCTCTCCTGCATCAGGGCCGTGCCGTCGGCCTCGATGCGGTGGTAGACCTCCTCTTCGGAGAGGGTGAGGTCCCGGGCGAGCACGTAGGCCCGGTCGTAGCGGGCGTCGAAGGCCTCGTAGTAGGCCGTTCGCTCCGGCGGGAGCTCCATCAGGGCGTAGATGTGTTTCCAGGCCTCGGGGATCACGTCCCGGAAGTGGCTGTTGAGGAAGATGTAGTAGGCCCGCAGGAGCTCCGCCAGTCGCAGGCGGTCGGGATGGGTGCTGACGAGGGGAGCCTGGCCTTCCAAGTCCGCCACGACATCCTCGGGGAGGGCGCGGCCCTTCTCCAGCGCCCGGCGAAGCCGACGGCGTGCCCCGGCGTCCAAGGTCTCCGGGTTGAAGGAGCGCCGCTGGACGCGGTTGTGGATCTCCCCCAGGATCTCGCGGAAGGGCACCCCCATCTCCAGGCACTTGGGGTCCACCTTGATACCCTGGCCGGTGGAGCTGATGAACTCTCGGAACTTGGCCGTCGTCATCCCGGAGATGGTCTGGGCGATGCGGCGGGCCATCCGCTCCAGGTCCTCCTCGCCAATGGTGGGGGCGCGACCTTTCTCGACCAGGTAGGCAACGCCCTCGGGGTAGAAGAGCAGGGGGATCAGCCCGTACCGTTCCTGGAGCTCGGCGACGATGCCGTTGTGGACGACGTTGGTCAGGAGGCCCCGCTGTTCCGTCAGCCGATGGGTGACGAACTCGTACTGGACCGGTCGGCCGCTGTCGGCCAGGTAGGCGTTGACGTAACTCAAGAAGTCGGCCTTCCTGGCCCGTTCCTCCAGCGTGTGGGAGAGGTCTACCACGTCGGCAGCCCGCATCAGGTGGACCAGGGCGTTGACCCGGTCCAGCCCCAGCCGGTAGACCGAGGCCCGCCGGAGGTTCCACCGCTCCCCGCCGCTGTGGTGGTGGCCGGAGTGGGCCCGGATCAGGCTGGTGATGTCGCTGAGGTAATCCCGCCAGGCGGGGAAGAAGCGGTCCATCCCCAACCGTTCGATCTCGGCAGCGACGTTCTCTTCGACGGCCAGCTTGCCAAAGGGTTGCTCGCTTTCGAGGGCCTTGTTGAGGTCGTGGATGGTGAAGGCGGTGTAGAGCACCCGGGCCTCCTCATCGCTGAGCCCTAGGGGGTCCCGAAGGGTCTCCAGCACGAGGATACCGTTTAGGACGTGGGTGTAGAGGCTTTCGCCCCGCTTGTCGCCCCACTGGAGCACCGCTTTGTAGGCGGTCAGCCCGGCGTTGGCCACGTGGTCCAGGTAGTCCCTCAAGACCGAGGGCTCCTGCTTGCCGATCAGCAGTGCGATGCGTTGCAAATCCAGCTTGCCCAACGTTCACCTCCTCGGGTTGTCCTCCGATGGTCCTCACCCATTGTACCACACCCATACCCCCACATCCGTGGGGGAGTCATCCCCGTTTCGCCCGCGCTGCGTCTCGAACGTCCTGCAAGTCGAGGATCTCGGCCACCTCATAGCGGGGGGGGCGAGCGCCGGCCACCGGCCGCAGACGGATGCAAGAGGGGAAGTAGCCCATCCGCCCGTGAAGTTCGGCCAACAGGGTGACGGCGATGAAGTTGAGGGCGGGGGGCACGATGAGCAGCGGGGTCGTCTGCCACTCTTGGGCCGTCAACCCACAGGCATCGGCCAGGGCGACGACCTGGGGGATGAAGGGCTGCTGGTTGTCGAAGTGGGCCGGCACTTCGCGCACTTCCGTGACCGCTTCGCCGGTCAGCGCTTCGATCTGAGCCAACTGATCTGCGGTGAGGGGATGGGAGAAGTTGAGGATCAGCATTGGAAACACCTCCGTTGGCTTT
>Ga0256830_1000775_pt1 | contig 23885 bp, 21 predicted proteins | sample 128326metaG_FD_190537 | JGI IMG/M metagenome (GOLD analysis project Ga0256830, IMG submission 190537) | Hydrothermal vent microbial communities from Lau Basin, Pacific Ocean - 128-326 | ecosystem: Environmental > Aquatic > Marine > Hydrothermal vents | place: Pacific Ocean: Lau Basin | collected... | reverse complement strand
AGTTAGGAGAGATTTCATAAATTTCAGTTTGGTTGCCAAGTCGTTTAACCAGATTTAAAGCTGCCATGCCGGGTTCACTTTTTACGACGATGGTTAAACCATCACCGGGCAGGCTGCGCTCTTTCAATAAATTTTGTTGGGTCAGCCAGATATCAATGTTCTCCACCGTCATGTCTGATTGAAAGCGGATGATGATGTTGCCAGGCAACGCCATGCGGGGTGAGTTGGGGCGGGGGGAGCTGTGGAAGACGGGCGATACACTGGGGGCCGGTTTTGCATTTGCAGCAGCAGCACCAGCGGTGTCTGCAAGTGATTTGCTGACAATGCTATCCACTTGCTGTGGTTCCGCACGCCATATGGTGGTTATGCCGTGTGTTTTGACTTGTTGACTGTCGGCATTACGCAAGGCAGTGGTTGATTTGAGCTGTTCTGCGGCGTTGTTATTCGGTACATAAAATTCTGCATATTCTTCGGGATTGAGCCAACTGGTGACATCCCGTTTGCCATTGTTCCAGGTAATTGCTTTCCACGAGTTTGAGCGGGTTGTGTCTGTGACGCTTTTGTCCATTGCCCCCCCTTTAGTGGGTGGGTTGCTGTGGCTCAGCGTGGCAAAAATAGCGAGTGAAGCCACGGCTGTCAGCGCGATATAACGTTTTGTTAATGGTGGTCTGTGTTTATCCATATTTACAGGCTCCGGCAGCAATAGATTTTAGTGGCCATAAAATTTAAGCCCCCAGGAGTCAAATGTGCCTGTGTCAAGAAATGCTTCGTCGGAAACCCGGAGAGTCCAGGTACCGGCGCTGTTTTCACCTAAGTGGCGGGCGCTGCCAAATACCCAGCCATTGTAGTCACTGCTGCAAGGCGAGTAGCAGCTATGTCTTTCGGCCAGAAGGCTTGTTGTTCCAGAGGGGCTGGTGAGTTCTACTCTGAGGTCGCCGTGGTAGGGGTGGTCGGCGCTGAATGTAATTTCTATAAATTCGATACTCATGCTGCTGTCGATGACGATACTGTTGCTGACGCCCGTGAGAGTATTGTCAGGAATACTGGTAGCAACAGAGCGCATGCCGCTGTTAAAAATGCGTTCAGGACCGACATTGCGCCAGGTGCGGCTGGCCGCAACAGCGGCAGCGGCGTCAACCACACCAAACCCATATTTATGGTTAACGTTGTAGACTGGTGTGCCAGCTGTCACTTCCCAGTCGGTATCGGCCGGGTCATTTTTGCGTGCTGTTTGCGCCAGAATCAGGCGCACATCCCGCCAGCCCAGATTGGGGTTGGCTTGCAGCATCAAGGCAATAACTCCGGCGGCGAGGGGAGTGGCTGAAGAAGTACCATTAAAAGTTTTGGTGTAATTTTTATCAGCGTAATCGTTACTGCTGTTGTTGGTGTTCGAACCCCGGATTCCTCCACTGCTATCAGTGGTGGTAATGCTTTGCTCATTGTTTTCGGGGTTGCTGCCTGAAGGGGCACAGATCCACAGGTTGGCACCATTTTCTGAATAGACAGCTTGCCGACCTCTATCGTTAGTGGCACAGACAGTGATGACGTAACGGTTATTGGCAAATGCATCATAATTTGAATTGTCGATGCCATTGGGATTGCCGGGCAGGGGGCTTGCACCATTGCCCGCAGCCCAAGTGTAGATGGTACCAAGGCCACCACGACCAATAGTTGTGCCTGTCTGTAAACTGTTAAGCCAACCGGCAGGCATGGAAGGATTGAGTATAGTGCTTAGTTCGCCTGTATCATCCTTGGGGCCCCAGCTGTTGTTCGAGATGGCGACATTGGTGATATTTCTGGTCATGGCATCAAGGGCATTGGCTTCGGTAAAGTTGTACAGCAGGTTAAATCCGGCGATGGAGGCTTGAGGAGCGCTGCCGCGTACGCCCAGACCGTTGAAGTCGCGTGCTGCAACGACACCTGCTACCGAGGTACCGTGGTCGTGGTTTCTACAGGGGGCGGGTGTATTTGCCAGATCGTTATCACGACCACAGTAGTCATAGTTCTGGCCCGTTGCGATATTGGCAGCCAGGTCTTCGTGTTCCACTTCCAGGCCGTTATCAACGATACGGATATTAACGCCTGCGCCTTTGATTGTGGTGCCGGTGGTGGCATTAATTACCGTGTTCCAGACTGCCTCTACGTTGATATCTTCACCGCTGATACCGCTATTTTGGCCATTGTTTTTAAGGTGCCATTGCTGGTCATAAAGCGGGTCGGCGACGCTGATGATGGTGGTGGTGTTGGCGGCACTGTCGATAAGGCCGTCGTTGACGATTAGTTGCAACACATAGGTGCCATCGACATCGGGTGTGAAAGTGGGTTTGGCGATTGAAACATTGCTCAGGCTGATATTGCTGGTAGCAGGTTTGCTGACAATGGACCAGTTGTAGGTAATGGGGGAGGGGCTGTTATCAGCATCACTGCTGTTTGATCCATCGAGTCTTACCTCCGTCAAAGTGATGACATTCTGGTCTGGCCCGGTATTGGCGACAGGGATGACATTAACAGTGACGCTGATGGTGACGGCAGAATCGACTGAAGGGTCACTGGAGCTAAGGCCATCATTAACGATGAGTTTCAGTATGTACTCGCCGCCCAGGTCAGGAGTGAAGGTGGGGTTGACGATTGTGGCATCGCTCAGTGTGGCAGTGCTGTTTGTCGGTCCGATGAGGGTCCAGGCATAGGTGAGCGCATCGTTTTCGGCGTCACTGCTGCCGGAGCCGTCGAGCTGTACCTGCTGCAAGCTAAGTATGTTCTGGTTCAGACCCGCGTTGGCAACCGGTTTTGTATTGGGCGTACTGATAATGGTAACAGTGTCTGTTGCATTGTTATCGGGTACGCCATCGTTGACGGTGAGTTTCAGTACATAAGTGCCATCGATGTCGGGAGTGAAGGTGGGATTGATGATTGTGGCATTGCTGATACTGGCGGTACTGCCCGCAGGGCGGTTGTCGATGGTCCAGGCATAGGTGAGCGGATCGTTTTCAGCATCACTGCTGCCGGAGCCATTGAGCTGTACCTGCCGCAGGGTGATTACGTTCTGGTCTGAAGCGGCATCAGCTACAGGGGGCGTATTAGTGCTGGTGACGGTGAGGGTGTCTGCAATACTGTTGGTGATGCCATCATTGACAATGAGTTGCAACGTATAAGTACCGTTGCGGTCGGGAGTGAAGGCGGGGTTGGCGATTGCAGCATCATTCAGCGTGGCGGCACTGTTTGCGGGGCCGGTGATGGTCCAGGCATAGGTGAGCGGATCGTTTTCAGCATCACTGCTGTCGGAGCCATCGAGCTGTACCTGTTGCAGAGTAGTTGTGTTTTGATCAGGCCCGGCGTTGGCGACAGGGGCTGTATTGGCGCTATCTTCTTCTTTAATGCTTTCACCACAAGCACTTAGCAACAGAAATAAAGAGATAATAACACCTTGAATCCATTTTGCTGACAACACGATATCCTTTCCTAACAGTCCATTGTTTTGTATTTTTGTAATGACTTGATTTGGGAGGCAATCCTCCGCCATTACAGAATACATTATCAAAATGCGTTATAAGGTATCTGTCAGTACTAAACCCGTCAAGCGGCTTTTTACTGAGATATCGCGATTAATTTATGCGGGAGCCTGAACTCGGCGGGTTCGCAGTTTGTGAGGATTAGCGGTGCTTTGATTTTGTTTTGCGGGTTTTGTGCAATTGTTGTCGAAACAGTTCCATCAATATCTCAATATTGGCGGTACCGGCATAATTCAGGCGAGTGATAAAGGCGATTTTTCGGTGTGGTCCTGGTTCATTCAGGTGGATGGTTTTTATTTCAGCATTGTCATCAGTCAGCTGATTCAGGGCCATTTCTGGCACCAGGGTCGTGCCCATGTGGCCTGCCACCATTTGCACCAGAGTATTCAGGCTGGTGCCCGACAAGGAATACTTCATTTCGACAGGCCGGAATTTACACGCGGAAAGGGCATGGTCTTTCAAGCAATGCCCATCTTTTAACAGCAGCAGCGGGGCTTCTTGCAACTGCTTGCCGGTAATTTCACAATGATCGGCCAGCTTGTCCGAGCGGTGAGTGACGACAAAAAAATCCTCTTCCCAAAAGGTGAAGGCATGCAAGCCTTCAATCGCATAAGGCAACGCCAGTATGGCGGTATCGAGGTCGCCCTTTCTGACTTTTTCCACCAGCACATTTGATTGCTCTTCAATAATCGTGAGCGGAAAATCCGGGTACTGCTTTCTGACCCCCGGCAATACCTTCGGTAGCAAATATGGCCCGATGGTGGGAATGACGCCCAGTGACATTGGATAAGAAAGTGGCGCATTCTGGCTCTGGCACAACTGATACAGTTCATTGACCCCCAGATTGATTGTGCGCGCCTTGTCCAGAATCATTTCGCCCACTGGCGTGACCAATACCTTTTTGTTATTTCGTTCGAAGATTTGTGTTTTGAGCTGGCTTTCCAGCTCGGAAATGGCCGTGCTCAGTGCTGACTGGGAAACAGAGCAAAGTTCAGCCGCTCGTTTGAAGTGCCGGGTTTTGTCAACCGCCAGGGCGTAACTCAGCTGCTTGATAGTAATCATTGTCCCCAGCCTTTTTTATCCGGAAATTTTACAAAACGTCTATTCTGTTTTAGCAGGTGCATTCATGTTATTTTTTTCAACATTGCTGATCTCTGCCATTGTCGTGCGCATCCAGTTTTCCACTTCTGCACTGATCTCGGCAGCCTTGCGTCCACGGGGTTCGATCACTGGGCCAATGACTACCTGAATAGTGCCTGGCCGTTTGACAAATTCACGTCGTCCCCAGAACTCCCCGGCATTATGTGCCACCGGCACAATGGGGTAATTGCTCTCTTCAGCCAGTATGGCACCGCCCATTCCCCAGCGTTTGTATGTGCCCGGTGCGATACGTGTGCCTTCGGGGAAAATCGTCACCCAGATACCCGCATCCAGCCTCTCCTTTCCTTGTTTGATAATTTGCTTGATGGCTTTGCGACCCGATGAGCGGTCAATGGAAATGGGTTTTAACATTGCCATCCCCCAGCCAAAAAACGGCACCCACATCAGCTCACGTTTTAACACCCATACCTGCGCGGGAAACAACAATTGCAGCGCATAGGTTTCCCATGTGGATTGGTGTTTGGAAAAGATAATGGCGGCACCTGCGGGAATATTCTCGCGGCCTTTCACCTGATAATCCACACCACACAAGGCTTTTAATGTGCCAATGACATAGGCAGCGTAAGTACGGCCGACACGAGAGCGCAGGCGAAATGGCAGGGGTGCGCATAATAGCAATACCAGTGAAACCAGCACGGTCGCGATAATCATGCTTACGCTGAAAATAAATGAACGGATAAACTGCATCAGTCATAACACCTGTTAGTCATTTGTTTTTCCTGTCAGTGTTCCTGTTAACAAGGCATCTACTGCTTCTGCCAGATCATCAAATACCGGCACATTCGCCAGACCCGGCTCTTTGGCCAATTGTGCAAGGCTGCGTTCGCCTTTGCCCGTTCGTACCAGGATGGGTGTGGCTCCCACTGCTTGCGCACTTCGTAAGTCCCGCAGTGAGTCACCGATCACCGGCACACCGCCCAGTTCAGTTTCGAGCTTGTGGCTGATCTGCTGCAACAAACCCGGTTTCGGTTTGCGGCAATCACAACCAGCATCCGGCGCATGCGGACAATAGAAAATACCCTCAAGATGCCCACCCACTGCCGCCAATAATTTTTCCAGTTTGTGATGCATGGCATCAAGCGTTTGCAAATCAAACAGACCACGCGCGACGCCGGATTGATTGGTGGCGACTACGACGCAGTAACCCGCCGCATTGAGACGTGCAATAGCCTCCAGGCTGCCGGGCAGGGGAATAAATTCTTGCGGCGATTTGATGAAATCATCCGAGTCTTTGTTGATCACACCGTCGCGATCCAAAATGATCAGGGGCATTGGTTATGTGGCTGCTGGCAAATTAAAGGAAGGCTATTCTAGTAGCAGAAGCGGGCAGACACAAAAAAACCGGGGTCCGCAATAACGAGCCCCGGTCCGTACTGGTTATGTGTTTGTATTAAAAATTCAGTTTCCTTCAGCCATGCACAAAAAGGCAAAACCGAACAGTACAACGAACATCACTATCGCCATCGTCATAAAAACCTCCTTTATACCTTTAAAAAACCCAAACAGTATGTTAAGGGTAGGCTTTATTTCCACATTGTCAAGGAGGTTATGTCTCAGTGCAATACTCGGGTATGGGGCTACCCTTGCAGCCGGGATAAATCTGCCACACGCAGAAACAGGTTGCGCAATTGGGCGAGCAAGGCAAGGCGGTTATCACGTAGCGCGGCGTCATCGGCCATCACCATGACCTCATCAAAAAACGGGTCCACCGTTTTACGCAGGCTGGCAAGCCTGCCCAGCGCGGTTTCGTAATCACGCTGATCAAACAAAGGGGTTACTTCCCGGGTAATGATTTCCAGTTGTGCTGCCAGTGCCTGTTCAGCGGCATCTGCCAGTTTTGTTGTGTCGATGGCTTCGGGTACAGCGATATTTTTTTCCGCCGCCTGACGCAGAATATTGGAAATGCGTTTATTAGCGGCGGCCAGGCTTTCCGCCTCGGGCAGATTGAGAAAATGATTGACCGCACGCACACGGCGATCAAAATCAAATGGCTGTGTGGGGTGCTGTGCCAGCACGGATTCAAACACTTCCGGTATCACGCCGATGTCTTTGTAATAAGCACGCAGGCGATCCATCATGAAATCAACCACCTGATTGACCACATCTTTTGCTGTTATTTTAGTGCCTAACGCCGTTGTTGCCTGCTGCACTATTTCAGGCAAGTCCAGTGGCAGCTGACATTCGATAATGATGCGTAGCAAACCCAGCGCAGAACGACGCAAGGCAAAGGGGTCTTTGCTGCCCGTGGGCGGCTGACCGATGCCAAACATGCCTACCAGAGTATCCAGCTTGTCGGCGATGGCTACGGCCTGACCAGTAGCGGTAGCGGGCAGTTCATCACCAGCAAAGCGCGGCATGTATTGCTCGTCCTGCGCTAGCGCCACCGCTTCGGCTTCGCCATCATGTAACGCATAGTAGCGGCCCATAATGCCTTGCAGGTCCGGAAACTCGTTGACCATTTCCGTCATCAAGTCACACTTGGCCAGCCACGCAGCACGCTCAGCCCATTCTTTGTCGGACGATAACGACGTTGCAATATTGCCGGCAAGCTGCACAACACGTTGTGTTTTGTCATGCAGAGTGCCCAGTTCTTTTTGGAATAATATCGTTTTTAATTTTTCAATATGGCTGTCGAGTTTTTGCTTGCGATCCTGTGCCCAGAAGAATTCGGCATCAGCCAGACGTGGGCGTATGACACGCTCATTCCCGTCACGCACCACATCGGGATGGGTGCTGTCGATGTTGGCAACAGTAATAAAGTGAGGCATCAACTTTCCGTTAGCATCCACCACATGAAAATATTTCTGATTGGTTTTCATGGTGAGAATCAATGCCTCGGCAGGTACTTCGAGATAACGTTCCTCAAAATTACCGGCAATGGCTACTGGCCACTCCACCATGGCCGTCACTTCATCCAGCAGGGCATCATCGATAACCGCCTTACCGCTTAATTGCTCTCCGGCTTCCAGCACTTGCGCACGCACCGCTTCACGTCGCGTGGCAAAATCAGCGATCACCCGCCCTTCGGTTTCCAGTAACGGCGCATAACCGGCAGGCTCAGCGATGTACAGGGTTTCCGGATGGTGGAAACGATGGCCACGGGTCTCTCGACCGGATTTCGTGCAGAGAATTTCCGCATCGATCACCTCATCACCAAACAACAGCACCAGCCATTGCACCGGGCGCACAAACTGTGCGTCCAGATCCGCCCAGCGCATGCGTTTGGGGATGGGCAGTTTATCCAGCGAAGCGGTTACCAGGTCCGGCACCAGTGCAGCTGTACTTTGCCCCGGTTGTTCGGCGCGATATACCAGCCACGCACCCTTGTCGGTTTCCATGCGCTCAAGATCGGCCACGGACGCTACTCCGCAGGAACGGGCAAAGCCTTCAGCGGCTTTGGACGGACAGCCTTCATCGTCAAAGGCCGCCAATAGTGCCGGACCACGGCGTTCAATTTTTTTGTCTGCCTGTCTTTCGATCAGATCAGATACCAGTACCGCCAAACGGCGGGGGCTGGCGAACAACGACACTTTGCCATGGGCAAGGTCCGCTGCTTTTAATCCATTCTCGATACCGCGACCAAAAGCCTCGGATAATTTTTTCAGCGCTTTGGGTGGCAGCTCTTCTGTACCAAGTTCGATTAACAAATCACGGGTATTCATGCCGCTCCCCCGTCATTGCGTGAAGAAGAGGTCATCGTATTACTCATGGGGAAACCGAGTTTCTCCCGTGCCTCGAAATAAGTTTGAGCCACCGCGCGGGATAGTGTGCGCACGCGCAAAATGTAACGCTGGCGCTCAGTCACGGAAATGGCGTGACGCGCATCCAGCAAATTAAAAGAGTGCGAAGCTTTCAGCACCTGTTCGTAGGCGGGCAATGGCAAACCGGCTTCAATGAGCTTCTGTGACTCACTTTCGTAATCATCGAATGCCTGAAACAATACTTTGGTGTTGGCATGCTCAAAATTGTACGTGGATTGCTCCACCTCATTTTGGTGAAACACGTCACCATAGGTGATTTTACCTAATGGCCCATCGGCCCAAGTGAGATCATAAATACTGTCCACCCCCTGTAAATACATCGCGATGCGTTCCAGCCCGTAAGTGATTTCACCCGTTACCGGCTTGCACTCCAGACCACCCACCTGCTGGAAATAGGTAAACTGCGTCACTTCCATACCGTTAAGCCATACCTCCCAGCCCAGCCCCCAGGCACCCAGAGTGGGGGATTCCCAGTTGTCTTCCACAAAGCGGATATCGTGTTCCAGCGGGTTCAGCCCGAGCATTTTCAGTGAGCCCAAATACAGCTCCTGAATATCCAGTGGTGAGGGTTTGATCACCACCTGAAATTGATAATAGTGTTGCAAGCGATTCGGGTTTTCGCCATAACGACCATCGGTGGGCCGACGCGAAGGCTGCACATACGCAGCCGCCCAGGGTTCGGGGCCAATGGCACGCAGGAATGTTGCAGGGTGAAATGTGCCCGCACCGACCTCCATATCCAGTGGCTGCAAAATCACACAGCCTCGCTCGGCCCAGTATTGTTGCAGGGCAAGGATCAGTCCCTGAAAGGTTGAGACATCAGGGGTATTCGTATTTTGTTTCGACATGTTTCGCAGTTCTTTGTGTGATTCGCGCCAGACGTGGAAAAAGCGCGCCAGAAAAGCCGGTGATTATACCCGCTGGCCCGCATGGCGGGAAACGGTTCGTGCTTACTGTGCAAATGTCATTAAACTCAGGGTATTCACGCAAGAGTTATGTGTTTGACGAAAAATATTGCATGCGGCAAGTTGCGACGCAATTTAAAGGTGAGCCCCTGAGTGTGTATTTGCCATGGCTTGTAGGCGCTTGACGTGTGTTGCCGCCAACAGGCAAATGGGGAGATAATACGACATGTGTTATTGCAGGGCTGTTTCCCTGCTCATCAAAACCGGGTGGAACCCGGATAGTTAAACTGTCAACGGGAAAAGGAATCACCCATGAACATACTCATCGCGGAAGATGCACCCATTCTTCAGTCATTAAACATAAGGCTGATGGAGCATTGGGGCTACAATTTTGATATAGCTTCAAATGGAAAGGAAGCTGTGGAATATGCTTTAAAAAATGATGGGAAATATGATCTCGGCCTTATGGATATCGAAATGCCGATAATGAATGGTATGGAAGCCACTCAGCGTATCCGGCAGGAAACAAAATATTTTCCCATCATTGCCTATACTTCGGACCCATCTCATCGAAGACAATGTTTTGAATATGGGTGTGATGCGTTTGTCGAAAAACCAATGATGCCTGGCAGACTTTACAAAAAAATAAAAGAATTAACAGTAAAGTCGCTTCTTTTATGCATCGAAAAGAACAATATATCAATAAAACAGGTGACGCCTATGAGTTCAGATGAATTGGAAGAATTAAGGAAGTTGGAGAAACAGGGATTGGCTAAATTTAGTCTCATTGGTACAGAGTATAAGTTTCTGGTTCACAAAAACATACAGAATAAACTGTCACATGACTTCATTGCGGAGAAAAAACTGCTGTCCGAATTCATTGATCGCTCGCCTGACAGTCCAGGAATAATTCATGTCTATGCATCAAACTTGCATGCCAATAAAAAATTCATATCAATAGAATTGCTTAATCAATTGATACCAGAAGAAGATAAAAAAATGGAAAAATTTACCGACAAAGTGGTGCGTACCCCCCTAAGTTAAAAAAACGCCCCCTCTCATGCGAAAGGGGGCGTTTTATTTTACTGCACAGACAGCAAATTAACGGCTGCCTTTATGCGGGCTGAAAATCAGCAAGAGTAGTACATATCAAACTCAACCGGATGCGTGCTCATGCGCAGGCGGGTAATTTCTTCCATTTTCAGGTCGATGAAGGCGCTGATCATGTCGTCTGTAAACACACCACCTGCGGTGAGGAAGCCGCGATCAGCATCCAGCTCTTCCAAGGCCTGATCAAAAGAATGACAAACCTGTGGGATTTCAGCCGCTTCTTCAGCCGGCAGGTCATACAGGTCTTTATCCATGGCTTCACCGGGATGAGTCTTGTTTTGAATACCGTCCAGGCCAGCCATCATCATTGCCGCGAAGGCCAGATAAGGGTTGGCGGTAGGGTCGGGGAAGCGCAGTTCAATGCGACGACCCTTGGGGTTGCTCACAAACGGGATGCGGATGGAAGCAGAACGGTTACGGGCGGAATAGGCCAGCATCACGGGAGCTTCAAAACCGGGTACCAGACGCTTGTAGCTGTTGGTTGAAGCATTGGTGAAGGCATTCAGTGCGCGGGCATGTTTGATGATGCCGCCAATGTAGAACAATGCGGTTTCGGACAGACCGCCGTATTCGTCACCGGCAAACAAGTTATCGCCACCTTTGAACAGAGACATGTGTACGTGCATGCCGGAGCCGTTATCACCTACCAGTGGCTTGGGCATAAAGGTGGCGGTTTTTCCATAGGCGTGGGCCACGTTGTGTGTGCAGTATTTCTGGATTTGCACCCAGTCGGCACGTTGGGTCAGGGTGGCGAATTTGGTACCAATTTCGCACTGACCAGCGGTTGCCACTTCGTGGTGATGCACTTCAACAGGAACACCCATTTCTTCCATGGCCAGACACATAGCAGCACGGATATCGTGCAGACTGTCCACAGGTGGTACGGGGAAATAACCTCCCTTTACGCCGGGACGGTGACCAATATTACCGTCTTCATAAATTTTTTCGGAGTTCCACTCGGATTCCTCGGAGTCAATTTTGTAAAAGCTGCCGGACATGGTGGTGCCCCAGCGTACGTCATCGAGAATGAAGAACTCAGGCTCTGGGCCAAAGTAGGCTGTATCGGCAATGCCCGTGCTTTTCAGATAGGCTTCAGCGCGGTTGGCGACAGAGCGGGGATCGCGTTCGTAACCCTGGCCGGTGGACGGCTCGACAATGTCGCAGGTGATGTTGAGCATGGATTCATCGGAGAACAAGTCCATCACGGCGGTGGAGGTGTCAGGCATAAGAATCATGTCGGATTCGTTGATGCCCTTCCAGCCTTCGATGGAGGAACCGTCAAACATCTTGCCTTCAGTGAAGACGTCTTCGTCCACGGTGCTGGAAGGCACAGTGACGTGCTGCTCTTTGCCGTGGGTGTCGGTGAAGCGAAAATCAACAAACTTCGCTTCGTTGTCTTTGATCATATTTAATACGTCTTGTGCAGACATGATGGACTCTCCTGATTGCTTATTTTAGTAATGTTGACTAAGTGAATAATTATTTTATTTAAGAATGTTTTGGCCCGTTTTTTTCAGGCTGTTCTATTCTCTTTATTTTAATTTTCGATTCGTACGGTTCTGCTCAATAGTGCCGTCAAGCATGAAATATGCCATTGCTCCCTACAAGGCATTGCTGCGCCCTGTTCCTGTAAAACTGTTGCGATAACGACAGGTTATGCGGGAAACCTACCTTACCCGCATTCTTGCCTCACGGAAACCGTTGCACGACTATCGCACAATGGTGGTGCGTGAAGATGCCTGGCGCACGACAGTTGTGCGCTTTATAGCCACTGTTTCAGTGAAAGCGCACCACAACGTCGGCAATATGATCCATACCGGGCTGCTCTGTTGCCTGCTGACGTAATGCGTGTGCTGTGGCCTGTGCTGCATTCATATCTGTCATGCGGGACAGCGGCAATAATACCTCTACATGAATTTCCCCGTCCAGATAGTGCAGCACAGTTTCTTCTTCTTCGATGTATCGGGCCGCCTCAATACTGGCCCAGCGCTGCTGGAGCCGAGCCAGTATCTCGTTGCGCAGCGGCAACCCACTGCTGGGGGCTGCTTGTTCATCGTCTTCCGGGTCAATATGCACCATCACATCAGTAACCGTATTTACGTCGCGCATGATTTGTGCGCGCACGGTTTCGCTGATGCGATGTCCCTCGGAGACACTGATGCGTGGACTTACTAAAATGTGTACGTCCACCAAACCGCTGTCGCCCATGCGCCGGGTACGCAGCATGTGCAGAGCCTGTACGCCGTCCACGGATTGAATCGATTGGCGAATCTGCGCGACCTTCTCAGGCTCCATGGCGGTGTCGATGAGTTCCTGGGCGCTGTGCCAGGCCAGCTTGCCACCAATCCAGGCCACCATTAATGCCACGCCGATGGCGGCGACGGCATCCAGATAATGCAGTCCGCTCATGCTGCCCAGTATGCCGATGACCACAATGACCGAGGAAATAGCATCCGAGCGACTGTGCCAGGCATTGGCGCGCAGCAGGCTGGAATTCCATTTCTTCGCAACGCGCAGGGTGTACTGGTAAATAACCTCTTTGGAAACAATCGAAATACTGGCGACCACCAGGGTCAGCCAGCCAGGATGCATGAGCAGCTCAGGGTGTCGCAGGCGTAAAAAGGCATCCCAGGCGATACCGATAGCGACGCCGATCAGCGCTACGCCGAGTGTGATGGTGGCCAGAGTCTCGATGCGGGCATGGCCATAGGGGTGTTTTTCATCAGCCTCGCGAGAGCCGTGTTTCATGGCGAATAACACCACGCCGTCAGTAGCAAGGTCGGATAACGAATGTATGCCGTCGGCGATCAATGCCTGGGAGCTGCCGATGTAACCCACCACAATTTTTGCCACGCCCAGTAGCAAATCCACTGCCGAACCGATCAGGGTGACTTTGCGAGCCGCTTTATAGCGCGCATCGTGATAACCGTCTCCGTCGGTCTCGGCGCTGGGTTGGTGGTGGCTATGGCCCATCAGTCGGAGTTGGCACCCACACGCACGCTGATCATCAGCTCGCCATCCTGTTCCTGCGTGCCGATGATTTCGTGGCCATGGATGCGGCACCAGGCCGGGATATCATGGAGTGCGCCGGGATCAGTGCAGAGCACGTCCACGGTGTCACCCGCAGGTAGTTTGGCCACGAAATTTTGTGTACGGATTACCGGCATGGGGCAGAGCATGCGGCGGGCGTCAAGCTGATGATGGCTCATAAATACCACTCCACAGGGATTTCTTCGTTAGTGAGCGGTGCCACATCCAGCTCGCGTTTAGCAGCACCTTTTTCGTGCAGTTCAACGCGCACTGTTTCAGCCATTTTACCCTGGCTGAAACGGGCCGCCAGTTGTGCCGCTAATTGCAGATCGTCGTCATTGGCCACGCCATCGAGCAATACCAGCGGGCCGGGATGGCTGGTGGTATACAGGTGAGTGAACTGCTTGCGATAGCCTTCGAGAAAGCGGTTTTCACCTTCCTCGCGCCCGACGATAATTTTGAAATGGGGTCGTGGGCGCAAATGACGACCTATCTTGAGCAGCATAATGTCATCGAGTTCGTAGCGACGCTCGCCGCGTGCTGACCACAAATCGGCCAGCTTGCTGGAATAGGCCGCATCAGTGAGAAAACAGCAACCGCCGGAGGGTTGGGCAAAATCCGATATGCCCATTTTTCCGGCCAGGGCGATTTGTGGCTTACGGCCACGACCGTTGAAGTCGAACAATTTTTCACGGTCCACCCAGCCCTCACGCTCGGGCAGGGTCGCAGGTAGAATTTTGGCACACAGCGGGCGCAGCAGGCGATCTTCAGCACCGGACTCACGCTGGATCACCGGCATGGTGTCACGCCGCTGTGACATAGGCCGCTGCCCCACCACCTCGCCAGTGATGATGAAATCAAAATTGTGTTCTTCAATCCACTCATGCGCCTTGCGTACCATGAAACACTTGCAATCCAGGCAGGGGTTCATATTGCTGCCGTAGCCGTGTTTGGGATTGATCACCACATCCTTGTATTCATCAATAACATCAATGATGTGCAGCTTGATGCCTAATTGCTCCGCCACCCACAACGCGTTGTTGCGCTTGGGTTTCGCCTTGTCTTTTTTGCGAATCGCGTGAGTATGGCCCTCCACGCAAAATCCGGTATAAAAATTAATGCCTTCCACATGAATGCCCTGCTCTAGCATGGCCTGGGTGGCCAGCATGGAATCGAGGCCGCCGGAAATCAGGGAAACGGCTTTGCGTTGTTGGGTTATTGGCTGGGTCATGGGATAAGTCACGCCGGAAATGGGTTCGGAAAAAAGGTCGGTGATTATAGCTGAAAAATGCCCACTATAAACGGTGAAATGTTAGCGTGAATTTCGCCATGGTAAGATGCGAGCATAAAACGTAACAAGACATCAAAGGATATTAATATGGCAGAAATACTCATCAGTAACCGCACCTGGAATAAACCCCAGTTCAAACAGATGTGCGGCGAATCCCTTGATGAAATGCAATGCAGCGGGTCATGCGGCGTTATGTGGCCCTACGAGCCCTACACTGTCGGCAAAACCACACATAACGAAGAGCTGATTCTCCGCGCCCTTCGCTATGGCGGCAATCCACGAAACATCCATAAGCTTTCTGCGGTAGCAGGACAAAGCAACATTGTTGGTATCAGCGAGGCGATGACAATGTTGCACGACACCTCTGCCGCTGCATTAGGAGCGACTGCCACTATCCATGCCGCTCGCAACAATGAGTTTGTGCGTACGGTGCAGCGCTATCAGGATACCTTGCTGGTTTACCGGAATGTCATGCGAGGCAAGGGGCGCGCCGGAGCCACAAAATCCTCCGCAGGCGCAGCAGTAAGAACCGCCTTCGAAGAAATGCAGAAAAAATTTCAACGCGAACTCAGGATGACCACCGCCTCGCAAAAATCGCTCTCCCTCAAAGGCGTCCCCCTGACCAACATCACCCGCGCCAAAAACATCGCCCGCAGCAGTCGCAGCATTGAAAAACTGCAACTGACTTCGGTGGCTCAGGCGGGTGCAGTGGGTCAGTTCAGCAAATATGGCAAGGCACTGGGTAATGGTTTAATTGTTGTTGATGTTGCTAGCCGTATTGGTAATGTGCAGAAAACTTACAAAGCTGATGGTGACTGGGAACGGGAACTGTTTGTGGAGTCGAGTAGTTTTGCAGCGAGTGCGTGGGCGGGAGGAGCGATCGCAAAAGCAGGTGCCGCTTTTTTTGTTCTGGCAACACCTGCCGGATGGGTGGGTCTTATTATTGTGGCGGCAGCTGCTTCTATGGGAATGAATTATCTTGTAAAAGAAGAGGGCAGTGGTTGGTACGATGACATAATGGATTGGGCAGGTTCTCTATGAGTTTTTCTACCCTCTTTGCAATTTCTGCGGCAGCAGCATTTATTGGATGTATTTTATTTGTTATTTTCGGTCAAATCACCGTACGTAAACTCAGAAAAAACCCGGAAACCAGGCATGAGTTAGGCATAGAGTTCGCAAGCGGTTGGGATATTACTAATGTAGCGCAAGCATTGTCGCTCCCAAAATTTTTACAAAAAAGAGTAAAAAACCAAGCATTACATGCAAGTCCCGAGATATTGTACAAACACACGACAGTGTTTGACCGAGTACTGGCTCGAATGTTTTACTGGCTGTGGATGTCATCCGCATTTGCAATGATCATATTAATGGTGTTGAACTGGGTTTGGGATTTCGATTGAAATAATCTCAACAGCAAACAAACTCTAATTCGGATAAATGTATGGCGAATCCCTTGATCAATATCACCCGCAGCACACAATATTGAAAATACTACAACTGACCTCGGTGATTCAGGCTGGTGCTGTGGGTCAGTTCAGCAGGTATGGCAAGGCTCCGGGTAAGTTTTTCACCTTCCTGGTAATTTCATTTACTGTGGGGTTGTCTCATGGATTCTATATACCCTTTTTGGTCAAGTCACTGTGTACAAGCTTAGAAGAACTCCCAAGCCAGACAGGTGTCAGGCTTGGGGTTCGCAAGTTCACCATCAACTTACAACAAACAGGAAAATCGACTTAGGGATGGTAATTAAATAACTTATATAAGTGGCGCTCTGATTTAGTTCGTATTCGTTCGTTCTGATCGAACAAAAGTGCAGGAATAGTCGTTCTATTCCGAGCTTTTGTGATTGAAGAACGGGCGAAGACGGGCTGAAGCAGAGATGCCAATTGTATGAGTTATTTAATTTCCATTCCTTAACTTAATGACGTTGGAGTCTCCCTGTTAATTGCATTCTGATGTTGTAACCTTGTTATGTTATTTATACCAAACTAAACAAACGGAAATTATCGCCAAGATCATTGCTAAATGGCTAAGAGATATTTCCGAAAGTTGTTTCAGTAGATGTAAAATTTTATTCATACTTATTACCTTTAATGGTTCGGTTGTGAGGCTCGGTTTGATTTTTACAACTACTACTACTATGTATGTTTGGTTTTAATGAGGGTCTCAATAAACCATTAATAATGCGCATGCCGTTGCAGCGCGTGATTTGTAATTTGAGCAGGAATAATTGCCAATGGTTGCAATTTGAAAGTGCAATATTGGGCTAGTTGGGAGAAACGTATCCCTACAGAAATAAGCAGGGAGGATTGAGTCTGAGGTTAAGTCAGCTCATAGAATTACCAGCTCATGAGGAGCGAACTGGTGTAGCAAAAAAGCGGGATATGATAAACCCGCAAAGGAGACCGGCTTGTTAAGCCACCGTCTATTGAAGATCTCATGAGACGACTGCGAAGGACTTTATGATATTAAAAAATGTTTGTCAAGATCGGCGAGCAGAGCGATATGTGACAGCGAAAGAAAGAAACCAAAGGAGTAAATTCGTTGATTGAAGGTGGTTTGGCAGCCCGCGAAGCGTCGAAAAATGCTCTGTTTTTGCAAAGCAAGATAGCACCCGTTGCCACGATCTCTTCAATGGCCACTATTTTATTGCCTGTGCCGGGTTAACAGGCATGCCCACGCAGTCAGATTTTGTTAGAATCCGGCTCTTACCTAAATCCAGCAAACATACAAGTGAATAATATGTCCGAGCAAAACACTCTCAACGCCATTCAGCAAATCAAAAAAACCCTGGAAAATTTTATGGTCAGTATCGGTATACTTTCCGGCATGATTTTACTGGTTTATTTTTTCACCTATGGCGCACTGGTGGATTCTGTTGGTAGTTTTCTCCTTTGGTTTGAAGTCGTCACCAGTATTATGGTGCTTTTTGTGTTGCTGTTTCTCAGGCGGGTGTGTTTCTTTTTGACACGATTGAAACTGGGGCGACGGGTGGATTGCTCGGCGGTTTTAAAGAAATTGAAGCTTGTTGATCTGGCTCTGGATGATAATGTCTTGTTGACCAGGCTGACCGGCAGTTGTGTGAAGGACTCAACATCGTAAGGGGTGTTTGTAATAACGAGTCCTATTTTGTCGGGAGCCTGTTTTTTTCATATCACACGCAACAATACCCGTTTAGCGAACTTGGGTAAAATTACCGTTGTTCCCGGCAAGTAATATGGATAGCCTTGCCTGGGTCAAAATAATAAAGAGACTGACAGCCTGTAAATCATTTCAATTTTCAAAGGGAGTTAATATGAAAAAGTATTTATTGTGGCTGTTGTTGTGTATCAGTTCATCGATTGCGTACGCAGACGAGGAAGACTGGTACACCTATTGGGCAATTGGCACGGTAAATCATGATTATCCAGGCGGCCTGAATCCAGAGCTGGATTCTCTGGAGGCTTTGCCGGGTGTTGATCGCACCGAAACGGCTTTCGATATGTTTGGTTTTTATTGGCCTCAATCCGAAAACAGCTTGTTGGGTTTTGTTATTTCAGGTTCTGTTGATCGGTTTGAATCCAGGTTTTCTGAATTACAGATCACTCAGAATCTGTTGGGCATAAGCGGCATGAGATTTTTTGGCTCGGAGATTGGCGATGGGTTTTTCGTTCGTGTTGATGCAGGGTTGGCGCAGGTTACTTTGGAAGACAGTTTTTTAACGGTAACCAGTGAGCGTGGCTTTGGTTATTTATTGGGTGTTGGATATGCCTTTCCTGTTTCCAATGAATCACGCATATTAGTGGGTGTGAGCTTTTCCGATAAGCAGGTAAATTTTCCCAATGGACGAGTAGGCAATAGTAACTGGAAATCCACAACCTTTACTGTGGGTGGGCTTTGGTAAGCTTTTAATGCTCTGGATTAACGGTTAAGAGCCGGGTCAGATGGTTTTCCGACAGGAGGTTTATACTTTCCCTCCAGGGAAGTAAATGCAGTCAGTGTCGTTGCGTTGATTGATCCGGTTTACCAACAAACACTGGCTGCCCGTTACTCACATCCCGCAATCGCTGCCGCGCCTGCGTGCTGTCGGTGTGTTGCCAGAGTTCATGTGCGGTGAGCGGGTCAAGCAGCGGTTGTGAATCGCCCATGTTACGAATCGTTTGCAACACATCCATGGCCGGAACAAATCCTTCGTACAGATGTTCGTAAAGCTGGCCTTGTTGGTGTGCAGTGTTGTGATGTAACTGGTAATAGGCACCAATGCCAAGGTCAACATAATAATTCACGCTGACGCGGCGACGACGGGCACGTTGTGGAAAAAAACCGGCATGCAACAGGCAGATGTCACCTACGTCGCGCAGTTTGCCAATTTGCCGTTGTCCGGCGATGCGAAAACTCTTGAGATAATCCAGTGCGAGAATACGACCGGTCATTTCCGGTCTGTTGAGAAAACGTTGCAGCAGAAATACCAGGTAACTTTGCAGTTCTTCATTCAGGCTGCGTTGCGCCTGTTGTTCCGCCTCACACACCAGTTTGTGCCAGTGTGCGGTGGATGTGGGTTGCAAATCAAGGTTACGCATACACATCTCCTGTGACTACCCTTGTTACCAAAGGCTATCGGCGTGCAATGACGAGGGCTTGAGCCTTCGTTATTTGTGGCGCTCAGGATAACGTCAGCGGATTTTCTCTTCGGTACCCGCGATCAGCTCTTTGATATTGGATCGATGACGCCATATCAGCATGATGCTGAGGACAATGGCGAGCGCGATGAAACCAGGTTGCGGTGCAAGCAGCCACATATAAAACGGCAAAAGAACAGCGGCAATCAGTGCCGACAGTGATGAAATTTTGAACAGCTTGGCGAGTAATAACCAGGTGCCCAACACTGCCAAACCTACCGGCCACGCCAGGGCAATCAGTACACCAAAGGCGGTGGCAACGCCTTTGCCTCCCCGAAAACCAAAAAATACCGGGTAGAGGTGACCCAGGAATGCGGCCAGTGCAACGAGTGCCAGAATATGTGATGGCGCTTCCATCCATTGTGCGATCAACACGGGAATCACACCTTTGATGGCATCACCCAGGAGGGTGAAGGCGGCGGCCTTTTTGCCGCCTACGCGCAATACATTAGTGGCTCCTGGGTTATTGGAGCCTTGGGTACGTGGGTCGGGTAGACCCATGAGTCTGCAAGTGATGATGGCGGCAGACAACGAGCCCACAAGATAGGCTGCGAAGATCATGATGGTGCTGAGCATGGTGCCATTATCGCGCATTTTTTGCGACAAGTCGCTGTTGCTGGTCTGGTATTGCGCAAAACGGTATAGTTTTGTCTCATTTTATATTGGGGCTTTCTGCTGACTACTCTCATGGACATTATTTTCCTGCATGACCTTACTATCGAAACCATCATTGGTATTTACGACTGGGAGCGCAAAGAAAAACAGTCGATTATTCTTGATCTGGATATGGCGGCAGATATTCCTGCCGCTGCACGCACCGATGCCATTGAAGACACGCTTGATTACAAAGCGGTGGCCAAGCGGCTTATCGAATTTGTGGGTGACAGTCAATTCCAGTTGGTGGAGACCCTGGCTGAGCGAGTGGCGGAAATTGTGCTCAATGAATTTGATGTGAAGTGGGTGCGTCTGCGTGTCAACAAAAAAGGCGCAGTACGTTATGCCGGGGATGTGGGTGTCATTATTGAAAGAGGCACAAGAGACTGATATGCCAAGAGTATTTGTTGGCATCGGTAGTAACATTGACCGTGAGCGTAGCGTGCGGGCAGGCGTAGGAAATTTGCGTCGCCAATATTGTGAAGTGCAATTTTCATCGGTGTATGAAAGTGACGCGGTAGGGTTTGAAGGAGATGCCTTTTACAATCTGGTGGTAGCATTTGATACCGATGACGGCATTGAACAGGTAGTTGCCTCTCTGGCGCACATTGAAGACCAGAATGGTCGGGTGCGCAGCGGCGAACGTTTTGCTGCACGTACGCTGGATCTGGATTTGCTGCTCTACGGTGATGAAATCATTGTCACGGAAAATTACCATGTGCCACGCGATGAAATTCTTCGTTATGCCTTTGTGCTGTGGCCTCTGGCGGAAATGGTGCCGGATGATATACACCCGGAAGTTGGCGAAAGTTACGCCATTTTGTGGGAAAAATTCGACAAAAGAAATCAGCTGCTGAGGCCGATACCTTTTAAATGGTAGGTTTTCTACCAATGCAAGATATTTCAGGGATTGAACGATTGTTAGTGATAACCATACAGCGGCAAACACAGCATTAATGAACGATACACTCATTCCCTTTTCCGAGCCCGGTGCAGATGGCTTTAAGCCACTGATCCTTATTGTCGATGATTCGCCCACGATTCGTCTGTCGTTGAGCCGTGCCTTGCAAGACGAATTTACACCGCTGGAAGCGGCGGATGGCGAACAGGCCTGGGAATTTCTTAGTGGTGACAGCCGGATTGAAGTGGTGATTACTGATTTGTCCATGCCTAAGCTGGATGGTCTCGGTCTGGTCAAGCGTATGCGTGACAGTGTGGTGATGCGGATACGCAATATGCCGGTGATCATGGTCACTGGTGATGATGACACGGCGGCTCGTGAAGCGTCCTTTATGGCGGGTGCCAACGATTTTGTCGCCAAAACCAGTGACCGGGTCGAGCTGCTTGCCCGGTTGCGTGCCCATCGCAAGCTGGCGGTAACGCTGCGTGAACTGGAAGAGAGTCAGCGTGAGTTGCGCGAACAGGCGAACACCGACCCATTGACCCACCTGGCCAATCGGCGGTTTTTCAGCCACATTGCGAATAAAGAGTTATCACTCATGCGTCGGCAAAAAGAATATTTTGCCGTATTGATGATGGACATTGATCATTTCAAACACACCAACGATACCTTTGGCCATGCTGCGGGCGATTATGTGCTGGTACAGGTGGCGCAGATCTTGTCGAACAATGTGCGTGAAGAGGATACCCTGGCACGGATAGGGGGCGAGGAATTTGTGGTGAGTTCACCGTATACCAACCGGTTGGCTGCTATTGTGCTGGCTGAGCGTTTGCGCAAAGCGGTGGAGTCGCTGGAGATTCAGTTTGAGGGCAACCGTATTCCCGTTACTATCAGTATTGGTATTGCCATGCAGCCACAGGATGGCGATGTGCTGGATACTTTGTTGGCCGCTGCCGATGAGCGCCTGTATACCGCCAAAAATGCGGGTCGTAATCGTTTTTGTGCTGCCAGCAAACATCATGATGAGCTGGCCGTGGATGTGGATAAAGTTTGTCCAAAGCTGGATGAGGCCATCGGTATGATCAAACATGGCAATCTGCATCGGCTGATGCCGCATATTCCCACATTGCTGGAAGAGCTGATTCCTCTGTTTGAACTGGTCAACGAAGAGTCGCCAGCGCGCATTGATGTGGATCAGGTGCGCGCGGCAATTGTTGAGTTGAAAACCAAAGATGGAAATTAAATTACCTCCGGCAGAGCCGGAGGCTTATTGGGTGACGCCCTCTAAGGGCTCAAATAAGCGCCCAAGGCGCAGTTATATTCCAAGTTCAGTTGATTTCGTTGCTCATCAGTTTTTGCTTGGTTTCGGCGGATATATCCATCACCCTTTCCTCATCCAGTCCCACCATTGAAACTTTCGTGCAATAAAAATTGCGCTTTTGCCTTTCAAACAGTAAATAATCAACGACATTCGATGTAGCATATTTCGGAGAAATACTAATACACATATCAGTGCGTATGGGACAAACTCTTATAATTTCACAGAGGTTTACTTCCTTTTCTCTTGAAAGTACGCGTTACCGTAGTCTCGGTAAAACCTATTCGAGTCTCCCCAGCAGAGCTGGGGGTTTACCCAATTTAATTAATACTGCCTAATTCGCATCCGTTTTTTCCCACGCCAGAATATTATTATTCGCTGGCATCACATGTGTCGCAATGCGTGAAAGGCCCGCATTTTCCGCGAGTTTATCCAGCTCGTCTTGATCCCGGATCCCGCTCTTGGGGTTTTGTGATTTTAACCACTGTTCAAAACGGGCATTGCTTTCCGAAGTGAACTGTCCATTGATATTGAATGGCCCATAAAGGCAAAAGCGTCCGCCGCAGGACAATACCTGGCTGATGCCCGCAAACATTTTGATCACCTCCGGCCAGCCCATGATGTGTACGGTGTTGGCGCTGAACACGGCATCGAAAGCCATGTTTGGCCAGTGGTCTGTTGCTACGTTCAGGCTCAATGGGGCGCGCACATTGTCCGGGCCTTCGTCGTTGATCCAGGCGTGGATGCCGGGATGGTGTTTATCCACATCGCTGGTCTGCCAGATGAGATGGGGCAGTGCGCGGGCAAAAAACACCGCATGCTGGCCAGTGCCGCTGCCGATTTCCAGTACGTGTTGCACTGTAGCAAATTCTTTCAGTAATACTTTAAAAATAGCATGTTGGTTTTGCACGCAGGATTCGGAGAAAGGCTTCAAGGTGGTTTTCCTAATGTCATCAACTGATGTTACGTAGGTCTCAAATGTGAATTAAGGACTAAAAATATCGGTTTTAAGCATCTCCGAGTATTTAACGCAGAGGTCGCAGAGGCGCAAAGGACGCAGAGAAAAACACTAAAAACTTTGCGTCCTCTGCGTCTTTGCGACCTCTGCGTTTATAACACACCCCTTGTCAGTACCACGACAACATAACATTTCAATAACTGGAGCGATTGCCCGAAAGCTTCTGATATTGCGCAGGCTTCAGTCAGAATACGTGTTGTAGCATCATGTAAAACCATCAATCATTAAGTTAAGCACGTTTGGTTTGTGAACCAATCCAGAATAAAGGAAGCCTGGAAACTTGTCGCGTTGCCAAATCGGGCGCTTGTAAACGCAGAGTCTACAGAGACGCAAAGACAGGGAGAAAAACACGAAAAATGCTGTGGCCCTCCGTGTCTCTGCGCCCTCTGCGTGAGAGACGCTGTATTTTTTTGTTTCCGCATTTTGTGGTACATACTGAATCTCCACACCTCATCCGCCACGGGCGTAGACGGACTGCCCAAGGTTAGCTGTTGAGCGAACGTCCACCGTCCACGGTAATCACCTGCCCGCTGGTGTAGTCGGCATCACGAATCAAAAACAGTGCAGCA
>Ga0256830_1000774_pt1 | contig 23927 bp, 21 predicted proteins | sample 128326metaG_FD_190537 | JGI IMG/M metagenome (GOLD analysis project Ga0256830, IMG submission 190537) | Hydrothermal vent microbial communities from Lau Basin, Pacific Ocean - 128-326 | ecosystem: Environmental > Aquatic > Marine > Hydrothermal vents | place: Pacific Ocean: Lau Basin | collected... | reverse complement strand
ATGAGAATTATTGCCGAAGTGGTGGAACTGGTAGACACGCTATCTTGAGGGGGTAGTGGCGCAAGCCGTGCCGGTTCGAGTCCGGCCTTCGGCACCATAAAAAAAGTAGCTAGTGACGAGTTACGAGTTACGAGGAAACCGGTGGGACTACCAGCCCGCCGGTTTTTTTATGCCCGGGGTAGAAGCGAAGATCGGCATGTCGGCGCAGGAGCGCCGTCCCCGGCGCGATGGCCTTCGCGCCGTCATTCCCGCGAAAGCGGGAATCCAGTGAAATATCCCTCTGGATTCCGGGTCTCGCTCCGCTCGCCCGGAGTGACTCCGCAAGCTGGCGGTGCAAGGCCTCGCCACTCGCCACTCGCCACTCGCACCTCCTCCTTGGCGGGAGACAGGGGGAGGGGATCGATCTCCGGCACGCGAACAGTGTGCCTCGCCCCTCGTCCCTTCATGGTGAAGGGGTTTACAGCGAAATTTTTTATGCCCCCCAAAAAACCGATAAGTAACTGTTTAATAATCAAAAAGCGGGTCCTGGCAAACTTGACAGTCTCCGAGGCTCTGGCCTAGACTGGCTGCTCTTTTGGCGGGGTGTGAACGCCGCCACAAAAATAATAATGAACCCGACATAACGAAACGAAACGGTTCAAGAAACGCACAAAGGGGGGAGAGAGGCCAGATGCTCGAGAACTATCTGCCAGTTCTGATCTTTCTGGGTGTGGGCCTGGGTTTTGGCATCGTCCTCATCAGCGTCGGCTTCGTCATGGGGCCGCGTCGTCCCGACGCGGAAAAGCTCTCCGCCTACGAATGCGGCTTCGAGGCCTTCGAAAATGCGCGCATGAAATTCGACGTGCGCTACTACCTCGTCGCCATTCTGTTCATCATCTTCGATCTCGAGATTGCCTTTCTCTTTCCCTGGGCCGTGGTATTGCGGGAAATCGGCATGTTCGGGTTCTGGGCCATGTTCATCTTCCTCGGCATTCTCGTGGTCGGCTTCTTTTATGAATGGAAGAAAGGGGCGCTGGAATGGGAATAGAGGGCAAGCTCAGCCAGGGTTTCGTTACCACCAGCCTCGATAGCGTCATCAACTGGGCGCGCACCGGCTCGCTATGGCCCATGACCTTCGGCCTCGCCTGCTGCGCGGTGGAAATGATGCATGCCGCCGCCTCGCGTTACGACATGGATCGCATGGGCGTCATCTTTCGTCCCAGCCCGCGTCAGTCGGACGTCATGATTGTCGCCGGGACGCTGGTCAACAAGATGGCCCCCGCGTTGCGCAAGGTCTATGACCAGATGGCGGAACCCCGCTGGGTCATTTCCATGGGATCCTGCGCCAACGGCGGCGGTTACTACCACTATTCCTATTCCGTCGTGCGGGGTTGCGACCGCATCGTGCCGGTGGACGTCTATGTGCCCGGCTGCCCTCCCACGGCGGAAGCGCTTATCTACGGCGTGCTGCAATTGCAGAAGAAGATCCGCCGTACCAACACGATTGCCAAATAACACGGCTTGCTTGCATGTCTGAGTATTATCGGAAAATGGCGACGCGCGCGCGTGAGCGGTTCCAGGACCAGCTACAGACGGCGCATGTCGAGCACGGGCAACTGACCCTGACGCTGTCCAGCCCCGCGCACCTGTTGTCGGTGTGCGCGGCGCTGCATGACGAAGACGATTTTCGTTGCGAGCAGCTCATCGATGTCTGTGGCGTGGATTACCTGGAATACGGTAACGGTAGCTGGCAGGGGCCGCGCTTCGGCGTGGTCTACCAGTTGCTGTCGGTGTCGCTGAATCACCGTGTGCGCGTGCGCGTGCTGGTGGACGGGGAACCGCCGGTGGTGGATTCGGTCATCGCCATCTGGCGTTCCGCCGACTGGTTCGAGCGCGAGGCCTTCGATCTCTTCGGTATCCTTTTCGAGGGCCACCCGGACCTGCGTCGCATCCTCACCGACTACGGTTTCATCGGTCATCCCTTCCGCAAGGACTTCCCGCTTACCGGCAATGTCGAGATGCGCTACGACGAGGCGAAGAAGCGCGTGGTCTATGAGCCGGTGAGTATCGAGCCGCGCGTCAACCAGCCACGGGTGATCCGCCACGACCACCGCTACGAGGGTCTGGCCGCGGACGAGGAGAAGTTCGATGCCTGAGATCCGCAACTACACCATCAATTTCGGTCCCCAGCATCCCGCGGCGCACGGGGTATTGCGCCTGATCCTCGAAATGGATGGCGAGGTGGTGCAACGCGCCGACCCGCACATCGGCCTGCTGCATCGCGCCACGGAGAAGCTGGCCGAGAGCAAGCCCTACAACCAGAGCATCCCCTACATGGATCGCCTGGACTACGTTTCCATGATGTGCAACGAACATGGTTACGTGCTGGCCCTGGAGAAGATGCTGGGCATCGAGCCGCCCCTGCGCGCGCAGTACATCCGCGTCATGTTCGACGAGATCACCCGCATCCTCAACCACCTCATGTGGCTGGGCACGCATGCGCTGGACATCGGCGCCATGACCCTGTTCCTCTACTGCTTTCGCGAGCGCGAGGATCTCATGGACATGTACGAGGCGGTCTCCGGCGCGCGCATGCATGCCGCCTATTACCGCCCCGGCGGCGTCTATCGTGACCTGCCGGAGCGCATGCCGCAGTTCAGGCCGACGAAGTACACCAATGCCCGCGAGACCGCGGCGCTCAACGAGGCCCGCCAGGGTGGCCTGCTGGACTTCATCGAGGACTTTACCGACCGTTTCCCGGGTCTCGTAGACGAGTACGAGACCCTGCTCACCGACAACCGCATCTGGAAACAGCGCACCGTGGGGATCGCGGTGGTTTCGCCGGAGCGCGCCCTGCAACTGGGCTTCACCGGCCCCATGCTGCGTGGCTCGGGTGTGGAGTGGGACCTGCGCAAGAAACAGCCCTACGAAGTCTATGACCAGCTCGATTTCGATATCCCCGTGGGCGTCAACGGCGACTGTTACGACCGCTACCTCGTGCGCGTCGAGGAGATGCGCCAGTCCAACCGCATCATTCGCCAGTGCGTGGAGTGGCTGCGACAGAACCCGGGTCCCGTGATACTGGACAATCACAAGCTCACGCCGCCGCGGCGCGTGGACATGAAGCAGGACATGGAATCCCTGATCCACCACTTCAAGCTCTTTACCGAAGGCTACGTGCTGCCCGAGGGCGAGGTCTACAGCGCCATCGAGCATCCCAAGGGCGAGTTCGGCGTCTATCTCGTCTCCGATGGCGCCAACAAGCCCTACCGCCTCAAGGTGCGCGCGCCGGGATTTGCCCATCTCTCGGCCATGGACGAGATGACCCATGGCCACATGCTGGCCGACGTGGTGGCGGTGATCGGCACCATGGACATCGTATTCGGAGAAATCGATCGATGATGCAGTCGGGAAAACGCGCGAGCAAGTTGCACCTGATCACGGCGGCTTCGCTGGAGGAAATCGATCACTGGGTGGCCAAGTACCCCGCGGATCGCAAGCAGGGTGCGGTAATGGCGGCGCTGCGTATCGTGCAGGATCAGAACGGCGGCTGGCTGAGCAATGATCTCATGGACGCCGTGGCGGAATATCTCGGCATGGAGCCCATCGAGGTCTACGAGGTGGCGACCTTTTATTCCATGTACGAACGCGACCCCGTGGGCCGCCACAAGATCTGCATCTGCACCAACATCTCGTGCATGTTGTGCGGCTCGGCCGAGATCGTGCGGCATCTCGAGGAGCGCCTCGGCATCAAGCTGGGCGAGACCACCGAGGACGGGCGTTTCACGCTCAAGGAAGTCGAATGCCTGGGGGCCTGCGTCGATGCCCCCATGTTCCAGATCGGCAGGAACTACTACGCGAAACTGACAAAAGAAAAGGTCGATGAGATCCTCGACGCCCTCGACTGAGGCAGCGCGCGACTCATCGGCATAGACAGGAAGAAGACAACAGGCGCACACATGGCTAACCAGGTTTGCTTTCGCACCATGCACCTCGATACGCCCTGGACTCTGGAGAGTTACCAGAGCGTGGGCGGCTACGAGGTATGGAAAAAGATCCTGCAGGAGAAGACGCCGGCGGAGACCATCATCGAAGAGCTCAAGACCTCCGTGTTGCGTGGCCGTGGCGGCGCGGGCTTTCCCACCGGCCTGAAGTGGAGTTTCATGCCGCGCAATGCCGAGGGCCAGAAGTACATCGTCTGTAACTCCGACGAGGGTGAGCCGGGTACCTGCAAGGATCGCGACATCCTGCGTTACAACCCGCACCAGCTCGTCGAGGGCATGGCCATCGCCGCCTACTGCATCGGCGCCACGGTGGGTTACAACTACATTCGCGGCGAGTTCTGGGAACCCTACGAGCGTTTCGAGGGCGCGCTGGAGGAGGCCTACCGGGCCGGCCTGCTGGGCAAGAACATCATGGGCAGCGGCATCGACGTGGATCTCTATTCCCACCTCGGCGGCGGCGCCTACATCTGCGGCGAGGAGACCGCGCTGCTGGAATCCATCGAGGGCAAGAAGGGACAGCCGCGCTTCAAGCCGCCGTTCCCCGCCAACTATGGTCTGTTTGGCCGCCCCACCACCATTAATAATACCGAGACGCTGGCCTCGGTGCCGGTGATCCTGCAGAAGGGCGGCAAGTGGTTTGCCGAGCTGGGGCTGCCCAACAATGGCGGCGAGAAGCTCTTCTGCGTCTCCGGACACGTCAACAATCCGGGTAACTTCGAGGTCCCGCTGGGCACGCCCTTCGCGGAACTGCTGGAGATGGCCGGCGGCGTGCGTAACGGCAACAAGCTCAAGGCCGTGATTCCCGGCGGATCCTCCACGCCGGTGTTGCCGGGCGAGATCATGATGGACGTCAACATGGACTACGATTCACTGTCCAAGGCGGGCAGCATGCTGGGCGCCGGCTCGGTGATCGTCATGGACGAGACTACCTGCATGGTGGGCGCCCTGGCGCGCATTTCCCATTTCTATTACGAAGAGTCCTGCGGCCAGTGTACGCCCTGCCGCGAGGGTACCGGCTGGCTGGCGCGCATGGTGCACCGCATCGAGCACGGCGAGGGTACCCAGGAAGATCTCGACCGGCTCGTCGACGTGGCCAATCACATCGAGGGTCGTACCATCTGCGGCCTGGGCGACGCCTCGGCCTGGCCGGTGCAGAGTTTCATCAGGCATTTCCGTGACGAGTTCCAGTACCACATCGACTACAAGCGGTGCATGGTCTGAGCGGACGGTGACGAATTCAGCGGTTTAACGGATACGGATAAATGGTCAACATCGAAATAAATGGTATCCCGATCCAGGCGCGCGATGGCGCCATGGTGATCGAGGCGGCGGACGAGGCAGGTATCGTCATCCCGCGCTTCTGTTACCACAAGAAGCTGTCCATCGCCGCCAACTGCCGCATGTGCCTGGTGGACGTGGAAAAGGCACCCAAGCCCCTGCCGGCCTGCGCCACGCCGGTCACCGACGGCATGGTGGTGCGCACGCGCTCGGAAAAGGCGCTCGATGCGCAGAAGGGGGTCATGGAGTTTTTGCTCATCAACCACCCGCTGGACTGTCCCATCTGCGACCAGGGCGGCGAGTGTGAGTTGCAGGATCTCGCCATGGGCTTCGGCAAGGATGCCTCGCGCTATACCGAGGCCAGGCGCGTGGTGCCGGAGAAGAACCTCGGTCCGCTCATCGCCACCGACATGACCCGCTGCATTCATTGCACGCGTTGCGTGCGCTTTGGTCGCGAGATTGCCGGCATCATGGAACTCGGCGCCACCGGACGCGGCGAGCATACCGAGATCGGCACCTACGTGGAACGTACCGTCAACTCGGAAATGTCGGGCAACGTCATCGACCTGTGCCCGGTGGGGGCGCTGACCTCCAAACCCTATCGCTATACCGGTCGCCCCTGGGAGAACCGCCAGTCGGCTTCCATCGCGCCGCATGACTGCGTGGGCTCCAACATTTATATCGAAACCCGCCGTGGTCGCCTGATGCGGGTGTTGCCGCAGGAAAACGAGGCCATCAACGAGACCTGGATCAGCGACCGCGACCGCTTCAGCTATACCGCGGTGCACGGTGAGGCGCGTCTGGCGCGGCCCATGATCAAGCAGGGTGAAGACTGGAAGGAGGTGGACTGGCACACGGCGCTGGAGTATGCCGTCGAGGGGATCCGCCGCGTGATCGAGCAGGCCGGCAGCGAGCAGATCGGCGCGCTGGTCTCGCCCTCGTCCACCCTGGAAGAACTCTACCTGGCGCAGAAACTGTTGCGCGCGCTGGGCAGTGACAACATCGATCACCGCCTGCGCCAGACGGACTTCCGTGACCAGGATCTGGCGCCCGTGGCGCCGTTGCTGGGCAGCACGCTGGCCGAGCTGGAAACGCGTGATGCCGTGCTGCTCATCGGTTCCTATACCCGCAAGGACCAGCCGCTGGCGGCACACCGCCTGCGCAAGGCGGCAGCGCGCGGCGCCGCCATCATGTCCGTGAGCAGCCTCGCCTACGATTTCAATTTCGACCTGGCGGCGGAGATCGTCGCCGCGCCCACCGGCATGGTCAACGAACTGGCGGCCATCGCCAGTGCCCTGCTGGAACTCAGTGGCGGCGAGGCGCCGGAGGGACTCGCCGACCTGCTGGCGCCGCTCGCGATCAGCGAGGCGCACCGCGATGTCGCCGCCCGCCTGCGCGAGGCGGAGCAGGGCAGTGTGCTCCTCGGCGTACAGGCGCTGGGCCAGGCCGAGTTGAGCGAATTGCGCGCCCTGGCCGGTGTCATTGCCCGCGAGAGCGGCGCGAGCCTCGGCTACCTGCCCGATGGCGCCAATGCCACCGGCGCATGGCTGGCCGGCGCCGTGCCCCATCGCCGGCCCGGCGGGGGCGAGGCCGGTGGCCGCGACGTGGACAACATGATCAACGACGGCCTGCGTGCCTGCCTGCTGCTGGGTGTCGAGCCGGAATTCGATACCGCCCAGCCGGCGCGCGCGCTGGCCACCGTCGAAGCGGCGGATTTCGTCGTGGTGATGAATCCCTTCGTCAGCGAGACCATGAAGACCTATGCCGACGTGCTGCTGCCGGTGGCCACCTGGGCCGAGACGCCCGGCACCTATGTCAATGTCGAGGGCGCGTGGCAGAGTTTCACCGCCGCCATGGAACCGCTGGGCGAGGCGCGGCCCGCCTGGAAGGTGCTGCGCGTACTGGGCAATCTCTTCGAGCTTGATGGTTTCGAACAGACCAGTATCGACGAGGTGCGCGACGAGGCCCGCGAGGCCATCGGCGAGCTGAGGCCGGGGGCCGACAGCGCCTGGCGCCTGCCCACGGCGCGCGCCGCGGCGGGCGAGGGCCTGCAACGTATCGCCTTCCTGCCCATCTACGGCGTGGATGGCCTGGTGCGACGCGCGGCGGCCCTGCAGGCCACGGCGGATGCCCCGCCGGCGGCCATGTATCTCAACGGCGCCCTGGCGGCGGAACTGGGCCTCGGTGACGGCGAGTCGGCCGTGGCGCGTCAGGACAACAGCGCGGTCACCCTGCCGGTGGTCATCGACGAGGGCGTGCCGGACGGCTGCGTGCTGATCCCGCAGGCCATCAGGGGCGTGGAAATGCTTGCCTCGGCCACCGGCCGCGTCAGCGTAGAGCGGGCATAGGGGCGGCGGAGCGAACCATGGAAACACTGTTGAACTTCTGGGAATTCATCAAGCCGGTGGCCATCATCCTCGGCTACATCGTGCTCATCATGGTGCCGTTGATCCTCGCGGTGGCCTATCTCACCTATGCGGAGCGCAAGATCATCGGCTTCATGCAGATGCGCATGGGACCCAACCGCGTGGGCTTTTTCGGTTATCGACTCTGGGGTCTGGGGCAGCCCATTGCCGATACCTTCAAGCTCATTTTCAAGGAAATCGTCATCCCCTCGGGGGCCAACAAGTTCCTCTTCATCATCGCGCCGATTATTTCCATCGGCACCGCCTTTGCCGCCTGGGCGGTGGTGCCCTTCGACGCCGGCGTGGTGCTGGCCGATGTCAATGCCGGGCTGCTCTACATCCTCGCCATTACCTCGCTGGGCGTCTATGGCGTGATCATCGCTGGCTGGGCCTCCAACTCCAAGTATGCCCTGCTGGGCGCGCTGCGTTCCGCGGCGCAGATCGTTTCCTACGAGATCGCCATGGGCTTCGCCCTTGTCGGCGTGCTCATCGCGGCGGGCAGTCTCAACCTCTCCGCCATCGTCGCCGCGCAGGAAGGGGAGTATGGCGTGGCCAGCTGGTTCTGGTTGCCGCTGTTCCCGCTCTTCCTGGTGTACTTCATCTCCGGCGTGGCGGAAACCAACCGCGCGCCCTTCGACGTCGCCGAGGGCGAGTCGGAGATCGTGGCCGGTTTCCACGTGGAGTATTCGGGTACCGCCTTTGCCGGTTTCTTCCTTGCAGAATATGCCAACATGATCATCATCGCCGCGCTTGCGGCCATCATGTTCTTTGGCGGCTGGCTGTCGCCCTTCCAGGGTATTCACAGCATCTTTGGCCTGCCGGTGGATCTCGAGGGCTGGTTTGCGCCGGTGCCCGGCATCGTCTGGCTGGTCTTCAAGATGATGTTCTTTCTGCTGCTGTTTCTCTGGTTCCGCGCTACCTTCCCGCGCTACCGCTATGACCAGATCATGCGGCTTGGCTGGAAGGTCTTCATCCCCATTACCATCGTCTGGCTGCTGGTCGTCGGCGCGGCCGTGATCGCCGATGTACCACCGTGGTTCGCGGGCGCGCGCTAGGAGGATACGTTCATGATCAGCCCCATTGCCAAGACATTCAAAAGCCTGTTCCTCGTCGAACTGCTGCGCGGCCTCGGGCTCACCGGCCGCTATTATTTCAAGCGCAAGTTCACCCTGCGCTACCCGGAAGAAAAGACGCCCCTGTCACCGCGTTTTCGTGGCCTGCATGCCCTGCGGCGTTACCCGAATGGCGAGGAGCGTTGTATTGCCTGCAAGTTGTGCGAGGCGGTATGCCCGGCGCTGGCCATTACCATCGAAAGCGAAATGCGCGAGGACGGCACCCGTCGCACCACGCGCTACGACATCGATCTGACCAAGTGCATTTTCTGCGGTTTCTGCGAGGAGTCCTGCCCGGTGGACTCCATCGTCGAGACGCATATCTTCGAATATCACGGCGAGGAGAGGGGCGATCTCTACATGACCAAGGACAAGCTGCTGGCGATTGGCGACAAGTACGAGAAGGAGATCGCCGAGCGCCGTGAAATGGACGCGCCTTACCGCTGAGTTAGCCAGAGACACAATTTATGACTTTTGTGCAATTTCTGTTTTATTTCTACGCCACGTTGACGGTATTTGGCGCCCTGTTGGTGATCTCCGTGCGCAATCCCGTGCATGCGGTCCTTGCACTGGTCATGACCTTTGTCTCCGCCGCCGGGCTGTGGATGTTGCTGGAGGCCGAGTTCCTCGCCATTGCCCTGGTGTTGGTGTACGTCGGTGCGGTGATGGTGCTGTTCCTGTTCGTCGTCATGATGCTCGATATCAACCTTGCACGCATCAAGGAAGGCTTCATCCGTTACCTGCCCATCGGCGTGGCCGTGGCGGTAACCATGGTCGTCATGATGGTCATGGTAGTCGGGCCGGAAAACTTCGGTCTCGACGTAGTAAAAGAGCCGGTGCGCCATGCCGCGGACTATTCCAACACCGCGGAACTGGGTGGCTTGCTGTACACCTATTATGTCTATCCGTTCGAGATCGCCGCGGTCATCCTCTTGGTGGCCATCGTGGCGGCCATCCTGCTGACGCTGCGCCGGCGCCCCAATACACGGACGCAGAAGCCCGAGGAACAGGTCGCGGTTCAGCGCAAGGACCGTGTGCGCATCGTCAAGATGGACGCGGAAGACAAGAAGTAGGGCAGGGGAGAAAATCATGATTGCACTTTCCGATTATCTTGTGCTGGCAGCCATCCTGTTCTGCATCAGCCTGGCGGGTATTTTCCTCAACCGGAAAAACCTCATCGTCCTGTTGATGTCCATCGAGCTCATGTTGCTGGCGGTAAACATCAACTTTATCGCCTTTTCCCACTACCTGCAGGATACCGCCGGACAGGTGTTCGTGTTCTTCATTCTGACCGTGGCGGCGGCCGAGGCGGCCATTGGCCTGGCGATCCTGGTGGTGGTGTTCCGCAATCGCCGTTCCATCAACGTCGACGATATGGATTCCTTGAAGGGGTAGGACATGTTTGAGAATGCGCACACTCTTTACCTCTGGGTCGTCCTTGCCCCCCTGCTGGGTTCACTGGTGGCGGGTCTGGGTGGCCGCGTCATCGGGCGTAGTGGTGCGCACTGGGCCACCATTATTGGTGTTGGCGCGTCCTGCGTGCTGTCGCTCATTGCCTTCAATCATATCGTGCTCAATGATGCCCCGGCCTTCAACGAGACCGTCTATACCTGGCTTGCCACCGAGGGTTTCGAGTTCAAGATCGGCTTTCTGGTGGATCGCATTACCGTCATGATGATGGTTGTGGTGACCTTTGTTTCGTTGATGGTGCACGTCTATACCATCGGCTACATGCACGACGATCCCGGTTACCAGCGTTTCTTCAGCTATATTTCCCTGTTTACCTTCTCCATGCTGATGCTGGTGATGGCGAACAACTTCCTGCAGCTCTTCTTTGGCTGGGAGGCCGTGGGGCTGGTGTCCTACCTGCTCATCGGTTTCTGGTTCAAGCGCGACAGCGCCACCGCGGCGAGCCTCAAGGCCTTCCTCGTCAATCGCGTGGGTGACTTCGGCTTCATTCTCGGTATTGCCGCCATCCTCCTGTATTTCAACAGCCTCGACTACAAGACCGTCTTCGAGGCCGCGCCGGCACTCAAGGATGCCACCATGAGCATCATCCCCGGCATGGACTGGTCGGTAATGACGGTCATCGCCATCCTGCTGTTCATCGGCGCCATGGGCAAGTCGGCACAGGTTCCCCTGCACGTGTGGTTGCCGGATTCCATGGAAGGTCCGACACCCATCTCGGCCCTCATCCATGCCGCCACCATGGTCACCGCCGGTATCTTCATGGTGGCGCGCATGTCGCCACTGTTCGAACTCTCGGCGACGGCGTTGGGTTTCGTGCTCTTCATCGGCGCTACCACGGCCCTGTTCATGGGCCTGCTCGGCCTGGTGCAGAACGACATCAAGCGCGTCGTCGCCTATTCGACACTTTCGCAACTGGGTTACATGACCGTCGCACTGGGCGTTTCCGCCTATTCCGCCGGTATTTTCCATCTCATGACCCATGCCTTCTTCAAGGCCCTGCTGTTCCTCGGCGCGGGTTCGGTGATCATCGCCATGCATCATGAGCAGGACATGCGCAAGATGGGTGGCCTGCGCAAGTACATGCCGATCACCTGGATCACCTCACTGGTGGGCAGCCTCGCCCTCATCGGCGCGCCCGGTTTCGCCGGTTTCTACTCCAAGGACTCCATCATCGAGGCTGTGGCGCACGCCGACACGGACAGCTGGGTGCAGACCTATGCCTACCTGTGTGTCCTGCTCGGCGTATTCATTACCGCCCTTTACAGCTTCCGCATGTACTTCATGGTCTTCCACGGCAAGGAGCGCATGGACGAGCATACCCGCGCCCACCTGCACGAGACGCCCTGGGTAGTGACCGGTCCGCTCATCGCTCTGGCCATTCCCTCGGTGGTCATCGGCGCCATGTACGTGGACAGCATGGTCTTCGGTGATTTCTTCAAGGGTGCCATTTTCGTTCTGCCCGAGCACGACGTGCTTGGCGAACTGGCGCGTGATTTCCATGGCTGGTGGCCGATGATCGTACATGCCCTCAGCCAGCCGCCCCTGTGGCTCGCCACGGCCGGTGTCGTCACCGCCTGGTTCCTGTACATGAAGCGGCCGGAACTGCCGGGCATGATCCAGCAAAAACTTCAGCTGGCCTACCGCGTGCTGGTCAGGCGCTACTGGATGGACGAACTCTATACCAAGGGCTTTTCCGGCCTTGGCCGGGCCATCGGGCGGGGCCTGTGGAAGATCGGCGACGTGCTCATCATCGATGGTATTTTCGTCAACGGCTCGGCACGCCTCGTGGGCTGGGTGGCCGGTGTCGTGCGCCAGGTACAGACGGGTTACCTCTACCACTATGCCTTCGTCATGATCGTCGGACTGGTCACGCTGGTCGCGGTCTATGTCATCTGGCCAGACAAATAATAATCAAGGGTATCGCATTCCATGTTTAGTGATTGGCCAATTCTGAGTCTCGTCATCTGGGTACCCATCCTGGGCGGCGTACTGGTGCTTGCTACCGGCAAGGATCGCAATGCCACCGAGGCCCGCGTGCTGGCGCTGCTGTTTGCTATCGCTACCTTCGTTCTTTCCCTGCCCCTGGGGCTGGACTTCGATACCACCACCGCGGCCATGCAGTTCGTCGAGAATCACCGCTGGATCGAGTCCTGGAACATCAACTACCACCTTGGCGTCGATGGTATTGCCGTGCCGCTGATCCTGCTGACCACCCTGAGCACCGTGCTGGTGGTGATTGCCGGTTGGGAAGTGATTCAGAAACACGTGGCGCAGTACATGGCGGCCTTCCTCATCATGGAAGGACTGATGATCGGCGTGTTCGCCTCGCTGGATGCCGCCCTGTTCTATGTATTCTGGGAGGCCATGCTGATCCCCATGTTCCTGGTCATCGGGGTATGGGGTGGTCCGAACCGGGTCTATGCAACCATCAAGTTCTTCCTGTACACCTTTCTGGGTTCCGTCTTCATGCTGGTGGCGCTGCTGTACCTGTACTTTCAGACCAACAGCTTCGAGATCGCCGACTTCCAGAACTATCGTCTCGGCATGACGCCGCAGATCCTGATCTTTATCGCCTTCTTCCTCGCCTTTGCGGTCAAGATCCCCATGTGGCCGGTACACACCTGGTTGCCGGATGCGCACGTGGAGGCGCCCACCGGCGGTTCGGTCATCCTTGCGGCCATCATGCTCAAGCTGGGTGGCTATGGCTTCCTGCGCTTTTCCCTGCCCATCACGCCGGATGCCAGCGCGGAGCTGGCCTGGATCGTCATCGCCCTGTCGCTCATCGCAGTGGTCTATATCGGTTTCGTGGCGCTGGTGCAGAAAGACATGAAGAAACTGATCGCCTACTCATCCATTGCGCACATGGGTTTCGTCACCCTGGGCACCTTTATGCTCTTCGGCATCGTGCAGGGCAACATGGCCGCGGGTGCCACCGGCGCCGATGTCTATGATGGCGCGGTGATTGGTGTTTCCGGCGCCATGGTGCAGATGATTTCTCACGGCTTTATCTCCGGCGCCATGTTCCTCTGCGTAGGCGTGATGTACGACCGCATGCACTCACGCCAGATCGCCGACTATGGCGGGGTGGTCAACACCATGCCGCGCTTTGCCGCCTTCATGGTACTGTTTGCCATGGCCAATGCCGGGCTGCCCGGTACCTCGGGTTTCGTCGGCGAGTTCATGGTCATCCTCGGCGCCTTCAAGGCCAATTTCTGGTATGCCTTCCTGGCTGCCACGACCCTCATCCTCGGCGCGGCCTACACCCTGTGGATGGTCAAGCGCGTGGTCTTCGGGGACGTGCAGAACGACAAGGTCAGGGAACTGAAGGACATCAATGGCCGCGAGACCCTGGTGCTGGCGGTACTGGCGGTCCTGGTCCTTGGTATCGGTATCTGGCCGGCGCCACTGCTGGAGATCATCGATACCAGCGTGGCGCACCTGGTGGCACAGGTTGCCGCGGGCAAGCTGTAACCTTCCATCGAGCACATAAATTCCAGAGAGTGGCACGGCGATGACATTTGAAATGCCCAATCTTCTCCCCGCCTTACCGGAGATATTTCTCCTCACCATGACCTGCGTGGTGCTGGTGGTGGACCTGTTTACCACGGATCGCACGCGCGGGGCGACCTATATCCTGGCCCAGGCGAGTCTCGTGGGGACCTTCTTCATCACCCTGGCGGGATGGGGCGAGGCCAGCCAGCTGACCTTCAATGGCAGCTTCATCCGGGACAACATGGGCGATCTGCTCAAGCTGTTCGTTTATGTTGGCGTGTTTACCGTGTTCGTGTATTCGCGCGACTACCTGCGCGCGCGCGACATTTACAAGGGCGAGTTCTTCGTGCTGGCGCTGTTTGCCACCCTTGGCATGATGGTGATGATTTCGGCGCACAATTTCCTCACCATCTATCTTGGTCTGGAGCTGCTGTCGCTGTGTCTCTATGCCATGGTGGCCATTCAGCGTGATTCCCTCACCGCCTCCGAGGCGGCGATGAAATACTTCGTCCTCGGCGCCATTGCCTCGGGCATGCTGCTCTACGGCATGTCCATGCTCTACGGTGTTACCGGCAGCCTGGACCTGGCCGAGGTCAACCGTGGTATCGCCGGGGAGAGCCGCAACATGATCGCCGTCTTCGGCATGGTGTTTCTCATCGTCGGCGTGGCCTTCAAGCTGGGCGCGGTGCCGTTTCACATGTGGGTACCCGACATCTACCACGGTTCGCCTACCGCCACGACGCTGTTCATCGGCACGGCCCCCAAGCTGGCGGCCTTTGCCATTCTCATGCGCCTGCTGGTGGACGGCATGGGTACCCTGCAGACCGACTGGACGCCCATCCTCGTCATCCTCGCGGTGCTGTCCATGGCCATCGGCAACATCGTCGCCATCGCGCAGAGCAACTTCAAGCGCATGCTGGCCTATTCGACCATCTCCCACGTGGGTTTTCTGCTCCTGGGCGTCCTCGCCGGCACGGCGGAAGGCTATTCCGCGTCTCTATTCTACGTCATCGTCTATATGCTCATGGGGCTTGGCGGCTTCGGCATGATCATCCTCATGAGCCGGCGTGGCTTCGAGGCGGAGAATATCGCCGACTTCCGCGGCCTCAACCAGCGCAGTCCCTGGTTCGCCTTCATGATGCTGATCCTTATGTTTTCCATGGCCGGTGTGCCGCCCTTCCTTGGTTTCTGGGCCAAGCTGACGGTCATCGCCGAAGTGGTGAAGGTGGACATGATCTGGCTGGCCGCGGTGGCGGTGATCTTTTCCATCATTGGCGCCTATTATTACCTGCGCATCGTCAAGCAGGTGTATTTCGAGGCCAGCGAGGACAGCCCCCCGCTGGAGGTGGCCGCCGACACCCGCGTGCTGCTGTCCGCCAATGCGCTGGCTATCCTCGTCCTGGGGCTGTTCCCCGGCCAGTTGCTGGCCGTCTGCCGCGCCATTTTTCCCCCGCTGGCATCCTGAGCCGTCGCCCCGCGGGGGCAGGTGGGCGAGATCCTGTCGCGTGAACGCGCCAGAGATGTGTTCCCCGATCTCCATTATTCAGAGCACCGCATTTTGCACCATTATTCCCTAATATAAGCATGTAGCGATAAACTTAAGTGATTTGGTAGGGTATTCCTGCGCCGAGTTTCGTGTTAGCATTTTGCATGTTGCAATATCTGTAGCAATCTGCATTTATGCGCCTGCGCCACAAGCTGTTCATCGCCATTGCCCTGCTCATCAGCATTCCGCTGTTGGTGATGCTGTTCGTCGTGGTGGAGCGCGCCGAGCGGGAGGTCGAAACTCGCGTCGAGGCGGAGTTGCACGGCACCCTGGCGAAGATGGAAGGCGAGTTGAAGCTGCTGATCAACGATCAGCGCTCGCTGGCCCGGGGGCTGGCCCGCGTCCCGGCCCTCAGCCAGTTTGCCACCATCGCCGCGCATGCGCCTGGTCCCGAGTACCGTCATTCCGCCGAGGCGCTGGAGCAGTTCTTCCTCAACTACCAGCATGCGGTGCCCAGTATCCAGGCGCTGCGCTTCATCGATCCCAATGGCCTGACTCTGGTCAAGGTCAAGGAAGGCAAACCGGTACCGGCGCGCCGGCTGGATGCGGAGCGGCGGCGTCTGTTCGTCGCCGATCAGTCCAACAAGCGTTTTTTCAAGCAGGCCATCGCCAGCCGCCAGGACGTCACCATGTCCGATTTCGAACTCGGGCAGGTGACGGTGGACGCCGACTTCTGTCCGGCCATGGTGCGTTACACGGTCAAGATCAGGGACGAACTGGACACCCTGCTGGGCTTCCTCGTCATCAACATGTGGGGCAAGCAGGTGGACTCCACCGTGGAAGCGGCCCTCGGCGGCCACCCGGGCCAACCCTACATCGTAGAGATCAATGATGCCGAGCCTTCGCGCGATGGCATCTTTCTCTATCACCCGGACACGGAGTTTCGTTTCGCCAACCAGCTGGGAACCGAGCATCGCCTGTCGCGTCAGTTGAGTGAAGAGGAATGGCGTTACCTCAAGGCCAGCGAGGAAGGTTCCATCTACCGCGACAACGGACAGATGCTGTTCTTCAAGAAATTCCTGCCCGCGGAAGGCAAACCCACCCAATGGGTGTTGATCATCGAGACCGACGCCGACACGGTGCTGGCGCCCATCATTCACATGCGTCACTCCATCTGGTTGTTGCTGGGCGTGCTGTTGTTCATCGGCCTGATGGTGGCGCGCTGGTCGGCCACGCGGCTGGCGCGGCCGGTCAACGAGCTCGCCGGCCTGATCAAGAGTTACGCAGATGGCAATCGCGAGGTGCGGTTCAGTGGCCAGGGGCGTGACGAAATCGGCACCGCCGGGCGCGCCTTCAATTATCTGACCGAGACCCTGGAACGTTCAGAACGCGCCCGCGACGAGGCGGAGCGCGCCGCACGTCAGTCGGAACGCCTGGCGGCAGTGGGGCAGATGGCCGCCGGTATCGGCCATGAGATCAACAACCCACTGATGAACATCATGTCGCTGGCGAGCCTGCTGGAGAAGGAGTTGCGCGACGGCGACGAGCAGATGCACAACGACATCGAGCTGCTGCTCACGGAAGGACGCCGCTGCGCACGCATCGTACAGGGGATCCTGAACTTTGCCCGCTCCAGCACGCCGGCCCGTCGCCAGTTCGACATGCAGCAGCTCATCGAGGATACCGCCGTGCTCATGCAACATCGCCTGCACACGGCGCAAATCGATCTGGAGATCGAGTATCGCGGCGATCTGGAAATGGAAGGCGATCCCAACATGCTGCAGCAGGTGCTGGTCAATGTCCTGCTCAATTCCATCCAGGCCTCGCCCGAACACTCGACCATCAGCCTGCATGCCTGGGAAGAGGGCGAGGACATCATTGTCGAGATCAGCGACGACGGGCCAGGCATCAACAATGCCAATCTGTCGCAGGTGCTGGATCCCTTCTTCACCACCAAGCAGGAGGGCGAGGGAACGGGCCTCGGGCTGTCGGTCAGTTACGGCATCATCAAGGAACACAACGGCGATATCCGTCTCGAAAATCGCGAGGAAGGCGGCGTGAAGGTCACCATCCGCATCCCGAGGGAGTCCACGGGACAGACGGGCGTCGAACAGGCGGATCAATCAGAGGATCAGGGGAAGGTGGAGGCAGTCAATGTCGGATAGTCCAGCAAAAATCATGTTTGTCGATGATGATACGGTCACGGGCCGGGTTATGAAGCGCAACTGCGACTCCAACAAGTTCCATTGCGAGGTATTTTCCTCGCCGCTGGAGTGTCTCGAGGCCTTCAAGAAGGAAGGCGCCGACCTGGTGATCACCGATCTGCGTATGCCCGAGATGAGCGGTTTCGAACTGCTCAGCGAGCTGCGGGCGGTGGATCAGGACGTGCCGGTGCTGGTCATGACCGGATATTCCTCGGTGGAAAACGCCGTCGAGGCCATGAAGCGCGGTGCGACGGATTTCATCAAGAAGCCCTTCGAGTTCGAGGAACTCAAGCTCATGGTGGAGCGTAATCTCAACTCGATGAAGCTCAAGACGGAGAATCGCCTGCTCAAGGAGCGTATCCGGCAGAAGCGCAACCGCTTCGGCATGATCGGTGATACGCCGGCAATGAAGACGCTCTTTTCCACCATCGAAAAGCTTGCCGAGGTCAGTTGCAGCGTCGTGATCACCGGCGAGTCCGGAACCGGCAAGGAACTCGTGGCCAGAGCACTGCATGACTACAGTCCGCGTAGCGAGGCGCCCTTCGTGGCCGTGGACTGCGGCGCCCTCAACGAAACCCTGCTGGAGAGCGAGCTTTTTGGTCATGAAAAGGGTGCCTTTACCGGCGCCAACCAGCGACGTCATGGACTCATGGAGCAGGCCAGTGGCGGCACGCTGTTTCTCGACGAGATCTGCAACATCTCCGACGCCATGCAGGTTAAGCTCATGCGCGCCATCGAGGAGCAACGCATCATGCGCGTGGGTGGCAGTACGCCCATCCCCGTGGATATTCGCGTGATAACCGCCAGTAACCGCGACCTGGAGGCGATGGTGGAGGCGGGTGAGTTCCGCCACGATTTCTACCATCGCCTGAACGTCGTCAACGTCCATGTACCGCCCTTGCGCCAGCGCAAGGAAGACATCCCCGCGCTGGTGGAAAGCTTTGTACAGGAGTTTGCCGAGCGCTACCAGCGCCGCGTGCAGGGCTTCGACAGTGTCTCCCTGCGCGCCATGTGCGAAGCCGACTGGCCGGGTAACGTGCGCGAGCTGCGTAATGTCGTGGAACGTTGCGTGATCCTTGCCGATGGTCCCATCCTGAGCTGGGATGGGGGTAACGGCAGCGAGGCATCGCCGGATCTGCCGGTGAGTTTCTCCAAGGACGAGTTTTTACCGCTGGAGCAACTGGAACAGGAGTACATCAACCACGTGCTCAAGTGCCTCGACGGCAAGAAGACCAAGGCGGCGAAGGTCCTGGGGATCGACAAGACCACCCTGTGGCGCAAGCTGCGCCGTTATGACGGTGCGGACCAGGCGGTGTAGAATACACCGACGGCGCGCGTGCCCCGGGTGCAATATGCAAAAGGAAAAGCACCGCAAATCAGAATATCAATAAATACTAATTTGTATCGCTTGTAAGTTGCGGTTTTCAAACAAAAAAAGAAATTTCAGGAATTGGGGCATCATGGAACGATCCTTGCTCCATACAAGGGAGGACACAATGATTTGCCTGTGTCTTGTTACAACAATGTCAAGTTGTCCGTATTTTCAGGAGGAGATCCAGATATGTTGAAGTCAACTGTACGTTCTTTCGCCCTGCTGGGCGCCGCGGCTCTGCTGGGCCTGTCTGCCATGTCGGTCCAGGCCGCCGAATGCCCCACGGGCAAGGCGCTCAACGGCTACTGCAAGCAGCAGGTTGTATACCACATCAATGATCTGCAGAAGGCCACCGGCGCCCTGCGCAACGTCAAGAACCATCTGAACGCCCTGGGTGATGAGAACGTCGAAATCATCGTCGTCACGCACAGCTCCGGCGCTTTCGCCATGGTCGATGGCACCAAGAACAAGAAGGGCAAGCCCTTCACCGATACCATCGCCGCTCTGGCCAACCGTGGCGTGAAGTTCACCATCTGCGCCAACACCATCAAGGGCAAGAAGATCGACAAGAACAAGATCAACGAGCACGTCGAGATTATTCCCTCCGGTGTTGCCGAAGTGGCTCATCTGCAGCAGAAGGGTTACCTGTACGTCAAGCCGTAAGCCTTGACGACAGAAAACTCGTCGGACGGGTGCACCTCGGTGCACCCGTTTTTTTTGTGCTAAATACCTGTTCCAAATCCCACTTCCATAAATAGAAATCAGGGGCAGGTAGATGATGTGGTCCGATATTTTCAGATGATTGGGGATGGGGTACACGTACCCGGATTGCGCGCATAAAAAAACGGGAACCGAGGCTCCCGTTTCTTGTGCCACAGGCAGGTGGGCCTATTTGATCCTGGCCTCGCCGGCGCCATTGGCTCCGGTGTTGTCCACCCAGCTTATCTTCAGGCTGTCCCCCTTCTTTGCGCCCTTGAAGCGAAAGGAGATGAAGGGGTTCTTTGACACGCCGGGTCCCCACAGGCAGGTGAGGACTTCCTTGCCGTTGTGTTCACACTTCACTTCGGTGATGTATTTTGCCGGGATCTTCTTGCCGGTGGACTTGTCCTTGCGCAGTCCGGTTTCCATGGGATGGAAGATGATCGCCTTGACGGTGGTCTTGCCACCATCGACCCAGGCGCGGATCTTCATTTTCTTCTTAGCCATTGTGAGCCTCTCGAAATTCAGAATCTGTTGTTTCGGACCTTAGCCGCCGCAGCCGCCGAGGGTGACCTTGACCGCCTTTTTGGCCGTCAGCAGTTTGCCGTTGGCCTTGACCACGGCGATGACGTCGGAGGTCTTGCGCATCTTGATGCGACCGGTGATGAAACCCTCGGACTGCGCGCTGAGCACGTAACTCGCGGTCAGCGGGTTCATGTTGGCCGGCACCAGGATGGAGATGGACTCGGCATTGGGGACGGTGGTGGTGACCGAAACCGATACCACGGCACCGTTCTCCGCGATGTCGGGCGCGTCCACCTTGACGTCCTTGCTGGCGGTGGTCTTCGGTGAGCCCACCAGGGCGCTCAGGGCATCGTCGATGGACTTGGCGGTAAACGCCTTTTTGGGCCAGGCCGCCAGGACCTGGCCGGGAATCAGCAGGCCGGCACCCAGTGCCACGGCCGCGGTACCCGCCGCCATGCCCGCCTGCAAGAAGCTTCTACGCGTTGTTGTCATTACCTCGTACTCCTGAATCCAGTTGTTGGGTGACAAAATGTGACAGTAATTCCCTTGAAGATTTACCTGACGATGGACAGAGCAATTCCCGTACCAGAAACAAAACACCATAAAAAACAAATAGATAGAGATTGCCTGGGCAATAGCGGCGGAAAAGCGGGTGCATTATGCACCGTGCCGGGGTTGCAATGCCCCCATGGCGCCACCATATCCCGTATCGGACAGGGTCACCGGAAGTTGAGCTTCCGCGGCGGGGTCGGGTGCCAGCCTGGCCAGGCATGCCAGGGTTCCCGGCGCAGACAGCGCTTGAAAAGCCCAGGCGGTCTGTCTAAAATCGCCGCACCAGATGCGGGGTGGAGCAGTCCGGTAGCTCGTCGGGCTCATAACCCGAAGGTCGTTGGTTCAAATCCAGCCCCCGCTACCAAAATTTGCCGAGGTACTGGGACCCCGTTCAAGACGGGGTTTTTTGTACCCGGGCAATTGGCGACCTGCAGCTAAGGTGTTATAATCTGTAGGGTTTTAAGCAGTATCGCAGGTGGGCCTCTGGGCCCATTTTTCGTTTCGGGGCGGGGCTTAAATTGTGCAGGTGACGGAAACCATCGGCCGGCTCATCGAACCGGTGATCGCGTCGCTGGGTTACGAACTGCTTGGCGTCGAGTACCTGCCCCAGGGCAGACACTCGCTGTTGCGGGTCTACATCGACAGCGAGGCGGGCATCGGCCTGGAAGACTGCGCCACGGTGAGCCGCCAGATCAGCGCCGTGCTGGACGTGGAGGATCCCATCCATGGGCAGTACAACCTGGAGGTGTCCTCGCCCGGCGTGGAGCGGCCGCTGTTTAAGCCGCAGCATTTCGAGCGCGTGCTCGGCGAGAAGATCCGCGTGCGCCTGGCCGTGCCACGGGATGGACGGCGAAAGTATAAAGGTATCCTCGTGGAGAGCGGTGGTGGCCATATCACCCTGCACGACGAGGATGGCGAGGACTACCGTATCGCGCTGGCGGATATCGAGAAGGCCAACGTGGTATTCGAAGGTTGAACTGGCAGAAATTTTTGACCGACAGGATTCAGGGAAAATGGCAGCGGTACCGCGCGGCGGTAGCCTGCACTGTGTGAGGCAGATCGAGTGATGAACAAAGAAATTCTGATGGTGGTTGACGCGGTGTCCAACGAGAAGGGCGTCGATAAGGAGATCATTTTCGAGGCCATTGAAGTTGCGCTGGCGACGGCCACCAAGAAGCGTTATGCCAACGATATCGATGTTCGCGTCTCGATCGACCGCGAGACCGGTGACTACCGCACCTTCCGCCGCTGGCTGATCGTCGAGGACGATGCGCTGGAGCACCCCGACCGCGAGACGACGCTGAGCGCGGCGCGCGTCGATGATCCGGATATCCAGGTCGGCGACTACCAGGAAGAAGAGATCGAATCGGTGGAGTTTGGCCGTATCGCGGCGCAGACCGCCAAGCAGGTCATCGTACAGAAGGTGCGCGAGGCCGAGCGCGCGCAGATCGTCGAGCAGTACCAGGATCGTGTGGGTGAACTGGTGATGGGCGTGGTCAAGCGCGTCGAGCGCGGCAACGTCTATCTCGACCTTGGCAACAACGTCGAGGCCATGATCCCTCGTGACCAGATGATCCCGCGCGAGTCGGTCCGTGCCGGCGACCGCCTGCGCGGCTACCTGCAGGAGGTTCGCTCCGAGCCGCGTGGCCCGCAGCTGTTCATCAGCCGCGCCGATCCGCGTTTCCTCATCGAGCTGTTCAAGATCGAAGTGCCCGAGATCGGCGAAGGCCTCATCGAGCTGGTGGCCGCGGCCCGCGACCCGGGATCGCGCGCCAAGATCGCCGTGCGCACCCGCGAAGAGCGCATCGACCCGGTCGGCGCCTGTGTCGGCATGCGCGGCTCGCGCGTGCAGGCGGTGTCCAACGAACTGGCCGGCGAGCGTATCGACATCGTGCCGTGGGACGAGAACCCGGCGCAGTTCGTCCTCAATGCCCTGTCGCCGGCCGAGGCGCTGTCCATCGTCGTCGATGAAGACACGCACACCATGGACGTGGCGGTTGCCGAGGAGATGCTCTCCCAGGCCATCGGCCGCGGCGGCCAGAACGTCAAGCTGGCGAGCGAGCTGACCGGCTGGAAGCTCAACATCATGACCGAGGAAGATGCCGAGAAGAAGAGCGAGGAAGAGGCCGCCAGGCTGCAGCAGATGTTCATGGAACAGCTCGACGTGGACGAGGAAGTCGCCGCCATCCTGGTACAGGAAGGCTTTTCCAGCATCGAGGAAGTGGCCTATGTCCCCCTCGAGGAGATGCAGGAGATCGAGGAATTCGATGACGACATCATCAACGAGCTGCGCGGGCGGGCCAAGGACGTCCTCATCACCAGGGCCATTGCCAACGAAGAGATCCTCGACGAGAACACGCCGTCGGAAGACCTGTTGAACATGGAAGGCATGGACGATGATCTGGCCATCAAGCTGGCGGCAAAGAAGATCACCACCATGGACGATCTCGCCGAGCAGTCCATCGACGATCTCATGGACATCGAGGGCATGGATGAAGAGCGCGCCGGCAAGCTGATCATGACCGCGCGGGCACCATGGTTCGAGGAAGCCGCGCTGGCCGAGGAGGCCGCGCTGGCGGAAGAAGCAGAGCAGGCCGGGAAGTAAGCGCCTGTTACCAGGAGAAGAAATGGCAGAAGTAACCGTAAGGCAGTTCGCAGAAGTCGTCGGCATCGAAGTCGACAAGTTGCTCGAGCAACTCAAGGAGGCAGGGGTGCCTCTCGACGATGCCGACGCAATGATCAACGACTCCCAGAAAATGGAGTTGCTGGGTCATCTGCGCGCCAAGCACAGCGGTAAAGCCAAGGGGGGCGAGGCCGGCGATGGCAAGAAGATCACCCTCAAGCGCAAGACCACCGGCGAGCTGCGTACCTCCACCGGTCACGGCAAGAACAAGACCGTGACCGTCGAAGTGCGCAAGAAGCGCACCTACGTCAAGCGCAGCGTGATCCAGGAAAAAGAGGCTGAACGCCTCGAACGCGAACGTCTCGAACGCGAGGCCGCCGAGAGGGCGGAAGCAGAGAAGCGCGAACAGGAACGCCGCGAGAAGGAGGCCCGCGAGGCGGCCGAGAAGGCCGCGGCCGAGGAAGAACGCCGCAAGGCCGAGGAGGCGGAACGCAAGGCCGCCAGCGAGACCGCCCCCGCGGCGGCGGAGACGCCGGCGGCGACGCTGGCCGATGCCCAGGCGGCGGAACGCCAGCAGCAGGCGGCGCGCGGCAAGAAGAAAAAGGAAAAGGACGCCGAGGGCGGGCGTGCCACCAGGTACGGCCGCAAGGAACTGCATGTCACCGCCGGCATGTCCGGGCGACGCAAGCGCAAGCCCTCGCGCACCGTGCGCGGCGGCGGTGGCGG
>Ga0256830_1000773_pt1 | contig 23928 bp, 22 predicted proteins | sample 128326metaG_FD_190537 | JGI IMG/M metagenome (GOLD analysis project Ga0256830, IMG submission 190537) | Hydrothermal vent microbial communities from Lau Basin, Pacific Ocean - 128-326 | ecosystem: Environmental > Aquatic > Marine > Hydrothermal vents | place: Pacific Ocean: Lau Basin | collected... | reverse complement strand
TGCTCGTGGAGTTCAGGGTACATTGCAGCGTTACAAAGAATTGAAAGATATTATCGCAATTCTTGGTATGGATGAGCTTTCTGAAGAAGACAAGCAGACAGTAACACGCGCGCGTAAGATCCAGCGTTACTTGTCACAGCCATTCTTTGTTGCTGAAGTATTTACTGGTTCACCCGGCAAATACGTTTCTTTGGCCGATACTATCCGTGGCTTTAAAGGCATTCTTGCTGGTGAGTACGATTCACTTCCAGAAATGGCTTTCTACATGGTTGGTTCTATCGACGAAGCGGTAGAAAAAGCAAAAGGCATGAACTAAGCGAGGCATTATTATGGCTATGACATTTCATGTAGATGTAGTTAGTGCAGAGGAAGAAATTTTTTCTGGTGCAGTAGAAATGCTGTTTGCACCGGGTGAAATGGGAGAGCTTGGTATATTGCCACGCCACTCTCCTTTGCTTACTAGCTTGAAGCCAGGTGAATTACGTCTTCAATTGCCGGACGGTGATGACTTATTCATTTTTGTTTCAGGTGGGATGTTGGAAGTTCAACCGCATGTGGTTACGGTTTTAAGTGATACTGCGGTACGAGCAAAAGACATCGACGAAGCAGCGGCATTGGAAGCAAAAGAAAAAGCCGAAAATGCGCTGAAGGATCAAAAAGGTGAAATTGACTTTGCGTTGGCCGAGTCACAATTAGCCGAAGCAGTTGCGCAATTGCACATGCTTAAGAAGATGAAGAGCAAAGCACATCGTTGATTAGCATGTTGTTGCATTTGGAAAAACAAAAAAGGGGCGTTTAGCCCCTTTTTTGCGTTTTTAAGCCTTGTTGGTAATAATTCTACGATAATGTCAGAAATTGGTTTTAATATTCATTATATTGAAGTCATACTACTGAAGTGAAAAATCACCGATCAAAGTAATCGAGTACAAGGAATTCAGTCATCAATGAACTTACAAGTCATTATTCTAGCCGCCGGTAAAGGAACGCGTATGCGTTCCTCTTTACCCAAAGTGTTACATAAGATTGCAGAAACCCCCCTGGTTGAGCACGTTATTTGTACAGCCAGGTCGTTAGAACCCGAAAAAATTGTTGGCGTATTTGGGCACGGCGGGAATATCGTACCAAAGCAAATGCAAGCCCATCGTGTGGTCTGGGTAGAACAAGCAGAACAACTTGGGACTGGTCATGCGGTGGCACAAGGCATCGCCGAAATTGATGATGATGCCACGGTATTGGTCTTATATGGCGATGTACCATTGACAACCGGGAATACTTTACGAGCACTATTGTCTGCCATGTCCCTGACTGAAAAATCAATAGGTTTGTTAACAGCGAAACTTGATGACCCAACGGGGTATGGGAGAATTGTAAGAGATTCATCCGGGCTTGTGCAGCGTATTGTAGAGCAGAAGGATGCAAGCGAAACAGAACAAAAAATACAGGAAATAAACACGGGTATATTGTGTGCTCCCGCGAAACCACTTAAGCACTGGTTGTCCAATTTACACAATGACAACGCCCAGGGTGAGTATTATTTGACGGATATTTTTGAGATGGCGGTGAGCGACGGCTTCACTGTGCAGACGCATACCTCGCAGGCATTATGGGAGATTGAAGGTGTAAACAACAAGCGCCAGCTGGCAACGCTGGAAAGAGAATATCAACGACTGAAAGCGGATGCGTTAATGGCCTCGGGTGTTACCCTGATGGATCCCTCCCGTATTGATATACGCGGTACCTTAACCGCAGGTGAGGATTGCTTGCTGGATATCAACAGCGTGTTTGCAGGTCAAATCGAGTTGGGTGATCGGGTAACAATTGGTGCTAATTGCGTGCTAAAAAACGCTAAAATTGGCAATGATGTAACAATTAACGCAAATTCCATTATTGAGAACTCGGTAGTTGGTGATGAATGCGAAATCGGCCCTTTTGCCAGGGTCAGGCCCGACACGGTGCTCGCCAGCAAGGTGAAAATCGGTAATTTTGTCGAAATAAAGAAATCAGCAATTAATACAGGTTCGAAAATAAATCACCTCAGTTATGTTGGCGATACCAAAATGGGTGCAAATGTGAATATTGGCGCTGGCACAATTACCTGCAACTATGATGGCGCAAACAAGTCAGTGACAGAAATTGGTGATAATGTGTTCGTTGGCTCTGATACACAATTAATTGCCCCGGTAAAGATTGGGGATGGTGCTACGATTGGTGCTGGATCCACGATTTCCAAGGATGCACCGGCGACAGAATTAACCTTAAGTCGAGCCAAACAGCTTACGGTAAAAGGCTGGGTCAGACCAGCAAAGACGCAGAAATAAAATGCAGTTAATTTAAGAAGTTAGACAATGAAAAATATAAGGATATAAAGTATGTGCGGTATTGTTGGTGCAGTAGCTGAAAGAAATGTTATTCCCATATTATTGGAAGGATTACGCAGACTCGAGTATCGCGGTTATGATTCCGCCGGGATTGCTGTTGTCACCAATCAAAATGAGATTGGCAGAGTACGGGCGATTGGTAAAGTTAAAGAACTTGAGCCTTTACTGCAAGAAAGCGGCTTGAAAGGCAATCTGGGTGTGGCGCATACCCGATGGGCAACGCATGGCAAACCGAGTACTGCAAACGCGCACCCACATATATGTAATAACGCTGTTGCGTTAGTGCATAACGGTATTATTGAAAATCACGCAGCGCTGCGTGAAAAACAGATAAAACAAGGCTATGCCTTTACCTCGGAAACCGATACCGAAACAGTTGTGCATGAAGTCTATCACCACTTGGAAACGGAGCCGGATCTGTTTAAAGCGGTGCAAAAAACCGTATCCCATTTAGAAGGCGCATTTGCACTTGCAGTAATGCAATATTCAGATCCGAATCGCTTGGTGGTAGCTAAAAAAGGCAGTCCGCTGGTCATCGGACTTGGGGTTGGAGAGCACTTTATTGCATCAGATGTGGCGGCGCTATTGCCGGTGACAAATCGTTTTGTGTTTTTAAATGACGGTGATCTTGCCGATATAAGCCGGGACAAAATGGTGATTTACGATGAAAATGGCACCATTGTTGAGCGGGAAGTCAAAGTTTCGGCTTTGACAGCAGATGCAGCAGAGAAAGGCCCTTATCGACATTATATGCTTAAGGAGATATACGAGCAGCCACAAGCGATTGCCAATGCACTTGAAGGTCGTATTTTGAATGACAGGCTTATTGAAGATGCGTTTGGTGCACAGGCAGCGGCTATTTTTGACAAGGTTGACGGAGTGCATATACTCGCCTGTGGAACCAGTTATCACGCAGGCTTAGTGGGAAAATACTGGTTGGAGTCGATTGCTGGCATACCCTGTAGTGTGGAAATTGCCAGCGAGTTTCGCTACCGAAAGCCGGTGGTGAGAAAAAATAGCCTGGTTGTCACATTGTCGCAATCGGGCGAAACCGCTGACACCCTCGCCGCCTTGAACGAAGCTAAACGACTGGGTTTTGGCCATGCTTTGTCGATTTGCAATGTTGCTGAAAGTTCTTTGGTTCGGGCATCTGATTTGTGTTTGTTGACACGTGCAGGGCCGGAAATTGGAGTTGCTTCCACAAAAGCGTTTACTACCCAGTTGGTGGCGATGATGTTTCTTGTCATTGCATTGGGACGACGCCGGAATTTAAGCGAGGCAGATGAAGCGAACATTCTTAAGGAATTAAGCCTTATTCCCGGAAAAATTGAAAAAATGTTAACCAGCGTCGATGACAGAATTCGTTTGTTATCGGAGCAGTTCAACGAGAAGTTTCACGCATTGTTTTTGGGGCGTGGAACAATGTTTCCCATCGCATTGGAAGGCGCATTAAAGTTAAAAGAAATATCCTATATTCATGCGGAAGCGTATCCTGCCGGTGAATTAAAACATGGCCCACTTGCACTGGTGGATGCAGATATGCCGGTTATTACCGTGGCGCCAAACGATGAATTGCTGGAAAAATTAAAATCCAATATGCATGAGGTCTATGCACGTGGTGGCCAGCTTATAGTATTTGCAGACCCTGCGTCGAAAGTAGCACCGTCAGAAGGGCTGGAAGTGATAGAAATAGGTCATGCCCATGAATGGGTGGCGCCCATATTATTTACGGTTCCCCTTCAGTTGCTTTCGTATCATGTTGCCGTACTAAAAGGCACGGATGTCGATCAGCCAAGAAATCTGGCTAAATCAGTAACTGTGGAATAGTTCACCTAATCAACAATAGGGAAAATGGAATATGCTTCATTATATCAAGTTTTATTTGCAATTGTGTTTTTTGAAAGTTGCGCCACAAGATGCGCCAGCATCAAAAAACGCGTTTTATGTAAGCATTTTTTCCTATTTTGTGGTTGGCACCTTGGTGGTTTCACAGGAGCAGGGTACAACGGTTGGCCTGTTTTTATCTGCTGTGCAAACAGCGTTGTTGATATTTTTGGCGAATCTGGCTTTATGGATCAGAAAAACGCCTGAGCGATATCATCAAACCATGACAGCATTGTGTGCAACCGGGGCAATTATTGGCTTGATTGCGTTGCCCATTATGATTTTTCTTGCCGGTGGTGAGACAGGCGTCACCGCAACAGGTACAGATACTGACGCCTTTTCGCTTGCTTACCTTAGCTGGTTGGTATTAATGTTGTGGGAAGCTTATGTGGTTGCGCATATTATAAAACACGCCATGGATATCCCTCTGGTGGCAGCATTAGCAGGCGCATTTATTTATTTATATCTCTCTTTTGCAATAACCTTGCGTGTGCTTAAGGTGATCGCTATGGCGATGGCATAGCATGCGGAACTTACATGTACATATCTTGGGGATTTGCGGCACGTTTATGGGTGGTGTTGCCCTGCTTGCCCGGGAGCTGGGTTTTACCGTATCAGGGGCGGATGCTGGCGTTTATCCGCCGATGAGTACGCAACTGGAAGCCCAGGGCATTTCGCTTGTTGAGGGCTATTCAGCCGAGTACTTTAGACATAATAAGCCGGATCTTGTGATCGTGGGCAACGCCATGTCACGCGGCAATGAGTCGGTTGAATATGTGCTGGATAAGCGAATTGATTATTGTTCCGGGCCGGAATTTGTATGCCAACATATTTTAAAAAAACGTTGGGTACTGGCTGTCGCAGGCACGCATGGCAAGACGACTACATCGAGTATGTTGGCGTGGATTTTGGAATACGCGAACTTAAGCCCAGGTTTTCTTATTGGCGGTATTCCACAAAATTTCGGCGTCTCGGCGCGGTTGGGCAATGAGCCATTTTTTGTAATTGAAGCGGATGAATATGACACGGCATTTTTTGATAAACGAGCCAAATTTGTGCATTATCACCCGCGTACATTGGTTTTGAATAACCTCGAGTTTGATCATGCGGATATTTACAATAATGTCGATGAGATAAAAAAACAATTTCATCATCTTATGCGCATTTTGCCGGCCACGGGTAAAGTGCTGAGTTTTGCAAATGATGAAAACTTAAATGATGTATTAAGTATGGGTTGTTGGTCTGAAAGTGAAACCATCGACATTGAAAATAAAACTGGCTGGTGGGCGCAGTTAAACAATATTGACGGCAGTGATTTTGATGTTGGCTTTAATGAGAAAAAATTTGGTACGGTAAAATGGCACTTAATTGGCGATCATAATGTGAATAACGCGATTGCCGCCATTGCAGCGGCCCGTCATGCGGGGGTTGCAGCTGAGCACGCGATTGCCGCACTGGGTGAATTTGTGAATACCAAGCGTCGCCTGGAACTGCGTGGCACGGTAAATCATATTACAGTTTATGATGACTTTGCCCATCACCCCACAGCGATTGCCTTGACGCTGGACGGTTTAAGAAAAAACGTCGGTGATGCAAAAATATTTGCAATTCTGGAACCTCGTTCAAATACCATGAAGATGGGAGTGCATAAGGATAGCCTTGCAAATTCACTTCAAAAAGCAGATTGCGTTTTAGTGTTTCAATCAGCCGACATGACATGGAATGTACTGGAAAACCGGCAATCATTGCACGGTAAATTGCGTGTTTTTTCTGCCACAGATGCGATTATCAAAACCATTTTAGAGGAAGCCGTAGCCGGTGATCATGTCTTGATTATGAGTAACGGCGGCTTTGAAAATATTCATCAACGGCTACTCGACTCGCTTGCAAGTGCCCAATGTTAAAGTCGACATCAACGGAATCGAAAGCCCCACTGTCAATAGCCATTACCGGCGCATCTGGTGCAATGTACGGCATTCGTTTAATGGAGTGTTTGCTAAAAGCAGATAAAACCGTGTATTTAATGGTTTCATCACCGGCTAAAGTGGTTATCGCTACTGAAACAGATTTAAAGATGCCGGGTCGTCCAGCTGAAATTGAAGCGTATTTTAGTGAAAGATTTTCAGTAAAACGCGGGCAACTTCGTGTCTTTGGTCGAGATCAGTGGATGGCGCCGGTTGCCAGTGGCTCGAACGCACCATCAGCAATGGTGGTATGCCCTTGTTCTACCGGCACACTTTCTGCAATTTCCAGCGGGATGAGCCGTAGTTTAATTGAACGAGCCGCTGACGTCATGTTGAAAGAACAACGAAAGTTGATATTGGTGACACGAGAAATGCCCTTATCTGCTATTCACTTGGAAAACATGCTAAAGCTGGCCAAAATGGGGGTCACCATTATGCCTGCCAGTCCTGCATTTTATAACAAGCCCGAAAGAATCGCGGATTTGGTCGATTTTGTTGTAGCCAGAGTTCTTGATCATTTAGGCGTGGAGCAGCGCCTCGTCCCCCGTTGGGGAGACTAGCCTCGTGAACATTGCCACGAGCGCGACCCGTATTCCGATTTTTCCGCTACACACGGTTTTGTTTCCAGGCGGGCCTTTGCCCTTGCGGGTGTTTGAGCCCCGCTACACTGACATGATAAGCCAGTGTTTAAAACAGGGTCATGGTTTTGGGATTTGCTTAATACGAGAAGGAAATGAAACCGGCTTGGCTGCGGCCACACATGAAGTTGGCACTGTTGCGCAAATCGAAGATTGGCATATGCGTCGTGATGGTTTGTTGGGGATAGAAGTGAAAGGCGACAAAAAATTCACGATGAAGAACTTGCAGGTGGCGTCGAACCAGTTACTGAGCGCAGAAATAGAGTATTTGGCTGATGAACCAGTATTGGAAGTACCGCCGGAATTTATGGGTTTGGTTGATTTGCTTGAAGAACGCATTTCACAATTGGGAAAGCGTTATGTGAAGACGGGGTTGAAATTTGATGATGCCTCGTGGGTGAGTTACCGTTTGGCGGAGGTTTTACCGTTGCGTCTTTCGCAAAAGCAATATTTTTTACAATTGGAAGCCCCCTTGCAGCGGCTAGAGCATTTGAGTGATGTGTTGCAGCATCTCGATATGACGATTTCAGACTAGCCTTAGCGGTTGATGATAGTGGAAATACCGGCTCTGAACAACAATCTCGGTCTGAGGGCGGACTTAGCCAAATGGCCGGTTACATTTTGCACCTTGCTTATATCCCAATAACATCTATCAATAACAACTTAACCTTGTTTTTCGGCGGCCGGGTGAATTATTCGGGCTAGGTTTTTAAAGCCACCTTGACCGCATTTTTTGCCGGCAATTTTATTTGCAAATTCAAGTGTCTCAGGCCAGCTTAATTGAGTGAGTCTTGCCTGTATTATTCCGGCATTGAAAGTATCGCCGGCACCGAGGGTATCAATGATTTTTTTTGGCGGAAAAGCCTTGCAATGCAATATGTTGTCTTTGATCAGGGCATAGGCCCCCTGTGCTCCCCAGGCACAAATCAATTGTGCCCGGGGTGAATGGTGACGCTCGGCGCGCAAGAAATCTTCCGCATTATTGTGACCCGAGCTAACGGCAAAGGCATTTGAATACAAATACACGTCAGCCAGATTAAAGATGTCATTCAAGCCATCGCGTGATTTTTCGATTTCGACCGAAGTGGCAATGTGGGGGTAATGTTTTTTACACCATTTGAGCATTTGACTTGTTTCACGGATTGCGCGTCCTTCGAAATGAATCCAGTCAAATGGCGTTAAATCAAGAGTTTTGAAATGGGCAAAACTGAGTTCGGGCAAATCGCGAAAATGGACAATAGAGCGTGAACCGTTTTCTTGATTGGAAAGCACATAGGAGGTTGGCATCTTTCCCGCGCTCAGGGTTTGGCAACAACGAACATCAATATTGTTTTGTTTTAAATCGTCCAGGATATATTGTGCGTCGTAATCTGTACTTAACACCCCCGACCAGTAGCAGTGATTATCAAATTGGGATAATACCGTTAAGGTGTTTGTGACATTACCGCCCCGGCAAAACCGTTGGGATATTGCGCGAACCTCTGAATTTTCTTGGGGGTAGCCTTGAACGGTATTGATAATATCCAGCGTGGCAATGCCAACACCGAGAATATTAGCCATTGTTTGGGTCTTGGGGTTCCCGGTTTTGGTTTTCAGTCGATTTGGGTTTTAGCGCACGCATGCGACTGAGTGGAATGTAATAAATAAAAAATTCGATAATGGCCCAACCCACAACCATCATAACAGCGTAACCAATGCTGGACTCTCTGATGGCCATGTAACCGAAAAAGAAAATATTCCAGGTTAACATGAAATACAGTAACGCCAATATAATCGGGTTTGTACACATTCGCCCTTGGCAATCAGGGCACAATATAGTCACCCATTTTCCGGCCATGATTTTTTGTGTTGGTCTGATCGTTTGTTCGCAACAATGCGGGCATTCGCAGTTTTCCATGAAGTGCCTCTTTATATGTTTTCTATTTACCCTTGATTGGTATTTTACCGTATTTTGGCGATGATGACATAATGCCTGAAAACTATTTTAACTAATTGAGTAGTAAGATAATTTTTTGAAAGAACTGAAACCAGGCAGAAAAACTGTGATTTTATACCCAACTTCGGAAAATAATGGCAGCGTCGGCCGTATCGTACTCAAGGTTTTATCTGAGTGGTCGATTGTGAAGGGAAATAGAGAATCAATCCCGTCGCAGATCTTGATTAAACAAGCAAAACTTAGGCGCATGCAATCAATAAGGAAATAAAACTATGAAGCGATCACTCTTTACGCTGGCATTATTCGGTACAAGCCTTTCACTGGCTGCTGCGCCGGTATTTATGCCGTCGGGTGAAAATCTGACTTATGGTGAAAGTGGTAATCACCAGAGCTTACAGTCCTACACAAACAATCCAGCAGTTGGGGCAAGTAGTCTAGGGATGACGAGCTGGAATTTTGGTATGGGTGCGCCGGTCAGTTCAGTTGGTGTCGGTTATGAAGTTGGGCCGGTAGACAGCATGGCCCAGGAGATTGATGATTTGTCAAAAAGGCTTAATGAGTTTGATCCCGCCACATCCGGTATTGATGAGGTAAATACCATTAAGGCAGACTTCGACAGTTTTCTGGAAAAAGCGGGGGAAAATGGGTATTTGGGGTTGAATGTGGGAATGAGCGTGCCTTTTATGCCAATTGTGTGGAGTTCGTCTGAGGTGTTGGGTGGCAGTTTGGTATTTGATTCCAATGTAGGTGTGCAGGCAAAGCTATCAATTTTGGACAGTCCAATTGTGTACAATCCCGATGACGAAACCGACCCACTACAAACGAATACAGCGGCGTATATTAAGCTGGGCGCGGTGACTGAAACCTCGCTCGGTTACAGCCGGCCGGTTTTTGAGCATTCAAAGGGGCATTTGTATGCAGGTTTGCGGGCCAAATATTATATGGTTGGCTTGACCAAAACCCTGGTTGGTATTTCCCAAATGGAAAGTGCCAATGCGGCGATAAATAACAAGGTAAAAGACGTACAAAATAATTTTAAACCGGAAACAGCGGTTGGTGTGGACTTGGGGTTAATGTGGGTCGCCCCAAATTATCGCCTTGGCGCAACCGCGAAAAACATCAATTCTCCGAGTTTTGCTTATGATGCAGTGGGTGTGGATTGTGAATCAAAAACAGGTGTGGAAGCAGACAGTTGTTATATCGCAAAATCTTATGCAAATGAAATAGACACAGAAGAAAAATATGTCATGGATGCGCAAGTCACGATTGAGGCGGCCTTGTATAACACCAGCAGGGATATGGTACTGAATTTTGTTGCCGATACATCCCCGGTTCATGACCCGGTAGCCAACGATGTGCAATGGATGAGTGTCAGTGCAGCGTACGCCACCAGCAGCTGGATCATTCCCGGTGTAAGAGTCGGGTATCGAAAAAACTTGGCGGGCAGTCAGTTGAGCGCGGCAACAGCTGGGTTAACGTTGTTTAAAATAGTGCATTTGGATGTCGCCTACGGTTTGGAGACGATAGATGTTGATGGATCACCGCAACCACGAATGGCGCAGGCTAATGTTGGCCTCAACGTGTTGTTTTAATTCTGTAGGGGAAACATGATGAATTTCAAAAAAAATATTTACGCTATTTCCATTGTTGCCGCGAGCGCAGTCGTATTGGGTGTTGCTGGTTGTGGTATTACCCCGCAAGATGAAGGCCTGGGCGCTGCAAGCAGCAAAGCGGTGAGTGGCATTGTGGTTGATGGTTATTTGGCTGGCGCAACGGTTTTTATTGACGTAAATGAAAATAACAGATTGGATGCCTGGGAGGAACGGGCTTTAACAGACACCAGTGGATATTATTCCTACAACCCGGTAACAGGTATCAATTATTGCGAGTTAGCACCGACCGACGCAAAATACATTCATTGCCTCAAGTCACCCGCTGGCTACGACGAGGTGATGATACGCATGCGCGGTGGATATGATCTGGCAACAGTGGAGCCTTTTGTGGGGACGATATCCATGAAAATGAATGTATCGTCAGTGGTGCTTGATACACCCGTTGCGGCCACACCGATAACCGGCTTGATGTCAGAAATGACAGCGGAAGAGCAGGCTACTTTTCTCGCGCTGGAAGGTATTAGTGCCGAGGGCGCGGTATCGGATTTTATGGATTTTGCAAACAGTATTACGGAAACAGAACGCCGTAATTTACTGGGTTTGGCGCTGAAGGCGCATAAAATCGCCGACGTAGTGGCATCTTTGATTGATGTTGAGTTTGACCAGGGAACAGTATCAGGAGGCAGTCCTGAAGGGGGCTTTTTTGGCGTTGCCAGTGGCGTCCCGGTTGATGGTTCCGTGTATGTGTATCGTGCAATGGTTCAGCAAATGCTTTCAAGCAACACGGCGTTAAGCACAATATTATCGGATCTGACCCGTTTAACAGCGGTGGTTGAGAGAACAAAGGTTGAAATAGCCGAAGGCGCAATTCAGCAATACAATGACAAGTTGGCAATTGATGAAGACACAGGCCTGATCGCAGCTACGGAGACAGCGTTGCTTGCACCGTCAACGATTGATGCTGCCGGGCATGCCGCATTGGCCATTAAAATTGCCCAAACCGTGGATGCTGTGTTCGCCAATTCACTAGATGTAACAGACAAAGACACGTTACAGGCCGATATTTTGTCGCGTATGCGTGCAACTGATGTGGTTGTGTCATTAACACGCGATGGTGAAGCGGCAAATATCGTGGATAATGCGGTTTCCCTGGCCTCCGATCCAACGTATTTGGCCAATTTGGCGTTGCCGTCTGCTGATTTGGCGAGCCTGAAGAAAAAATTCGCTGCACAACCGGGCCTTGTTGTCGCCAGTGATGCTGATTTTTCCGGACGACAGCCTTTTAGCGCATTGTTGGTCTCGGATGCCGGGTCTGCGTTTACCGCAACCGATGGATCCGAGGTAAATACAGCGGGCTTTGCGGGCAATACGCTAGCACTAAATAATACACCCAGCGACCAATCCGCAGGATCCGATGAAGTATCGGTTAGTTTTCAGGGAGATACGCCCGATGCGACAGGTGGTGATTTAACGATTGATGCAACTTTGCTTGGCGGTGATTTTGCGAAAAAAGACGCAAACGGCAACCCTGAGCCGCTTTCACTGACTGGCACATGGGAAAAAGTGGATGATTACACAATGATAATGAACATAGAAGTAACAGCAGGAGTGTTTGAACCCGTTATAGTTAAACCAAATGAGACGGGTGGCTACTACTTTGACTTGGGTGGTGAGCAAGTTGTGTGGGGAGGGGGCGCCGCCACGCCATAGTATCTTCGCTTGGGAGCAAATGGAAAAAGCCGTAATAGGGACAATATCCCGATTACGGCTTTTTTGTACAAAAGTAAATAAGAATATAGTGACTTAATTATTAAATTATAAACTATACAAATAGCGAAATAACGCATAAAATCACAATTTATTTTTTATGTTCAGCAAATATTCATAAATAACAATATCTTGAACGTTTTTCCTAAATAAAAATCCTGATCAATTCTGAATGTACGCTGAATAAATTCACTTAATTACCCCAATAAACTTGACATGAAAAATTCTGCGTGGCATAAAAGGCCAATCCATTTGGTCTGGAATCTGTTCTTAGCCAAAATCGGTTAGTTTGTATCAAATTCTTTGCTGCTTTGTTTTATTTGCACTCAAAGAGGGAGGGTACAGACTTGGTTTTAAAAATTTCCTCGGGAGGATATATAATGAAAAAATTAGTACTATTACCAGCTGCTGCAATGCTTGCGATGGGTATTTCAACAGCTTCTAACGCAGCAGGAATGCCACCGCTAGCCAAGAAAAGTGGTTGCACAGCATGTCACGCCATTGATCGTAAAGTCGTTGGTCCAGCTTGGGCTGATATTGGAAAGCGTTACAAAGGTGATGCAGGTGCTAAGGCAGCATTAGTTGCTAAAGTGAAAAAAGGTGGTAAAGGTAACTGGACTGAAGTAACCAAAGGTGTTCCAATGCCTCCATACTCACCTCGCGTCAGCGATGCTAACATTGAAGAGTTAGTTTCTTTCATTCTTGGCCTATAATTAAAATAGCAGCCAGTCTGAATAATAAAAAAGTCGACTTCGGTCGACTTTTTTATTGCCTGTTTACCAGCTAAACAAAACCCAAGTTGGAATTAGCAAGTTTGGCGTTAGATCGTTTCTTCGGGTTTCCATGTCTCCGTCACCATCGGCATCAATAAGATAATAAGGCGGCCCCTTTTTCGGGGTGATTTTGATCATATAAAGCCGACCGTTTGAGCGATATTCTTCAATAACTTGCTTTTTATTGGGTGATATTCGAATGTCCGGGCCTGAACTTGGGTCTTCCTCAGCAATTGTTGCGGTTGCGAATGAAAAACCAACAAGTCCGATAAGTAATATGAGGATTAATTTTTTCATAACTTCATTATATGCTGCATTATAAATCCAGCATAGACTCTTTTTCCTCAGGTGTTGGTTCGAAGCCCATTTTTTCGTAATGATTAAAAATCGCGGTACAGATATCTTTCGGGGATTCGATAATTTGTATCAGCTCCATATCTTCGGGGTCGATGACTTTTTCAGGAACCAGTGTGTTTTCAAACCAGCTTAACAAGCCTTCCCAAAAAGGACGATGGACGAGAATAATCGGGATCTTGCGGGTTTTGTTGGTTTGTACGAGGGTTAATATTTCGGCAAGTTCATCCAGCGTGCCAAAACCCCCGGGCATTACCACATAAGCGGAGGCGTATTTAACAAACATGACTTTGCGGGAAAAAAAATGCCGGAAGGTAAGAGAGATATCCTGAAAACCATTACCTGACTGTTCATGTGGTAGCTGAATATTAAGACCAATACTGGGTGATTTGCCCTCGAATGCCCCTTTGTTTCCGGCCTCCATAATGCCCGGGCCGCCGCCGGTAACGACACTAAAACCGGCATCAGATAATTCTCTGGCAATGTCTTCGGTTAGTTTATAATACGGGTGATCAACCGCTGTGCGCGCCGAACCGAAAATACTGACGGAAGGACGAATTCTTGCGAGCCGTTCAAATCCTTCAACAAACTCAGCCATTATCTGAAATATTTTCCATGATTCCCGTGTCAGCATTGAATCGTTAATTGGATTTAAACTGGGATGAGAGATTTTGGATTTGTCTGTCATATGAAGCTCCTTAACTCGGTGACGTTAATACGCGCCATCAATACCATTGATGAACTGCAAACAGATGAACATTAAGCAAAATAGCACTAAAAACAGCAAACAAGTCAGCAAACAAAAATTAATTTTGGTCGATGGGTCGTCTTATTTATTTCGCGCCTACCATGCGCATGCACGTATCGGAATGAGCAATGCCAATGGCGAGCCTACAGGTGCAATTTTTGGGGTTGTCAATATGATGAGAAGCCTTAAAAAAAACTTTCCTGATGACAAAATCATTATTGTTTTTGATGCAAAAGGCAAAACGTTTCGACATGAAATGTATGCCCCGTACAAAGCAAACAGGCCGCCAATGCCTGAAGAACTTGCTGCACAGATTATGCCGCTGCATCAAATACTTGAGGCTATGGGATATGCGTTGATTATTGAGCCTGGCGTTGAAGCTGATGACGTGATTGGTACCTTGGCAAAGCAGGCTGCAAAAGAAAAAATAGAAACCATTATTTCTACCGGCGACAAGGATATGGCGCAATTGGTGGGGCCTTATATTTCCTTGTTAAACACCATGACCGATGCCCGGCTTGATGTTGAAGGGGTAAAAGAAAAGTTTGGTATTGCCCCGGAGCAAATTATTGATTATCTCGCCTTGATTGGGGACTCTGTGGATAACATTCCCGGAGTACCAAAAGTTGGCCCTAAAACGGCGGTAAAGTGGTTGAAAGAGTATGGCTCAATCCAGTCAATAATGGAAAATGCGGATAAAATAAAAGGCAAAGTGGGGGAAAATCTTCGCAATGCGCTTGATCAATTACCATTGTCCTATCAATTAGCGACAATTAAGTGCGACGTAGCCATGGATTTGCATGTCAAAGATCTGGTTTCGCATCCGCCAGATTATGAAGCCTTAAAGGAAAAATACGCTTACTACGGCTTTAGCACCTGGTTACGTGAAGTGAACAATAAACTATCGTCAGAAAGTGATTTGTCAGACTGCAATACTAATGCAGATGCCAGTGAAACAGCAACAAAAGCAGACTATCAGATCCTACTTGCAAGAAGTGATTTTGACTACTGGCTGGAAAAATTAAATGCAGCAGAGTTGTTTTCATTTGATACGGAAACGACCAGTTTGGACTATATTGATGCCGAAATTGTTGGCATATCGTTTTCGGTAAAATCTGGTGAGGCGGCGTATGTACCAGTTGCGCATGATTACGAAAATGCACCTGCGCAGTTGCCGCTGGAATGGGTGTTAAGCAAATTAAAACCGTTGCTTGAAAATAAAAGAAAAAAAATTGTTGGTCAAAACCTGAAGTACGACATGAGTGTCCTGGCAAATTACAATATCGATGTAAAAGGGCATGTTTATGATACCATGCTTGAGTCTTATGTGCTCGACAGTGTGTCTACACGTCATAATATGGATGCGTTGGCGGAAAAATACCTGGACTATAAAACGACTCATTTTGAGGATGTTGCAGGTAAAGGTGTAAAGCAAAAAACCTTTAATCAAATTGATTTGGAAAAAGCGGGCCCCTATGCGGCGGAAGACGCTGATATCACCTTGCGTTTGCATGAGGTAATCTGGGATAAGTTAAAAGCGCGTAAAGCACAAAAGCACGTGTTTTCTCATATTGAAATGCCATTGGTATCCGTACTTTCACGAATGGAACGAAACGGTGTATTGGTTGATGCCGCAATGTTGAATGTGCAAAGTGAAGAGATCAGTAAAAAACTTGATGCTATTCAGGAAAAAGCGTTCGAGGTTGCAGGAGAAGCATTTAATTTAAATTCCCCAAAGCAAATTCAAACAATTTTTTTTGAAAAACTCGCACTGCCCGTATTAAAGAAAACCCCAAAGGGGCAACCGTCCACGGCAGAGGGTGTTTTGCAGGAATTGGCGGAGGAATACGAACTGCCCAGATTGATATTGGAGCATCGGGGTTTAAGTAAATTGAAGTCAACCTATACTGATACATTGCCTGCGCAAATTAATAAAAAAACCGGGCGAGTGCATACCTCTTATCAACAAGCGGTTGCAGCAACGGGTCGCCTCTCTTCGACGAATCCCAATTTGCAAAATATCCCGATTCGCAGCGCCGAAGGCCGTAGAATCAGGCAAGCTTTTACAGCCCCTGAAAACTGTGTAATTGTAGCAGCTGATTATTCACAAATTGAATTGCGTATCATGGCGCATTTATCCGCAGACGAAGGTTTGTTGACTGCGTTTAAAGAAGGAAGAGACATTCATAAATCCACCGCAGCAGATATTTTTGACATTGAATTGGAAGCGGTATCCAGTGAACAGCGAAGGCAGGCCAAGGCGATTAATTTTGGATTGATATACGGAATGTCAGCGTTTGGTTTGGCAAAGCAGTTAGGTGTTGCACGTGGCGAGGCGCAGATGTACATGGATCAGTATTTTGCACGTTACCCCGGTGTAAAAATGCATATGCAGAAAACACGGGATCAGGCCAGGGAGCAGGGTTATGTTGAAACATTGTTTGGGCGGCGCTTGTATTTGCCAGAAATCAATGCCAAAAACGCCATGCGTCGGCAATATGCTGAAAGAACTGCGATCAATGCGCCAATGCAAGGCAGTGCCGCTGACATTATTAAAATGGCCATGATTAAAACGGATAACTGGTTAAAAAGTGAAGAACAAAAAAGTCATGCCCCACAGCCGGGAATAAAAATGATAATGCAGGTGCATGATGAGCTGGTGTTTGAAGTGCCGGTTTCCGAGTGTGAAAATGCGACAAAGCACATTCGTGAAAATATGGAAGCCGCAGCGAATTTGAAGGTGCCGTTAATTGTTGATATTGGTGTCGGTGCTAACTGGGATGAAGCCCATTAAGTGTTTCAGGCTAGCCCGAATGATTCACCTGGCCGCCAAAAAACAAGGTTAGGTTGTTATTGATAGATATTATTGGAATATTAGCAAAGTGCAAAATATAACCGGCCAATTGGCTAAGTCCGCCCTCACACCGAGATCGGACTTCCGGGTGAAATATTCGACTTAGTTCTATCGTCAATTGCGCCTTTTATTAAATTTTTTCTTGTTTTTTTTGAAATTATGTGATTTTTTTTGCTGACAGGCTTTAATTCACACATTTTTTGTAGTAGTATTGAACTTGTAGGAAAAAGTGTAGTCATAATATGTGAGTACATATTGTGTTGTTTCTATTCTCCCTCCCTGAGTAGACAATTACACAACCCGATTTCCCAGAGTCGGTAGTTACTTCTTTAAGCCCCGGTCGATTGGTCGGGGCTTTTTTTATGCTGCTACTTCTTCTTTTTTGGTTTTTTTGTAGGCTTTGCTTTCTGGTGGGATCTTGGTTTGTTTTTCGTTGTTGCGGCGCCAGCTTTGACTTTGCGCTTGTCTGTGCTGGTGGTTTGCCTGCTTGCGACTTGTTCCGGGCGGCTAGTTGTTTCAGCGCTGTACTCAGGGTATGCTAACCAATCGTCCATTTTTTTCATCACGATTTCAGCACCACTACGTTTTAGGGATGAGAATATCTGAATACTGACGTTGGGGTGTTCCAGATCCTGAAGTTGCTTTTTCACTTGCAGCATTACCGTTTTTGCTGCGCCATGGCTGAGTTTGTCTGCCTTGGTCAGTAAAATATGCACAGGCGTATCGGCATATCGGCACCAGTTCAACATTTGCTCGTCAAATTCCCGCATGGGGTGGCGAATGTCCATTACCAGTACAAGGCCCTTAAGCTGTTGTCGCTGGTTAAAGTAGCTCTCCATCAGTGCATGCCAGTGCTTTTTGACATTGTGAGGCACTCTGGCAAAACCATAGCCGGGTAAATCGACAATGGCCTTGTTGGCATCCAGTGCGAAATACACAATTTGCTGCGTTCTACCCGGTGTCTTACTGGTGCGTGCCAGTGAATGGATTCCGGTAATCGTGTTGATTGCGCTGGATTTGCCTGCATTGGAGCGCCCGGCAAACCCGACCTCGGCAATTATTTTCTCAGGCAGTTGCTCGCTGTTTTGTACCGCAAGTAAAAAGCCTGCTCGTCGATAGGCTGGGTTAGGAATGGCGATCAGTGTTTACCTTTGCCGTAAAGAAAATTGGAAAAAGTGGCCACGTCAGAACTAACGCTGCGGAAAAGATGATCAAGACTAACAATCGCATGTTCGAGCAAGTTAACTGCAATATAGGGGTGTTCGACGCGCATGCGGCTGTACATGGTTCGGGATAGTTTCAGCAGTTGTGTATTGTCCTTGGTTGCTTTCATGCGTACGGAACGGGGTTCACGATCAAAAAATGACATCTCACCCATCAACTCACCCCTTTCACCTGTGCCCACCTGGGTCTCATTACTGCCTTCTTGCAGGAACAAACCTGTACTGCCTTGAATAACAAAATATAACGCTTCCCCGACTTCACCGATATCCGCAATAATATCTCCATTGTTATAGGTCACAACCTCGGTGTAATCGAGAAAAAGCTGAACTTCTTTGACGGTTAGTGATTCTGATAACTTTTGCTGGTTGATAAACTGAACGAGATTGATCTTTTCAGATGTCATGCCACTAAACTCCACATTAATTTGTTGGTAGTTGGAACTGAATTAAGTTCCGGCTGTTTGAGTAAGGTTCGCGTATTTCTAAAATTTGCTTGTAAAGTGCAGATAATACCAAACTTTAATTGTCATGATATATGATTTTCGCTAATCTCACCGCAACTTAATACAGACCTCATTCAGGAGAATGTTTTATGAAACGTGTAATAAATAAAAGAATTTTTCAATTTGTGTCACTGGCATTACTTGCTGTGTTGACTTGTGCTGCGGCAATGGCTGAAGAATACGAAGAAGGCGTGCATTATGAGCGCATAGTGCCTGCACAACCAACCAGCACGGGAGACAAGGTTGAAGTGCTGGAAATCTTCTGGTACGGCTGTCCCCATTGTTTTCGACTTGAGCCCTATATTGAAAGATGGTTAAGGAGAAAGCCGGAAAATGCAGAGTTTGTACGTCTGCCAGGTGTGTTTCGCCCGAGCTGGGAAGTTGGCGCACGCGCTTATTACACTGCAAAGCTGCTGGGTGTTTTTGAGGAGCTGCACAAACCGTTGTTAAACGCCATTCATTTACAAAAACGTCGACTGAACACGGAAGATCAAATGCGTGATTTTTTTGCTGAAAATGGCGTAGATAAAAAGGACTTCATAAAAACCTATAATTCATTTGCGGTGGGAACACGTGTGCGTCGGGCCAAAACCATGACTTCACGTTATGGCATCAGTGGCGTACCGGCTATTATTGTTGCGGGCAAGTTCCGTTTATCGGCGCAAACCGCAGGGAGTAATGCAGAGATGTTGAAAATCATTAACTTCCTGGTTGAAAAAGAGTCAAAATAAACGCAAGCTGCGCTTGTATTACTATCATCATTACTTTGGCCTGTCATTGTTGAGACGGGCCAAAATATAAGATCACGCTTTGCTTGGTCAGTCTTGATTCGCCATCTCCTCGCCCAATAACAATACAATCCACATGGTTAACTGCTTGATCCAACACAGATTTCAGCCTCCTTGTAAATATCAGTGGTGCTTTAAATACACCCTTTTTATAGTGGTATTTTGCATACTACTTTGATTTATATGAAAAAAATCAAAAATTCTCGGTTGAAACACTTGTAATTTGGTGACCTCAACGCTAGACTGGTTTTAACTCAAAAGTAATTTTATGGGGAGTTTAATTCAATTTATGGAGGTGATTTGATTTTTTAACGAATTAAGATGTTATGAAGGTTATAAGGTTATGAGATTACCAAGAGTAGGTTAAGAGAGCCAATAAAAAACCACTCACATCCTTATAAACTATTCGTATTTGCTACGCCAATATATGGTTTTCGCTTTATTTAACCATGGGTTAATAGGGTTTGTCGTGGTTAATATGCAGTTAATGGCATTAAAAAACGGTGTTATTAGCCAAGACCAAAACCAGGGACATGGTTTTATATTTAACAACAAGGACGAAAAATGAAAAAAAACAACAACAAGATTAACCGCTCGGTTAGTCACTTGCTACTTGCTACTTGCTACTTGCTACTTGCTACTTGCTACTTGCGGCCTGCGGCCCGCTAAACAACGCCGATCAGCTGGCTGGCGTGAATGACAATTCAGGCGAGCAAAACACGCAACAAAGCCAGCACTTTTTATCGCCGGTTAACCGTTACGACAAGCTATCATCGGGTGGTGGTCTGGGTGCGGAAGCCAATGGCAATTTAACCATTGCCTTGGATGATTTGCTCGGCAGTAATAAAGCATACATGAAATATGACTTGCATTTGATTATGCCATGTTGAATTCCACACAAAAGCCTGTGTCAATGCTGCAAGGAGAATCGCAACAAAGCATAAGCTATGACGAGGCCGGCAATTTAGCATCGGTGTCAACGGACAGCTATGATGTGGCCTTGACGTACAACTCACACGATTTGTTAACAGCAGCTGATATCAACGCAAATGGCAAAGTGTCGAGTGTACGTTATCAGTATGATAATTCGCACCGTAAACCCAGTGTGATCCAGCGCGATGATAATGTCACCTTTATTGAGTATAACGCCAAAGGCCTGCAACAAAAAGCCACCCGCCTCAAGGTGCTTCCGCCGTTGGATGTAAACGCAATTGCCAAGAGCAAGCTCGCCGACATTCGCCAGCTCGATAACATTGAGCTAAGTGAAAAACAGTTTACCTATTCTCAGCACGGCTTGTTAAAAAGCACCATTAACGGTGCCGGTGAAGAGGTTTCATTTGAGTACAACGCAGCCGGTGAAAAAGTCGCAACCATTAAAGCCGATGGCAGCCGTGTACTGAAAAGTCATTTGACACCGGCGCTAAGCAATGTTCGTCAAAAACTTCGCATTCCTGAAGATTTAACTGTGGGGCGTTATGTTTATTCCGCGCGTTCGAGTAATACCCAGGTGGTTTTTGTGGGCGGGGCTCTTGATAAAAATGGATCGAGGATTGTACAAGATTATGCAATCGACTTTAAGCCCCGTAATGCTGCCACTAGCTATAAAACTCATGCGCAAATAGGTACAACTTGGGGTATAGGCAAAACCACTGACCCTTTTGGTAAAACGAAAGAGACTCTCATTGTGGTTGGTCACAGTTGGGGTGGTGACAGTGCCGTTGAAGCGTCAAAGCAAACCCGTGCATCAAAAAAGGTTGACTTGCTGATAACGGTTGATGCGGTTGGTACCGGGGATTGGAATGATGGCGCAGATCACTGGATAGCCATTTATGCCGAGCCGGGCCCGGCGTTTAAGACGCATTTCCATATTGAGTGGCACAAAAAAGGATGGTTTAAATATTTTCATTTTCACAAAGAAAAACACGATGGATGGAGCCAGGGAGACTGGATTGCATTTGCCGGCGGAAAAGGCAGTTACTCGACCTATGATAAAGGCAATGCAAATCCTGATGAGTGGGTGACTTACTATGGCAGTCACGAAGACTTTCAACCAATGATTGATTTTATGGAAAAGGACAGTCGTTTTCATTTTGGTTTAAGGCTTTATAAAAATAGCCAATAAAGGTGAAAAGAGGGTGTCGTCATGGCACCCTCTCTCTTTGCTAATAAGTGCTGAAAACCACGTTTAGCACGCCCAACTTTAGGTGAATATTATGCCCAAATTAGTCTATGTATTTTTTCTTGTATTAATGATGTTTGGTTGTGCACTTCCGACTAAAGAAGTTGATATTGTCTTAGTGCGTGATGGTGATCTGTCATTGATGACGGTTGAAGAAGTGACAGATCTGTCTGATTTTCCAGATATGGTGCCAGGTACAGTAGAAATTTACAGGGAGGAAAATGTTGATGCGGATATCTTTATTCGTGTTGATGTTGAATCAAATCGACCGCTTTATCATAGCGCTGGTGATAAAAAAAGATCGCGTTTAAGAATTGATGGCACGTTGTATCGCTGTGATGATATGACGGTTGATGATGGGGTATCCGCTGATTCATTCCGAAACGAAAAGAATCAATCAGCAGCTGATAATTTCTATAGCTTTTTATTATATTTACCGTATGTTTCGGCTGATAGAACAGGTAATGTGTTAGCGACACCGCTGGTTGATCTTTGTCTTCAAATCAAAAGGGGAAAGTCAAACAAAGACCCATATAGGAATGGAAGTACGGTCTATACCAGTAACGTGATTGTTATCACTGCTGAAGAACTTGAAACCGTGCTGGAACCGTACCTGGAATATCTTTGATGGAAAAGGTGTCGGAGTGAATCTATTACTGTTTTCATTTTAACTCAATATTGTTTTATTTAGATCAGCACATCGTGCTCAAAATTAAAGGCAAATATTATGTTCAAATTAGTCTTAGCAATTTTTCTGGCGTTAACAACGTTTGCTTGTATGCCTCCAACTAACGAAGTTGATATTGTCTTAGTGCGCGATGGTGAGTTGTCATTGATGACGGTTGAAGAAGTGACAGATCTGTCTGATTTTCCAGATATGGCATTAGCGGTTGCAGACAATTTTAGAGAATATAATATCGATGCGGATATCTTTATTCGTGTTGATGTTGAGTCAAATCGACCGCTTTATCATACCGCTGGTGATGAAAAAATATCGCGTTTAAGAATTGATGGCACGTTGTATCGCTGTGATGATATGAGGGTTGATGATGGAACGGGAGTAGATAGTTTTCGAAATGAAAAAAACCAATCAGCAGCTGATAATTTCTATGGCTTTTTATTGTATGTGCCAAAAGTTTCATCCGAAAGTAAGGGGAACATTTTATCTACACCGTTTGTTGATCTTTGTATTCAAATCAAAAAGGGTATGTCAAATAAAGACCCTTACAAGAACGGCAGCACAAAATACACCAGTAACGTAATTGTTATCACCGCAGAAGAACTTGAAACCGTGCTGGAACCGTACCTGGAATATCTTTGATAGAGGAAAGGTGTCGGAGTGAATCTATTACTGTTTTCATTTTAACTCAATATTGTTTTATTTAGATCAGCACATCGTGCTCAAAATTAAAGGCAAATATTATGTTCAAATTAGTCTTAGCATTATTTCTTGCATTAACAACGTTTGCTTGTATGCCTCCAACTAACGAAGTTGATATTGTCTTAGTGCGCGATGGTGAGTTGTCATTGATGACGGTTGAAGAAGTGACAGATCTGTCTGATTTTCCAAATATGGTGCCAGGTACAGTAGAAATTTACAGGGAGGAAAATGTTGATGCGGATATCTTTATTCGTGTTGATGTTGAATCAAATCGACCGCTTTATCATAGCGCTGGTGATAAAAAAATATCGCGTTTAAGAATTGATGGCACGTTGTATCGCTGTGATGATATGACGGTTGATGATGGGGTATTCGCTGATTCATTCCGAAACGAAAAGAATCAATCAGCAGCTGATAATTTCTATAGCTTTTTATTATATTTGCCGTATGTTTCGGCTGATAGAACAGGTAATGTGTTAGCGACACCGCTGGTTGATCTTTGTATTCAAATTAAAGAGGGTATTCCGAACAAGAATCCGTACAAGAACGGCAGTACAAAATACACCAGTAACGTAATTGTTATCACCGCGGAAGAACTTGAAACCGTGCTGGAACCGTATCTGGAATATCTTTGATGGAAAAGGTGTCGGAGTGAATCTATTACTGTTTTCATTTTAACTCAACATTGTTTTATTTAGATCAGCACATCGTGCTCAAAATTAAAGGCAAATATTATGTTCAAATTAGTCTTAGCATTATTTCTTGCATTAACAACGTTTGCTTGTATGCCTCCAACTAAGGAGGTAGATATTATCTTGGTGCGTGATGGTGATCTGTCATTGATGACGGTTGAAGAAGTGACAGATCTGTCTGATTTTCCAGATATGGCATTAGCGGTTGCAGACAATTTTAGAGAATATAATATCGATGCGGATATCTTTATTC